>Ga0129298_10000132_pt1 | contig 25452 bp, 14 predicted proteins | sample I19B2metaG_FD_94707 | JGI IMG/M metagenome (GOLD analysis project Ga0129298, IMG submission 94707) | Lake sediment bacterial and archeal communities from Gulf of Boni, Indonesia to study Microbial Dark Matter (Phase II) - ​I19B2 metaG | ecosystem: Environmental > Aquatic > Freshwater > Lake >... | reverse complement strand
TTCCACTTCCCTGCTTTCATGTGTTCAAGAGCATATAAAATATTTGTCTCTCTCCACAGTGTATGAGCATTAACATCGCCTTCAGCAGGAAGCATTTCCAGCTTTTGCAGTATTTCAAGTGCCTCATTGTATTTCTCGTTTATCTTAAGCATCTGGGCAAATTGCAGGCCTGTTATAAAGCTATTTGTATGTGACCTATAATTTGCAGCTGCGACTTCAAGTGCCTTTCCCGGAAGGTTTTCTGAAGCGTAGAACCGTGACAATCTTATTCCTGTTCGCCAGAAGAGAGGATCGAGTTTATACGCCTTTTCTAGTGAGTTTTTTACATCTTCCTTATTATCCCTGAAAAGATCAGCCTTAACCAGATAAAACGGTACAAAATCCGGTTCGTCACCACACCTTAAAAATAACTTTTTCGCCTCATCAATTCTGTTATGCTGCCAGTATATAAGTGCTTCATAATATCTCCATTTCCAGTCTGGTTTTATTTTATCAGCCCAAGAAAGCATTGCTGTCATTTCGGGACGGAAAGGGAAAACAAGTTCAGGAGAGGCATCAAGCGCAAGTTGGAGTCTATCTATGGATTTATCTTTATTCCCGCGATTATCAAGCAACCAGGCCTGCATGAGATGAACCAACGGATGCGCAGGGGAAAGACTAAGAATAGTTAGTGCTTCCTCATCAAGTTTCCATTCGTGGTATTGCAGTGCAAGTTCAATAAATGTTTCATGCGGCATTTCCTGACGGATGTAGTCAATAAATTCCTTTCCGTCTGATTCCAGTCCGGTACACATATATTTTTCAAACCTGGAGATATGATTCAGAGGATCGCGCTGAAGTTGTTCATTAATTATTGAAAGAGCAGAAACTGTATCTCCCTGCTTGCGCTTTACAAGCACCTTAAGATTCCAGCCCAGCTCATCTTGCGGATAATTCATCAGACATTTATCAGCCAGGTATTCAGCTTCATCCCATGACTTTTTGCCAATAGCCAGCCAGGCAAGCCTGATATTTGCTGCACGTTTTGTGACAGGAGAAAGCGTTGCAACTGCATATCCGTCAAGAGCATCTGCAAAGTTACCGGTCTTTTCACCTGCGAGTCCCCAGAAATAATTCGCTTCAGGATCATATGCATTCACCACAAGTGCCTTACCTGCATAGTCTCCTGCCTCAGCATATAAGCCCTGCCGATACCTGATCTGCGCCATCTGGGTCAGTGCCGGGATAAGCACAGGATTTTTAACAAGAGCTTTTTTGAGATATTCCTCAGCTTCCCTGTAATTTTTCTGCCTGCCAAGATCGGTACCCATCAACAACAATCCATAATCTGATTCCCAGTCAAAATTTTCCGGTGATTCTATCGGTCTGTTGAGGGGCTGACCTGCTTCTTCACTTATAATATTATCTCCAAGCCGGGCGATCAATCCGGCAGTATTCCCGTTCCATTGAACTGAATCGCGGAATAATTCCATAGGTTTCATTTCAAGTTTCCGGGCAATTACAGCTTTATTGCCCAATGAGATAACCAGCGAATCTGATAAAGGCTCCAGCGCCATCCAGTCAAGTTTCAGCCAGCCATTGTCAATCCTCAGGTTCATGGCACCTTTTGGCGAGGCATGTGTCATACCCCTGGTATGCTTAACAGGAAACCATTTGTCACTCCAGGTATCTGTTGTATAGGGAGCAAATCCTACATGCTTGAAGGGAGTCAGTTCACTTCCGCGTGATGCCTGGTTAAAAAGTCTGCCCGACTGAAGCTCAACATTCAGACCATCGTTATCGCCAAGCAGGTTCTCCCATCTTTCACCTTCCTGTGAAAGTCCGAGTATCCATACTTTTTTCCCAAGTTTTTCATAATAGGGAGAGTACCTTCCGAATCCCATATTGTCGGAATGCCAGAAACCACCATAGAAATTTGATGGACGTCCGATAATATGATATGATTTGTAGCTGCCGAAATCGTTGTGCCTGTAAAAGGATATCTGTCTCCCGGCAGAATCGACAGGCCAGGTATCACCTGTCCCGCCGTGCCCTATATAATGAGTACCCGGAAAGACAAATTCCAGGTCACCTTCGGCTTTAAAACCGGCATTTATCCAATGGTAAAACTCCTGTTCCACAGGGGTATTGTTATACCACCAGGAACGTGTTGTAAAATATGCTTTATCATTTTCAAGGCTGATTTCTACCCTCCAGGTAGTACGTGAGGCCCAGTCGGTGGCCCCGATAAAACAGCTTACACTTCCGTCGGCATTTGTCCTGACGAAATAATCAACAGGTGTTGAGACAGTTGTACCATGACCTATGTCTCCAAAGTTAAACTCAAGTCCTCCTGTGGTCCATGGTCCGCGTAATGCAATATCCCGGAACTTAACAGCCTTCGTGGTGAATACAAAAGGATAGTTCTCAGTTTTTTCAATTGCCTCCCAGACTTTACCTCCCATTTCAGGCATTACGGCAAGCCTGATATGGTCATTTTCAAGTTCTACCATTTTCCATTTCCGGTTAACAGAATTGTTTGTAAAACCATCATACCTGAAATAGGGATATACTCTTCCTGTCTTAGCGACAGGATCAGGATCAGAATAGGGATAGGTCAGCATCTCCCTGCTGACTTCCCTGATAAAAATATTCTGTGCATTGGCATAGGATGCAATAAACATCAACAGGAGAAATAAATATCTCATGGACTGATAGTTTTTATGTTATTTCGATGGCGCCAATTTGTAATTGGTGCCAAATTATAAAATATCATCTGAACTTATGGCACGGATCACAGATCCACGCCAGCACTTAAGAGGTTTTCCAGTACTTTTTCCAGAATAGCCTTCATCTTATTTACCTCGAACTCGATAATATCCTTACCATGCTTACTGCTGGCATGAATCCTGGGGTCTTTTCCCAGCATCCCTTTTGGCCAGATTGATGTATCTGCAGGAAGGTTCTCCATATGAACAAGCTCAGGATGCAGGTACATCATGATAGAAGTTTCATTGGCACCGGCATGATCGCACATAAGGCAAAGATCATCCTTATCGTTACCCCAGCAGTTCATAACCACGAGATTATATTTCTCCTTAAAACCGGAGGTATTACTTCCTATATAATTTGTTGATGGTCCGTGACCGTGGGCAACAACGATCTTAAAACCAGCACGGCTTAACTGTTTCATGATCCCGTTCATCATATTATCAAATGTTGAATCAGGCACCCAGTATGCACTGCCGGTAAGCTGCTGAATTTCATAATTACCCTGCTCACTGAAGAGGCTTGCACAGTCCATCCCGTAATACTCTCTTCCATTAATGATTGTGTCATAGCCATCGGGACCGATAAAAAGCATGGGCATAACAATTCCTCCTGCCTCTTCTGCAAGGATCTTAAAGAATCCGGCTGACTGGAGACCATCTGAACCGAGAGGCAGGTGTTCGCCATGCCATTCGAGTGTACCAAGCGGCAGATAAGCCACAGGGCATTCTGCCAGCCTGGACTTAAATTCATCCGGAGTTAGTTCCTGGTAAAGAACTTTTGGTGGTTTACTGCAAGACGTCAGCATAATAAACAGAATCAGAAGTTTTAAAATTCTCATACTCAATATATAAATAATTATTAAGTAATTCATTTTTTACCACAGAGGACTCAGAGTTATCAAAGAGTACACAGAGTTAATAAATGATAATTAAATCTTTGTGTCCTCTGTGTATTTCCTTTGTGCCCTCTGTGGTTAATAAAGCCTTTTATTAATAATGAGGCCTTTTCTTTCAAGTTCATCATGCATAACAATGCAGTTATTGACCTCATAATCAGGTTCCATGTGATATGCTATCTGAAGTGGTCCTCCCTGGTTTTCTTCGAGAGTTTTGTTCAGCCAGTCAAGGATCTGCGACTGAGGTGCACTCTCCATCATGAACTCCATAGGAGGTGCAATATGAATCGTGAAATCCTTTCCTTTAAGGTCTCTTATCCCTTTAATGGAAGTTCCTGAACCGGTATCAATTATTTTCAGGTTCCTGATCTTTACTATTGATTCCATAATGTGATCTGACATCCCGCAGCTATGAATCCGTACGGCTCCAAGCTTATCACCAAGCTGGCTTATATAGGGAACAATGAACTCATCATACAAATCAGGCGATACCATAGTCCCGGCACACTCTCCAACATGAACTGACGTCACAGGTAGTTTGGCCATGTCTGCAAAATGATGGATCAGAACTACATAAGCATCAACAATCCACTGGTGTATTGCATGAGCCAGGACAGGATCAGACATAAGTGTGATCATAATATTATCACCTGTAAGCTTGAGAGATGTAGTAATTATTCCATGGATCGTGGCCCTTCCTGACTCATCCCAGAAAAACGGGGGTATTACTTTAAGGTCTGGCCGTGTACGGGTGATTTCTTTTATCTGCCTTTCAAGATCTTTTACAAGAGGATGTTCAAGTATTGAAGATACCGAAGGTAATTCACTTCTATCAGCAATGAATTCAAGGGGTTTTCCTGCCACATCGGCATCCTTGTCTTCGAAAAATGAGAACTCAGCTCCGAGTATAGTTGCCAGTATCATGTTTGGCTGGATAGCTCCTACCAGCACATGATTATCCCTCACATGTTTTGCCTGGAGGAGGTTTGCTTCCATGTTATAAATAGCATATTTCGGGAATCTTTCCCTAACGAACTTATGGATTTTATTATCCTGTTCCAGGCGGTAGGCAGGATCCATGTAATAACGGTTATCAAAATTGAAACCTCCGTTTTTGTGGAGCCAGCCTTTTGAAACGCTTGCCTCGATTGAAATCATTACAATAAGTTATAAAGTTTTAAAGTTATAAAGTTTAAAGGTCTGATAATTACTAAATACCCCATTCCTTTCTTAGATCGGTGATTGGTCTTTCTTTTCTCTCATCTTTACCCCAGGCATAATGACCTGTTGGATTTTTTCCTGCCCATCTTTCATCAATTTCCTCGCCTATAGGCTGAAAACGGATGTCACAGCTTATTCGGAATTTATCTGTCAGATTTGTTGTTGATGCATGCAGAGTATAGAGTCCGAATATCAGCAGATCGCCAGGATTGAAATCAGTTGTAAGCCATCTGCCTCCGAACTTATTTGTTATTTCGTAAGGATCAGAAGTAAACCATCCTTCACTGATCATATCACGGTCGACATCTATACCACCATATGTACTTCTAAGCCTTGCAAAAGATTCGAGGTTATGGGAGCCCTCACATATCGCCAGTGTGCCCTGACTTACAGGAATTTCACCTATGGGAATCCAGACAGTATGTACATTCTTCGATCCGCGGCCCATATAAACAACATCGTAATGGCAACCGGTGAAGTTCTCATTCCCAACTGCGCGCAGCCATTTATAATCATAAGTCACAGCCTCCTGCCCGAAATAGCTTTTAAAAAAATCAAACAGTTTCCCATTCTCAAATACAGCAAGAGCTGCAGGATGATGAGTTATCTCGCTCTGTCCGGTCATTCTGACCTCTTTGCCGGTTCGTGGCATAACAGCTTCAAGCAAGGGAGTACCTTTCACAAGAGCATTTTTATTGTCCATATGCCTGACGATAGCTTCGCGTGCACTCATCACAGTTTCCCTGTCAAGAAAATTCCTGAATAAGAGGTACCCATCATGATCAATTCTTTTTTTAATTGCATCAATATCACCAAGGAGATCTTTTGAATCCCTGAGTTCACCCAGCATTTCCCCCGGATATTCAACTTCTGTTCTGCAAAATTTTACTTTCATAACCGGAACTTTTATTTCCAAACTATAGGCAGCATAACAAATTTGTCAAAATCAACCTTATAAACTAACAAATTATGGTAAGGTATGTTTTTGCCTCACTCCCAATTAAGCCCCTCTCCATTTTAACTGGCCTCAACCCCTCTAATCCTAATCTCTTGTTTGACGACCTCACCCCCTCTTGTCCCCCTCTCCCGGGGGAGAGGGGGAGGTTAGAAGGGAAATAAAATCTTGAATTTGCAGAATAATATTTTCAGGTTCATTGAGTACCTGATTGTTTGTAAACCTTATAATATTTAACCTATACTTTTCCAATTCACTTGAACGTCCGTCATCATAATCTATTGCCTGTTCAGAATTATGAACATCTCCATCCACCTCGATGATCAGTTTCAATTTGTGACAATAGAAATCTGCAATAAAGATATCAACCGGATGTTGTCTGCGAAAAATATAACCTTTATAGTGGAATTTTCTTAAAATGTTCCACATCACCTTTTCACTCTCTGTCGGAATCTTCCGCATATCCCTCGCATACATGAAAAGATCCGGTTTTGCTCCGATATGCATATCCTTAACTATTGACTTTCCAAGATATACCATACTCAAACTTAATTAAGCTCTTCGAGCCCTTTTGCCCGGTAAGAGAAGTTAGAGATAAGCGTAGTTCATTAAGCCCCTCTCACCCGGGAGAGGGGTTTGGGGTGAGGTTTTAAAGACTCAAATCCATCCCAAAGTATGGCTTATTTGTCTCCCACTTTCCTTTAGTAAAATCAGGGAACGGAACAGGGGCATTTTTTTCAATTGATATTCCCGAAAGTTCAACTATTGCTGTCATCACTGCAGAATCATAAACATCAAGCGGTGTTTGTCCCTTCTTTTTTACAGCATCTATAAACTGAAAAAGCATGACATAATCCGTTCCTCCGTGACCTCTTGTTGTATAATCGGCATCCCACCATTTATGGTTATATTTCTTCTCATAAGGCTTCCATGGCTCCCACTCATGGTATTTTGGACTTGTGACAAGAGAAATAGAAGCTTTTTCTTCATCATAAACACCTTTAGTACCCTGAAGCATCCATCTGTTGGAATATGGTCTGGGCAGCTGCATGTCATAATTGATAACCAGGGTTTTACCGCTTTTTGTTTTCAGAAGAGAAGTTACAATATCACCCTGCTTCCACTTAATTTTTCCGTTCGGATGGTTTTCACCAAATTCTCTCCTGAAGTATGCATTAATGCCCTTTGATGCAGACGCAGTTGAATAAATTTCAGTGAAGATATCTCCCCTGTTTATATCCATCCAGCTTATGATTGGTCCGACTGCGTGTGTGGGATACTGATCCCTGTTATAATTCAGAAGGTATTTTGCGGCCCACCTTTGGTCACCTGTTTTGCTGTCGAAAAACCAGTGGTCGATACAGTCATGTGAATGAGCACAGTGACAATGGACGATATCACCAAACATATCGAGACGTTTCATATTGAGAGCGGCAAGGTTATCCTGCCTGAAACTCCAGTTCTCAAGCATCATGCATGGAATTCCGGTCTTTTCTGATGTCTCGACCAGGTTCCAGGTGTCTTCTACAGTAAGTGCGGCAGGGACCTCTATACCAGGATAAGTGCCGTTATTCATTGCTTCTACAGCGATGGGTGCATGAGATTCCCAGTATGTTGCAATTATTACCGCGTCGAGCTTTTCTTTGGCAAGCATCTGTTTGTAGGTAAATTCATCCTTTACATAGATAGCAGGTTTTTTCCTGCCTGCCTGGATGCACATATTTGCAGCCGCAGTTGTCTGACTGTCAAAGAGATCGCAGACAGCTGTAATTTCAACACCCGGAATTGTCAGAAGGTTTGAAACATGGGACTTACCGCGATTGCCGGTTCCGATAACTCCGACTCTAATTGTTTCAGCAGTTTCACCCGCAGCATGCACGGAACCCGGAAGCAGACCCAGGCCGATTGTTGCGATTGTACCTGTTTTGATAAAATCTCTTCTTGAGAAATTTTCCATATTTACAATTTTAAGTTAGATTCTTTATCCTTTTCCCAATCTTGTGCCCGGCTACAGCATAGTAGAGTATAAATATGTAGCAGGGAATTACAACTATATAAGCCATTTGGGGATTAATAACATCGGCGAGTCTTCCGTACAGCAGAGGCACAAGTGCGCCGCCAAGGTTACCCATAATAAGAAGTGAAGACCCTATCCTTGTGAATTTCCCCAGACCTTCAATTGCCAGTGGCCATACTGAGGGCCAGATAAGTGAATTAGCCATTCCAAGCATAGCAATAAACACTACTGAGGCAGCCCTGGGAACAGATAGTGCCAGTATAGTCAGAATAATTCCGGAAATAGCACATATCCTTAAGGCTGTGCTCTGGGAAATATACCTGGGTATGACAATTACACCTGTGGTATAACCTAATATCATTGCGATCATTGTCATTGATGTGAAATGCTTTGCAATTGCCACAGGAATACCCTGACTTATGCCATAGCTTATTATTGTATCTCCGGCAACTATCTCAAGCCCCACATCACAGAAAATAGCAATTACACCAAGAAGCAGGTAGGGATACTGGAATATAGATGTTCTGGAGGCATGTGCACTGTCATCCTCTTCACTGTTTTCATCATTCGGATCGATTTCCGGGAGACCTGAAAATCTTACGAACAATCCTATAAGTACAAGAACAATAGCCATACCAATGTATGGTATTATAACTCTTGAAGCAAGTTCATCAAGGGTTGCAGCCTTCTGAACCTCATCCATGTTCTTCAGGCTTGCCAGCAGTGAATCTCCGTCACTCAGAGCCATCACCCCGAAAATAAAGGTGGCAACGATACCTGCTGATTTATTGCAGATCCCCATTATGCTTATTCTTTGGGCAGCACTTTCAATGGGACCAAGCAGTGTAATGTAAGGATTCGCGGCAGTCTGCAGTATTGCAAGGCCCGTTCCCATTACGAATAGTCCGGTGAGGAACATTCCGTAGGTTCTGGTCATTGCAGCAGGAACAAAAAAGAGAGCTCCTGCAGCCATTATGAAAAGACCGTACATCATGCCCGATTTTAATCCGGTCCTCTTAAGTACCCATGAAGCCGGAATTGCCATGATCACATAGGCCACATAGAATGAGAAGGCTACCAGGTAAGATTCAAAATGGTTGAGTTCGCAACTTATTTTCAGGTATGGGATAAGGATCCCGTTAAGCCATGTTACAAATCCAAAGATGAAAAAGAAAAGACCTATAGTACCCACAGTCATCCATTTTGCCTGGGCAGTTCTGTTTAAAGAGATATTACCGGATGTCATTATTCTTTAATAAAGGAGGTTTTTGATGGATACAAATATGAAAAACAATTTTGAATTCATTACACATTCAGCTTGTATGAATATGCTGTTTCATACATTGCAATGATATTTTCCACAGGCGTATCTGCCTGGATATATGTATGTCCGGGACCAATAATATATCCCCCGTCTTTGTCCATTATATCTATAAGTCTTTTAACTTCATCTGAAACCTGCTGTATGGTTCCGTTGTTCAGAATCTGCTGAATATCAACACCTCCGTAGAAACAAATATCTTTCCCGAAATCCCTTTTCAGTCCGGCAGGATCCATACCTGCAGCTCTTGTCTGGATAGGTTCAAGCATGTCAACACCGGCATCAATTAGCATGGGCATCAATGGTCTTACCGCACCACAAATATGGATCAGAAATTTCTTATTATGCTTATGAGTAATGGCAACAAGTCTGGTAAGATACGGGACAATTAACTCCTTAAAGTCTTCAGGGCTGAAGAGTGGTCCATCCTGTGAGCAATAGTCATCAGCCATATAAACTATATCTATCCCTTCTCCATGGTTTTCAAGCATTCGTGCAAGGGCAGCTTCTGAAATATCAGCAATGGTGTTGATCAAATATGAGGCATAATCTTTCCTGATGGCAAAATCCGTCATCAGGTTTTCCAGTCCTCTTAAAAAAGAGGCCACAAAATAGGGGCCCCAGGTAAATACTCCTATTATTGCACTGTCAGCATGCATTTTTGCTTCCTGCGTGAAATGAGAAAAATCGAATATATCAGGTGATGTCCATTTAAAACTCTTTAAATCAGATATTTCATCTTTCCCCGCCAGCGGACTATAACAGATCTCATCATAGGATCCTCCCGGAAATTCCTTAACAATTGTTTTGTGTCCCCACACAGTAGTCTTCTCAATTTTATTCTGCTCTTCTTTTGTGTAAACAAAGTTTCCGGGCAGGATCATCCAGGTATCTATATGCAGTCTGTCAAAAAGCTCTTCTTTAGTATCAACACCCAGGTGTCCATGAAGAGCTGAATAAATCTCTTTAACTGCATCGAAAGTTATTGGTACCCGGTCGGGTATTTTGTGGTTTACAGCGGCAAGAACTCTCTCTTTTGAATTCATAATATATCTATAATAAACTCTTTATACACTCCTGATACAGTCTGATGACGGGCTTATTGAATCTTTCCTGTAGAAAAAGATCAAAGCTATCGCAATACATGCTGATGAAAAAATAAAACCAACCGATAAAAATGCCAGTCCGTCAGCCAATCCGAATAATGGCTTTATTACCCCAAGAATATATGGCGATGAAGCAGCCACAATAAATCCGAACATAAGAAGAAAACCTGTAGCTGTTGACCTGTAAGGTCCTTCAATAACATCATACAAGGCTGCCAGAAGATTGGAATCATAAAAACCACGGCTAAAACCAAAAATTGCCAATGCGGAATAAATTATCAGGAGAGAATCACTTCTGCCGATAATGATTATGAAAGGGATTGCCATTAACAAACCTGTCATCTGGACGAATCCTCTGATGCCGGAATATTTTTGTGCCAGATTATCTGCAATTCTTGCGCCGATCAGGACACCAATGAAAGCAGCAACATGATGATAGAATGTTGAATCGAATCCGGCCCTGGCAAGTGAGAAACTATATTTCTCATGCAGGAATGTCGGCATCCAGGTCAGGAACCCAATTCCGGTAAACTGCATCCCGGCAAAGGCCAGGGTCAATAATATTGCGGTAGGTTTACTGAGAAATAATTTCAATACATCCCTGATATTTTTTGATTCAGGAACAGGTTTTTCGATATTCATTACAAGTGAATTCTTTAGCCTGAACCAGATAATAATGGCAAGCACAATACCAAGTCCTCCGAAAAGATAAAATGCTGATCTCCAGCCAAATGCCTCAGCAATAAGGCCTGTCAGAAAACTACTGCCAATTATTCCGGCATATACTGCAGTCTGATGCACCGATAATGCAAGAGAACGTGTTTTCTGATGATATTCACAAATAAGCGCGCTGGCTGAAGGGGTATAGAATGCCTCTCCTCCTCCCAGTGCAAAGCTTCTGAGAATTATAAGATGAACAAGTGTACTGCTTAATCCTGTGATTAAGGTAGCCATACTCCAAACAAGCAGGCTTAAAATAAGAATATACTTTTTGTTTAACCTGTCTCCCAGAAATCCTCCAACCGGAACCATGATCCCGTAAAACAGAGTAAAAACAGATGCTACCAAACCCATACTGGCATCTGTCAGGCCCAGGTCATCCCGGATCGAAGGCAAAACAATATTAAAGATCTGCCGGTCAGCCTGATTAAAGAAGAAAGCAAACCAAAGAAGAATAATCAGTTCCCATTTATATGGTATAATGATCTTTTTCATCCTTATAAATATATCATTTATAATCGCATGTTGCATTGGATCTGGATTTTATTGCTAATTTTGTTTTAAGAAACCAGAACAATCTGTCAGAACAATAATGAAAAAAGTCTTTTCAGTTTCTAATCTTGTTAAAACCTACCGGCGCTTATTCAATTGCCTGATGTTCTACGATTAATTTTTCCTGAACTATCCATTCTTCCTTTATTTCAGCAGGATATTTGCAGCTGTATGAAGGTGGAAACTTTCATTTTAATAATTATTTCTTGTATTGACCAGAACAATTTCTATTTCAGATCACAATGTTTGAAAAGATAGTACTCCATACCGAAACGCCTGAGAGAAAAGCTGAAACCGAAGGCAATTTTTATCAGCCAGAAAAGACTCCTGCCAGACCGGGAATGAATGAGCGGATCCGGAAGCTCCGGAAACTGAGTGTTGAAACAGAACCCTCACTATCCATTGAACGCGCCTTACATGAAACAGCATTTTATAAAGAGAATTATGGGAAAATGTCGGTTCCTGTTTTAAGGGCATCGAATTTTCTCGATCACTGCAGCAAAAAGGCAATATATATTGGTGATGGTGAACTGATTGTCGGGGAACGCGGCCCCAAACCCAAATCTGTTCCCACTTTCCCCGAACTTACCTGCCACAGTGTTGAGGATCTTAATGTGCTGAACAGCCGTGAACTGCAGCGTTATACAATAAGTCAGGAGGATATTGACACCTATGCCAGGGAAGTAATTCCCTATTGGGCCGGTAAAACACAGCGTGAAAGAATATTCAACCATGTTCCGCAGGAATGGCGACTGGCCTATGAAGCCGGAATGTTAACCGAATTCATGGAGCAACGGGCCCCAGGGCATACCTCTCTCGACGGGAAAATCTATCAGAAAGGGATGCTTGACTATAAGCGTGAAATTGCTGAAAAGCTTTCCTCTATTGATTACCTGAACGATCCTGAAGCCACTGATAAGGCTGAGGAATGGAAAGCCATGGACATATCGTGTGATGCTGTTATTCTTTTTGCAGAACGTCATGCGGTACTTACCGAAGAAATGGCTGCAAAAGAAACTGATGCTGTCAGAAGGTCAGAACTGCTTGAAATTGCCAGAGTCTGCCGTCATGTCCCTGCCAATGCTCCACGTAACTTTTGGGAAGCAATTCAGATGTACTGGTTTGTCCACCTTGGAACCATAACCGAACTTAATGGCTGGGATGCCATGAATCCCGGTCATTTCGACCAGCATCTGACTCCTTTTTACGAAAAGGGAATTGCCGAGGGGACACTCACCAGGGAAAAGGCAAAAGAGCTTATTTCATGCTTCTGGGTCAAGGTAAACAATCACCCTGCACCTCCGAAAGTAGGAATAACTGCCCGTGAGAGCGGGACATATAACGATTTTACCAATATCAATTTAGGAGGAATAAAAGGCGATGGAAGCGACGGAACAAGTGAAGTTTCATATATTATGCTCGAGGTAATAGAGGAACTTCACATTTTACAGCCCGGAAGCTCGGTTCATATAAGCTCCAGTACTCCTGACAAATTTTTAAATGCTGCCTCCAGGGTTATAAGGCAGGGTCATGGTTATCCTTCAGTTTTTAATCCTGATCTGTATGTTGTAGAATTGCTTCGACAGGGAAAATCGCTTGAGGATGCCCGCGAGGGAGGATGCAGCGGATGCATAGAAGTAGGCGCTTTCGGAAAGGAGGCTTACCTGCTTACCGGGTATCTGAATGTTCCCAAAATTGTCGAAGTGACATTAAATGACGGAATAAATCCGGTAACCGGAATCCGGGTAGGGCCCTCAACCGGCGATCCGCGTACATTCAAAAACTATGACGAATTATACGATGCCTTCCTGAAACAGCTGCATTATGTTGTTGATCTTAAAATGCGTGTCAGCAATTATATAGACAGGATGTTTGCAAAATATGCTCCGGCACCCTTCCTTTCTGTTGTAATTGATGATTGTGTCAGCCGCGGTAAAGACTATTACGACGGAGGCCCCCGGTACAACACCAGCTATATTCAGTGCTGCGGATTAGGCACTGCTACCGACAGTCTTGTTGCCTTGAAAAAACATGTATTCGAAGATAAATTTTTCACCATGGACAGGGTATTGAATGCAGTGTCAAATAATTTTCAGGGTGAGGAAGTATTGCGCCAGACAATCATGAACCGTACTCCATTCTTCGGAAACGACGATGATTATGCCGATTCAATTGCCAAAAAAATCTATGACGACCTGGTTAATGAGATAGACGGAAAACCAAACATCAAACCGGGAGGTAAATACCACCTTAATATGCTGTCAACCACCTGCCATGTCTATTTCGGAAAGGTTATGGGAGCAACTCCTAATGGCCGCCTGGCAGGTAAATCCATTTCCGATGGGACTTCTCCATCGCATGGTGCTGACACTCACGGACCTTCAGCTGTAATAAAATCAATGACCAAATTCGATCACAGCAAATCGGGAGGAACACTTCTTAATCAGCGTTTCCTGCCCGGACTTTTAAAGAAAGAAGAGGATGTTGTAAAACTGGGTCATCTCATCAGAAGTTACTTTACACTGGGAGGTCATCATATCCAGTTCAATATTGTCGACACAGCTACCCTGCTTGCAGCACAGGCATGTCCCTCAGATTACAAAGACCTGATTGTGCGTATGGCCGGTTACAGTGACTATTTCAATGATATGAACTCCGATCTCCAGCAGGAGGTTATTGAACGAACTGAAAATGACGGCTTCTGATGTCAAAACCACTTGTTTTTGATATTAAGAGGTATGCCATCAATGACGGGCCCGGTATCAGGATAGCGATCTTCCTGAAAGGATGTAATCTTAATTGTGCATGGTGCCACAATCCGGAAAGCATTTCAGCTGAAACGGAAAGAATGTATGCCCCCTCAAAGTGCATCAGATGCGGAACATGCGTTGCTGCATGCCCGGAAAAGGCAATTAGCCTGACACCTGAAGGAATTATTACCGATGCTGATCTCTGCAGAATGTCTGGAAAATGTGCCGAAGTATGTCCTACCCGGGCGATCGAAATATCCGGAAGGGAAATATCTGTTGACGAAATAATCAATGAGATTGAAAAGGAACGTCCGTTTTTTGATCAGTCAGGTGGTGGTGTTACTTTTTCCGGTGGTGAGCCTCTGCTTCATCATAAATTTCTTATCCGGCTGCTGAAAGAGTGTGGCAAACGCAAAATTCACAGGGCTGTCGATACAGCTGGTTATGTTAACACCGATATAATACAGGAAGTGGCCAGACACACAGATCTTTTCCTATACGACCTCAAAATAATGGATCCGGAAAAGCACAGGAAATGGATTGGTGTTACAAACGAAAAAATACTGGAAAATCTTAAGGTTCTGGCTGATACCGGTGCAAATATTATAATCCGGATCCCTCTCATCGGAGGGGTGAATGACGATCCTGAAAATATTGAGCGGACTGCACAATTTGTGGCGGAACTATCAGGTGAAAAGAAAGTGGTGAATCTTTTACCATACCATAAAATTGCCCAGACCAAATATCAGAAGCTGGGAAGAGCTGAAGATTTTCAGCTTTTGGAAGAACCATCGAAGGAAGCACAATTACAGGCAGTTTCAATTTTCAGGAAGCATGGACTGACTGCGATTATTGGTGGTTAGTAAATGTTTTAATAGAAAATTGATGAATTAACCACGAGGACACAGAGCTTACACCGAGAACACAAAGATAAAACACTGATAATTATAACTTTGTGACCTCTGTGAATTTTCTTTGTGATCTCTGTGGTTAATAGAATTATTTTTTTCAGCATCCCCCTTAAGGTATCAGATTTACAGAAATACCAGTAAGAACATTCTTTGGAAATGATCCACCTTTATTTCACTTAAAAATCAAATTTTATTCTTAAGTTTATATCTCTATCAGAGTCATTCTGAATAATAATTCTATCTGCTATGACAATGCATTGAGGTTAGGATTTAATTATTAAATATATAAGTATGAAAATAATTTACTTTGGATTGTTCCTGTCAATTACCGCAATCGCCTGTACATCAAACAACAAACAGACTGAAATACCAGACTGGGATATTTCCATACTACCATCATCTGTCAGGCTTGATCCAACCACAAATGAGATAATTGATGATCAGTTCATTTTATCAGGTAGGAATGAGAGCAGAAATGAGAGCCTGCTTAAGAGGAACCTGGTCTATGACGGGACAAAGGTGTCATTATTCTCAGCCAGAGGTGAATACATTTCATGGCAGCTTGTTGTGACGAATAATACAGACAAAACTCTGGATAATATAAGCATAGAAATTCCTGAATTCCGAAACGATAAATCAGTGTTTCCTTTCAAACCAGAGCTATTCCTTGAATGGTCGGTGGAGGTCAAAACGCCAAGCACGGGTTATCCGGTTGCCTCACTTGGTACTGGCTGGTACCCCGATGCCCTGATACCATTCAAATACATCCAGTATGATTCGTCAAAAGTAAGTCACAGGTGGACCTATCCGCTGTGGCTGCCCGATTTCAATAACAGGATCGACAATCAGAAATCATTGATAGTATGGATTGACCAATATGTTCCTTTCACCAGGGAAGATGCATTACCCGGAAAATATACCACAAAAATAGTTGTAACAATTGGTAATGAGACCCAGGAGATTCCGGTGGAACTTACAGTATGGGATTTTGCAATTCCTAATGAAAACAAATTCAAGGCAGGGCTTCAGCATGAAGGATTTGTAAGAAGTATGGGAGAAAAACAGGAACTGGAGATTTATCAGCTTCTGAGAAGGAACCGGATTGCAATGCTCGATCCTACTTATGATCCGGAAATAAGACTATTAAGCAACGGGAAAGCAGAGATTGACTGGGATGCTCATGACAGGAGACTTTCAAAATACTTCACAGGTAAGGCATTTACAAATGAATACGGATACAATTATGGTCCGGGCTATGGTGAACCGATTGAAACTTTTGTTCTTCCATTTGATGTCTACGGCAAGCATGGCACACGAGGCTGGCCTGATATCGGAACACCTGACGTTGAAAGAAATGATAAAAACAGGGCGATATATATTGATTGCATTAAACAGGTCAGAAATCATTTCAGCAAACTGATCGATCCTTCAAAGACAGATATTACCGTCTACCTTAACGGTCTCGATGAATCATATTTCCCGGAAGCCTGGAGCAGGATGGTTTATTATGGTGATATTTTTAAAGAATACTACCCGGAGGCTCTTTTCCGGATTGACGGTGGATATACGGAAGAAGCATTGCAGATCGTTAAGAATTCAATAAGCTCCTGGGCATCACACACAATTGAGTATGATTATAATACTATCAGGAAGTACCAGGAAATGGGCATTAGAGTATGGCTTTACGGTCCAATGCTTTATGAAAGCAAAATAAACAGCTGGGTAGGCAGCTCCACAATCCTCGATCTTCCCCTGGTTAATGACAGGGCAATAAGCTGGTGCTGCTGGAAATACCGTACTTTCTCATGGCTCAGCTGGGGTGCAGGTGCAGGATGGATAAACGGATGGTATGACACTGAATCGTGGAAAGATGCCTCAAAGGCAAGGTCAGAACAGGAGGCAGAGTTCACTTTCAAGAAAATAAACGGAAGCGCTCTTATGATATATGCTCCGGGAGTGATTCCCAATGTTAATGGCCCGTGTCCTTCAATCAGACTTAAGGCAATGCGTGATGGTGTGCAGGAATATGAATATATGAGACTTCTCGCTGAAACTGACGGTAATAATACCAGGGTCGATTCTGTTGTTAACGCCATCATAAAACAACCGTTTGGTCCCAACTCAATCGGAAACCTTGATGTATGGAGCTTCGATGCAGAAGCCTGGGACAAAAGCAGGATTATAATAGGAGAAATGATAGAAGAAAAAAGTCAAAAAAGGTAAACATAAACTAATAATGACAATAAATTCTTAGTTTCTTTAACCACTAAGGCGACTAAGGATTGCACAAAGTAACTCAAAGGAAATACAGTTAATAAATGGTATTATTGATTAATTATCACTTTGTGTGCCTTTGTGATCCCGATTGCTATCGGGACTTTGAGTGCCTTTGTGGTTAAATAAATATTTTTAAACTTAATTAATACTTACAGAATATGAAACACAAGTTATCATCAGGTGCCGTAATAATAATTGTACTATTGTGCATAAGCTTAACTGGAAGGGGGCAGGGAATCGGTCTGGTTGATGTAAGGTACGCCGAACAGGTCATTACTGTCGGCGGAACAGGTGCAGATATACCAGGATTTACATCCGGTGCAATTCAGTTAGCCATCGACGCATTAAAATCAAGGGGTGGAGGTATAGTAAAGTTAAATCCGGGTACTTATGATATTATTGGTCCGGTAAGGCTATCTGACAACATCTCCCTTAAAGGATCCGGAAAATCTACCATACTCAGGAAATGCAATGGTTTCAGAACCAGCTATATCATCGATGCTGACTGGGGGATGCTGAAAGCTGTGGTAAAAGATGTGAGCGGACTTAAAATTGGTATGGGTATACAGCTATTCGACGATGCCAACAAGGATGGCTGGGAGGTTACAACCGCAATTATCACTGATATTAAAGAAAACACCATTTACTTTGATAACAATACTGTAAACGATTATATAGCTGCCAAAAACGGAATTGTATCAAACGGATGTTCCATTGTTGAAGCTGTAGGTGCAAAAAATGTAAAGATCTCAGACCTGGTTGTGGAAGGGAATAAAGCCACAAATGACTATATAAACGGATGCCGCGGCGGAGGAATCTATATACACAAATCGAAAGACTGTACACTGGAAAATGTTCAGGTGAATGAATTCAACGGCGACTCATTCAGCTGGCAGATTACCGAAGGTATTACAGTCAGGGGGTGTGAAGCTTCAAATGGTGACGGTCTTGGATTTCATCCCGGAACAGGATCAGACAGGTCAACTGTGGAAAACTGTGTAAGTCATCATAATAAAGGTGACGGACTCTTTCTGTGCTGGAGAGTTCAGAATGGAGTCTTCAGGAATAATACAATCTATGCAAACCTGGATAATGGAATTTCAATAGGACATAAGGACACCGACAATATTTTCGAAAACAACCATGTTTATGAAAATGCCAATCAGGGGGTTCTGTTCAGAGATGAGAATGAACAGAACGGAGGTCACCGGAACACATTTACCAACAACACAATAGAAAATAACGGTATGAACGGTGAGGCATCAGGTTTCTATATTGGTGGTGAAACCCATGATATAGTTATCAAAAACAACATAATCCGTTCAACAGGTAAGGGCAACCAGAAGACGGCTATTCTGGTTGGAAAAAACAGTTCAAAAATTACTGCTGAGGAAAATAAAATTAGTGGTTCGAAAGAGATTGTTTACGAAAAGAAATAAAACAATAAAATGAAAAAGACTATCCTTCTTATTTTTCTTACAGCAAGCCTCTGCGTCTACGGTCAGAGGCAGGAAAAAGCAGACTTTATTAAAAAAAATTACATAAAAACAGAGTACCAGATACCGATGCGCGATGGTGTGAAACTTTTCACAACAGTTTATGAGCCGGTCGATAAAACGAAAAAACATCCGATACTGCTTACACGTACTCCATACTCATTATCTCCCTATGGTGAGGATAAGTATGTTCGCGGACTGGTACCATCAATGCTGTTTTCCAAAGAAGGATATATTATTGTGTACCAGGATGTGCGCGGGCGATGGATGAGTGAAGGAGAGTTTGTGGACATCAGGCCACATAATCCCGAGAAAAAAGGAAAGAAGGATATCGATGAGAGCAGCGACACATACGATACTGTTGAGTGGCTTCTTAAGAATCTCAATTCACATAACGGTAATGTAGGCATATACGGTATATCATATCCCGGATTTTATGCCTCTGCATCACTTCCCGGGGCTCATCCGTCTGTGAAGGCTGTGTCGCCTCAGGCACCGGTAACTGACTGGTTCATAGGCGATGACTTCCACCATAACGGTGCATTTATGCTGATTGATGCATTCGCGTTTTATTCATCATTCGGAGTACCAAGGCCAAAACCTATCACCCCTGATAAAGGGCCGAAGCCTTTCGATTACTATACTCAGGACAACTATAAATTCTTCCTTGAACTGGGACCGCTGAAAAATGTTCAGCTGAGGTATTTCGGTGATACAATGAAATTCTGGAACGATCTTATGAAGCATGGCACATATGATGATTTCTGGAAAGCAAGGAACATACGTACACATCTTAAGGATATAAAACCGGCTACGCTGGTTGTCGGTGGTTTTTTTGACGCTGAAGATTGCTGGGGAGCATTGCATACATATGAGGCTCTTGAAAAACAGAATACAGGCAATGACAATTTTCTTACCATGGGACCCTGGTATCACGGAGGTTGGTCGGGTGGTACAGGAGGCTGGTACGGTGAGGCGAAAGAGATAATCTGCGATATAAATCCGGATAAAAATACTGCAACATGGTACCAGGAGAATGTGGAATTCCCATTCTTCGAAAAATATCTGAACAACAAATCTGTTTCTGTCCCCTCTGAAGCAATAATCTTTGAAACAGGATCGGATACCTGGAGGAAATTTGACACCTGGCCTCCTGCGAAAAGTTCTGCAAAAGTGCTCTACTTCAAGAAGAATGGCATTTTATCATTCTCTCCCCCAAAGGATCAGGAGAGCTATGATGAATATATGAGTGACCCTTCGAAACCTGTACCCTATGATGACGGGATACATCTCCAAAGGACACGTGAGTATATGAGGAACGATCAGCGTTTTGTTTCAAGAAGACCTGATGTTTTGGTATATCAGACCGAGGTTCTTGAGGAAGATATTGTTCTGGCAGGACCTGTAATTGCTGACCTTATGGTCTCAACAAGCGGAACCGATGCCGACTGGGTTGTAAAACTCATAGACGTATATCCCGATGATTATAAGGAACCTTCAGGTGAATCCTGCATCCCTGGTGGTTACCAGATGCTGATAAGGGGTGAAGTAATGAGAGGCAAATTCAGGAACAGCTTTGAAAAACCTGAGCCATTCATACCGGGCACTCCGACACGTGTAAAATATCCGCTGCCCGATGTTTCACATTGTTTCAGGAAAGGACACCGTATAATGATACAGGTTCAGAGCTCCTGGTTCCCCCTGGTTGACAGAAATCCTCAGAAATTTATTGACATCTACCAGGCCGATGAGAAGGATTTCCAGAAAGCGACACACAGAATTTACCACGACAAAAACAACATATCGAGTGTAACAGTTTATGAACTCAAATGATATAAGGTTAAACCAAACCCAACTTACTTAAATATATCGGCAATGAAAACTGAAATCACCTCTAACGGAAAGAATTCCAGGCTCACTTCCAGGCGCGGATTTATTTCTGCCTGTGCAGCCTGCGGTGCTTGTTTTGCCCTGAGACCTGTATCCTTACTTGGTTCAGCACCATCCACCGGAGCTGCAAAAAAGCTGAAGATCAGGAATATCTACTCCCTACATGAAATAAAACAGAGCAAACCCGACTGGCCTAATGTAGGCTTTGATTTTGCACCCTTCATTGAAAGTACAAATGCCACACTCCGGAATCAGTTTCCTCACGAGTTTCTTTCTTCACTCGCTATTGGTCAACAGGATGCGGAGAAAATAATTGAGGCTGATAAGAAAGAGAACATCGACGGATACATTGTCTTCCAGATGAACTGCTGGAACCAGGTTGTTCAGACTGCTGCAAAATCGGGTAAACCGGTACTCTATGTTGATTTTCAGTTCGGTGGCAGCGGCGGTTTCCTTGTATATACAGCTGCCTTCCTGAAGGACAAAACTCCTAATGTTGGTTTTGTGGCTTCATCCAGAACACAGGACCTTCTTGCAGCCGTAAGCTGTTTTGATATAATCAGCAAAGGAGGAACTGCTGCTGAATTTGCTGCCGCAACAAGAACTGCGAGGATTAACTCCACACCCAAGCCAGGCAATATGGCCTGCAAAACTGATAATCTGAAAGCCATCAGTGCACAGGAGTGCATGAAAAAGAACAAAGAATCGAGGATTCTTGTGGCACGTGACCAGAATTCAGGTCCTGCAGATCCAATTCTGGGAATTCCTGTTGAGTATGTAACATTTGCAGAGGTGAACAAAGCCTGGGAAACAGCTGATAAGGATGAATCTGCAGCAATAGTAAATAAATGGAAAAAGTCGGCAACCGAAATAATCAAAATACCTGATGAGACTTTGCTGACATCAGCAGCTATGTACCTTGGGATGAAATCCGTGCTTAAAACACATAATGCAAATGGCATAACAGTGAATTGCCTTGGAGGATTTTACGGAGGACACATTCACGCATATCCCTGCCTTGGTTTCCATGAACTCCTTAATGACGGCCTGGTAGGAGCCTGCGAAGCCGATGTAAGATCGACTGCCACTATGGTTACGTTTACCAATATGACCGGCCGGCCCGGATATATCTCCGACCCTGTAATTGACACTTCAAAACGCCAGATCATCTATGCACACTGTGTTGCATCGAATAAGGCATTCGGACCTGACGGACCTGTTAATCCTTTCACAATAATGACCCATTCGGAAGACAGGCAGGGTGCATCTGTAAGATCAATATTACCGGTTGATTACATGACTACCACTCTCGAAGTTGATGCCTCAAAAAAAGAGATCCTGTTCCATCAGGCAAAGGTTGTAAGCAATGATCCCGACGACAGGGCATGCAGAACCAAGATTTGCGCAGAACCTGTCGGAGATATTGAAAAACTCTTCGGACAATGGTCCGCATGGGGATGGCACAGGGTTACTTTCTACGGAGATATGAAGGATTCAGTTTATTCGCTTGCCGATTCTGTTGGATGGAAAGTTGTGGAAGAGGCATGAATCTTACTGAAATAAGTCATAAACATCTGACATATAATAAATTGAATATGATTAAATCCGTACTGAAAGAATTCTTCTTTTTCAGAAGATACATTGTTTTATTTCTTATTCCTTTACAATTAACATCCTCTTTCAGAAATGCTGCGAACGCACAGGTTTCTGCAATAAAAGAAGAGCTCAGACAGATTGTAACCTATCCGTATTCTGATCCAAATCCGTTGCCATCGGTAGCGATTAATTCAATGGTTTCTCCTTTCTATCCATACTATGTATTTGACGGATACACTGATAAAAGTATAAGTAAGGATTGGAAAGTGGTCACACTTGAGAATGAGTTCATCAATGTAAAAGTGCTGCCCGAAGTAGGAGGCAAAGTCTGGGGTGCAACTGAAAAATCTACCGGTCTCGATTTCGTCTATCTGAATAAAGTACTTAAGTTCCGCGCAATCGGAATAAGAGGACCATGGACAAGCGGAGGCATTGAACATAATTTTGGACTGGACCTTGGCCATGCTCCCTGGACATCATCACCTGTCGATTATGTTTTAAAGGAAAATTCCGATGGAAGTGTTAGTTGCATCGTTGGAGGTATGGATCTTGCATCGCGTACCCAATGGAGGGTTAATATCAGGCTTCCGGCAGACAAAGCCGCTTTTGAAACATACAGTTTATGGTATAATCCGAATCCTCTGCATGATGCATACTTATCCTGGGAAAATGCAGGATTCAAAGCTACAGACGATCTGCAATTCTTTTTCCCGGGTAATTACTACATAGGCCATGACGGGTCAGTTTATGACTGGCCAACAGACAATCAGGGAAGGAATCTTTCAATGTACAGGGAAAACAATTTCGGAACCAGCAAATCTTATCATGTTTCAGGGTTTTATTCAGACTGGTTTGGCGGGTACTGGCATAATTCCGGCTTTGGATTTGGTCACTGGACACCCTATTCTGATGCTCCCGGAAAGAAAATATGGATATGGTCGCTGGCCCGTGACGGAGCAATATGGGAAAACCTTCTGACAGATAATGACGGTCAGTATATTGAAGCGCAATCGGGTGTAAAGCTTAATCAGGCCAGTTATGAAAGCGGTTTTAACAGTCCCTTTAATCAGCTTTCCATAAGGCCTTACTATTCAGATACCAAATCAGAATACTGGTTTCCTGTTAAAAAAACAGGTGGAATGGTAGATGCCTCAGCATCAGGAACCCTTAATGTTGTTACCGGACCTGACAGCCTGGTTATTACTATAAGTCCTGTATCCACAATTAATGATTCAATTTATCTCTTTTTAAACGGTAATAAGAAATATTCAGGTTACATCAGACTTAAACCGATGCAACTTTTCCGGCAGGCAATTGTACTTAAAACAACTGCAACAGATAATATTTCTGTAACTGTTGGCAATAATCTTTTATCATATAAATCTTCTGATCAGGATATTGTTACTGAAAGGCCCTCAAAATCAGTTTCAGTGAAGGACTTTAATTCAGCAGAACATCTTTTTATGCTGGCTGAGGATATGAACGCCATGCGCGATTATGAGAATGCGATGAAACTCTATCTCGAATGTATCGGAAAGGAACCAGCCCACACCAAAGCCTTGTACAGGATCTCTGAACTCTGTTACCGTATGGAACGTTACCAGGAAGGAGCAGATTATGCTAAAAGAATTCTTGAAATAAATACTTATGATGGCGGAGCAAATTTCATTACAGGAGTAATAAAAAAGAGAACCGGAGAGCTTATTAAAGCAGAGGAGGCTTTCAGCATATCAGCAAGGACTATGGAATTCCGCTCAGGATCTTACCATGAAATAGCAGGTATCAGGCTAAGGCAAAAAGATTATTATGGAGCCATTGAATATGCAAAGAAAGCTATTGATTATAACCGTTTCAACATTAATGCCTACGAGTATCTGACATCAGCCTACAGAAGCATAAAGAAGTATTCTGAAGCTCAAAGCATAGTAGAGGATATTCTTGATATTGATCCGCTTAACCATTATGCCCGTTTTGAACAGTACCTTATAAATCCGACTGACAAAAACCTGCAGATTTTCAAATCACACATAGTAAATGAGTTGCCGCATGAGACATACCTTGAGCTTGCAATAGAATATGCAAATAACGGCATGCATACCGAAGCTATCAGTGTTCTTGAACAAGCTCCATCTTATCCCATTGTATTCTATTGGCTTGCATATCTTTACCGGGAATCACATCCTGAAAAAAGCAATGAGTACCTGAATCATGCAGTAGAGATCTCTCCATACCTTGTATTTCCATTCCGTCACGAGACCATAGAAGTATTGAAATGGTCAATGAAAATGAATGATTCATGGAAAACAAGATATTATCTCGGGCTCATTTACTGGCATATAAAGCGTCATAACAAAGCAATTGAACTATTTGAGCTTTGCGGCGATAAACCTGACTATGCCCCCTTTTACATTTCCAGGGGAATACTTTATCAGGCCGGCAATTACAATAAAACTTCACCCCTTATAGATTTTAAACGTGCCGTAACTGTCGATCCGTCAGAATGGAGATCATGGCACTATTTAAGCAGTTATTATCTAAAAACCGGGGAATTTCAGCAGGAGCTTAATACTTCAGAAGAAGCGAATAAACTGTTCCCGGGCAATCCCATAACAGGTATTGATTATGCCAAAGCCCTAATTAACACAGGAAGTTTCAAAAAATGTCTGAAAGTGCTTGAAAATATAACCATACTTCCACAGGAAGGAGCACGTGAGGGCCATGATCTTTTTGAAATCACCAACCTGTCAATTGCAGTTGGTTTGATGGAACAAAACAAATTCAATGAAGCCATTAGGTATATAAATGAATCAAAAAAATGGCCTGAAAATCTAGGTGCAGGAATGCCCTATGATCCTGATGTACGTTTCCAGCATTACCTGTCATCATTTTGTTACAGGGTGATGGGAAAAAATGAAACAGCAGAGTCATATTCCAACCAGATACTGGATTATTCCTCCAAAAACTGGAGAGGAGACAGTGACCCCACAAACATAT
>Ga0129298_10000130_pt1 | contig 25542 bp, 23 predicted proteins | sample I19B2metaG_FD_94707 | JGI IMG/M metagenome (GOLD analysis project Ga0129298, IMG submission 94707) | Lake sediment bacterial and archeal communities from Gulf of Boni, Indonesia to study Microbial Dark Matter (Phase II) - ​I19B2 metaG | ecosystem: Environmental > Aquatic > Freshwater > Lake >... | reverse complement strand
TGGCGGCCATCCCCAGCGTCATCTACGGACTCTGGGGGGTTCTGGTGATGGCCCCCTGGCTACAGCGGAGCGTCCAGCCCTGGTTGGTGGACCACTTCGGCTTCCTCCCCTTCTTCGAAGGGGTCCCCTACGGGGTGAGCATGATGGCCGGGGTGCTGATACTGGCGGTCATGATCGTGCCGATCATCACCGCCATCAGCCGGGAGGTGCTCCTGGCGGTCCCCCGCAGCCAGCGGGAGGCGGCGGTGGCCCTGGGGGCGACCCGCTGGGAGGCGATCCGGATAGCGGTACTCCCCTACGGCAAGTCGGGTATTCTCGGTGCGGTGATCCTTGGCCTGGGGAGGGCCATCGGCGAGACCATGGCAGTCACCATGGTCATCGGCAACACCCCCCAGATCTCCTGGTCACTCCTCTCGCCGGCCTACACCATGCCGAGCGTCATTGCCAACGAATTCGCCGAGACCACGGCCAAAATCCACACCGCTGCCCTGATGGAGATCGGCCTGATCCTCCTGGCCGTCACCCTGCTGATCAACATCCTTGCCCGGCTGCTCATCTGGAGCGTCACCAAGGGGCAGAAACAGGGGGCTGCATAGATGAAATCACTGACATTCAGACACCTGACAAACGGCGTGGTCACCCTCCTGATGGTACTGGCGACCCTGGCGGTGCTGACCCCCCTCGGACTCATCTTCCTCCACATCCTGAAGATGGGGCTCTCCTCAATCTCCCTCGACTTTTTCACCCAGATCCCGAAGCCGACCGGCGAGAGCGGCGGGGGGATGGCCAACGGGCTCTTCGGCTCAGGGCTGCTGATCCTGATGGCCTCCATCATCGGCCTCCCCGTGGGGGTCCTCGGCGCCGTCTACCTGACCGAATTCGGCAGCGGCAAGCTGGCGACCGCCATCCGCTTCAGCGCCGACGTCCTCGCCGGTGTCCCCTCCATCATCACCGGCATGGTCGCCTACTCCCTGATCGTCGTGCCGATGAAGGGGTTCTCCGCCCTGGCCGGCGCCGTGGCCCTCTCCCTGATCATGATTCCCATCGTCCTTCGCACCACCGAGGAGCAGCTCAAGATGGTACCGGGAACCCTGCGGGAGGCGTCCCTCGCCCTCGGTGTCCCCCTGTGGCGCACCAGCCTCAAGGTGATGCTGGTCAGTGCCGCCAAGGGGGTGGTCACCGGCATTCTCCTCTCCATCGCCCGGGTTGCCGGGGAAACGGCACCGCTCCTCTTCACCGCCCTGGGGAACCAGTTCTGGAGCAAAAAGCTCACCGAGCCCATTGCCGCCCTGCCGCTGCAGATTTTCAACTTCGCCATCGCGCCTTACGAGGACTGGCATAAGCTGGCCTGGGCAGGGGCGCTGGTTCTGGTCTGCATCATGTTCGCCCTCAATCTGGGGGCGAGGATGATGGGGAAAACGCAACGATTGAACTAAACTAGGATGTACGAGGATTGCATGAACGCAAAAGTTTCCCTTGAAAACATGAGTGTCCACTTCGGCGGCAACCACGCCGTCAAATCGGTCAACCTGGACTTCCCTGCCAACAGCGTCACCGCCATCATCGGCCCGTCCGGCTGTGGCAAGTCGACCCTGCTCCGCTCCATCAACCGGATGCACGACCTGGTCCCCACGGCCCGGGTCAGCGGCCGGATCACCCTGGACGGCAAGGATATCTACGGTGCCGGCGTTGACCCGGTGTCGATCCGTCGGACCATCGGCATGGTCTTCCAGAAACCGAACCCCTTCCCGGCGATGTCGATTCATGATAATGTCGTCGCCGGCTACAAGCTGAACAACACCCTCAAGCGGAGCGAGGCGGACGAAATCGTCGAATCTTCCCTGCGACGGGTGGCCCTCTGGGACGAGGTGAAGGACCGGCTTAAGTCGAGCGCCATGGACCTCTCCGGCGGCCAGCAGCAGCGGCTCTGCATCGCCCGGACCATCGCGGTGCAGCCTGAGGTGATCCTGATGGACGAACCCTGCTCGGCCCTCGACCCCATCGCCACCCTGAAGATCGAGGAGCTGGTGGAAGAGCTGAAGGAGCAGTACACGGTCATCATCGTCACCCACAACATGCAGCAGGCCGCCCGGGTCTCCGACTCCACCGCCTTCATGTACATGGGGGAGATGGTGGAGAGCGGACCGACGAAGAAGATCTTCACCAACCCGGAGATGAAGCAGACCGAGGACTACATCACCGGCCGATTTGGATAGACCACATCTCAGCATTGAATTAGTAATGACTATACTCGGGCTGATCAAAAATGGTCAGGTCGCCGCACCCGCAGAAATCCCCGCGGAGGCGTAGCAGCGCTACGCCGCACAAGGTGGATTTCGAGGACGGCGGCGAGATGGCCGTTTTTCAGCAGCCCCCAAGGGATCTGATATGGAAAGAGAGCATTTCAGCAGACAGTACGACGCGGAACTCAACACCATCCGAGAGAAGCTCCTGGAGATGGGGGGGAAGGTGGAGCTGATGATCAACGACTCGCTCAAGTCCCTGGTGGAGCGGGACTCGGACCTGGCCGACAGGGTGATCGCCTTTGACCACGAGATCAATCGCCTGGAGATGGAAGTGGACGGCAAATGCCTGGAGGTATTGGCCCTGCGCCAGCCGGCGGCCCGGGACCTGCGCTTCATCACCCTGGCGCTGAAGATCGTCACCGACCTGGAGCGGATCGGCGACCAGTGCCGCAACATCGGCAAGCGGGCCAAGGAGCTAAACGCGGAGCCCCCCCTCAAGCCGTACATAGACCTGCCGCGCATGGCGCTGCATGCCGGCACCATGGTCAAGGAGGCACTGGACGCCTTCGTCCGCGGCGACGTGGAGCTGGCCTACAAGGTATGCAGGGACGACAGCTTCGTCGACGACCTGAACGAGCAGATCCAGAGGGAACTCCTCACCTACATGATCGCCGACGTCTCCACCATCAGCCGTGCCATGAAGATCAACCACATCTCCAAGTGCCTGGAGAGGATCGCCGACCACGCCACCAACGTTGCCGAGATGGTCATCTTCATGGTCAAGGGGAAGGATATCAGACATACGACCATCTGAAGCATTGTTAACCAGTCCCGGGCATAAAATTTATCCGCGGCAACACCGGCGACAAGCAAAACGAAAGTATTTTCATCCTTAAAGGACAGGGGAGATGGGGTTTCCATCTCCCCTGTTTTTTTGTAACACAATCGTAACCATTCCTGTTATATTGCATCGGTTTGATAGCACGGACATCGGCCGGATCAGACGTCATTACCAGACCAAAAGGAGAATGTGACCCATATGTTCGGACTTATACCCAAGGAAGAGAAATTTTTCACCCTGTTCCAAGAGATGGGGGGGATCATCGTTGATGGAGCCAGGCTACTCAAGGAGATGCTCGACAACTACGGCGATCCCGTAGCCAGCCAGCGGGCCATCAAGGAGGTGGAGCACCGCGGCGACCTGAAGACCCACGAGATCATCAAAAAGCTGAACACCAGCTTCATCACCCCCTTCGACAGGGAGGACATCTACTCCCTGGCGTCGGCCCTGGACGACATCCTCGACCTGATCGACGCCTCGGCCCAGCGATTCGTCATGTACAACGTGGAGGCAACCACCACCGAGGCCAGGGAGCTGGCTTTCCTCATCCTCCAGGGGGCGGAAACAATCAACCGCGCCCTGCACATCATGGGTGGCAAGCTTGAGCCGATCGCCGAGCACTGCGTCCAGGTGAACGCCCTGGAGAATGAGGCTGACCGGGTCTGCCGCGAGGCGGTCAGCCGCCTGTTCGACGAGGAGAAGGACCCGATCCAGCTGATCAAGTGGAAGGAGATCTACGAGACCCTGGAGAAGGCGACCGACAAGTGCGAAGACGCGGCCAACATCCTTGAAAGCGTGGTGGTGAAGAATGCTTGACGTTACCATGATCATGCTGGTGCTGGTTGTTCTCGCCGCGCTGGCCTTCGACTACATCAACGGCTTCCACGACACCGCCAACGCCATCGCCACCTGCGTCTCCACCAAGGCGCTGTCAGTCAAGTCGGCGATCTTCATGGCCGCCTTCCTCAACTTCGCCGGCGCAATGGTCTCCACCAAGGTGGCGGCAACCATCGGCAAGGGGATAGTCGACAAGGACAACGTCACCCAGATGGTGGTCCTGGCCGGCATACTCGGGGCGATCATCTGGGACATCATCACCTGGTACTACGGCCTCCCATCCTCTTCTTCCCACGCCATCATCGGCGGCATCATTGGTGCGGTCATGGCCCACGCAGGCATGGCAGCCCTCCACTGGGCCGGTCTGAAGAAGATCATCCTCGCCCTGCTCATCTCCCCCGTCGTCGGTACGATCTTCGGCTTCCTCTTCATGGTGATCGTCTACTGGGCCTTCCGCCACAACAACCCCAGCGGCCTGAACAAGAACTTCCGCCGCCTGCAGGTGGTCTCGGCAGCCTTCATGGCCTTCTCCCACGGCACAGCAGACGCCCAGAAGTCCATGGGTGTCATCACCATGGCCCTTCTAAGCTACGGCATGATTCCGGAGTTCGCCGTACCCCTCTGGGTGAAGATCGCCTGCGCGGTTGCCATGGGGATCGGCACGGCTGCCGGCGGCTGGCGGATCATCAAGACCGTGGGGCACGATTTCGTCAAGCTCCAGCCGGTGCACGGCTTCTGCGTGGAGACAGCCTCCGCCGGAGTCATCCTTGGCGCATCTTCCATCGGCATGCCGGTATCCACCACCCACGTCATCACCTCCACCATCCTCGGTGTCGGCCTCTCCAAGCGGATTTCGGCGGTCAACTGGACCGTTGCCCAGCGGATCCTGGTGGCCTGGGTGCTGACCATCCCGGCCTCGGCGATAGTCGCCTTCGCCGCCTACCTGCTCATGTCGCCGTTTTTGGGGAAATAAACGCTTCTCCCCCTGACAGCAAAAAGGCCGTGCAATCCTCTAGATTGCACGGCCTTTTCATTTGCAAAGCGATTCCCGCCCTGATCAGCCCTTTTTCGCCAGCCACCCCTTCAGCCGGACCAGCCCCTCCCCTATGGAGACCCGGGGCTCGTAGCCGAAGTCCCGCCGGGCGGCGGTGATGTCGAACCAGTGGGCCGTGGCCAGCTCGTGGGCGACGAAGCGGGTCATGGGGGGCTCCCCACCGAGACGCAAGGCTCCCCACACGGCCTCGCAGAGCACCCCGGCGGCGTAGGCGACCCGGGGAGAGACACTCTTCTCCACCGGGGGGAGGCCGGCTGCTGCCAGGATCCGGTTGACCATCTCCCACAGGGGGATCGGCTCGCCGTTGGAGATGAAGTAGGCCCTGCCCCCAACCGGGCTCCCCGGGTAGAGGGCGTCCCCAGCCTGCAGGTGGGCCTCGGCGGCGTTGTCCACGTAGACGGTATCCACCGGGCAGGGTCGGCTGCCGATGCGCCGCAGCCTGCCGCTCTTTGCCCGGCCGATGATGCGCGGCACCAGGTGGTTGTCCCCCGGCCCCCAGATGAGATGGGGGCGCAGGGCCGTGGTTGCCAGCTCCGGGGAGTTGGCAGCCAGCACCAGCTGCTCCGCCAGGGCCTTGGTGAGGGGGTAGTGGGCCTCGAATCGCTCCGGGTAGGGGAGCGACTCGTCCCCACCCTCGATGTCCCTGCCGGCGAAGACCACGCTGGGGGAGCTGGTGTGCACCAGGCGCCCGATGCCGTTCATCCGGCAGGCGTGGATGACGTTCTCAGTGCCGGTCACATTGGCCAGGCGGTACTCCTCCAGCTCTCCCCACACCCCGGCCTTGGCCGCCACGTGGAAGACGATGTCGCACCCCCGGGCGGCCCGCACCACTGCCCCCCGGTCGGCCAAGTCGCCGCCGACCTGCTCGACCCCCAGCTTCGCCAGCGCGGAGTACTCCCCACGGGAGAGACTCACCACCTCGTCCCCCCGCTCCCTGAGCATCCGGACGATCACCCCACCCAGGAACCCACCGCCACCGGTCACCAGCGCCTTCACCGCAGCCTCCTCTCCGCCCAGACCGCCAGCTTCTCCCGGAAGATCTTGGCATTGTGGCGAATGTCCACCGGGAAGGCCGGGTGGAAGAGGATGGTGGCGATGCCGGCGGTGTGGGGATAACTGCTCCCCAGGCGGAGCAGCTCCTGGCGGATCCGCTCCTCCTCACCCCGTGGCACCCCCTTCTCCAGCTCCACGCAGAGGACCGGCAGCTGCCCACCCCTCTCGCCGACCCCCACCAGGGCGGTGCGGAAGACCTCGGGGTGGGAGTTGAACACCCCCTCCACCTGGATGGTGAAGAGCCTTCCCCTGGCCGTATCAACCCGGTGGGACTTGCGGCCGCAGAACCAGATCCTCCCCTGCTCGTCCAGGTAGCCTGAGTCCCCCATCCGGTGCCAGAGAGAGCCGTCCGGTGCATGTATCTTGGCCAGGCGGGTCGCCTCGGGGCGGGAGAAATACTCCCTGGTGACCTGTGGACCCCGCACCGCGATCTCGCCTATCTCACCCGGCTGGAGGCGCAGGGCTTCGTCCCAACCGTCCAGGGGAGAGTCGCTGATGGGGATGATTGCCACCTCGATGCCGGACACCGGCAAGCCGACGCAGATCCCCCTCCCCTGGGCGGTGGCGTGGCTGGTCTCGCCAAGGATCTCCCTGCTGCCGATGGAGCTGACCGGCAGGGATTCGGTGGCACCGTAGGGGGTGAATATCTCCCCGTCGGGGGGAAGGAGCCGGCTGAACCTCTCCAGCACGCCGGCCGGCACCGGCGCCCCGGCTGAAATTACCCGCTTCATGGCCGGCAATGTGATGCCGCGCTCGGCGCCGTAGCGCCCCACCCGGCCCAGGAGGGCCGGTGAGCCGAACATGGTTGTGGCGCCGTACTCCCTGGCCGGACCGAGTATATTTTCCGGATCTACGCTCCCCGGACGGGTGAAATCCATGGTGGGGATCAGTGCGGTCATCCCCAGGGCCGGGGCGAAGAGGGCAAAGAGGGGGAAGGTGGGGAGGTCGATCTCCCCCGGACGGATGCCGTACACCCGGCGAAGCGCCTCTACCTGGGCGGCGAAGGTGCCGTGGCTGTAGACCGCCCCCTTGGGTGGGCCGGTGCTGCCGCTGGTGAAGAGGATGGCCGCGGTTTCATCCCGTCGCGTGTCGGCCGGCCGGAACTCGGCCTCAGGAGCGGACGCCTCGATTTCGGCCAGGGGGATCCCCCCCCAGAGGCGGCCGCCGTGAACAGTCACCAGGATGCGCAGGCTCCCCCTCCCCCACCCCAGGAGCCGCCTGGCCAGGTGGGCCTTGGGGATGCCGATGAACGCCTCCGGCCGGGCCTCGGCCAGGCACCCCTTCATGTTGCGTGCGCCGATCCCGGGGTCGATGAACACCGGCACCGCCCCTGCCTTGAAGAGGGCGAAGGTGAGGGCGAAGAGCTCCGGCCCAGGCGGCACCAGGAGGGCGGTTCGGGTCCCCCTGGTGATGCCTATACCGGCCAGTCCGGCGGCCAACCGGTCGCTCCGCTCGTCCAGCTGGCGGAAGGTGAGGGTGCGCCCCTCCCGGGGGAATATGATCGCCGGCCGGTCGGGCTGCAGCCGGGCCATCTCCTTCAATGGCAATGATATGTTGACGATGTCGGTTTCCATCTATTTCCATCCAATAGCGTGAATTTGTCGTGTTCAGGCAGCATAACGGCACCGCTGCTGGGGAGGAGAGAGTTTCCCCGGAGAAAATATCCAGCGAAAAAAGGAACCGGTTCGACAGAAACAGAGTTTACTACGGGGAGATGTTCACCAGAGCGTCTCGGGCAACCGCATTGGATATTTTTCGGAGGGGGATCCCTCTCCTCCCCCCGATGCCGGATCAACAAAGGAAAAGCCGCCCACATAGTGGGCGGCTTTTCAATTCGCAAGGAGCAAATGCCCATTACTCAACGATCTCGCCGATCAGGTCGTAGTCGGAGCTGTCGGTGATCTTCAGCCTGACGATATCCCCCACGTTGGCGTTGCCGGCGGTTATGTAGACCATGCCGTCGATATCCGGCGCCTGGCGGGACGACCTCCCTTTCAGGAGGAGCTCAGTCTCGTCGCTCACCCCCTCGACGATCACCTCCTCCACCGTGTCCATCAGGCGGCGGTTGCGCTTGAAGGAGACCCTGGCCTGGAGCTGCATCAGCTTCTTGTAACGCTCCCTCTTCACCCGCTCGGTGATCTGGTCCGACATCTCCGCCGCCGGGGTCCCATCCTCCTTCGAGTAGCAGAACACCCCGAGGCGGTCGAACTGGGTCTCCTCCACGAACTGGCAGAGCTTCTTGAAATCGGCGTCCGTCTCCCCGGGGAAGCCGACGATCAGGGAGGTCCTGATGGCGATCTCCGGGATCTCGGTGCGCAGCTTCCTCACCAGCTCGCGGATCTGAGCCTCGCTGCTGCGCCTGTTCATCCGCTGCAGCACCGGGTCGCTGACGTGCTGCAGGGGGATGTCCAGGTACTTGCAGATCTTCTCCTCGTTCTTGATCATGGCTATCAGGCCGTCGGTGATCCCGTCCGGATAGGCATAGAGGAGGCGGATCCAGCGCAGGCCGGCGATCTTCACCAGCTCTGCCAGGAGGGTCTCCAGGGTGACCCCGCCGGGGAGGTCCGAGCCGTAGACGGTGATGTCCTGGGCGATGAGGTTCAGCTCCTTCACCCCGCTCCCCACCAGGCGGCGCGCCTCCTCCAGCACCAGGTCCAGCGGGCGGGAGCGGAAGCTCCCCCGAAGGCTCGGGATGACGCAGTAGGAGCAGCAGTTTGAGCACCCCTCGGCGATCTTCAGGTAGGAGTAGTAGCGGGGTGAGGACTGCATGCGCGGCATCTCCGCGTCGTAGAGGTAGTTGGGGTCGCTGATGTAGCGGATCTGGCCGCTGATCCCCCGCTTCTCGGCGATGATCTCGGCGATGCGCGGGTAGTCGGCCGTGCCGACGAAGATATCCACCTCGGGGAGCTCCTTTGCCAGCTCCTCCTGGTAGCGCTGAGGGAGGCAGCCGGTGACGATGAGCAGCTTGCAGTTAGCGTCGTGCTTCCGGTCAGCCAGATCGAGGATCGTGTCTATGCTCTCCTGCTTCGCCTCTTTAATGAAGGAGCAGGTATTGACGATGATGATGTCCGCCTGCTGCTCGTCGGTGGTGATCTCGTAACCGTCCTTCCCCAGGTAGCCGAGCATGACCTCCGCATCGACGAGATTTTTCGGGCAGCCGAGGCTGACCATGCTGACTTTTTCTTTGCTCACTCTTAGTTCACCTTTCAAAACAGAATGTTGCGCCGTACTGCTTCAAGCAGGGGAAGAGATACCCGAAATGGGCGCAAACGGCAAGAAGATTATGCGGGGAGATCGCCGGTCAGCCTCTGCAGCTCGTAGAGCCTGGGGTTCACCCCCCTGACGCACTCCACCATTGCGCTCAGTCGGGCTTCGTCCAGGCCGACCTCCTCGTCACCCCCCTGGAAGAAGGGGTACCCCTTGGGGAGGGGGGAGAAGGAGCCATCCCGCAGCAGCGAGGCGTCCACCAGGTCGTTCACCCGGCCGCTCGCCTCCCAGGGATCGCGGTAGGTGAACTGGCGGGCCACCACGTGCAGCTCCAGTCCGTTGGGGAAGACGCCGCGCACCTCGAAGGAGAACTCCCTGGGAGCACTGTAGTGCTCACTCCTCCCCGAGCGGGCCATGACTTGGGCGCCTGCCCCCTCCAGCAGCTGCCGCACCGAATCGACGGTCATTGCTGTTCGTTCGTTCATGTTTGATTACCTCGCAATAAATCAGACTTCCAGGCGGAGCTCCACACCCCAGGGGGCCGGCCTCTCCCCCTCGCGGGTCAGCACCCAGAGGGTTGGGAACTCCATCCTCTCCGGCGCCGGTCCGATGCCGTCGGTGAGGTAGATCACCGCCGCAGGTCGGGGGTGCATGGTGCGGGCATGGTCGAATACAGGGCGCAGGTCGGTGAAGCCTCCGCCGTGGTAGCTCTCCACAGTGGCGGCATGACCCTTCATGGTCTCGATCTTCTGTATGCGGCTGTTGGCGTAGAGGATTGTCAGGGATGCGTCCCTACCCCGGGCTATGCGCAGCAGCTCGGCTGCAAAGGCCTCGCGCAGCTCCGAGGCATCGGTGGAGTCGCTCACATCGACGCCGACGAGGAGACAGAGGCGCCGCCGCTTCCTGCTCCCCGGGGTGGCATGGCCGAAGCGGCGGCTCTCCCGCATCCAGGTTGAGCGGCGGCCGATCCTGCCGGCGGTGGCCACGAACTGGCGCAGCACCATCCGCCAGGGGGTGGGGGATGGGGCCAGCAGCCCCTCCACCAGGGGGCGGACCTCGCCGGGGACCACCCCGTCGCACCTCTGCCAGGCATGGCGCACCATGCCGCGCACCATCTCCTCCGCCAGGCGAAGTGGGGTGCTGTCCGACTCCTCCCAGACGGTGTGGTCATCCAGGGGCATGGCATCGCAGAGTGGCGCGGCACTCTCCTCGGCAGCGGCATCACCGTGACCTTTGCCTGACTTGCCCCGCTCTTCCCGGCTGGCGCTGCCGCTGCCGCTGCCGGCAATGGAGCCGGTATCGAAGGGGTCTACCAGGAGGCGGTAGTACTCCTCAGCCGCCAGCCCCTCCGGCAGGGAAAGGTAAACTGCCCGGGGTGCCGCGGCGGGCATCCCCTCCACCAGGTCGTTGACGGCCAGGTCGCAGGCCAGGTCCCAGTCGTGGCGACTGCGCTCCTTGCGCCTGGAGGGGTGGAGGTGGAGAAGGTGGAGGACACAGTGCTCCAGCAGTGCTCCCCGCTCCCCGGGGGGGTAGGAGGCAAGGAGACCGTCGTTGACGGTCAGGGTGGGGATCCCCTGGCGCAGGGTGATCCCCAGGGGGGCGTCTCCCCCGACCCCCTTGCGCAGCCCCACCAGCAGGTGGCCGTAGAAGGGGCGCTCCCGAAGGAGGCGGACGATGGTGTTTTCAAGGGTTCGGGACATGGTGTATCCGTCGAGGGGCGGCAGCTGGCTACCGCCTGCATTCGTGCTGCCGGGCCATTTCTGCACTTCCTGGCTCATTACGGCAGCAGCCATCTGCCACGGCGCCAGTTCTTTATAATAATCAAGGTTGTTCAAAAACCGTCAGATCGTCGCACCCCAGAAAGCCCCACGGAGGCGTAGCAGCGCTACGCCGCACACGGCGGCTTTCGAGGACGGCGGCGAGATGGCCGTTTTTAGCTGCGCTGAAACTTCGTTTTCAACAACCTGCCGCCTCTCCGCCGATGGCCCGGATCGCCTCCAAGACCACCCGGTCGTGGCGGTCGCTGGCCAGGCGCAGCGCCACCGTCGGGATGGTGATCAGGCTCTTCACCGCGGCGAAGCGCAGGTCCCGGGGGAGGATGTCCAGGTAGCTCACCAGGTTCTCCTCCTGGGGGTCGGAGAGCTCCCCGCCGCCGCGGAAATGGTCCAGGAGGGAGGCGATTGTTGCGGAGTGGCGCTCCTCCCGCTGGGACTCGGCCCTGGCAGAGACCTTCTCCCAGTCGTGGAGAATCTCCATGGCCGTCAGGGGTCGTGAGTGCTGCTCGTTCTGCCAGCGCAAGAAGGCGATGGCCGCCTCCCGGCCGATGATGCCGGCGTACACCTCCATCTCCAGCTCCCTGGGGAAAGAGCAGCGCTGGCGCAGGATGCTCACCATCTCCCACCCCCGCTCGCTCGGCTCAGCCTCCATCTCCAGGGGGAGGTTGGCGACGGCCAGGAGGTTCTGGTTGGCGGCCAGGAACTCCCGCACCCCGGCGTCAAACCCCTGCTGCCTGGCATACCTGGACCAGCAGGCGTAATCGCTCTCCACGTAGAGCATTATCATCCGATCCACCAGTGCCCTGTCCAGGGGGGCCACCTGATAGGTGCCGTCCGGCGGGTTGATGGTGATGATCACCCTGTGACTGGGGTGAAGCTTGTGGGTGTGCAGCGCCCTCTCCATACCCGTCATTGGGGGCTCGACGAACTGGAAGATCGCCTGCAGGGTGTCCTCCTGCTGGGCGCGGTTCAGCTCGTCGCAGTGGACCACCGTGGGGGGGGCTTCGGGCATCGGCCACCAGGAGGGCCTGGACCAGTGCATCACCCCCCCCTCCCGGTAGGGTATCCCCACCAGGTCCCCCACCTCCATCTGCCCCAGGCGCAAGGGTACGTAGCCATAGCCGATCTCCCTGCAGAGCTGGGAGATGGCTGCGCTCTTCCCCACGCCGCGATGGCCTACCACGCAGGGGGTGAGGTCGGTCTTCGTCACGATCTCCCGCAGCACGCTCTTCATCTGTTCTATGTTCATGGCCCGGCTTCCTTCAACATCCGCTTCGCTGACAACTCCTCCACGTTATTAAAAATAAGCCTGCCACGTCAACCAGCTTTTGCTGGTGGGGATTGGGGCTCCACCGAATCGGCCCTCGCAAATATTTTTCATTTTAAAAATGGACATAATCCCGGTTATATGTAACACTTTTATATAATTTCGACTATTTGCAAGAATACCAAATTAATCTTCTTAAATCCCCACTGAAGGAACACGAATCAGGACATTGATGGAATTCAGGATATATTACGAGGACACCGATGCCGGCGGGGTCGTCTACCACGCTAGATACCTGGGTTTTTTCGAGCGGGGGAGGACCGAGTTCTTCCGCGAGCGAGGCCTCTCCGTGCAGCAGCTACACGATGATGGGTGCATCTTCCCGGTGGTGAAAATGGAGATTGATTTCCGCTCCCCGGCGAGACTGGACGACCTGGTGAAGGTGGAGACGGAGCTCCTCTCCCTAGGGAGAACCTCATTCGTCATGCAGCAGCGACTGATCCGCTCCGAGGACAGCAGGCTCCTGGCTGAGGGGAAGGTCACCCTGGTGTGCGTCGGCAGCGAAATGAAGGCAAGGCGCCTCCCACCCCGGCTCCTGGAGCTGGCCGCCGAGGAGGTGGCACCCTAGTGGGTGGGCCGGCAGTCTCCATACTCATGCCGCTGCGCAACGAGGAGCGCCACCTCCCCATGGCCCTCGAATCCATCAGGCGCCAGACCATGCGTGATTGGGAGCTGGTGGCGGTGGACGACGGCTCGGTCGACGCCACCCCCCGGATCCTGGCAACCGCTGCCGCGGCAGACGGGAGGATCAAGCTCCTTCCCAACCCGGGGAAGGGGCTGGTGCAGGCTCTCAACCACGGCCTCGCCTCCTGCAGAGCCCCCCTGGTGGCGCGCATGGACGGCGACGACATCTCCCACCCGAAGAGACTGGAAAGGCAGCTGCGCCTGATGCAGAGCCACCCGGAGTGCGGCCTGGTCGCCTGCTCCTTTCGCCACTTCCCCCGCCACGAGCTGCGGCTCGGCATGCTGGCCTACGAGGAGTGGCAGAACTCCCTCGTCTCCCACGACATGGTGATGGCAGACCTGTTCGTCGAGTCCCCCTTCGTCCATCCGGCGGTGATGTTCCGCCGGGAAACCGTCACCCTCCTCGGGGGGTACCGGGATATGGGGTGGGCCGAGGATTACGACCTCTGGCTTCGCCTTGCCGCCGCCGGGGTACGCTTCGCCAGGCTTCCCGAGCCCCTCTTCTTCTGGCGGGACCGCCCGGAACGGGCCACCAGAACCATGGATGAGTACTCCCAGGAGGCATTCCGCGCCTGCAAGCTCCACCACCTGCAAAGCGGCCCCCTTGCGGGGAGGAGAGAGGTGATCCTTGCCGGGGCTGGCAAGGAGGGGAGGGCCTGGCAGCGGGCCCTGGATAAGGCCGGCGTCTCCGTCTCCCGCTGGGTGGACGTGGACCCGCGCAAGCAGGGTCGCACCCTCCACGGCGCCACCATTCACCCACCGGGGGAGATTTCACCAAGCCAGGGGATGATGCTCATCACCGTCGGCACACGGGGGGCGCGCCGGGGCATCCGCAGCTGGGCCATCGGCGCCGGCTTTGTCGAGGGGAAGGACTTCATCTGCGTCACATGAGGGGGAGAGAGTGAAAACAGTCGCGCTGATACCGGCTGCCGGCATGGGGAAGAGGATGGGGGGGGAGATCAACAAGCAGTACCTCCTCCTGGGGGACAGGCCAATCCTGGCCCATACCCTGCGGCTCTTCCAGGAGGCGGATTTCATCGACGAAATCTACCCCATCCTGCCGGAGGATGAGCTCGACTTCTGCCGCAGCAGGGTGGTGGAGCCCTACGGACTGGACAAGGTAAAGGGGATCATTGCCGGAGGCGCAGAGCGGCAGGAGTCGGTACTGAACGGCCTGCGCGCCCTGGACGGCTGCGGCGAGGGGGACATCGTCATCATCCACGACGGTGTTCGCCCCTTTGTCACCACCCCTATCATCCGCCGCTCGGTGGAGGCGGCCATGGAGCACGACAGCGCCGTGGTGGCCGTGCCGGCTAAGGACACGGTGAAGATCGTGGCCGAGGGGTGCGCCGTGCAGACCCCCCCGAGGGAGACCATCTGGCTGGCCCAGACCCCCCAGACCTTCCGCTACGGGGTGATCCGCTCGGCCCATGAGCTGGCCGAGGCGGAAGGGTTTGTCGGCACTGACGACGCCTCCCTCCTGGAGAGGCTCGGGGATCCGGTGCACGTGGTGATCGGCGACTACCGCAACATCAAGATCACCACACCGGAGGACATGCTCCTGGGGGAGCTCTTCCTCCGGGAAGCTATCGAGCAATTGAAAGAGGAGAAGAGACCTTGATGCGCATAGGACACGGCTACGACGTGCACCGGCTGGTGCCCGGCAGAAAACTGATCCTCGGCGGGGTGGAGATACCCCACGAGACCGGCCTCCTCGGCCACTCCGACGCCGACGTGCTGCTGCACGCCATCTGCGACGCCATCCTAGGGGCAATCGCCGCCGGGGACATCGGCAAGCACTTCCCGGACAGCGACCCGGCATACAAGGGGGCGGACAGCATGGAGCTCTTGCGCCGTGTAATGGGGCTGGCGGAAGGGCGCGGCTACCGCGTAGCCAACATTGACGCCACCATAGTCGCCCAGCGGCCGAAGCTGGCCCCCCACATCGAGGGTATGAGGCTGAACATCGCCTCAGCGGTGGGAGCCGAAGTCGACAGGATCAACGTCAAGGCGACGACCACCGAGGAGCTGGGTTTTGCCGGCAGGAAAGAGGGTATAGCCGCCTACGCAGTGACCCTTCTGGAGCGCGGCTGATCGAGCAACGCCAGAGTAAAACCGCACCAAGGAGCCCTTGACCGGAATGAAACTGAACATCCTGATCATAAACCAGAACGAGGATATCTGCGGCATACTGAGCAGCTTTTTAATTTCCGAGGGGCACAACCCCACCTGCGTACCGGTCGGCATCGATGCGGTGCAGGTGGCGATGGAGCTAAGGCCGGATCTAATCATCATCGAAGTGGCCATGCCGGAGTTGTCGGCCATCGAGATCGTCAACCGCCTGCAGCGCTCCGCATCCCTGAAGCAGCTGCCGGTAATCGTCATCTCCGACTTCCCTGACCTGGAGTTCGAACTGCTCCACCTCTTCGACTTCATCTGCAGGCCGGTGGACCTGGCCAGGCTGCGGGAGGATGTGGAGACCATCGCCAGCGGCAGGAAGCGACGGGGGGCGTTGCACCCCCCCATCCATCTCACCCAGGAGGAGCACCAGAAGTTCCACGACTACCTCATCGCCCACAGTGGCCTGCACTTCGAGAGGCGCAACATCAAGATGCTGGAGCGGGGGCTGGAGAGCCGCATGGCGGCCCTGAGAATAGGCTCCTATGGCGACTATTACGACTACCTCACCGCCAACATGGATCGCCGCCAGGAGCTGCAGAAACTCCTCCAGTTCCTCACCGTTGGCGAGACCTTCTTCTTCCGCTACCATGCCCATTTCTCCGCCCTGATGCAGCAGGTCCTGCCGGAGATCGCCGGTAGAGGGGCCGACGGCAGAATCCGCCTCTGGTCCGCCGGCTGCTCCACCGGTGAGGAGCCCTACACCATGGCCATGGCGGTCATGGAAGCGCTTCCCGACTGGGACAAGCGGGACATCAGGATCCTGGCGACGGATATCAACAACCGCTCCCTGATGCGGGCCAGGGAGGGGGTCTACAGCGAGTGGAAGCTCAGAGTCACGGAGAAGCATTACCTGGAGAGGTACTTCCGCAGGATCGGCGCCAGTTTCGTGGTCAGGGACGAGGTGAAGAGCCTGGTGGAGTTCGCCCACCTCAACCTGCAGACGGCCCATAACTCACCGCACCCCATGCAGGGGGAGGGGTTCGATGCCATCTTCTGCCGCAACGTGATGATCTACTTCACCACCCCCACCACCAAGCGGGTGGTGGAGGGGTTCGCCTCCTCCCTCAGGGAGGGGGGGTACCTATTCCTCGGCCACTCGGAGACCCTCTCCCACATCTCCACCAGGTTCGAGCGTCAGCTGCACGACGGCGGCTTCTACTACCGCAAGAGGGAGCAGTACCCCGAAGCTGGGAGCGGGACAGTGGCGGCTCCCCCCCAAAAAAGCCTGCCCCAGTCCAGGCCAGCACCTCCCCCTCCCCGGCCGGACAGGGCGACGCCCACTGCCACGGCGGCCCGGGAGAAGAGTATCGAGGAGCTCCACGCCGAGGCCCTCACCCTGGTGGAGGAGGAGAGGTTCGAACAGGCTGAAACCGTTTTCCGCCGGATACTGGAGAAAGAGCATGAACATACCGGGGCCATGCTCGGCATCGCCCTGATCCTTGCCAACAACGGCAGCTTCGACGCAGCCCTGGAGCAGTGCGGCCGTGCGCTGCAGTTGGACGACCTCCTCCCCGAGGCCTACTTACTCCGGGGCCTGGTCCATGAGATGCTGGACCGTGAGAGGGAGGCTTGCCAGGAGTACAGAAAGGCGATCCTCCTGAAGATGGACTTCGTCATGCCCCACTACCATCTGGGGAGACTCTACTTCCGCACCGGACAGGAGAAGGACGGCCTGCGGGAGCTGAAGAACAGCATGAAACTCCTGGAGAAGAGCGCGCGGGAGTCGATCATCCCCTACTCGGGCGGCCTCTCCAGGGAGGTGTTCCTCGAACAGCTGCGGGAGGAGATCCTGCGGGTGGATACCGCCACCGCGGCCTGAACGTAAGAAAGCAGAGGTTGACTAATGGCTGACAACAGAACATACGATATCCGCTCCATACTGGAAGAGATGCGCCAGGAGTACTGGCAGGGGCTGGCGGAGAGCGAGGAGAGCCCGGAGGAGCTGCTGGAGTGCGTCACCTTCACCCTCGGAGGCGAGACCTACGCCTTTGAGACCATCCACGCCTCCGAGGTGATCCGCGTCCCCAAGCTGGTGAAGGTCCCGGGGGTGCAGCAGTTGATCGTCGGCATCTTCAACCTGCGCGGGGAGATCATCGCCGCGGTGGATATCAGGTCCCTTCTGGGTATCCCCTCCCCCCAGCTCACCGCCGGGGCGAGGATCATCGTCATCAAGCGGGACGGATTCACCACCGGCATCATCACCGAGGGGGTGCAGGGGGTGGTGGCTCTCCCCCTGGAGATGTTCGAACCGGTGGTCAAGTCGGTTGCAGCAGGGGCCAGGGAGTTCATCCGCGGCCAGATCAACCACGACGGCCGGATGGCCATGCTGCTGGACATCGTCAGGCTGCTGGAATCGCCGGAGCTGACGGTAAACCACGATTAACAACTTAACGGCAATAGATATCCATACAAGTAACTCACAAGGAGTCGCCCATGTCGAGAAAACTCTCCATCAAGATCGCCGCCATCCTCATCATGGTTATGGTCGTCATCATGACCGTATTCACCATCTACTTCGTCAACTCCCGCACCAGGCACATGGAGGAGGAGCTCCTCTCCAAGGGGAGGATCGAGGCCATGACCGGGGCGAAGATGATGGAGCAGCTCCTGGAAGAGGCCCTGGCCAGCGGCCGCTTCACCCTGGACGACATCTTCGACACCAACTACGTGCCGATCCCAAATACCGATCCGCCGAAATACACAACCAAGTACGACTCCTACCTGGACAAGACCATAAAAGAGATCCAGGACGAGTACCTCAAGGACGAGCAGGTGGTCTTCGCCGCCCTGGTGGACCGCAACGGCTACCTCCCCACCCACAACACCAAGTACTCCCAGCCCCTCACCGGCGACAAGGAGAAGGACAAGCTGAGCAACCGCACCAAGCGGCTCTTCAACGATCCGGTGGGCTTGGCGGCGGCCAAGAACCAGCAGGAGCTCTTGAAGCAGGTCTACAAGCGGGACACCGGCGAGCAGATGTGGGACATCTCCGCACCCGTGCTTGTCAAGGGTAAGCACTGGGGGGGGTTCCGCATCGGCTTCTCCATGGTCAAGACCCAGCAGAAGATCGCCGCCCTCAAGATGCAGATCATCGGCGCCATGCTCATCATGCTCCTCATCTCCAGCATCACCATCTACATCGTGGTCAGCAGGTACACCCAGCCCCTCCTCAGGCTGACCCAGGTGGCGCGGCGCATCGCCGACGGCAACCTGGACGAGGAGGTGGTCATCGAGAGCAACGACGAGATCGGTACCCTGGCGGAGGCATTCAACAAGATGACCACGGTCATAGTCAAGAACCTGAAGGTGGAGATCGAGAAGAGCAACCGCCTCATGGCCTCCATCAAGGATGCCATCGTCCACCTATCCAGCTCGGCCAACGAGATGATGGCCATCAGCGTGCAGCAGTCCTCGGGGGCTGCCCAGCAGGCGGCGGCAGTCCAGGAGGTGACCACCACCTCGGAGGAGATCGCCATCACCGCCAAGCAGATCACCGAAAACGCCCTGTCGGTCGAGCATATCGCCGAAACCACCAGCAAGAGCTGCCACGAAGGGACCGGCGAGGTGAGCAACGCCATCGACGGGATGGCGGTCCTCAAGGCCCAGGTGCAGAGCATCGCCGAGAGCATGCTCAAGCTGGGTGACAACAGCCAGAAGATCGGCGGCATCGTGGAGATCATCGACGAGATCAGCGACCAGACCAACCTCCTGGCCCTCAATGCGGCCATCGAGGCCGCCGGCGCAGGAGAGGCGGGGAAACGCTTTGCCATCGTCGCCCAGGAGGTACGCCGCCTGGCCGAGCGGACCGTGGACGCCACGAGGCAGATCAAGGGGCTCATCGAGGAGATACAGAAGGCAACCAACTCGACCATCATGGTCACCGAGGAGGGGACCAAGGCGGTGGATGCTGCGGCCCAGCTGGTGGACAAGGTGCATCTCTCCTTCGGCAGCATCATCGGCCTGGTGGAGGATACCGCCCGCTCAGCCAAGGAGATCACCCTCTCCACCCAGCAGCAGACCTCGGCCTGCGAGCAGATGGCCGACACAATGAACGAGGTGCGCGACGTGGCCCAGCAGGTGGCGGGGAGCGCCAGGGAGACGGAGAGGGCCATCGCCGAGATCATCACCCTCACTGAGAAGCTTCAGACCCTGGCCGAGGAAGAGGTATAGGTCGGCAGGGGAAAACGTAGTCACGATTACAGGTTAGAAGAGGCCTGAATGGCAACCAAATATCTGGACATCTTTCTAAAAGAGGCGGAAGAGCATATCGGCTCGCTGCAGAACCGGCTCCTGGTGCTGGAAAAGGAGCCGGGCAACAAGGTGCTTATCCACGACCTTTTGCGCAACGCCCATACCCTCAAGGGCTCCGCCCGGATGCTCGGCTTCGAGGATATCAGCGTCATCGCCCACCGGATGGAGGATTTCCTCAAGGAGATGGAGGATGGGGAGCGGGCGGTGGACAGCGCCGGCGTGGATCTCCTCCTCCAGGGTACCGATGCCATTAACCGGATGACCGACGCCCTGGCCAAGGGGGCACCATCGCCAATCGACCTGGAGAAGTTCATCGCTGCCTTTGACAGCGGCGGCTCGACAGCAGAGGCGATAACCACCCAGGAGAGCGGGGAGGCGGAGACCCAGATCGACACGGTCAGGACCAGCGTCAAGACCCTGGACTCCCTGGTGAACCTCCTGGGGGAGCTGATCATCAACAAGAAGCGCTTCGAGGACAAGACCAGCGACCTGAAGGAGATCTGCCGGGAGTCTGATGGTATGGACAACCTGGCAAGGCTGAAGGATTTCCACCGCAACCTGGAGGAGGATGTCCTCTACCTGGGCTTCATCATCCAGCAGCTCCATGCCGAGGCCATGGCCCTGCGCATGCTCCCCCTGAAGACCATCACCGACGGCTACGTGCGCATGGTGCGCGACCTCTCCAAGTCCCAGGGGAAGGAGGTCAACTTCGAGATTGTCGGCGACCATATCGAGGTGGACCGGATCCTCCTGGAGAGCCTAAAGCCGATGTTCCTGCATATGCTCACCAACGCCGTCGACCATGGCATAGAGCTCCCCGAGGAGAGGGTCGCCCGGGGGAAGCCACGGGCCGGGACGATCCGCCTCACCGCCCGCCACGAGGGGAACAGCGTGGCCATCGAGATCCGGGACGACGGGGCCGGCATGGACCCCCACAGGATCAAGCAGACCGCCCTGCGCCGCGGCGTCATCGACAGGGAAGAGGCTGAGATGATGCGCGACGAGGAGGCACTCTACCTGACCCTGCGCCAGGGGTTCTCCACCAGCGAGATCGTCACCGACATCTCCGGCCGCGGGGTGGGGATGGACGTGGTGAAGATGAGTATCGAGAAGGTCAAGGGGAACCTGACCCTGAAGAGCGAGGTTGGGGCATATACCGAGGTGCAGCTGCAGCTCCCCCTCACCCTGGCGGTTATCGACGCCCTGATCGTCACCTGCGCCGAGCAGCCCTTCGCCATCCCCCTCTCCTACGTGCAGGAGACCATCAAGATCCGCGCCGAGGACATCTCCACCGTGGCCGGCAAGGAGGTCATCTCCGTGCGGAACAGCACAGTCCCCCTCATCTCCCTGGCCGGGCTCCTCGGCCTGCAGGAGCAGAAGGCGCTCATCTCCGGCGGCAAGGTGTCGGCGGTCATCCTCAAGCAGCGGGACCAGGCGGTGGCCTGCATCATCGACAGGAACAACGGCACCTCGGAGATCGTCGTCAAGAGCCTGGGTGGGCAGCTCAAAAGGGTGCGCCACACCTTCGGCGCCACCATCCTCGGCGACGGCAACCCTGCCCTGATCCTTGATGTCCCCGATATCTTCACCACCTCCGAGGGGGTCTCCAGCGTCGACATGCGCAGGGAGATCCACGAAAGCCAGATAAGGGCCTCCCGCGGCAGTGTGCTGGTGGTGGACGACTCCATCACCACCCGCACCATGGAGAAGAGCATCCTCACCGCCCACGGCTACGACGTGACCATAGCCATCTCCGCCGAGGATGCCCTGGAGAAGGTGGCAACCGCCGCCTTCGACCTGGTGATCTCCGACGTGGAGATGCCGGGGCTGAACGGCTTCCAGCTGACAGCCAGGCTGCGAGCCATGGAGGAGTACCGGGAGGTGCCGGTGATCATCGTCTCCTCCCTATCCAAGGACGAACACAAGCGCCAGGCCATGGAGGCCGGCGCCCAGGCATACATCGTCAAGGGGGCCTTCGAACAGGGGACCCTTCTGGACACGGTGGAATCACTCATAGGCTAGGTAATGGAAAAAGGACAGATGATCAGGATACTTCTGGCGGACGATTCCCTCCTCGTCAGGACCGTGCTGCGCGACGCACTAGCAGGCATGGCCGACATGGAGGTTGTGGGTGAGGCGTCAAACGGCGCCGAGGCGTTGGCCATAGCTGAGGAGCTCAGGCCCAGCATCATAATCATGGACATACTCATGCCGGTCATGGGGGGGCTGGAGGCCACCGAGGCAATCATGGCCAGAGCCCCCACCCCGATCCTCATCCTCTCCGCCACCCTGGAGGAGAACGACGTCAAGCTCGCCTTCAGCGCCATCAAGAAGGGGGCCCTGGATGTCATGGGGAAGCCTTCGGCCGTGCTCCATGATGATCGGGAGTTCTTCGAAAGGCTGGTGGAGAAGATCAGGCTCCTCTCCCGCATCCGGGTGATCCACCATATGAACCGGCAGAGGAGCCGCCAGGCGCAGCCAGTTGCCAGGCCGGAGAACAGGAGGAGCATCCTGGCCATCGGCGCCTCCACCGGAGGCCCCAAGGCGGTGATGAGCATCGTCAGGAGCCTGCCAGCCGATTTCAGGGGGACGGTATTCGTGGTGCAGCACATCGCCTCCGGCTTCGCCAGGGGTCTCGCCCAGTGGCTTGACATGGAGTGCCCCCTGCCGGTCCGCCTGGCCGAGTCGGGTCAGATCCCCAGAGAGGGTGAAGTGATTGTCGCCCCGACCGACTGCCAGATGCTCCTGGATGGGGAGCGCCTCATCCTCACCGACTCCCCGCCGGTAAACTGCTGCAAGCCATCCATCGACGTCTTCTTCACCTCCCTGGCGGAGAGCAGGGGGGCGGAGTCAGTCGGCGTGCTCCTCACCGGCATGGGGAGGGATGGCGCCCAGGGGCTGGCCATGCTGCGGGAGAGCGGCAGCGCCACTATCGTCCAGGACGAGAAGAGCAGCGTCATCTTCGGCATGCCAAAGGCGGCCATCGCCCTGAACGCCGCCGACGAAATACTGCCGCTGGGGGAGATCCCGGCGGCCATCAGCAGAATCTTTTCCCACTGAAGGAGCTATTAATGTCAGCAAAAAAGATCCTCATCATCGACGACAGCGAACTGGTGCTGGCCATGGCCAAGGATGCCCTGGAAGGGGCCGGCTACACGGTTTTCACCGCCGCCAACGGCATCGAGGCCAACAGCTACATCTTCTCCACCCACAACCGTCCCGACCTGATCATCATGGACATCATGATGCCCCTCCTTGACGGCAACAAGAAGGCGAAGATCCTCAAGCAGCAGCCCCACAGCAAGGACATCCCCATCATGTTCATCTCCTCGAAACCGGAGAGCGAGCTGGTAACCCTGGTTGCCGAGGCCGGCGCCGACGGCTACATCTGCAAGCCGTTCTCACCCCAGGGGATCGTCTCCAGCGTCAGGGCGGCTCTCAAGGGTTGATTACAGCGCCTGGCCGGCCGCCAGGATAAGACTTCACAACAACCCTTCCCTGTGATATCTATTCAGTCTTTGTACACAGTACTGATGCGAGGAGAATAATGGCGCTGAGAATCTACAACACCCTCTCCGGGGCAAAGGAGGAGTTCGTCCCCCTCCACCCAGGCAAGGTAAGCATGTACGTCTGCGGTGTGACAGTCTACGACAACTGCCACATCGGCCACGCACGGGCCAACGTCGCCTTCGACGTGGTCTACCGCTACCTGCTCCACAGCGGCTACGACGTCACCTACGTGCGCAACTACACGGACATCGACGACAAGATCATCAACAGGGCCAACAGGGAGGGGGTGCCGTTCAACGTCATCTCCGAGCGGTACATCCAGGCCTTCGACGAGGACATGGCCAGACTGGGGCTCTCCATCCCCACCCACCAGCCCAAGGCCACCGAGTACGTGGCCGAGATCATCTCCCTGGTGGAGTCCCTGGTGGAGAAGGGTGCTGCCTATGCGGTGGAGGGGGATGTCTACTTCTGCGTGGAGAAGTTCACCGGCTACCTCAAGCTCTCCAAACGGAACCTGGAAGAGATGCAGGCCGGCGCCCGCATCGACGTTGACGAGCGCAAGCGACACCCCATGGATTTCGCCCTCTGGAAATCTGCCAAGCCCGGCGAGCCCTACTGGGAGTCCCCCTGGGGGAAGGGGCGGCCCGGCTGGCACATCGAGTGCTCGGCCATGAGCATGAAGCTCCTCGGCGAGACCTTTGACATCCACGGCGGCGGCAAGGACCTGGTCTTCCCCCACCACGAGAACGAAATCGCCCAGTCCGAGGCTGCCAGCGGCAAGCCCTTCGTCCGCTACTGGATGCACAACGGCTTCGTCAACATCAACGCCGAGAAGATGAGCAAGTCCCTGGGGAACTTCTTCACCATCCGCGAGGTTCTTGATCGCTACGACAGCGAGGTGCTCCGCTTCTTCCTCCTCTCGGCCCACTACCGCTCCCCCATCGACTTCTGCGACCAGAACCTGGCCGACGCCGAGGCCGGGCTGGACAGGATCTACGCCGCCCTGGCCATCCTCGACGAGGCCCTGGCAGCCCCTGCTGCAGGGGGAGAAGAGGGGAGTACGGCGAGCGAGGCTGAGCAGGAGCTGGAGGAGAGGTGCTTCTCCCTCGGGGAGCGCTTCTCCGAGGCGATGGACGACGACTTCAACACCGCCCTGGCCATCGCCCACCTCTTCGAGCTGGTCCGCTCCCTGAACAGGGTCCTGGCGGAAAAGCGGCACTCCCCGCGCCTCATGGAGCTGCTCGGCCGCGTCAAGCGGGAGATCTCAGTGGTGGCCGGGGTGCTCGGCGTGGCCACATCCGTCCCGTGCGAGTACCAGGCAAGGCTCAAGGCTCGCAAGAGCTCACAGCTCGCCATCTCCGTCGTGGAGATCGAGGCACTGGTGGCCGAGCGGACCGCCGCCCGCAAGTCACGGGATTTCAAGCGGAGCGACGAGATCCGCGACACCCTCCTGGCCATGGGGATCGAGCTCCTCGACGGCCCCGGCGGGACCGAGTGGCGGGTCAAATAGGCCACTCTTCACATATGAATAAAATAGGGTTACCGCTGAATGCGGTAACCCTATTTTATTACACGGCACTCCCGTTGGGCCGAGCTAATCGCAGGCCATCCCCCCCTCGATCCAGCTGCGCACATCGCTCTTCCACCTGTCCAGACCACCCCTGACCAGATCACTCTCCCTCTTCCCCCCGGGGAGGACGCCGCTCTGGGGTGTGGCACCCTCTATGGCCCACAGTACCCGGGGATCCTCGAAGAGATGCTTCTCCAGCTGCTTCTGCAGCAGGATTCGGCTCTTGAATTTGGCGTGCAGGGCGCTCCTGGTCGCCTCGCAGGTCTGCCTGGCATCCATCCCCGAGGTGTAGAGCCCGGGCATGGCGAACCACTCCTCCGGGTGCTCGAAGCCGGTGACGCTCTTCGAGTGGCAGACGACGCACATCTCCACCGAGCGCTCCCGGTGACTGCCGAAGGCCAGCCCCCAACGCCCCTTCTCGTGGAAGTCATGGCAGGTGGTGCACCCCTTCACCTGGAACTTGGCGAAGAGGGTCGTGCTGAACCTCCCCTGATCTGCGGATGCGACCCCCTCCCCGAAGGCGAGCAGGGCAAAAAGCAGCAACAGTTTCATGGTTCCCCCCTCTGTAATCTCAGCTCTAAAATGCTCCAAGAACGGCAACCCGGTGGCAATGATTAGCTCCCCATAATTAGATATACTGTTATCGACAACGTCTGTGGATAACCGTCAATTATCTGTGGAAAAGTGGCGAGAAACGGGCGGATCCCGACAGTTTCTCCGATTTGCCTAAAATTTGGGCACACAATGCAACTAACTGATATCACGTGTCAATAGTTAATTGCAACTGCATACAGTATTTTTTGCCCCGGAAAAGGGGCCACCACCCCCCTCACGAGGAGAGCGGTGGATAACCGGGCGGGAAAACCGGCAAAATTACAGAGGACAAACTTTTCTCTCATAATTCCGCCCCCTTCTTCCCCCTTGCCGAGCCGATCTCCTCCGCGGTCGCCGGGCGGATATCCTGCACCGTCGCGGCGAAGATCAGTGCCACCCCGGCCAGGGGGTG
>Ga0129298_10000129_pt1 | contig 25618 bp, 26 predicted proteins | sample I19B2metaG_FD_94707 | JGI IMG/M metagenome (GOLD analysis project Ga0129298, IMG submission 94707) | Lake sediment bacterial and archeal communities from Gulf of Boni, Indonesia to study Microbial Dark Matter (Phase II) - ​I19B2 metaG | ecosystem: Environmental > Aquatic > Freshwater > Lake >... | reverse complement strand
CATATTGAAAAACCTTTCAGGATATTTCTTCTTAAAAGTTTCAGTTTTTGTCGACTTTGAAAGATCGGCATCCAGTACAACGATTTTACTGTCTCCTCCGAACTCAGCAAGTGCATTTCCATAAGCTTCCCTTGTAGCAATCTTCTGTGACATAATTACTCAACCTCCAATTTAGATAAAATCTCATCCAATTCAGCAATGGCCTGATCCCTTTGCTCTTTGTTAGGTGGGGTACCATGCCATCCTGCAGCATTTTCCATGAAGGAAACATCCTTGCCCTTTATTGTATCCGCAACAATCATAACAGGCTTGTCCTTGGTCTTTTTTGCTTCTTCAATTGCTTCTATTATTTGTACGTAGTCATGTCCGTTTACGTTGATGACCTTCCACCCAAATGCCTTGAATTTATCTTCAACTATTTCAGGAGACATAACATCAGTGATTTTGCCGTCAATCTGCAAACCGTTGTGGTCAAGAAAGGCTATAAGGTTATTGAGCTTGTAGTGGGCAGCAGCCATGCATGCCTCCCATACCTGGCCCTCTTCAATTTCTCCGTCTCCAAGAATTGCATATACATTATAATCCTTGCCGTCAAGCTTGCCTGCCAGAGCCATTCCCACAGCTGCAGAAATTCCCTGGCCCAGTGAACCTGTCGACATATCAACGCCGGGAACCGTCTTCATGCTGGGATGTCCTTCAAGATAGCTTTCGATGTTTCTAAACTTAACAAGTTCCTCTGTGGGGAAAAATCCCTTTTCTGCAAGAGTACCGTATAGAGCGGGTGCGCAGTGGCCTTTGGACAATACAAATCTATCTCTATCCTCCCACCTGGGATTCTTAGGATCAACACGCATTTCTACAAAGTACAAAACTGTAAGGATATCGGTACAAGAAAGTGAACCACCCGGATGCCCTGCTGCCGCATGGTACACTTCATCAATTATGTGTTTGCGAATTACAGTGGCTTTTCTCTTTAATTCTTTCAAATCCTGTTTTTTCATTCTTACATCCCCTTCAGCAATAAAAATTCTTCCAATAGTATACTACAGTCAATAAAATAAGTCCATAGCATAAAGAGTCCTTGCATAGCCCTGCTAATTTTCATATGTCTTAAAACCTTCCCCAAGCACTTCCCGTATATCCGCCAGAATAATGAATGCCTTTTCATCCACTTCTCTGACTATTCCTTTCAATGCAGGAAGCTGCCCCCTCAGGAGTACACACAACAAAACATTCTTGTCATTTCCCGTGTACATCCCTGTCCCTTTCAATGCAGTAACCCCCCTGTCCAGATCCTTCATTATCCTTGATGCTATCTCGTCCGGATTGTCGGAAATGATGAACACCGCTTTGGCAAAGTTTACACCTTCCAGTATGGCATCAATAACTTTTGAGGAAATGAACAATGTCACAATGGCATACAATCCAAGTAAAAAACTGTTAAATGCTATGGATGCGAATGCAATAACGCTGGTATCAATAAATAGAATTATCTGGCCCATGGTGAAATTGGGGCTGAAGTGATTAACAATACGGGCTGCAAGATCGGTTCCCCCGGTGGTGGCACCCGATCTGAATACAAGACCAAGGCCCAGTCCCATAAGAAAACCTCCGAATATCGAATACAGCAGCAGGTCCGGAGCCGCGGGAGAAGCCTCAAGCCTGACGAGATACATGTCTACAAAATATTTGGATATAGTACCCGTGGAATCAATAATTACCGAAAGCAGTACCGTGCTGAAAAGTGTACGCAGTATGAATTTCCCCCCGATAAATCGCATCCCTGCCAAAAACAGAGGTACATTCAAAGCAAGCATTGTAACGCCCACAGGAAATCTGCTGCCGCTAAGGTAGTAAATGACGGTAGCAATACCGCTCACACCTCCTGGAGCGATTTTGTACGGCACCATAAATACATTAATGGAAATCGCTGTAATCAAAGAACCTATTATAATCCACAAATAGTCTTTCCAGGGCTTAAATACTTTTTTTACAAAGCTCATCACATTTCCATCCCCATACATCATAACAATCTTAATATACCCATAAACAGAAAAGCCATCCAACTATATATTTTGCGATAAACATATTACAATCCTGATTTTGATATCGCAAAATATTTACATTGATTCATTGAATACGCTAAAAACCTTTTTGATACATAAACTGCATATGCTTCAAATGCAGTTTATCAGTGTAAAGTCTTTAGCGTGTTCAATATAGTGATGGCTTTTAATAAATTTATTCACTTTGCATATATAAATTTTTCTATTGAAAAATAGAATATCCTCTTTTGTTACTTTATACAGATTTACAGCACTTTCTGCAGGAACGATTTTGTCCTCTCATGCTTCGGATTGGAAAAAATCTCATCAGGTGCGGCTTCTTCCAGTATTTCCCCTTTATCCATAAAAATCACTCTGCTTGCAACTTCACGTGCAAAGCCCATCTCGTGTGTAACGACAACCATGGTCATTCCTTCTCTGGCAAGTTCCTTCATAACACTTAAGACCTCACCCACCAGCTCAGGATCAAGGGCCGAGGTAGGTTCATCAAACAACATTATCTTTGGCTTCATTGCAAGGGCTCTTGCTATGGCTACCCTTTGCTGCTGACCTCCCGACAGTCTGGATGGGTATTCATCCTTTTTATCCTCCAACCCGACCTTCTTTAAAAGCTCAATGGCAAAATTGACAGTGTCCTGCCTGGGTAAATTCCTTACAGTGATTGGAGCCTCAATAACGTTTTCCAGTACAGTCATATGAGGAAAAAGATTGAACCGCTGGAACACCATGCCCAATTCCGCACAAATCTCCGCTACTTTCTTGTGAGAAATTTTTATCTGATCCTTTCCGTCAACCTTTTCATCAATCAATTCCCCGTCAATATAAACCCTGCCGCTGGTAATCCTCTCAAGATGGTTAAGAGATCTTAGAAGCGTGCTTTTACCTGAACCGCTTGGTCCTATTATGCACACAACTTCTCCTTTTTTAACTTCCAGGTCTATATTTTTCAGAACCTCAAGGGGCCCGAATGACTTGCAAACCTTTTCCATTTTAATCATCCGACTCACCCCCTATTCGTAAACCGAGTATTTCTTCTCGAGTTTTTCAAATATATAAGTAAATAATGTTGTCATCACAAGATAAAGCGCAGCTGCCGGAATATATATGGCTGCACTGGATTCCCTGGAAGCGATTCCCTGGGTTATTTTCATCAATTCAATCATTCCCATGATTGAAACAAGCGATGAATCCTTTAATAACGCTATAAGCTCGTTACCTACAGGCGGAATCAGACGGCGGTATGATTGTGGGATAATGATCCTGGTCATGGCTTGTTTATAACTCATGCCCAAAGCTTTTGCAGCTTCCATCTGCCCCTTGTCTATGGACTGGATTGCAGCCCTTATAATCTCTGCCAGGTATGCCGCGGAATTAAGACTTAATGCAAGCAACGCAGAAGGCCATTGGCCTGGGAGTGTCAGGCTTTCACTTATCTTGGGCAATCCGTAATATATGAAATATAATTGCATTAATAATGGAGTTCCCCTGAAAACCCATATATAAAACCAGCAAACCCTGTCAACCGCCTTATTCTTTGATAGTCTGCCAAGTGCCAGAAAAAGTCCCAGTACAGCACCGAACATGACAGAAACTATAGTTAGCAGAATGGTATTCACGCTTCCTTCCAGGAGGGAAGGTAAATACGTCATAAATTTTTCCCAACTCAATGTAAACAGCTCCTCTTATGACATACTTCATAAAACTTAAAACATAATAGTGCGTTGGTTTGGTACACCTATGTATCTCAACCGCTCCAACGCACTATAAATGTTTATTTCAATTGCCTGTAATTATTTTAAATTCTTTGTCATGTCTTCGCCAAACCATTTGGTCGAAATGGTCTTCATGGTCCCATCAGCCTGCATGTCATCAAGTATCTTGTTGACCTTGTCTCTTAACTGTCCATCCTTCTTCTTGAAGCAGAGTGCCATGGGCTCTGCTACATCGCTTTCCCACGCAATCTTGAAGGTATCCTTGTTGTTTGAAAGGTAATATTTGGCAACAACGACATCAACCACCACGGCGTCAAGCCTGCCTGCGGCCAAATCCTCAAAAGGCTGTGTTACTACAGGGTAAGTCTTATACTTGTCAGTGGATAATTTAAGTTCATCCTTGCAGAAATCTTCCGATGTAGTACCCTGCTGTGATCCAACCATAGCAGTTTTCAAATCCTCAGGTTTCTTGATCTTGTCGTTGGCCTTCTTTGTGACAATTACCTGCTTGTTTGCTATGTAGGGCTTTGTCAAAGAGTGTTTCTGCTGTCTTTCTTCCGTGATACTTACGGATGATATGATTACATCAAACTTATTTGTTTCAAGGGCATCAAAAATTCCTGTCCAGTCATTTGAAACAAACTGCACATCCTTTTTACCCAATCTTTTTGCTACTTCTTTTGCCACATCGGTATCAAATCCTATGGTATCCTTTCCGTTCTTGTCCTTGAATTCCATAGGAGGATAGCTGTCATCAACACCTACACGCAGAACGTTGCTGTTGGCCCCCGAACATGCACTGAGAGTGAAAACGAGTAATAGCGTCAAAGCTACTACATAAACCAGTGATTTTTTCCCTGATAAAAACATCAAAATTTCCCCCTTTTTGTTTTTTGAAACATTTTATTTTATGTAAAAACTAAAATACCCTTAATATATTACATCAAAACCTGTCGATTTACAAGTTATAACTACGTTTTTGCATTATCCGTTAAGTTTTTTGAATATTTCGTCCTTTATACTGTTCTTGACATGGATGGTGTTTGATTGTTCATTAATCAGCGCTCTGCGTATGTATTCGATTTCCGCTTCAGTAAGTGATACAACCCTTCCCTTTTTTCCGTCCTTCACATCCTTTAAAATATCCGATATTGTTTTTCTGGCATCATCAACGCTCTTAAAATAATATATATCAAGATTTTCATCATAGGATCCGCCGTTTGACAGATACATTTCCTTTACGGCAGAAGGTTTCAGACCTGTAATCTTTGCAATCTCATTGACCTTGTAAACTCCAAGATAATCGATATAGCAGCTGCTTTCCTTTCTTCCGGATATTCTCACAATAAAATTCGTTTCATTTACCATAATTTCTCCCCCAAAAAGGCAAATATTATATTATCAGTTATATTATATCAGCCAGGCCAGTAGATAACAATAAAATCAAACGCAGAACTTTTTTACAATTTTCCTCAAATTAATTATTCCCTTTATAACAACACCATGAAAAATCTGAATACACACTGAAAAAAATACCATTTTATAGTATAAGGCAGTACAGTATCCATAATGTTGACAAACCAAATGGGATAAAATAAACTTTACTTATGTCGGATGTGCATTTCCAAAAGTTATGCAGTCTGAATCAATCATATTTGGGAGAATGTCATGAAGGTTATTCATTTGATAGGAGGAGGAGATGTGGGTGGAGCAAAAACCCATGTCCTCTCTCTTGTAAAAGAGTTGGGCAAATATGCGGATGTAAAAATAATAAGCTTCCGCCCCGGCATATTCACTGACGATGCCATAGCAATGGGCATAAACATCGAAGTTGTCAGGACGGGCAATATTATAAGCGATATCAAAAGAGTGGCTGACATAATAAAAGCCAGCGGTTATGAGCTGATTCATTCGCATGGAGCCAAAGCAAACATGGTCTCCGCAATCTTGCGGGACATGCTTGACATACCTACGGTTACAACCGTTCACAGCGATTACAGGCTGGATTACCTACAAAGTAAATACAAAATGTTTTCCTTCGGTCTGATTAACATGCTCGCCTTGCGTTTTATAGATTTTTACATAGGTGTCTCGAAAAATTACAGGGAAATGCTCATAAAAAGGGGCTTCAATCCCTCAAGAATATACACCCTGTATAATGGGATAGATTTTAGCCTCATCATTCCTGCTTATACCAGATCTGAATTTTCAAAGAAATATAATGTCCCCCTGGATGAGGATGATACGGTAATTGGCATCCTTGCCCGCCTGGACCCTGTAAAGGGTCTTGATGTGCTGTTGAATGCTGCAGCCATAGTTTTAAAACAAAACACCAAAGTAAAATTTTTAATTGGCGGCGATGGTGAGCAGCGCATTGCCCTTGAAAGAAAAGCAGCCTCTCTCGGTATAGCGGATAATGTGTTTTTTCTTGGATGGGTTGACAAGTATGAATTCCTGAATTGTATAGATATCAATGTGCTGACTTCGTTGAGCGAAAGCTTCCCTTACGCAATACTGGAGGGAACACAGCTGGGCAAGGCAACAGTAAGCAGTGATGTAGGCGGCTTGTCAGACCTTATCGACAGCGGAAGGAACGGTTTTCTTTTCAAGCCCGGAGATTATAAAAAATTTGCAGATCAGCTTCTTGCAATCATTAAAAATCCGCGTCTGAGAAACGAGATGGGAGAAAAGCTCAAGAGGAAAGCACAGGAAAAGTTCTCCCTGAATTCAATGTGTCAGACACAACTGGGCATTTACAGGAATATTCTGGCCTTGCACGGGAAAAACAGGCTAAAGGATAAAAAGAAGTATGATGTAATTATATCAGGTTACTATGGCTTTAAAAACAGCGGCGATGAAGCTATCCTCGCAGCAATAATCAACAACCTCAGGCTGTTTAAAAAGGATATCAGCATAAACGTTCTATCCATGAATCCTCCTGAAACCAGAAATATGTATGGGGTTGACTCAGTTAACAGGTTCAATCCGTTTCAGTTTATCCCTGCAATCAAAAACTCCAGCCTTTTCATGTATGGGGGTGGCAACCTTATCCAGGATGACACCAGTACTCGCTCACTATTGTATTATCTGGGAGTTGTCTGGCTTGCAAAAAAAATGCGTCTTAAAGTCATGTTCTACGCAAACGGGATCGGCCCCTTGAATGGAAGAATAAATAAGAAACTGACACAAAAAATACTGAATCGGGTGGATGTGATTACGTTAAGAGAAGAGTTGTCAATGAAAGAACTTGACAAGCTTCATATCACAAGACCTAAAATTTATGTGACCGCAGACGCTGCCCTTAATATAGAAGCGGTCGATGAGAATAAAACCAGGAATATATTCATAAATGAAGGAATAGATTTGCCCGGAACATTTGTTGGCATTTCCATACGTGATGTCTCCATGCTTTCAAAATACGCCCATTGGAACAGGCAGGAAAAGTTTAATGAAATAATTGCCCAAATCGCCGACCACCTCATAGAAAGTTATGGTGTAAAGCCTGTATTCATACCCATGCAATACCCCGAAGACTTTGAGGTCATTAAAAATGTAGTCTCTAAAATGAAGGGTATCGGGTACATAATCAAGAATAAATACAGTGAGCCGGAAATGTTCGGGATAATCAAGCAAATGGATGTATTAATAGGTATGCGCCTGCATTCTCTCATATATGCTGCAAGTGTGGGTATACCTGTCATCGGCCTGGTATATGAACCAAAGGTCGAGGGCTTCCTGCAATCGGTACAGCAGGTCTCGGCCGGTGACATAAAAGACCTCGAATATGAGAGTTTCAAGGTATTAGTGGATGATATATGGAACCGTAAGGATGAAATCAAGAAGCAGGTGTATCAGGTTACATCACAGCTTAAAGCCAAGGCCCTTGAGAATGCAAAGATTGCAATTGATCTGATAGAAGAATGAGTAAACGTAAAGGAAGTGGTTAATATTCGTGATACTGCAGATGTTTTAGGTGTTCCTATTGACAGGGTTACAATGGAAGAAGCCGTTTCCAGGGTTCATGACTTCATATCCGAAGGCGGGGTCCATTCAATATTCACCCCCAATGCGGAAATAATAATGCAGGCACAGAGAGATGAACGGTTGCAGGAAATGTTGTCGCGGTCGGATATGCTGATAGCCGACGGTGCAGGTGTCATACTTGCATCCAGGATACTTGGCCTCGGTCTTCCTGAAAAAGTGTCCGGAGTAGACCTGTCTAAAAGGCTCTTCGCCGCCGCTGTCGAAAAAAAATACAAATTCTTTTTCTTCGGAGGGAAGCCCGGTGTCGCTGAAACAGCAGCGCAAAGAATGCAGCATGCTTTTCCGGGCCTTACTGTCAGCGGCTGCAGGAACGGTTATTTTTCCGAGGCAGAGGAAGATGGAATAATTGATATGATCAATTCCTCAAATGCCGATATATTACTGGTAGCCTTTGGCGTCCCGCTGCAGGAAAGGTGGATTGACAGGAACAAAAGCCGTCTGAAGGTGAAAGTATGCATGGGTATAGGCGGAGGCCTTGATATTTTCGCCGGTACAGTGAAGCTGGCCCCGGAGTTCATGAGGAGTGCCGGTCTGGAATGGTTGTTCAGGCTTTGCAGGGAGCCCTGGAGATACAAAAGGATGCTTGACCTGCCGAGGTTCGTGCTCAGGATATTGAAATTGAAGCTGACAGGAAAATAAAACTCAGTCCGGTATATCCTTCTTTGTATACAACTGAATATTGCTTACACTTGCATTATACACATCATCAAGTGTAAGTACCTTTTTGTCCTTAAGAGTCAACTGAAGTGTACTGTTGACATATCCCATCCCGCACGCCTTGTCATACTCCCTGCCCTTATCCGCGCGAACCCCATACAAGGCTATAAGGATTTCTCCCAGCTTTTCTTTTGTCAGTTTGTCATTAATGAAGAAAGGCCTTAACCTTGAGTCAAATTCCAGTGTATACTTTTCACGTGCCACCCTGTAGACTCCGTTCAGGAGTAGAGTAGCCAGGTCCACCTGCCTGGCTTCGGCTGAAAACCTGTAGTCATTCATAATGCCTCCTGCAACTAATCCAAGGCTGTTAAGCTTTCTTACATCAGCGTAGTACCAGTTTGAGGCATTTTTATTCGGTATTTTGAATTCCGGTAAAAACACTCCCTGCTTTTTGATAAGCCCCGTAAACTCCTCCAGCCCTCCTGTACTTTTATTCAAAAGGACCTCCCTTGGTGTCTTTCCTGCAACAATGGAATAAACTGCAAAGGCACCTGCCGATTCCCCTACAGTCATATTCGTACTTACTGCTGCAGCACTCGTCGCAGCCAGTGAAGAATAAGATATCTTACTTCCTGTCATAATAAGGTTTTCCACCTTGAGGGGCACTATACAGCCAAGAGGTATGGAGTACTGCGCAGGCTTTCCCAATATGTACTTCCTTCCGATTTCCGCAAATTTACCGACTTCTACCGGAGAAGAGGCAAGAGCAATTTTTGTATTGAAATCCCTGTTATCGAGTATGTCGTTTACACTAAGAACATATTCTCCCTTGAAATGCCTGTTTTCCTTTATGTAAAAGCTTTCCGCCGCTTTTGAAAAAGTCATTCCCTTGAGCTCTCCAAATTGCTTGCTAATATAACTGGTCAATTCTTTCGCTTCATTCACTGCTATCCTGTATGCCGCAACAACCGCTTTTGGATCAGAAACATCCAGGTCAACCAGCTCCAGACACTGTATCACAGGTCTCCCGTTATCCTCACCGATTACCCTGAAATCTCCGATCCGGGAATTTATATATGTTGTATCATACCTGGAGACAATTCCCGTAAAGCCGGATTTATTCTTGCTGATAAACGTTTTAAGCCTGCTGGGGCTGATGCCGTCAACCTCAAAATTCAAACTCACCGGCTGGTACTTGTGTTCAAGGTTGAGGTCTTCAGAGCCTGTAAAATATTGCACACCGCTCATTTCAAGGAGCTTGCCGTCCCTGGTTGCATCAATCAATCTTTTACCGGTATAATTCCTTTTTTCTCCGCCGGAAGACACAATGACGCCGGTTACGGCACCTTTATCAAGTATTGGAGCTGATAGTTCCGTATTATAAATGACTTCAAGGTTTTTCTCTTGTTTTGCCAATTCATATAATGCATTTTTATATTTCTCAACCGTTATATCCTTTCCTATACGGTCTGCCAATTCTGATGCCATGCCTCTTTCAAGGCGTTCTCCCCTGGAGCCCTGCTGGAATTCCATATCAAGGTATAAGCTCTTGAAAACCGTCCCTCCAAGTTCCTTGCCACCGGAGATCAGCAGAGTTTTTGCACCCAGCCTGGAAGCGGATACGGCGGCGGTAATACCATCCGGTTCCTCTCCAACTACTATGACGTCGTATTGGCCATCACCGGCAGAAATCCGCCCCTTAGCCCAGTCAATGTTCCTTCCTTTTTGTATGAAGTATTCCGGGCTGAACATAGGTTTAACACCGAACTGATATACAAGCAATGCTATTATTCCCACAAGGGTCAGCCTGAAGACAAATTCCTTTTTCATAAGACCTCCATTGTACAGGTTCTTCCCCATTACATATCTTTTATCGACACAAATAAAAAAGAGACTAATACTACTTTAATAATTCCATAGTTACATGGTAGTACCAGATCCCTTTTGATCCATCCTTCTATTTGATTGTATATGTACCCTTTACCAGTACCAGCACATCTTTTTCGCTGTACTGATCCGCAACGATTCCTCTTCCGTCATCCCTTGGAACTATAAGCAGGTGATTCGGGGGGACATTGCCTCCACCGGCAATATCAATGCCTTCCGTCACGTCCGACAGGCCTCCCAAACTGCTTCCTATGACTTTTGCCTGACCCTGCCTCAGTATTATTTCCGTACTATCTCCGGTTATCATTTGTTTTCCGGGTTTTATTGCGACAATCTCGTATTTGGATGCCTGCAGCTTCTGTAAACTTTGCAGCTGCTGGCTCAAACTGTTCACTGAAGCAGTCAGGTCGTTTATCTTCGCTGACATGTCATTAACCTTTGAATCAACATAGTCCTGCGAAACCAAAGGATTCGCTTCACTTCCCGGCTCTCCGGAAACAGCCTGTACAATATGTATTAAAAAGAAACTGGCTGCTATGACTGCTATGAATACAGCATATCTTATTTTAAAATATTTCAGTAGACTCATCTTTTGTACCCCCGTAAAGGTCATATTTCATTTAAACCAAAACTTACACTTAAAGCTTCGTTGACTTTCTCCATCAGCTCATCATCCAGACGCCCGATTTTTTCTCTCAACCTCTTTTTATCTATTGTCCGGATTTGTTCCAGCAAAATAACCGAATCCTTTGCCAGGCCATAATCCTGCGCGCTTATTTCTATATGCGTCGGTAATTTGGCCTTGTTAATCTGGGAAGTTATCGCCGCCGCTATTACTGTCGGGCTGTATTTGTTGCCGACATCGTTCTGCACTATCAGAACCGGCCTCACACCGCCTTGTTCAGAACCGATTACAGGGCTTAAATCCGCGTAAAATATATCTCCACGTTTAATTATCACTTATTACTCCATCTCCCCAAGCCTTTCCTCATATTTTTCCTGTTGCTCATTATCAGCCTCAAAGAACATCTCAGCAAGCAGGATATTTATCTCAGACATTTCTTTGTAGCCCTTCTTCATCTTATCCCTCATTTCCAACTTTCTTCTCTCTCGCAAATAAAGCCTCATAGCCTCCCGGACCAGTTCACTTCTATTGATTTTTTCCAAAGATACAATAGAGTCCACTTCTTTTAGCAGATTATCAGGAAGACTTATTAATATTTTTCTCAATTCAGCCAAAATAAAACCCCCAATTTTCAAAACACATGAATATAAAATTCAATTATGCCGGCTTGGAAAAATCAATTTCAGAAGTCCAGAAATTATATTTTACTTTATAGACCCAAAAAATACATATATAGTAAGTTGAATACAGCTTTGAATCCAACTTGTTCAAAAAGTAAAAGAAAATACATTTCTCATAATTTATATATATAATTATATATCCCTTTATATTCATGGGTCAAATTAAAATTTCGTTATTCGGCTTTATAAGTGTATGTAAATAATGGTAACTGCAATAACGCTGTCGGCAATTTTTGAACACTACCGTCTCAAATAAGGTAATTCAACACATTTGATATCCTTCCGTCCTGCAGATAAAACCTTGGTATCCGTTTACCTATAATGCAGACAAGCTCGTAATTGACTGTCCCTATGCCGGCTGCAAGACTCTCAACCGGTATCCTTCTGCCGCCCTGGGCGCCAAACAATACTACCTCATCCCCGACTCTGACCTCATTATTCAAATCCGTAACATCCACCATGCACTGATCCATGCAGATTTTACCCACTACAGGCGCCATTTCACCTTTTATAAGAACATGAGCCCTGCCGTTCAGAAGCCTTGTATAACCATCCGCATACCCAATGGGTATGGTTGCAATCCTGCTTGGCCTTGCGGTAGTAAAAATCCTCCCGTAGCTTATACAGGTTTGGGGTTCAACATCCTTGACAAGGATGACGTTTGCCTTAAGAGTCATTGCCGGTCTTAATTCCAGCCTGCCCGCGTCCACTTCATCGGAAGGATACATTCCATACAGAATTATTCCCGGCCTCACCATATCCAGGTGCATTTCAGGGAATTCCATAACGGCTGCACTATTTGCCGCGTGCTTAATAGGTATATACAGTCCTATCCTGTTCAATTCACTGCATATGCTCATGAACTTCTCGAACTGCATGTAGGTATAGCTTTTGTCCCGCTCATCTGCAGATGCGAAATGTGTAAAAATCCCTTCAATTACGATTCTGGGAAGTTTGCTTATCTGTACCACATTTTTGACGGCACTGTAGCCGGGCATGAATCCTACCCTTGTCATACCCGTATCAATTTTAATATGTATCTTTATATTCTTATCCAGTTTAACTGCAGCATCAGACAGAGCTTCGGCCAAATCATGACTGAATACCGTCTGTGTAACGTCATTTGTGATTATTTCCTCCGCCCTTCTTGGATCAGTATAACTCAATATCAGTATCGGGACCCTGATACCGTTACGTCTGAGCTGGATGGCCTCATCAAGCATTGAAACGGCCAGCCTTGATACACCATTGTCTATAAGCGTCCTGGCCACTTCCATGACTCCATGGCCATAGGCATCAGCTTTAACAACTCCCATTATCTCTGTTTTCTTATTGGTGATTTTTCTTATCTCACTTACATTATGGGCTATGTTATCTAGATTTACTTCAGCCCATGCTCTGTTAAACAAATAATCCATTATAATCCCCCAGAATCAAATCACTTTATTAATCGGGCTGCAATGTGCCCAACCAGAAGCTATATATTTTACGATAAACATATTACAATCTTAATTTTGATATCGTAAAATATTTACCTTGATTCATTGAATACGCAAAGAACCTTTTTGATGCATAAACTGCATATGGTTCAAGTGCAGTTTAATAATTAATGTCTTTCGCGTATTCAATATAGTGATGCGGACGTCACGAAAATCTATTCCAGCATCCGGGCAATATATCTCACCATGTCCGCCCTGCTGACAATACCGGCAAGCTTTCCCCCTCTTAATACCGGTATCCTGTTCACATCCTTCTCCACCATAAGCTCTGCTATTCTTTCAACCTCTGTCTCTTCGTCAACTGTGACTACGTTTCCCGTCATAATATCCTCAGCCTTTGTTGCCACAAGCTTTTTCAGTTCCTCGTTATAATGCTTCACTCCCTGCAGGAACACAAGTCCTCCCAGTATCTCCACTACAGCGGGAAAGCGCGGCTGAATGTCCTTGTAGAGCAAATCCTTCTGTGACACCATACCGATTACCTTATTCTGTTCGTCTACGACAGGAACCCCGCTGATGTTTTTCTCAGTAAATATTTTGGCGATTTCTTCAATGGTTGTATCTTTCCTGATGGTATAAACGTCTGTAGACATAATCTCTCTTGCTTTCATACCTAACACCCCTCTTCCGGCTTTATAACATTGGAATGCAATATTCCTGATAACATTATATGTTGCCCGTCACCAGTTCTTTTATTACAAAAGGTAATTCTTCGGCCAGATCACCCGCTATAAGGCCATGTTCACCTTTGCCGGCGGCAGCCCTGTCACCGCAAAGCCCATGAATATAAGCTCCTGCTGCAGCTGCTTCAAATAAATTCAAGCCCTGGCCTGCAAGACCGGCGATCACGCCGGTAAGGACGTCTCCCGTTCCTCCGGTTGCCATTCCGCTGTTTCCCGTAGGATTGATATATGCTGTTCCATCCGGCGAAGCTATGACAGTCCGGGCTCCCTTCAATACGGTTATGACTCCCCACCTGCCGGAAAATTCCACCGCAGCCTTCAGCCTGTCATTCTGAACCTGTTCTATGCTCATGCCTGTCAATCTTGCCATTTCACCAGGATGAGGAGTTACAACAACCTGTGCTTTCTTTCTGGACAGTACACTCACATCTCCGGATATGCAGTTCAATGCATCTGCATCCAGTATTAACGGTATGCAGGCATTTTCCACCACACTTGCTACAACCTCGGAGATATCTTCGTTTGTGGAAAGGCCCGGTCCTATTGCAGCTGCATCCATCCTGTTCATTTTATCCAGAATGCTCTGTATGCAGTTTTTCGAAAGGTATCCCCCGCCTCCATCGTCGAGGGGAATGGTTATGGATTCGGTAAGTGAAGCATCGTATATATGAGTTAAAGCCGAAGGTACTCCCAGGTATACCAGCCCGGCCCCTGAACGCAGAGCTGCTCTGGCAGAGAGACATCCCGCCCCTGTCATCCCGACCGAACCACTGATTATGAATATTCTTCCGTAATTCCCCTTGTTGCTGTCGGCATGCCTGGAAGGAATCAGCCTGGAAATTTCCCGGGCTGTCGGACAGTTGGTTTTAATATCCATTGCATCAATCACGGTTGAAGGAATACCAATGTCGGAAACAACAAGCCTGCCGACATATTCACAGCCCGGATGCACCAAAAGGCCTACCTTCGGAAGTGCAAATGTAACCGTACTGGTCGCTCTGATACATATACCTGGAACTTTTCCCGTTTCTCCCGTCACACCCGATGGTATGTCTATTGAAACAACATATTTATTTGCCTTGTTGATTATATCAATGGTATCTTTTGCCATACCACTTACGTTCCCTTTGAACCCCGTACCGAAAATTCCATCTATCACGGCATCACTGACCGCAAGCTGCATCCTTACAGGTTCCAGCTGGCTGCCGTCAAGCAGCTCGGTAATCTCAAGCCCCATGTTTTCCAGAATGTTCAGGTTTATGGCAGCATCTCCTGTTATCTCGCTCTTTTTACACAAAACATAATGAAAAATCCTTGCTCCCTTATTGTGAAGATGCCTTGCTGCTGCAAATGCATCTCCACCGTTATTCCCCTTGCCGGAGAATACAATTATATTCCTGCCTTTAACACCGTTCAACAGCTCATTTACTTCATTTACAACCCCAAGGGCGGCATTTTCCATCAATATGATTCCGGGTATTCCGACCTGTCTTATCGTTATACCGTCAATTTCATTCATTTGCCTGGGTGTCGCTGCCTTCATAGTTTTTCTCCCATCAGATTTTGTAATCCCTGCCTATTGTTTAAAGTATTCCCGATCAAGCTTTTCCAATTCCTCTCCTCCGAGAAGGTCGTGAAAATACGAATAAATATCGGTATTATCCTGGGATAGGGATTCTTTTTCATCGATAAAAGCTTTGAGGGTGTTCCTTGTTTCTTCTATCAACTTTTCCAATACCTTTACCCTTTTTTGATCCGCCCTGATTTTAAAATACACCTGATTTACTGTTAATTCAAGCAGTTCCAGATTCTTATCACGTATCATATCCGGGATCTTTTCAAGATTCTTTTCTATTTCTCCTATTCTCTCATTAATTCTTCTTATCTCCTTTTCACAGGCTTGCATCTCAGTCTTTGCAGCCTGTATGTTTTTATCGAAAGCATCCGGAGTCAGCTGGATAATCCTGTTCATGCAGTTCTTTTTTGTGGATGTGATCTCTTTAAGCTCCGAATTTAAGCGTGACTGTTCTTTAAGAAGCTCTTTCAGCTTCTCCTCAGTGGCCAGAATACCTGGGGAAGGCTGTGCATTTGCAAAAAGCTTGTTCCATCTTTCATCAAGTATAAGTATGGATATATCGTTTTTCCTCAAGGTTTTTCTGTCAAACTTTGCTTTCCGGACAAACCTTCCAAAAAAATCCAACATCATAAAGCCCCCTTGTGCCATTTCACATAATTTATTTCCAGAAATAAATTATGCTTTCGGCGAGTTTAATCGGATGTGCATTATTAACCGGGTACATGATTTATATCGACAAATCTGTCCGGAGATTTTATTTGATAATTTCATAGGGATAGCTTTATTGAATATTATTTATGTTCAAATTTAAGAAAGCCTGCTTAAATTACCCTGCAGCCTTTTTTGACAGTTCATCCTTGTTGCTTGAGATAGTCAGGCAGGCCAGAATAATTCCGATTACTGTCCAGAATATCAGCATGGTTCTGTTATAGAACCACACATATTCCGCAAAGCCCATCACGAATATCCCTCCGACCGACGCCAGCCCGGCAATGAGGATATTGTTAAGAAAAGTATTTGACTTGCTGAATATATTATATATGCTGATTCTAAACATCCTCAAAGTGAACCATATAAAGGAGATTATCCCCGCCAGGCCCATCTCCATCCATATCTCCATGAAAAGGTTATGAGTGTGGGGAGGCGTGACGTTTGAAAGGGCAGACAGTTCATACCTCTGCAGTATTCTCATAAACGGAAGCGAGCCCAGTCCTACCCCTGTCGTCCAGAAATCTTTGAACATGGGCATATAGGCATTCCATATCAATGTCCTGTAGTTTGCCGAACTGTCATTGGGATTAAATATCGTAAGAATTCTTCTGTATACCGAAGGTGCAAAAAACGGCATCAACGGAAAAGCCAGAACTCCTGCCGCTAAAATAAACGGAATCAGCTTCCAGTTTTTAAAAAACATCACTATGAAGAGCGAAAAAGCAAATGCAACCCAGCCCGACCGGGAACCGGTAAAGATCAATGCAGCCAGTGGGGGTACCGCAAGGATTCCGTACACTATCTTCTTTACTGTGGTCCTGGAGTTAAAAATGGCAGTCAGATAAAACGGGAGGGTCATTACAAGAACCTCCGCATAGTTATTGGGATTTCCCATAGTGGAAAACACCCTTCCAAGCATTCCTTCATTTAATTCCGGATCGGTAAATGATGGATCGAATGGTACGCCGGCCATTCTCTGCCATATCCCGTATAATCCGGTAATAGTAATACCTACGAGAAAAATCTCTATGAGCCTTTCGAGGTTTCTGCCATTTTTTATGGAGCTGGTCATAATCAATAACAATATGAAGCAGGATATATAAAACAAAAGATATTTTATGCTCAAAGCCGGAAATACTGACAGCAAAGCAGCCAATACCACCGAAAGAATGAATATGAAAAACATGAAATCCAGTGTTCCAAGCTCCAATGCCATGTATTTCCACACTACGGTCTTAACAAAGTACAGCAGGAGAAGAAAGAAAATGATTATGGAGCTGTATGCGTTATTCCATCTGTCATGTGGTACGATAACAATTAATGCAAGGCAAAGACCCGTCAGAATTTCAAACTTTCGCAGCAAGGATTTTACCACCTTGAAAGTATAGCTTCCCGAAAAGGTACCCTCATGTCTTTCATAGAATTTCCGGGCAAACAACGCAGGTGTATTCAGAAGCCGGTATGTAATCCGGTAGATAATGCTGTCTTTCCATTCGACCGTGAGTCTGTCTTTACCGGAAAAAGTGTTCCATGAACTACTGAGAAAAACCTTCTTTTTTATATTGTCACCGAATTTGCTGAAAATTCTGTCCAAATAGCTGTTCTTGTAGGCAGATCCGATTTTTTTCAATGCATTAAGAACAGCATTTGAAATCCTGCTGCCCCTGAATAAAATTTCTACAAAAGTAAAGAACTTCATAACAAAGCCCAGAATCAGACTATTTTGAAACAATGCGCACTACTCCCTTTTACCAATATCATAAATGCTGCCGTACAAAGCAGAATTCCCTGCTCTGAAAGACATGAATTTTCCAACCCAGTAATCGGTATTGTCAAAGGTTACACCTGTCTTAAGTCTTCCATTGCTGTACAGGCCTTTTCCAGAAACCGTCAAGTACACGGATGCGAAGCCCGGCTTGGATGATTGGACATACTCACCCTTTGACGATGCTCCATAGGACACCGACTTGTCTACCTTAATATCAACAACATGTCCGAATTCAACACCTTTGTCGGAGTCCTTCACCAGATCTCCCTTGGTTATCTGTGACGCCGATACTTCAGGCACTTCCTCACAGTAGAATATCATCTGTATGTTATCGGGCTTTGACAAAGGCATCACCGAACGTGCCTGCGAATACTTGTGCCATACCCCTGCAAAAGCTGATATTATTAACAGTACGGTTATAGCTTCAATTATTCCTATTCTCCTGACTGCCCTCTTACTATTGCTAACGGCCATCATACCCTCCGAAATCCTTTTGAAGTGCAAACTCCCTGTCAGGGCAGCACTTCATGGCATCCTCACGCCCAGGAAGCACCGGGATCAATCCAGCTTGCTGAATTTGGATATTCTGCCCAGAAGCGCTCCATTTCCCGCTCTAAGTTCTATCTGTCTTCCTATCCAGTATTCCGAATTATCGAAGGTTATCCCGCTCTTAGCCTTTCCGTCGTTATAGACACCCTTTCCTTCGACTACCAGATACACCGAAACATATCCCGGCTTTGGCGATACAACCCATTTACCGCTGCTGTCGGTACCGTATGAAACGGAGTCCTTCAGCTTGACATCCTTTACATGTCCGATTTCCGCGTTCTTGATCGGGTCTTTTATCACATCCCCGGGCTTTATTTCCTTCCCTGCGTATTCCGGAACTTCCTCACAAAAAATTTCCGTACGGATGTCGTCAAGGCGGGTAAATGGCGTGACTGTCTTCGATTTGAAGAATTTGAGCCCTGCCATGGCAATGCCCGCTATCAATATCAGAATGATAAGAATATCAATGATGTTTACCTTCCCGAACAGCTTCCCTCTATTGTCAATCAACATGGCATGTACCTCGCATCTGGAATATTATTTGAATTACAGCGCCGACCCTTGAACAAAAAAACAAAATTTGCAAGGCATCCGTTCCCGCAAATTATGTTTGTTAATGCTAGCGGCAGCTTTCTCTGTATAAATTATAAGTCTCCATAATCATCTTATCAAGATTAAATTTCTCGCGGACTGCTTTAAGTGCATTTTCCCGCAGTGCCTTCTGAAGTTCGACACTGCTCATTACCTTGTTTATAGCTTCTGCAAGACCCTTTGCATCATCATACTTCACAAGGATTCCGCAGTTTGTCCCGCTGTTGACTATATCGCCGTTTCCTCCCATATCGGTTGCTATTATGGGAAGTCCGCTTCCCAGAACTTCCAGGATGGCAAAGCTCAGCGCTTCATGCTGTGATGAATTGATATACAGGTCCGCTCCATAGTATAGGTTCTTGATATCCTTCCTAAACCCTATGAAAATCACCTCATCCTCCAGCCCAAGCTCCTTTACCTGCTGCCGGGACGGCTCAAGAAACGGTCCGTCATTGGCAAGCACACATACGAATTTTTCTCCGGACATCTTTTTCAGTTCGGCTAAGGAGTTTATGAGGAATTTATGTCCCTTGTCATAAGCAAATCTTGAACCGCACAGAAGTACGAAGACATCCTCTCCTATCCCAAGTTCCTGCCTGAGGGTTGACTGTATGGGTTTGGCCCAGAAATCGGGATCTACCGCATTAAAAATCACTTTTATCTTACTTCCGTCCACTCCGTTGGAAATCATCATTTCCTTACCCCTGTTGCATACTGCGATTATGTTTGCTTCCAATGGAGTAAGCAGCTTGTTGAACTTCTTCAAAATAAAATTATTCTCGAGAATAAAATGATTTGTGTACACAACCCTGACAGCAGGATTAAAAAGCCTTGACCAAAGTGCGATGTAGTTTTCACGCAAATACTGTGTATGTATCAAATCAATGCCCAGCTTCCTGCAAAGCATGTTCAATTCCCAGGCTGCTTTAAAATCAAATGGATTACGCATCGCAAGCCTGAAGGTCTCAACGCCGAGAGCTTTCAGATTCTCTACCAGCAAGCCTTCTTCGTTATAGGCAAAATATGCTTTTATTTCCTTGTTGTTAAGCTTCTTAACTATTGATTCTACATATCTTTCGGTCCCAGCCTTTCCGGCATGGTTCATCAGGTATAGAACCTTAAGCACGGGCAACCCACCCCTTCTTCAATTCTTATTTTCTCCATTCCGGTATTTAATAATCCTTGCAGGATTTCCTCCCACTACGGCATATTCCGGTATATCCTTCGTAACAATCGCACCGGCGCCTATGATCGCACCTTTATGTATTGTAATCCCGGGAAGTATTATAACCCGCGCCGCAATCCAGACATCGTCCTCAATAGTCACAGCCTTTTTGGGAGCCGTCTGAAGCCTCATGGGTATGTCAAGCCTTACGGTTTCATGATTCTGGGTAAAGATCATTACATCCGGTCCCATCATCACGTCATTTCCGATTTTAAGCGGTCCTGCAACCCTGCAGTTCAAGCCCAATCCTGAGTTATCGCCTATTTCGACATCCCTTCCGGATGCAAAAAAAGCACCGTGTTCAATATTAACATTATTCCCTGTCTTTTTAAATATCCTTTTGCAAAGAAACCTTCTGATTTGCTTTGAACCGAAGCTGTACGGAAGGTCTGAAGCCGGCAGATGCCTTGCCGCGATATAATATAAAAGCAGACAAATATAATAAAAAAACTTACTCATTCTATCCTCCCGGAAAACATAATCTTTCAAATCCTATTTTACCCTGAGCATGGATTTTATTCTGACGAGCACTTCCACAGCCTCTTCAACTTTAAGAAGATACGTGGCCAGACAGTATATCAATCCACCCGCAGCAACAGGTATAAATAGCTTTATCGCTTTGCCGACCAGGCTGATACTGAAGGTATAGGTTCCAAGCAGCAAATTTATCGCATAAACCGCCGCAAACATTATTCCGCTCGCCAATACAACCTTGGCAGCAGTTGCTAAAATGCTGCTCCCCCCGAATTGGCCTATCCTCCGTCTAAGAAGATACAATATTATCCCGGCGCCGGCAAGTACGGAAATCGAATTGGCAACAGGTATGCCGAACACACCGAAAAACCTTATAAGGAGAAGGCTTGCGGAAATATTGACCAGCATCATCACCACACCGTTTATGGCAGGTTTTTTAGTATCATTCAAAGAGTAGAAAGCCCTGTCAACTACCTCCTTTATGCCCACGCCAGTGATTCCGAGCGCGTATAAGCCCAGAATCCTTGTTGCAAAAGAAACATCCTCAGGCGTCATTTTGCCCCATGCAATAAGAAAATCAAGCAGCTGTGGGCCCACCGCCACAAAACCTGCAGTGGCAGGAATCAAAAAATACATGATGGACTTCAGCACCTTGGTAAGGCTGCTTTTGAAGCCCTGCATATCATCCTGCGCAGCAAGCATTGTCAGCCTGGGAAATATTACAGCAGTAATGGAATATATGAATGCCAGTACTGAATACAAAATCAGGTTCTGTACCAACACCATTATTGTAACCGTATTTTCAAACTTTGCAGTCATTGTCACGTTGAACAGAATATTGAACTGGTAGGCGGAGGTCCCTGCAAGAACAGGAAGCATAAGCCTTAAAGCTTTCCTGATATCCTCATCCCGATAGTCAAGGGATAGGTGAAACCTGTATTCCGTTTTATATACAGGAGGTATCAAAACCAGGGCTTGAAGTGACAAGCCGATAAATGTGGCTGTCAAAAGCCCCTTTACTCCATATTTCTGTCCCAGTACGAATACATAAAGTATTACCGCAAGGCTGCTTGGTACACTTACGAAAGCCGGCATGTTGAACCTGCCGAGAGATTGGAGGATTCCCTGAAGGATATAGTTCATTGCATAGAAAATCATTACCGGGAACATTATCCTCAAGGCAATCACTGCAAAATCAAATCCCTGAGATCTGAACGAGGTGAAATATGGAAATATCGGAGCAGCCAGTATTCCCAGCAGGGTCAAAACAGCAGTGAACACAAGTGAAAGCCCGGTTACGTTATCGGCAAATCTATATGCCCTTTCCTTTTCACCCTTACCTATATAGCCTGCGAATACAGGAATTACAACTGTCGCGAGGGCTGTCCCGAAAATTGTGAACACAATATTGGGAAACTGTATGGCATAGGAATAAATGTTCATCTCAAGGGTGTTGCCGAAAAATGTTGTATATACAATGCTGCTGACCAATGACAGCAACCTTGAAAATATCATTATTATCATTACCAGGCCAACAGTCTTAGCTGTACTCTTCATTTAAAAAATCTCCAGAACATCACTTTTTTTTATGGTATCCAGTAAATCTCTTCCTTCAAAACCCTTGCCGGGTTGCCGCCTACCAGAGTTTTCGGAGCAACATCCTTCGTCACTACGCTACCCGCAGCCACAACAGCTCCGTCTCCTATGGTTACCCCTTTCAGTATAAGAGAATTGCAGCCTATCCATACATCACTGCCTATTTTTACCGGTCTGATTTCTTCAGTAGGGCTGTTAAACTTGTGATAGTCCCTGTCCATTATACATACGTCCCAGGCGATATTGCACCCGGAACCGATTTCAACCAGCCTTCCGGCATGAATTTCAGTCCTGTCGCCAACAGAAGTGTTGTCCCCTATTATTATCTCCGTATAGCCTTCGGTACCCCACGCACTGAGCTTTACTCCCTGGTGGAGCTGCACCTTGCGTCCGGCTGTGATGGAGCCGTTTTTCTTAAGGATGCGAACTCCCTTTCCCACTCTCAGCAAGGCTCCGCACCTGTCAATCCTGAAACGGAATAAAACACCCCTTATCAGTTTGATTACCTCACCGATGATTTCAAAAGGGGACCTGCTGAAAGCATTTTTATCTATTTTAAATTGTTTCCGGGTATTCAAATCTGCTTCCAATTGCGTTACCTCCCCCAAACATTATTAAGCAAAGCATCATAATCAGGCTTACATTATTATATCACCTGTTTTTTTATACTGTCTATATATTGCTACTTTGTTACATCATTAATTTGTGGAAATTTCGCAGTGTAAATTTCTATTGAAGAAAAAGTAAGAATGCTTCTATCTTGCTTGTTTCTTCAATAATATTTTCAAAGTAACAAAGTAGTATCAAGTTGAATTAATTTTTCCGATTTGTTAAAATCATATTCAAATACAGCAGAAATACACGGGGTGAAACATGCTGCAGATATTTGCTTCCATAATCCTTGATAAAAGTTCCAGAACACCTCTTTATATGCAACTGTTTGAGAAATTGAAGGACATGATAAGTGAACAGCTGCTTGCCGCTGACTCCAAGCTTCCTTCAATAAGGCAGCTGTCCGAGCTTTTTCAGGTAAATCAGGTGACAATAGTATCCGCATACAAGCTCCTGGAAAGTGAAGGCTTTGTATATTTGAAGACAGGAAGCGGTACTTATGTTTCCAATTTTCTTCCTGTCTCCCCAGGTCTGCTTAACTCCGACAGCACTATCATACAGGATGAACTTTACCAGCAGGATGACCTTTCCCTTATAAGCAATGGAAAGATAAAAATAGATGAAAATACGATAAATTTTGCAAGTGCCACACCTACCCCGGATCTCTTCCCTGTAGAGGATTTCAAAGTTGCATTGAATGAGGTGCTGGAAAGAGACAAGGGAAATGCCTTTGAATATCAGGACAGCCAGGGTTTTTACCCACTCAGGGAGTGTATTTCATCAATACTCCGGAACAGTTCCATTTCATGCGGCGCCGGTGATATACAGATAATCTCCGGGGCACAGCAGGGTATTGACCTTATATCCAAGGCATTTTTAAAACAGGGAGACTATGTGATTACCGAAAGTCCTACTTATACAGGCGCAATTGCGGTTTTCAAATCAAGGGGTGCAGAGATAGCAGATATTGAAATAAATGAAGACGGCCTGAATCCCGATATTCTTGAATACAGCATGAAGAAATACAGGCCGAGGTTGATTTACATAATTCCTTCCTTCCAGAATCCAACCGGTTATTCATATTCAAACCAGAGGAGACTGGAAATAATCAAGCTCGCGGAAAGATACAATTCATACATCATAGAGGATGATTATGTAAGCGATCTGGATTTCGAAGGAAAGAGATATGCCCCGTTAAAGGCGCTGGACCGGTATAACAGGGTCATATTCATAAAAAGCTTTTCCAAGCTTTTCATGCCGGGACTGAGACTGGGTTTCATGATAGCCCCTCCCGGACTCCAGAGAAATATCCTCGAGGCGAAACACACCACCGATATTTCAACCTCGGGACTTATACAGCGTTCCTTTGATATGTATATACGGAAAGGCTTCTGGGACAATCATTTCAAATTCATGTATGGAGTATACCGGGACAGGTATCTGAATATGGTTTCATCCCTGGACAGTTACCTGCCGGATACGGTAAAATGTACCAAACCCGGCGGCGGTTTCAACCTCTGGCTGGAAATGCCTTACGGCTTCCCAGTTAACAATCTGTTCAATCACTGTGCTGCAAACAACATAGTTTTTTCTCCCGGGAGGATCTTTTACAGCGGCAATACCCCTCAGAAATTCAACAACATACGCTTAAGTTTTGCTGCAGTCTTGTCGGAACAGATACAGGACGGAATCAAGGATTTTTGCCGGGCTATTTCGCTATTTGAACAAAAGCAGGAGCAATACAGGCATATTCCCATATTATAGTGATTTGGGATAATAGCCGGAATCCGCTTTAATTTGCTTTAGTCCAGCACATCATGGGATTTTTGCTGCATGTGCATTTAAGTGCCTTCAAATATTGATACAACAGTTTATCCAGTTCAATCTTTATTTTCCTGATTTTTTCACTGTTTGAGGCATCATCAAGGCTTAATGCTTCCAATATGGAGTTTTTTTCCGCAATCTGTCTTTCAAGGTCCTTTACTATTTCAGCCATTGAAGAGTTCCCCTTTCCATTCTTTATATACCAACATTATATGAATAATAATTTAACAAGTTATAAACTCATTGTTAAATTCATATTACAAATTCAGGCTTCCTATGTTAAAGCACATCAAAAAAAGCGGGTCTTCCCGCTTCTTTTGATGTGAAAGCTTATTGAATGTCTATTTTATGGCTCTTTCTGTTGCTTTCAACTTCCTTTGGCAGAGTTATTGTAAGTATACCATTGTCATATTTCGCCGTTACTGCCTCATTCTTCACATTCTCTACATAGAAGCTTCTACAGAAAGAGCCGGATTTTCTTTCCTTCCTGATGTAGCCTTCACGCTCTTCATTGATTTCTTCATTGTGGACTACCGAAATTGTAAGAACATCATCCCTGAGATCCAGCCTGATGTCTTCCTTTCTTACTCCCGGAATTTCCGCATCAACAATGTATTCCTTTTCTGTCTCGCGTACATCGGCCCTTATTGAGCGGTTTACCGAAAATACTTCAGGAAACATTGAATCACCGAAAAAGTCTTCAAAAACATTCCTGAAATCCCAAAAATCATCACGTCTTGAAATACCGTTATTCTTTCTGTTGTAGGGTGTTAATCCAAACATACAATGCACCTCCAGATTTCCATTTAAATTTTTATCATTTTTACATAGTTTATGAT
>Ga0129298_10000128_pt1 | contig 25651 bp, 20 predicted proteins | sample I19B2metaG_FD_94707 | JGI IMG/M metagenome (GOLD analysis project Ga0129298, IMG submission 94707) | Lake sediment bacterial and archeal communities from Gulf of Boni, Indonesia to study Microbial Dark Matter (Phase II) - ​I19B2 metaG | ecosystem: Environmental > Aquatic > Freshwater > Lake >... | reverse complement strand
CTCCCGTGGCGTCCTTCATCATCCTTACACTCGAAATTAGGATGAAGCCCACTACGCAAAGGGCAGCCAAGGAATCTGCGTACCAGATTGATCCAAAACGGTAAAGAACTAAACCGGAAATAACCACGAGGGCTATTAACCCGTCGGTTACGAAGTGGAGGGCACCAGCCCCCAAGGCTTCGCTACCATACTTCTGGGCTGTCGACCTGTATCTTTTGAAGGCGTAGGCGTCTAAAAGGATGGAGACAAAGTTTATTCCCAAAGCAATGGGCCACCTCTCCACCTCACCGAAGCCAGAGGATAAACGGTCGAATGCCTGGAAGATGACCCAGGCACAAACCACAAACAGGAGGACTATTTCAGCCAAGGCGGCCAAAGACTCTATTTTTCCGTGGCCGTAGAGGTGCTCCTCATCCGGGGGTTCCCCGGCCTTCCTCACGGCAACAAAGGCGATGACTGTCGCAATGAAATCCAAGATGCTGTTTAACGCGCTAGCGATCAACCCCAAACTGGCGGTGAGGATGCCGCCCCCTAACTCAATGATGCCAAGAATTCCACCAGTCCAGACTCCACTTATGGCCGCGGACTCCTTCCCCTTCTGAGCTGAGGTAGTCATCCTTTCTCTCAGAATAATTCGGCTCTCTTAAGGATTACGTCAATGGGGCCCCAAGTTTCCGTCCATTTCGTTTATGGTGCTCCACGGCATAGAGAAGTATTGAACCATGGAAACTCATAAGATGCTGGATGACCTTCTGAATGCACATACCGAATATTTACCAAGATTAAATAAATTACTTCAGGTAGTGGCTATGCGTCTAGAGAGGAAGTACCCATATGGAGTTTATAATAAGATAGATGGCCACGCTAATCGTTATGGCCATGCTTCGGCGCCGGGGTACATTACTCATACCTGCCAATATTTTCTTTTTTCCTCTTCAGGCAGAGTTCTCCACAATAGTAACTGTTCCCTAAGGAGGTTTATGGCTCCCCTGCTTAGCCTAACCCACTCGTCAATAGTCCCACCAGTTCTTCTCATCATAAGACTGAACTCCCACCGGTCCGGCTTTACATCGGTGGCGGCAGCTTCCCCTAGCAATGTGAAGACATCACGTACCTCAGCCAAAAAATTTTATAAGTGTCCTTTTTAGTTTTTATAACTCGTCTTTGGAGGAAAATGCTATGGAAAAGTATGAGTTCAGGACGTTGATTGTAGATAGGTATGTAGAAGGAGCCGACGCAGTTGTATCCCTCGCCGTCTCGAAGGACGACATCGTATATGGAGGATTAACAAACACATCCGGTAACGGTCATATACTCTTCAGTTGTGACCCGAAGAGGGATGTTGTGAAGGATCACGGAGTCATCTTGATTGATGAGTGGACGCCGCCCTGGATTATGGACAGATGTAACCTCAAACTTGGGCATCATGCCTTGGAGTTTGGGGGCGACGGAAACCTCTACGGAGCCACTGGAGCGACCTATGGATCCGGATACGCGGATTACAGATACCTAGATCATCACGGGGGTCACATGATCAAATACGACCTTTATAGAGAGAAGGCGGAGGATCTTGGAGTTCCTGTTCCTCACGAATTTGTCTTCTGCACCACCATCGACAATGAAGGGGAACGGCTCTTCTGTTTCACCACGCCTATGCATTACTTCTTTGTGTACGACATCTACAAGGGGGAAACATCGGTCAAGGGCCAGTTGAGGGGTCCTTCGGGAAACATCTGCCACGATCTGGCCTGTGATGATGATGGAAACGTTTACGGCTCCTATGGCGGAGGTCGCTTCTTCAAGTACGACTCCAGCGACGACAAGCTCATCGAGACGGATACCAAGCTACCAGGGCAGGGTATCATCGACTATCTCATCAAAGGAAATGACAATATCATCTACGGCGGAACTTGGGACGGTTTTTTCTTCACCTTTGACCCCGAAAAGCAAAAGGTTAGAAACTTGGGAAAGCCAGTGGATGAGACCCGTCTGTCAGCCCTAGCCATTAGCAAGGATGGAAAGATCTATGGTTGTATAGGTGGAATGCACATGGGCGGTAGGGGTAGAACTCACCTCTTCGTTTATGACCCAGAAAGAGACAAGCTGACAGATTTGGGATTAATAACGGACCCCACGAGGGATTCTTGGGGAGGCGGCATGAAACGGGCCTACGTGATTCACTGCATGGCAATGATGGAGGACGGAACAATCTACGCAGGCGAAACCGATCGGTACCCACACCTATACATAGGTCGCCCAGTAAGAGACTATCATTAGGAATCCCTATTTTTCTTACTTGAGCTGGATTAAGATTAGGTCGTATGTCATCAGCTTGGGCACCTTGAAGAGCACTCTATCTTCGATTTCGGTGTACTCGATAGACTTGAACCCCTCAAAGTCCGGCGAGAGGACTGATATCTTTTCCACCCTCCTCTTCGGTGGTGTCCTCAAATTCACATTTATATCTTCTATAATATTCTTCTCGAAGTTCACTAAGTGCATCATCATCTGTTTTTTCTCCTCCTTCATGAGAAGCTCCGCAACCACCGTTAGAGGAGCATAAACCTTTAGAGACAGTCTACCTCCACTTGCCCATTCAATCGCTTCCACCAGTTCACTCCAGTTATTAGGAAGCTTCCACTGATTGGGTTGGATCCTCCTATATCCCGCCTGCTCCACGGTCTCCACCAAAATCATAGGGGTCAATCTTTGGCCCGAGTATCCGAACGGATCCGTCGGTGTCGGCTCTATCTTCGGTATATAAACAACACGTCCATCGCCGAAAAAGTTCATGGTTTTTCTGGCTTCTTCTGAGTTTCTGAAACCGAAAAGATCCGTTAATCCGTATTGAGGTCGCCTTCTCCGCCACTCGTCGTAGAGGGATGTTGACCCTGTCGCGACCAATCCACCCCCTCCTTTTACGAAGTTCCGAATCTGCTCAAGTTGGGCGTCGCTTAAAGATTCTTGATTGGCCAATGCAAGGACTGAATATTTTTTAAGGTCTTCCAAATCCTTATCGAAGATGATGTCGAAGAGAATCTTGGATTGGATGAGAGTCTGCTCAAGAAGGATTGTACTTAGGTGTGTGTCAAAATTATTATAAGCCATAGAAGCGAAGGAACGCAACACTGCAACGTCAGCAATGTTCTCCGTGTCTACGTATAGGTCCTTATGCTCCGTGAAGAAATCAAAATAATGCAGCGTTTCAGGGTTGTGTGGACCTATCTCGCCGCTGTACCCAAAGCCCGGAACCTTAACGAATTTATTGAATGCCATAGCCACGGCCCACTCAGCCCTCCCCCCGCCCCTACAGGGAGGTGAAGCAACAGCCATATTTAGGGTTCGGGCTGCCTTAAAGCTCCTTATCTCAGAGATCAAGGCTCCATCCTTTGTTAAGTCCGCGCATACGCCGCTGTCCATAATTACGCAGTCGCAAGCGCCTGAGAACCTCGGATGGTCGATAGCTTCCATGAATGCCCTATTCCTGCCGTAGATTCCTTTTATGTTTAGTGCTACCGAAACCGAGGAGTTTAGCTCCTTTATATACTCGTACATCTTCCTGTAGAAGTCCGCCTTCACTTGGCATCGGAAATCTATCCACTCCTGTCTCAGGGGATCATCAATTGTCATCATGCCCCAAGGCTGGTTAAAGACGTCATATGTGGGCGGGATCACGCCATCCAGAACCGTGAAGCCAAGCCTCTTCCTTAAGGTCTCGTCATCGTATTTCTTTCTGAGGAACTCACGGAACTTTCTGACGCACTCGTGGCAGTGGCATGACTGAGGCTCAGGCTTCCCGATGCCAGGGTTATCAAAAAATATCCGGTCGGCCTTTATCTCCTCAACGGCGTACTTGAGCACCTTCCTCATATATTCCACATACCCATCTTGGTTGTAGCAGGGTAGATATCGATAGGTCTGGTGATTTGAATAAGTTATAGGCTTCCCATCCTGATCCCTTTGTGCCCAATCCCTAGCCTTCAGTTCCTCCAAGAATAAGGTCTCGATAAACATGGTGCCGCCAATATAAACACTGAACTTTATACCATACTTGTGGCATATCTCAGCCAACTTCTTAGTGTTCTGCATCTCTTCCTTTTCAGTTTCAAATCCAAAGCCTTTATAAAAATGAACATTACCTAGAAGCCTCAGTCCTACAGCTGCCATCTTCCTAACGTTCTCTTCAGAATGAGCTTTCCCATACAACTCTTCAACAGTTGTAGTGCTACGACCTCGTCGTCTCTCAAACATGAGAGGTTCATTACTTGGCCAAACAATCTCGCTTAAAAGCTTCTTCTTCTCCTCAAGAGTTTTAAGCTTCGTAGTCTCCATATAACACCCTCCACCAATGATTATTCAAAAGATACTTAGAAAATTGCTTTATAAAATTTTTCTCTCAAACTCAAACCCGTATACATATGGATGGCCATTATAGCCAAAATCCGGGCAACCTCCTTCTATATTCTGGATACTTGGCCGAGAACATAGGATTCAACAGAATCCTGCCAGACAACGTTCCTAGGGTCATAGGAGAAACTAATGTTAGCGTTCAGCGTTTGCCCGCAAGAAGCGTATAGCGGGCTTCACGTCCTCATCTGTACTGGAAAACGATACGTCGGTGCAAGCCGATAGTTTGTCGAAACCACAATATAACCATATGCTACAAGTGCATGCGCGTCTATCACGCCTTCGCCTTTTTCCTTGTCACCTCCAGTCCAAGCACCGCCATGTATATAGACTGCTACAGGTAATGGATTGTCCATTTTTATCGCTATCCCATCTATTGTACGATAAATAACGTTCCGCAAAATTTTGCCTTTCAATGACCCCCAAGGTTTAAAAGACACCTGATTTCAGATCAGGTAAACAATGTGAGGCAGTTTATCTTCGTCACACCTACGCCTCTTCTATTGCTCACCTTTATCACCTTGGCGCATCTGAAACGTATTGTGGCTATAAAAGGGCTTCTCACTAATAATATACACTAAAAATGTAGAAATTGTCTTTGTCCAAACCCTTCGTGAGTATAATCAAGGAAATTTTAACTCCTCGAATGATTTGATTGATCATGAATCGTTCCCATACGGTTCACGCCAGACTCGAACTTCTCGTATCGCCTTAGCTGATGGCTGTGATGATTATGTCGAAGCTGAAGTTTGTTATTTCCATTATGCTTTGGGTAATCGATAGGGTTAATGTAACTTGAATGACTTTACCCCGTTTGATGGACTGCCCGTCGTAATCCCAACCTAAAGTAATATAGCTTGATGCAATAGAAGGATTCCAATTGGTTGTGCTCAGAGAGAGGGTTATGGCCATGTCCCCCGTGTTCTTAACGTAAACAGTGACGTTCTTAGAGGATCCAGCTTCGACAACCCCCCAGTCTATTAAAGCCACTTCATTAACGCATGTTCTCTTCCAATAAACCTTCACCCCAACAGTGTGGTCCCTCGCAAAGGCGCTAGGCATCAATAAGCCATTAACTAAGGGTGCTACAAAAAATATAGTCACAAACAGGGCAACAAGTTTTGGGCGCTTCAACTTTTCTTTATTTCACCACTTGCGTAGTGTTTCAACTATACCCTTGGCATTATCTAAGGTTAGTGTAACCATGGGCGGTAGGGGTTAGTGACAGATCTATTTTCAAAGTCAATGTTCCGGAAGGATAGTTTTCTGTTTATACTTTAGAATCCTTTAAAATCTCAGAAATCACAGCAAGCTCTATAGGCTTAGGGTGAAGGTGATAAAACGTCGTTTGGGTTTGGGGATAAATTTTTACTCAAAAGATTACAGGTGTAAGAAATACTTAACCCCCTAATGTTTTTTCCCTGTTCATGGAGCTGATGGATTACTGCTATCTCATCCAATGTAAGCTGTCTCCCTTATTTCTGCGGGAGCATGGTGTTGAGCGACTAATCAACATTACCCCACGGTTTTGTGTTGCTTCGTTCCACAAATCAGCATCCTTTTCTAAAACTCTTTTGTTATCCCATTTCCAATTAAGGTTGTATTCCTTAATCTCTGTTGCCCCCTAATGGTTTTTGATACCTTTATATAGCTAAATAGGTCAATGAAGTAACATGGCGAGTAGAAAATCGACTTCTAAAATTGTTGAAACCTCTGCTAGAAGATTGATCACCAGAGAAAAACTTTTAGAGGCAGCATTGTGGGGTTGCGATTGGCTGACGGATGTAGGACAGGTGATGGAGAAAGATGATCCTTACTTTGGCGCTATAAGGGGTGAGTATAACACGAAGGCTCGGGAGTGGAGTTTCTACGGCCCCTTTTGGCATACGGGACAGGCTGTACGGGCTCTTCTGATGGCTTTCAAAATGGCCGGAAACAGGAAGTATCTTAAACATGCCATTTGGGGAGGAGAATATATGATCCGTCCTCAAGTCTTGGATGAAAAGGATACGGACTATTACGGTTGTATTACCAGCTCTGGTAACATGGCTTCTCAGCTGGAGGGGCTTCGAGTGCTCCACGACTTATACCTTGTAACGGGAGAGAAGCAATGGCGAGAACGGTTTAAACTCGCTGTCGACTGGGTTATAAAGACCACGTATCTCAAAGGCGAGGGGTTGTTCCTCAATGAAGTTAACATAAATTATCCAAAGAAATATGAGCTTGGGAAAAGGGAGAGAGCCCGCCCTCTGAATGATGATGCTACGCTGTACGCGGCATATCAGGAGTTTAAGGAATCAAAATACCTTAAAACGTTTCTAGAAGTCGCTGACCGATTGCTACAGGATGAAGACCCGCCCGGGAACTGGATTAAATATTACCCCTGCGACCCAAATGCCTTTGGGGGTCTTGGACACATCCATCCAAGGCAGGCTTGGTGGTGGGGATATCCTATGCTTTCAGCCTATGACGCCACTGGAGACCGAAGATATCTTGAATGTGGCATTCGTTCTGGAGATTGGTACATTCAGAACAGCACATTAGACGGCGCAATTTATTACCATACAACACGGAACAGTAAACATCTAAGCTTTGACTTTTGCACGTCGGCAGTTGGTTGCGCCATCATCATGTGGATTGATCTTTGGAAAAAGCTCAAAGATGAAAAGTATAGGGAGGCCATCGGGAGGGGTTTGGGTTTCCTTCTTGGGGCACAGCTAGGTCAGGATGTGGAAGATAGAAACCTCAGAGGGGTATTCTTTGAGCGGCTTAATCCAACAGATGGCACTGAGGAACCCGGATTCCATGTGCGAGACATTGCCACCATCTTCGCTGCACAGGCCATATTAAAACTGCTAGAAGCTTCAGAAGATAAGGAATTTTACTATTTTGGATACCCAAGAAAATTCTAAGATTTAGAGGGGATATGTGTGAGCCGAAACGAAAAGCTAAGCTGGATTCTATTAAAAGGGAGCCCAAAGGAGATTGGACAAACTTACGGAGCAACCTTTAAGGAGGTGTTCATAGCGGAAGCTGAAGCCCTTAATGAGAGCCTTAAGGTCTACGATCCGCATTCTGTGGAAGAAGCTCGCCTTCGCCTTCTCGAAACCTTGCAAAAGCATTTTCCGTACTTGGTTGAGGAGATGAATAGCATAGCGGAGGCAACTGATCTTGAACCAGAAATAATCCAGCTGATCCATTTTAAACCGACTTTTGGTAGAGTTGTCAAGGAATTAAAAGTGCTAAGGACGGAATCTATTGATAGTCAAAATAAAGACTGCTCCAACATTGCCTTTAAGGAGAGTGATAGGGGCCCCCTGCTTGGAAAAACTTTGGATGGAAGTAGTACAAGTGGCCCTAATCGGTTAATGGCAAAGGTTTTTCCTGAAGATGGTCACGGGATGCTTCTTATGATGTACCTTGGAACTCTCAATGTGGAAACTGGTATAAACGACAAAGGGTTCGCTGTGGGCAATTCTTCCATTCATTTTCATTCAACAAATCCAGGAGGAATCAGCCGAAACCTGATGGTAAGGTTGCTTCTTCAAGAGTGTGCCAACACAGAGGAAGGGATCGAATTTCTGAAGAAGTACAGCACAGTAAACAGGGGCTACAATTTTATGTTATTAGATAAAGATGGTAACGCAGCTAACGTAGAGAGATCACCCACGGATTATTGCGTTCGAAGACCTGAAAACGGAGTTGTCTTCTGCGTGAACCACTGTATGTGTGAAAACATGATTCGAGATGAGAGGCTTGCCACGGGGAAGGAGAGATATTTAAACAGTAGGGCTAGATGGACTAACCTACAAAGGATCGCCTCAAAAGAGAATTTTAAGATGACCCTTGGGATGATGAAGAACATTTTAAGGAACCATGCTGAGCCAGGGGGCATCTGCCAACATGGTTCCGCGGGGATGTACACAAACACCTCCTTTGTCCATATTCCCCTTGAAGGGAGAATGCTGTTCACGGTGGGAAATCCTTGCCGAAACGAGTTTCAGGTCATTTCTTTTAATTAAATTATAGGAAGATTTGGGTTTGAGACATAAGAAGGTATGCGTCGGAGACACGATGACTTCTAAGGATAGGATGCTGGCAGCTCTCCGGTTGGAGGAGACAGATAGGATTCCTATAGGCCTCAGGGGCATCGATCCATACGGCGATTTGGCGCTCGTAGGATCACATGGAACTCCACAGGACCCGAGTTACAAGCCCCTCATGGATTTAGCGCGGAGAAAGCTTGACATCTGGCATAGCTGGTCACCGAAGAGAAGCGAAAACGTCTTTCTATCGGCATCTAAGAGAGTGAAGTCCAGGGAAGAAAGGTATACAGAAGGAGAGCATGAGTTTATAAGGCATGTAGTTGAGACACCTAAGGGGATGCTTAGCGAGGTTCACATGAGGCGCGTAAACCAAGCTGAGAAAACGTACCGTCGCGTCAAGCCCTTCATAGAGACCAACAGAGACTTGGAATCGTTCCTGTCTATTCCCTACGAACCCATAAAGTTGGACATAACATCCTTCTTCAAAGAGCAACAGAGACTTGGTGAAGCGGGAGTTCTAATGACCGGAGTTCCAACGCCCTTAGGTTCTGTAGAAGGCCTTTTTAAGTTTGAAGATTTCGTTAAGCAAATCGTCATTGATAGAGATACCATAGTGACGCTAATGGACATTATGTATGAGCGATGCTTCGACTACGCGGTTCAACTCCTCGAGGCTGGGGCCCGAGAGGTTTTCCAAATGTCCGGAGCTGAGATCGTTGCACCTCCTTTGTTCAATCCGCGTTACTTTGAAGATTTTGTCGTTAAATACGATAGAAAAATTATGAAACTGATACACGAGTACGATGGCATTGTTTACCTCCATTGTCATGGAAGCGTTAACGCCATCTTGGAGATGATTGCGGATATGGGTACCGATGGCCTCCATCCCGTCGAGCCTCCCCCAATGGGTGACACGCCCTTAAAAGAAGCGAAGAGAAGGATAGGAGACAGAGTTTGCTTTATTGGAAACATCCAAATCGGCGACATACTATACGCATCCAAAGAGAAGATTGATACGTCTGTTCGGCAAGCCATTTCTGAAGGCGGCCCCGACGGCTTAATTCTCAGCACCTCAGCCTCGCCTTCGTGGTCTCCTCTTCCCCAGAGAGCCCTGGAAAACTACGTTCAGCTAACAGAGACTGTTTTGGAATACGGAAAACTGCCCCGAAGAATGTAGTATATGGGAAAGGTGAAATTATCCCTTTAAAAAATGGTGAATAATTTATGAAGGCTGATATCGTTATCGATGGGAAAAGAAGGCTAGGGAGAATTAATCGACAAATATACGGACATTTCATAGAGCACTTTCACCGATGCATCTACGGCGGTATATCTGACCCTTCATCGAAGTTCTCTGACGAACGGGGATTTAGAACGGATATAATAGAGGCCTTGAAAAAAATAAGGACCCCTATGCTCCGCTGGCCAGGTGGATGTTACGCTGATGGCTATCACTGGAAGAACGGCGTAGGACAAAAAGATCGAAGACCCACTACCTTTGACTATGCGTGGGATCAGGAGGAAACAAACCAGTTTGGAACGGATGAGTTTATTAATTTCTGTCGCGCAATTGGAGCAGAACCTTACATAAATGTTAATGTTGGCACCGGAACAGCAGAGGAGGCGGCACAATGGGTTGAATACTGCAATCGAAAAGGAAGAAGCTGTTACGCGAAACTTAGAGAAGAGAATGGATACTCGGAACCGCATAATGTGATGTACTGGGGGGTTGGAAACGAAATCTACGGAGATTGGGAAATTGGAGGGCCAATGACTGGAGCAGAATATGCTAAGATCTTTAAAGAATTTGCCAAGCTCATGAAACGTGTAGACCCAAATATAAAACTTATTGCGGTGGGAAATGGTCGGGATCCGCAATTTAACTTTGATTTCTTAAAAACCGCTGGTTTTTTGACAGACTATATCTCAATTCATTCCTATTCATATCGTTTAGAAAGCCTACCAGATTACTATGGAGCTGTAGCCTCTCCTACCTACGCTGAAAAAAATTTGATTAATCTAATCCATACGATTAACCTTGCCAAGGTTGCTTCGCAATGGGAAAAGCGTATAGAGATTTCTTTTGATGAATGGAACGCTTGGGGTTGGTCGCATTACCGCGAGGGAAACTATGGACCTTGGGGAAAGTGGACTCGTATGGAGGAAAATGATCTAAATCACCAGTACACCTTGAGAGAAGCGATCCATACAGCTCGATTTCTAAACATTTTTCATCGATACTGCGAATATGTAACCATGGCAAACTATTCCCCAGTTGTCAACGTTAGAGGAGCCATTTATGTTCATCCAGATGGCATCGTGCTTAGGCCATCCTATCATGTTTTTGACCTCTATGTAAACCACAGCGGCGAAATATCCCTTGAGACCCAGGTTCACTCAGAGACATATGATGCAAAGCGCGCCATATTGAGATATGGCACTCCCATTGAGCTAAAGAATATACCATACCTGGATTCGTCAGCCACTTTAAGTGAGACGCGCGGAAAGCTTTATCTTTCAACAGTAAATCTTCATAAAGATCAAGATGTCGAATGTCGGATCAAAATTTTTAATATCGATGTGGGCCGAGAAGCCATTATCCGTGAGCTGAATGGAGCCGACGTAAGCGCCTTTAATGATGTCAACCATCCAGACAGCGTTGAAATAACATCGAAAAACATAACTGAATGCGGACGCGAATTCAGCCATGTTTTTCCAGCGCATTCAGTAACGGTTATGGAAATGGAAGCAAGATAACCTTTTGGGATGATAAACCATGACGAAAGCGATTTTGATCGGACTTGACGCAGCCACACTTGATTTGATAGATAAATACTCAAAAGAAGGCGTTTTACCTAACATTACCGCCCTTATGGAGGAAGGAACCACCACCGAAGCTTTCTGTTGCTTACCGCCAGCCACATCTGTCAATTGGAACACCGTATCAACAGGGGCGTATCCTGGTACTCACGGCGTTGTTTCCATGGCTATGGCAAATCCCAGAGACCAACCAGATAAGTATGAAAGCGGTTTCTCCTCAAAACATTGCCTAGCGGAGCACATATGGGATGCAGCCGAAGGGGCTGGCAAGAAGGTGATCCTTCTAAAGTACACAACTTCCTGGCCTCCAACCATAAAGAACGGCATTCAAGTGGAAGGTTATGCTGATCCAGACACCTCTATACATTTTATATCGCCTAAGACTGTGTACACGGAGCAAAAAAACGAGGTACCCTATATTTTTGGGGCAACCAAAGCCCCCGGAAAGAAATGCTTCATGTCCTTCCAGATAAAGCCTCATCCTGCTAATGATTGGTATAATCTACCTAAAAGCTTCTCAGAGCCTCTGGAAACGGAGCTTATTTTAAAACCCATCGAAGGCGCATCCAAAACCGTTTTTGTTTTGCTAATTGACCGACACAGAAAAGGTTATGACACCATTGTCATATCGCCTCGAAAGAATACTGAAGAGAGATGGGCGGAACTTTCTGTTGGTCAGTTCAGTCCATGGATAACTGAAAAATTTCAGACTTCAAAAGGTGAGGTGGAAGGAATCTTTCGTTTCAAACTTTACGCGCTTTCGCCTGATGCCACAAGGATAAGGCTTTACAGAAGCCACATTTGGCCCACATCAGGATGGACTTATCCCTACTCGTTAGCAACTGAGCTAACAAAAGAGATTGGCCCATATTACGACATTGCAGGCACCACATGGGTTATCGGTCACTGGTTAGGCGGCCCGGGACGCGGAAACAAGGAAGAAATGGAATTTTTGATCGATGAGTTCGGTTATCAAAAAGATTGGCTCGGGAAAGCAGCGAATTATCTAATGTCTAATCACGAATGGGATTTCTTCGCTACACAGCTTCATGCCATAGACCTAATCAATCATGCTTACTATAGATTCATCAACCCTGAGGACCCTCTTAGCAGAGTTGCAAACAAGATGATTCGCGAAGCGTACAGGCTTTCTGACAAATATGTGGGTGAGATACTAAAGCAAACGGATGATGAGACCTTCATAGTGGTGCTTTCCGACCACGGTTATATCGAACATAACACACAAGGCAGTGTGAACATAAATCAGCTTCTTGCAACAAATGGCCTTCTCTATTATAAGGAGATAGAACTTGGCGATGAATGTGATGAATCAGCAGATGGAAAGAGGAAGATTCCAATTATAGACTGGAGTAGAACGAAAGCCTATGAATCAGGCAATTTCGTCTGGATAAACCTAAAGGGAAGACAGCCAAACGGCATTGTTGAGCCAAGTGAATATGAGGACTTAAGAAACGAGATAGTTAGGCTATTAGAATCGGCAAACTCTCCTTTGAATCCCGTGGACAAATTCACACATATTGTGATGAAAAAAGAAGACGCGGAAATATTCGGCCTCTGGGGTGACAGAGTCGGCGACATCGTATATTTTGCAAAGGCGTGGTATCATGGCGGGCACCACGGCAACTTCAACACCACCCGAGGAAAATACGGATCGATGCGGGCAGTAGCTATATTCAAAGGGCCCGGCGTTAAGAAAGGAGAGAGGTTGAAAAGACCGATTTTCTTGGTTGACATCGCGCCAACCATCGCTCACGTCATGAACATCCCAACACCGAAAAACGCGGAAGGACGAATACTACATGAGGTTTTTAAATGAATAATAGACTGCATGGAAAAAGGTGCATTCTTCCACTTTAAGAGGATCATTAATGGATATCTAAGATTTGCGCTGCCGTTTCGCCGAATATCATGTCCCTCTGCTTTTGGTTTAGGCCCATCTCGTAGAGGATCGTGTCCCAAGCGTGTATAATCCTCGCATACTGGGAGGATGGTTCGTCGAGGCCGAAAACAAGTTTCTCCGGCCTGAGCCTTATCCAGAGGTGCTCTCTAATAGCTTTTGCCTTAAGCCAAATTCCCTTCCCCGATATGTCCAACCAAAGAAGAGGGTTCTTCTGGGAAGTATTGTAGGCCTCTCCAAACCAAGGATCACCCATATGGGCAGCGATTATCTTAAGCCTAGGACACCACCTTGCGATTCTATCTAAATACACGGGACGCATATGGGCGGAGCTCAAGTCTTCTCTCTCTTCAACTGATTTTCGAGCAACAACCCCCGTATGGAAAAGCACGGGCATACCGTATTTCTCAGCCTTCTCGTAGTAAACTAGAAAGTCATCATGGTCGTATCTTCTAGTAGGCCTTATGAATTTTAACCCCCTGAAACCCTTTGAATAGTACTCGTCAACCACTTCTGGCTTGTTTTCTGGCATTCGACCTGGGTTGATGGTGCCGAAGCCGATGATTCTGTCAGAATAATCCTTAAAAATCCTCTTCCAACCTTTCTCCTCTTGTTCACCATAGTTTGGTTCCGATGTGAATACACAAACTTTGTGCACTCCGGCAGCCTCCATATTTTTTAGGAGGACATCCACGAAATTTTTCTCTGCCGGCCTATAGTGATGATGAATGTCTATTAGGAGTTTATGCTCCGTAGGGAACTCATCGTAATAGGCAATGTCCCCCTGAGTGCCGCGGCGAATTTGTATGGTCGAACTTGAAATATCTCGGCTCATAATACATTTTTCCAATTATACCCATATTTAAGAATTTTGTGGCTGGTTGGGCAGGGATCTCTTTAAGCAACCGGCTTTTCAAGGACCTATACGCACGCGCTAACCTTCGATGTTCACCAGCTACCGGCTTGCCTTAGGAACGCACCGACTTCGCGATTTCTGTGGCCCTTTCGAAAAATCCTTGGGGCTTTAACGGGGGTGAGAATATGCAGAAGAGTTTCAATGTCTCATCACTGAGGTTTCTGATTTCGTGTTGAACCTTTGCGGGCGCGTGCAGGAGGACATCGGGTTCTACTTCTGACCTCTCTCCGGCTATGATGCTCTCACCTCTACCCGCGACGATGTACATGAACTCATCCACTTCGTGGGTGTGCAGGCCTGTCGTGGAATGGGGCGAAATAATTGAGAATAGGATTGTGAGTCTTGGGGTGTTTGTCACCTCGGGGGACATAAGGACCTTGAGTACCCTCTCGTTCGGGGCAGGAACCTTTATGCCGGGAACCTTCCAAACTTCTACCTTCATGTTTCTTCACCTATCCTTCAACGGTTATTGACAATGCAATTTACTGTAGAGGTTCATAACTATTTCTGCCTATGGTTTAATGGCAATGATGGATTAGTTCTAGGCTACTTGCTTTTCAACAAGGTATATAAGATGTCTGGGTAAATCGATAGTCTGCGAGGAGGATATGTTTATGCCTGTTGTCAGCGGAGGAATGGAGTTCAATGTTTAAGTGTATTCAGGTGGGTGTTGGAGGCTTCGGCAAACGCTGGCTCGAAGTCTTATCTAAGTCAAAGGAGGCTGAGTATGCGGCCATTGTCGACATCAATAGGGAGAATCTGCAAAATGCCATAGAAACGCTAAAAATAGACCCTTCAAGAGCCTTTAACAATCATCGAGAAGCCTTTAGGAGGGTAAAGGCCGACTTCGCCGTCATAGTTGTTCCACCTCCCTTCCATAAGGAGATAGCCCTGGAAGCCTACAAGCATGGGCTCCATGTGTTAACTGAGAAGCCTATGGCCGACACGATGGGCTCTGCCAAGGAGATGGTGGAAGGGGCCCGCCACGCCGGGGTTAAACTCATGGTGAGTCAGAATTATCGCTTTCGAAGGTGGGTCCGTACAACGCGGAGTGCCTTGCAGAGCGGTAAGTTGGGGCGAGTAAGTCATTTATTCGTGTCCTTTAGGCTTAATCCTGACTGGGGACCCTGGCGCCAAAGGATGGAGGACCCGCTACTTGTGGAGATGAGCATCCATCACTTTGACATGATGCGCTACATTTTGGGCAAGAATCCCGTGGAAATCTACGCTCGATCTTGGAATCCTCCCTGGAGCTGGTTCAAGGGCGACAGCGCAACAGCGGTCTCCATTCTTATGGAGGAAGGCATTCCCATCTTATATGAGGCAAGCGCTGTGGCCTTCGGCTCCCACACAGGATGGAATGGCCACTGGCGACTGGAGTGCGAGAAGGGTAGTCTTCACTTTGAGGACGAAAGACTATATGTCCGTCGCCATGACCGTAAGAGAAGGAGGATAATACCGTTCCTTGATATGCCGGCGGAGAACCAGGAATATTCTCTGCTGGAGTTCCTTGCCAGCCTAAAGGAGGGACGAGAGCCCGAGACCTCGGGGGAAGATAACCTCCACAGCCTAGCCATGGTCTTCGCGGCTATAGACTCCAAAAACAGAGGAATTCCCCAAAAAATTGTTGAGTATCTTTAATTCAACAGATGCCGTGGATACCGCACGAAAGCGAGTAAAAGCGTATTGTATTATCATTCAATTTCTAATCAGCATATTTAATTAAGGATAGTAAGTGCGTCATTGGGGGCGTAGAATTTTCTCTGCTTCTTGCAGCATGTCCATGATGGGGAGGTTGTAGGGGCACCTCTGTTCACATTGGCCGCACTTTGAGCAGCTTTCCACCTTTGTGGAGAGCCTACGGTACTGCTCCCTGGCCCACTCCCTCATCCCGTATCTTCGGTAGCATTCATAAAATCTGAGCACAGCAGGGATGTTCAAGATCTCGGGGCAAGGCTGACAGAGGATGCAGACATCGAGGGTTCCACAGTTTCGGCAGTAGGGCTCCTCAAAATTCATTTGGAAGCTGTTCTCATCCTTTTTGGTTAAACCCTCGTACTCTTCCCCTACCTTGGCCGCCGCCTCTGCCTCCTCAATCGAACCCAGTCCGGGAACGACGGTGGTAATGTCATGGGACAGAATGAATCTGAGGGATCTCCTTGCCATCTCAGCTTTTCCTGTTCCCAAGAGGGAACCGAACTCCGGACACTGCTGGAGGAAGTTATCGCCTCCAAAGGGCTTCATTACAGCTACGCCTACATTCAGTTTCCTCGCCAAGGGAATAAGATCGTCGGCAGCGTGCCTTGTCACCACGTTCAGCGGTACTAATATAACGTCAAATTCGCCTGTCTTTATGGCCTTTATAAGTGTGCTGGGATAGTGGCTTGTCACGCCTATAAAGTCTATTTTACCTCTGGAACGGGCTTCCTTGAGGGCCTCCATGGCCCTTTCTGGACCCATGGCTTTTTCAAGCGTTTCATCGTTCACGCCATGAAGCTGAATAATATCTACCCTATCAGTCCTCAAATTGCGAAGGCTCTGCCTGAGATAGGCTTCGGCGCCCTTTTTTGTATACAAATGGGTCTTGGACGCCAGGATGCAATCATCCCTAACATCCTCTAAGGCGGGGCCTATCTTTTCCTCACTGTCCCAGTAGGCCCTGGCCGTGTCAAAGTAGTTGATCCCAAGCTCAAAGGCCCGCCTAACAACCTTTATACCCTCTTCCTTCTTTAAATGGGCGATGGGCCAGCCTCCGAACCCAATAATAGAAGCCTCTAGGTTAGTCCGTCCAATCCGTCTCTTTTGCATACATAAGCCTCCAAGCTTTTCTTGTATACTATCCGATCTTATTATTCTTTAGCTCACCAAATGCTATTGATACAGTTGCAGAACAACTCTCTTAAGGTCGCTAAGGAATTTATCAAATGGGGTGTGTTGATAGTTTAAGATGGCTTGGGAGTGGGATGTGTCGTACCAGTCTAACCAAGTGAACTCCTTTGAGTACTCCCTGTCGGCTGGTATGTCAAAGACCTTGCAGATACTCTCAATGTAGTTTCTTCCCAGCATCTGCCATGTTTTCCCTCCGGCGATATTAAACACCTGGTCCCTTGCCCCATCCCTTTCAAGGGAGGAAAGAAGGGCGGTGGCCACATCCCTCCTGTCGATGAACTCCACCCGCTGCTCAGCCCTGTATTGGAGCACATCAGGTAACTCAAAGAGTTCGGCGCCGACGATGCCTGATACCCTAAGGATAGTGTAGGTTAAGCCAGCCCTTCGAACCAGTTCTTCGCACCTTATTTTGCTCTCGGAGTAGTTGTCGATGGCCGATAGGATGTGATTCTCTGATATCGGAAGTTCCTCGCTTGCCGTTTTTCCATAAACGGCCACAGATGAAGAAAAGATAAAGGGCGCCTCAGGTGCCGCATCTCTAACCGCTTTCAGGAGGTTCTCTGTGCCCCTAATGTTCACACGCATTGTCAATTCCCTATTTTCCTCACAGATAGGAGGCAGAATAGCCGCCAAGTGGAAGACCGCCTCTACACCCTTGACTGCCTCCCTGGCATCTTCGAGGGATGTCACGTCTCCTCTGAAGGTCTCAACTCTTTCCAGTCCGTCGATCCTCCAGAAGTCGACGGTTGGGAGGTCGAAGGCGCGGGCGGTGTAACCCTTACTAACCAGTCTCTTGATCAGTTCTGCTCCGAGGAGGCCGGCTCCCCCTGTGACTAGTACGACCATGCCCAATCCTCAGATACTGGCGATTATGCGGAAGCCCGTGGGAGGACTAGCGTTCCTCATCGTTTACTGAGCTCTTCAATGGAGACGCGGAAGTCGGGATGGTACTTGAACCCTCCGGCCGGGATGGGGCTCCTCATCTTAAAGTATTTCCTGAAGCGGAGGCCCGTCGGCATGTTTGGGTACCTAAGATGCGGATGGAAGAACTTTTCTACGGGACCTGGTTCACACTCAATCAGCTCGTAATTCTTGGTGCCGATGCCCAAATGGACCCCTGCGTTGATGGGAATCCATTGGCTCGCTTTACTGGGGTGTATTCCCGTGAACTTTTCTTTGCCAATCTCCAGCACCTCCTCTTCTTCAGCGGCCGAACCAGGAGTTCCAGCCATCTTCATGCTCATATCCAAACAGGCTAGGTCGATGGCTACCATGTCCCTTGACGCAAAAACGCCGAGGTTGGGGATGATGGGTCTGTCTGTTGCCGGCGCGCAGTCACATAATGGTGATACGTCGATGGCGTAGTTTATGAAGCCCACGTGTTCCCTGCCTATTAGGCGCTGGCATCCCGCCGCTGAATCCACCAACGCGATGGCTGAGCCTACTCGCCACTCATCCGTTGTTGCGATCACGCCACAGTCCGCGTCCACAAGCCTCCAGATGACGCAGGCGAAGCAGCCGATACACTTATCCTTGTCCCATACGATCCCATCTTCAGTTATCTTATAGGCTTCCATTGTACAATTTGCCCTACACGTCTCTACTTGGGGGCACTTCTCGCCTTTGCATGCCTCAGGGCTGTAGGGCCAGTTACGTATTCCGTATTTCGGGTGGTTTGTCAAGTGGAGGTTCATCTTTCCCCGCTTCGAGGCGCATCCCACACCGATGTTCTTGATGGCACCTCCATAAACGCCACAGTCATGGCCCTTGAAGTGGGAGAGAGCGATTACGGCATCCGCGTTGGCTATGCCCTGGGCCACGAAGGCCTCCTTGAGGATGATCCCGTTGGGAACTTTAACTCGGACATCATCAAGCCCTATTTCTCCATCAGAGATGACTACTGGGCAGCCCATGGAAGCCTGGGTGAAGCCGTTTCGGGCCGCCGTCTCCAAGTAGTCCCTCGCGGTCGTCCGTCCCCAGAAGGGGCCGAGGAGATTGGTGGTGGTGTCAGTGACGAAGGGCTTCCCACCGTACTCCTTAACCTTCTCCACTATGCCTCGAACTATGGGTGGACGCAGGTAGCCTGTGTTGTAATACTCACCCATATGTATCTTGATGGCGACGGAGTCACCCTTCTCGAAGCACTCGTTCAAGCTCGCCTTCTCGAAGAGCCATTGGCCCTTGGCGACGATGCTCGTGTTCATGCCCAATGTTGCACGGTCGTTTATGAAGTAAACCTTTGCTAAGTCTTCCAAGTTCCTAACCCCACAATTCTCTCACAGAGATTTATTATTTAATTCTTTCCTACTGGACGTTATGTAACCATCCGTTTCAGTCTTTCGATGGCCTTCTGGAGATCCTCCACACATTGTTCAAGCGTCGATAGGCTCTCCATAACTGGTGATGGGCCCCCTGCTCCTAGTTTGCCGAGGGCCCTTTCAAGGTTCATAGCCGCCGCCTCAATCTCTTGTGCCGCCTCCCTTCCCTTGCGGGTCTTCAATGATGCCATCTTCTCGAACCCACGAAGCAGGTGCACAACCTTCTGAAGCCTGGCTTCGACTTCGCTGGCCATGTTTTCCGGTAACTCATTCGGTGACATGGAGCCGGCAAGGTCCATAATCCTCAAGCAGCAATCTATGGCTCGGCTAACCATTTCACTCATAACCAATTTACCTCTGAGCCATAGGCTCCCTTAGCACTTAAAAAGGTTAGGCTATCAAACTGTGAAGGAGATGATTAAAAGTGTTCTAGTTTACTAAGGGTTGCGATGTAAATCTTAGGATTAGAATATACCTGGTTCTATTCCTAGCTCTGGGGTGAAAATTTGCCTGTAGTAACCATAATCCTTTAACTTCCTTATAATCTCCTCGTCGTAAAAATGGGCGGCGGCCATGTCTCCGAGATCCCGCTTCTCAATCGAGAAGAGAAAGTCCTCCAACGCCCTCTTCATCTCCGACGCCTTCTCAGGCATCTCAGCAACCAAGTTCCGCTGTTCCGTCGGGTCCTCAGAAAGGTCATAGAGCTCGTCCTTCCCGTCAGAAGCCCAGATATACTTGTAATGGCCTACCCGATAGGCCTTCTGGTACCTCCAGAGGTAGGGGTCCCGCCAGTCGAAATCTGGATCCACCTTTTTCCTCAGGAAGTAGGCGAAAAGTATGCCCCAACTCTGGTATTCGGCTACGGCAAAGGTTCTTTTGGGCTCATCTGTTATGGCAGATAGGAGGCTGTATCCCTGGAGATGTTTCCAGATGTCCTTGTTACTAATCCCAAGCATCTCCATTATGGTCGGGAAGATATCCAAGGTCTGGACCAGGTGCTCAACCCTCAAACCGGCGGGAAATACGGGAGGATACCTGCAGATGAGGGGAACATGGATGGTGGGTTCATAGATGTTGGCAACATGGTCTATGTAAGGATCCTTCTCCCCCTGAACATCTCCATGGTCGCTGGTGATTATGAGGAGGGTGCTGTCCAACAGGTCCCTCTTCCGCAGCTCGTTGAACATCAGCCCCATTCTGTTGTCGAGGGTTGCCGTCTCACCATCATAGAGACTGCGCAGTATCGCCCAGTCCTCTTTCGTGTACTTTATTCTTCCTACATGATACGCCCAAATGTTTGGATTATGAACCTGATACGCTCGTTCGTCGCTGACACCATCCAGAAGGAAACGTTTTCTAAAGGGTTGGGGCGGCCAGTAAGGTAGATGCGGCTCAGTACAGTTTACAAACATGAAGAAGGGAGTCTCCCCTTCATGTTCCTCCACCCACTCAGCAAACAACTGGCTGGTGCGTAGGGAACCCTTGTCCTTCTCTTCACTCGTCTGTGCAGGCCTTTCGACATACTTAAATTCGTCAAATCCCCTCTGATCGTCGATCCCATAGAGTGCCCACTTGTGTTCTTTCCCGCAGAAGCCGATGGTTCTGTACCCCGCTGATTTTAGAACCTCGGTCAACGTGAAGCTTTCTTTTGGCCTGAATTGATACCGTGCACCTACTCCGTGGCCTGAAACATACTTTCCTGTAAATACACAGGCATGAGAGGGGAGAGTAAATTCGGCGGGCGAAACGTTGTTCAGGAACACGGTTCCTTCTTCAGCAATTTTGTCGATGTTAGGTGTGGTCTTCTTGGGATAGCCGTAGCAGGACATGTTGTCCGCTCTCTGCACATCCATGACGAAGATAAGAATGTTCGGCTTATCACTCTTAGCCTTCATCCAAATCACTGTCTGCGGGATAAAACCTTTTCTCTTATAAGACTTTGCTTAAACTCTGAAAATTTAAAAGTATCCCTCTACAAGAGATTGTAGTATAAAATCTGATATTCCTTATCATACCCAAAGAAGTTAGTTTCATTCCAGTTTATCTTTAACTCTTTCATTCGTTATAGTTATCTGTCGTAGGTGTGGGTTAGGAACCTTTCCTTCTCGTAAACATCCTTAAGCCTCTCATAGTTCCTTCTCAACTGTTGCAGCTCCTCAGGTTTTTCGTTGGGGTTCTCTAGGGCTTGATATATCACTGCTCCCTCGGCGTCCCTTGGAATCGGCAGTTCTGTCAGATGGCATATGGTGGGAACAACGTCGGTGAGCCAGACCGTTCTTTCTAGGAGACTGTTCTTCTTCACGCCTGGTCCATTAATGATCAGAAGACCCTTAAGGTTGCCTATACCCCATTTAGCCGTTGTTAGGTGGGGGCCGTGTTGGCCGCCAAACTCGGGGCTAAGGGCTATTACGACATCACCGATTCGGTCCCCGTAGAGGCCCATGATCCTTGCGTCTTCCCTGCGCAGGGCTAAGGCGATGGGCTTCTTCCCCGTTTTGGGTTCCCTATACTCATATAGGGCGTCGATGACTTGGTCCCTAACCCTCTCATAGTCTTCAGGCTCCACGATTCCGTCCGGGTCCCTCCCCTTCAGGTTCACATAGACGTAGCTCGACCGTTGATAGATGGCCTTCGTCTTCAACCAGTTGATTTCGGGTTTCGAGGGGTCTGTTTCAGGCTTATAAACCGTCAATCCCGCCTGCCTAAGGATCTCTCCAACACCCAGCCTTTTGGTCGTAGCCTTAGCTCCATGGTCTGAAACGATGATGATCAGGGCGTTCTCTCCCGCTTTAGCTATAATTTTACCGATCATCCTGTCAAGGCTCTGATAAAAGCTCAACTCAACGCCCTGAAATAGGGCGTTCTCCTTCTCGTCCTTGGCTGTTTTGGGCTCGATCTTATTAGCGAAGGCGTGGTAAGCCCAGTCGGGGCAGTGGGCATGCATGATGAAGAGGTCCCAGGGGTAACTCCCCATGAGCTGGGTGGCGGCGTCTGCAAGCCACAAGTGTTCAAGCTCGATGGTCTCAAGGAAGGTCTCCGTGTCCACCCATCCAAGGTTTAAGGCTTGGTAAACACCCCAAGAAGGGAGGGGCAGCCCCTCAGACCTTATCTCCCCAGTAAGGCCTTCAGGATAGGAGTTGCCCTCCAGGGCGCATAGGGCTGTCACGTAAAGCTTGAACCTCTTGCCGTCCTCTGAGAGTTCAAGGAGCTTACATTTGAAAACGGCTTCCTTAACCCCCTGATCCGTTTCGAAGCTCTCCCTTAAGATTCCGGTCCACCCTCCAGGTCTGAGGACGGCGAAGGCCTCCAAGGCATCCTTGGAACGGCAGATAAGAACCCTGTCAAAGCCCTTCCCTTCACTGTCCAAGGCGAGGAGATGCCACGACTTCTCCACCATCTTGAACCTTGCCCGAGGATACTGAAGCCGGAGTTCGGCCTGCAAGCTCCTGGCGGCCGGCGGTATGTTTTTCCAGTCAACCGCCTCCAGAAGTTGAATCTGGGAACCCATGGGATATGTGTCCATGGAGAAGAGCTGGTTGTCTGTCAAGGTGCAGTTCATGGTTACGCCTGGAGGGACCTCATAGCGCCATTCGTTTATGGCGATGCCTGCACCGCCGATTTGGACACCCTCCTTCAGAGTCGGAGGCCATGTAGATGGATAATTCAGTAAGATGGTTTTCCTTCCAACCCTTTCGGCTGCGTTCCATAGATACTCTGCCCTGCAGTCCCTTGTGTCGAAGCCCGGATGGGTTTTATTCAATGGGTCACCAGGAACGTGAACATTGAAACAGGTGATTCCATGGGTTCCCGGCCAAGCGCCCGTCACAATGGTGGTCCAGTTGGGCGGCGTTATTGTGGGGTGGGGAACCAGGCAGTTCAGGGCGTACACTCCGCCTTCGATTAGTCTTTTCAGCGCGGGAAGCTTTCCATCCATAGCATAGTTGTAGACCCTAGCAGCTATGGGGGCATCCAAACCAATGATCAAAACCTTCTCAACACGACTTACCAAGCGCACATCATCTCGCAAGCCTTAATGAAGAATGTAATGGATTTTAAGCTTTGTCATAGGCTGGAAGGGTTCCAGCTTGCCTAATTAAGGACTTGAAGCCTTTACGGAGGGGAACACTATCAGGTTCTTGATGGTTTAACGGAATAGGTTAAGGAGGTATCTGGCGAATCTTGGTACGTCTATCTTAGGGTCTTCTTTTTCCTCATACTCAATAGAGAGGAAACCGTTGTTGCCTCCAGTTTCAAGTATTTCCTTTATCCTTTCATAGTCAATCTTCACGCCCCCACCCACGCTTATTTTTCCGTGAATGTGAACAGTGTATGGAACGGTCTTTGCAATTTCATCGTAAGTGGATTCTCTATAGTTGCCTATATCTAGGTTTATTCTAAACCAAGGTGAATCTACGCCTTTGACGATCTTTAACACGTTATCAGCCCTAGCTGTGATGCCGCCGTGGTTCTCCATGGCTATCACGACGCCCTTATCTTCAGCGTAACTTACGCATGTCTTGAGGGCTCCTATTGCCCATTCTGTTGCCTGCGCTTCGGTGTAACCTTCAGGCACGTATCCCCCAAACACTCGAAGACATGGAGCGCCGAGTTCATAAGCAATGTCTAATCCTTCTTCCACCGCTTTTATCATACCTTCTCTCTTAGAATTGTCTGGACTACAGAAATTGGTGGAAATTCCAGCGCAGGATATCGGTAGCCCCCGAAACAATGCTAGCCGTTTTAGCTTCTTAAAGTAGGAGGAATCTTTGGAGGGGAGCCAATAGAGAGTTAGCTCCACACCGTCTAGTCCAAGGCGATAACCTTCCTCAATGAAATCTTCGTAACTCATTCTTCCATCTTTAAGGTATTCCCGATAGGAATAGGCTGCGCAACCAACCTTTATCATTCATCCTCACCTACCTTGAATAAGTATACTTTAATCGTCTTAAAAGCATTACAGGTTTCAACTGCGAGGAAAAAAAGACTTCTCATTTAGCAGCTAGAATACGGAGACGATTTACTTAAGGTTACAAGCCAAATTCTCACGAACAAGAAAAGAGAATAACTAAATGTCGCTAGGCATAACTAAAATTATAAATAAGAAGATGTTATCATACTTTTGTGGGAGGCCGTATGATTAGGATAGGGCTTCTTGGCTGTGGATTTGTGGCTAACTTCTACATGAATGGGTTAAGGGAAGTCCCCGATCAAAAGGTTATCATAGCCTATTCTCAGACTGAGGAACGCGCCAAGGCTTTCGCCAAAGAATGGAGGATTCCTAACTGGACCACAGACATGCTTAAAGTGGTGGAAAAACCTGAAGTCGATCTAGTCTTAATAGCTCTCCCTAACTTTCTCCACAGGGAAGCAGCGCTTTTGGCTTGTAAGTCTGGGAAAAATGTGGTTTGCACCAAGCCCCTAGGTCGAAATTCCCATGAGGCAAAGGATATGTGGGAGGCCGCTAAAAGATCAGGGGTGCTTAATGGGTACGCTGAGACCGAGGTTTTCAGCCCAGCCGTTATGAAAGCCAAGGACGTTATTGAGAGGAGAGGTATTGGTGACGTTTTCTGGGTTAGATCCAGAGAAGCCCACTACGGTCCCCATTCCGCTTGGTTCTGGGATCCTTCCCTCTCAGGAGGCGGGGCTCTCCTCGATATGGGCTGTCACTGTGTTGCTGCCTCTAGATATTTTATTGGTAAAGGTGTGAAAGCTGTGGAGGCCTTGGCTTGGGGAGACACCCTAGTTCACTCGGTGAAGTGTGAAGACAACGCCTTGCTTTTGGTTAGGTTTGAGGGGAAGCAGCTGGGACAAGCCGAGGTTAGCTGGTCCTCCCGTGGAGGCTTAGATCTGAGGAACGAAGTTTACGGCACAAAGGGCGCCCTTTTCACCGACGTTACAAGGGGCACGCCTATTAGGGTTTTCACCTTAGAGAGCACCGGCTACGTGGTAGAGAAGGCTGAAGCAGATAAGGGATGGGTCATTCCCTGTGTAGATGAGGCTAGGACCTACGGATACCATGAAGAGACGCGTCATTTTGTTGAGTGTGTCAGAGAAGGAGTCGCCCCTAGGGAAACCTTTGAAGACGGCTACATAAGTAATGCGATTATAGATGCGGGTTATAAATCAATGAAATCAGGTAAATGGGAGAAGATTGAATATTAAGTTCAGTGTAATATTGACCCCAAACTTTTTGCCATAAACTACAACATGGAAATGGTAGCCCGGAGGAGACTCGAACTCCTGTCAGCGGGTCCAGAGCCCGCCATGCTTGGCCGCTGCACCACCGGGCTTTTCTCTCAGGGTTAATCTAAAATTTTCTCCTTAATAAATCTCTTAT
>Ga0129298_10000124_pt1 | contig 26100 bp, 24 predicted proteins | sample I19B2metaG_FD_94707 | JGI IMG/M metagenome (GOLD analysis project Ga0129298, IMG submission 94707) | Lake sediment bacterial and archeal communities from Gulf of Boni, Indonesia to study Microbial Dark Matter (Phase II) - ​I19B2 metaG | ecosystem: Environmental > Aquatic > Freshwater > Lake >... | reverse complement strand
GTACACTATTGAAGCCAATAAGATGGGTGCGAGGCTCAGTATGAGGGCTGAAAATGAGAGAATCCTTGTACCCATGGTGGTGGGCATGGAAAATATGTAGGCGTTGGCTAAGATGCCTCCGGCGACGACGACTATAAGCATTAGGCTTACTGCCAACTTTTCATTCAACTCCCTGCCAGCAGATACGAGGAGGTCAAGCACAATGGAAAGCGTAACTATGGATGATATCCACGCGGAAAAGGCCCAAAAGGCGTCGCCTTCAATGAACTTAATAAAGGTTAGAGAGATGAATCCAAGGGCCAAAATGGGGTGGACCGTCAGATACCTCACACGTTTCTTTTGCCTCATAGAGTAAAGGATGACCGTTACGATAAGGGCTCCGAGAACCAACCCAACTAAGCCCCAAACTTGCCCCACGGTCAACTGCCATTGTCCCATTTTCAATAAACTTCATTTCTCAAATTTAAGTTTTCCTAAAGCTATTCAAAATAGTTAATTGTCTGTTAAAAAGAAGACTTAACATCACTATTACTTCCTATTTCTAATGGGTAGCCTTCCTTTATTTCCCTTTGAGCATCCTCCTGTTCAGCGAAAGGGAGGCTGTAATACTGCGAACCTTTTTCTCATGGTAAAGCGGGATAAAATTCATCGAGCCCATTGATCTTTAAACCTAACTTTTCCATGAAGTCCTTCACTGATTTTTGAAGTAGGTGTTTGTCTTCGGTTAGCATGTCTTTTGAATTTAACACAGCAGTGGACAAGTTTACTGCATCGGAAGCGTACAGGTTTAGTTCGATTTCTAAGTCCCTTGCTTTTTCCAATAAACTTGATATGGATATGATCCTAATAAAACCCAATTCAGCCATCTCCTTGAGTGTATCATAGGACTGGATAATCTTGGCCTTGGGATATTTAGCCTTGACAAGGGCCCTAACGACTTCCAAATAAACCCATTCCGATAGGATAGGATTGACAATCGCTGATAAGGTGTCATCACGAAGTTTTAATGCTTCTTTTTCATGTTCCTCCCCCCTCTTAAACCATTTCACGATTATGGATGAGTCCACACCCACCATAATGCTCAAAGCTCATCCTCCTCTTCATGGGCTTCAATAACTGCTTCTGTAACGCTGGGCGCTCGCTCAGTTCCTTCCCTGATTTCGTCAATTCGTTTGGCCAACTCTCCAGCTTTGTGAGATTTAATTAAGAGTTGTAAGGCCCTCATGAAAGCCTCCGTCTTGCTACTAAAATAACCCTTCTCGATAAGTCTCTCCACTTCTCTAACAGCCTTTTCATCAAGCTTCAGGTTGACCTGCACTCTAGCCATAAAATCTACCTCTAAAAAGTAGATAGAGAAGGTAGATTATAAAGCTTTTTCCACAATTGAGTCGTCTCTGAAAACCATTGATTTAAGGAACGGATTAAGGAAATTGGTTGGTTAAAGGCGTAAAATAGCGGAAATTCAAGGTCCTTTAGGCTTCATCTGGCCTTCTTTATCCCTTCCACCTGAACGCCATTTCATCCATCTATATGTTTAAAAAGAAGACCTTAATATCACCTATTATCTCCTTATTTCTAATAGGCGCGGATATTCGGAAATGTCTGGGGCGATTGTTCAGTTAATGAACGTTTGGAAGGCCTATGACGGCGTTCAGGCACTTCAGGGCCTTGACCTAGAAATCCTAAGGGGGGAGATTTTTGGGCTTATAGGGCCCAATGGGGCTGGTAAGACGACCGCGATTAAGATCATTGTGGGCATTTTAAAAATGGATAAGGGCATCGTGAGGGTTGGAGGCCACAACATAACCGATAATCCATATGAGTATAAGAGGCTTATAGGTTATGTGCCAGAGGTGGTTTCGCTGCCAGACTATCTCACCGTGGAAGAATTCCTAACCTATTCGGGGAAGATCAGGGGCGTCCCAAGCTCCATGATCAGGGAGCAGACGGATTTCTACCTAAAGGCCTTTGAACTCGAGGAAAAGAGGAAGACCATGATATTCTTCCTCTCTAGGGGTATGAAGCAAAAGGCGGCCATGGCGTCAGCCCTCATCCACGACCCCGATATCCTCATCTTAGACGAGCCCTTCATAGGAATAGACCCCGCTGGGCAATATAAGGTCAAAGAACTATTCAATGAAAGGGTCAGGGCTGGCAAAACCATTTTCATATCAACCCACATGCTCGACACTGCCGAGAGGCTGTGCAACAGAGTGGCAATTATTTACAGGGGCAGAGGCATAGCCTCAGGAAATATGGAAAACCTCAGGAGGCTGTCCAAGACGGGCGAAAACACAACCCTAGAAGAGGTCTTCTTGAAGCTCACCCAGGAAGCGGTTCAGCCCTATCCCGAGGAGCCGCCGAAAAAGAGGCCCTTCAGCCTCTTTAGGTTTGGTGGGAGGTAGGTAATGGGATTAGTAATTGACCTTTTCAAAATGAAGATTAAGGTTTTGTTTGGGTCGTTAAGGGCGTCCAAGACCAGCCTACTCCTTTTCCTAGTCTATTTCCTTGGAATGCTCCCTGCCGCCATCGGCTTGTCTATGAGCGCGGTTGAGCTCCTGCAAAGAGGAGTGGAATTCCTGTCGGCCTACGTTGATACACTAGCCGCCATCATCAGCGGTTTCATGGCTCTAGCCCTAATCTCCACTTACACGGGGTTTAAGGTCTTCGAGTACGAACAGGGTTTCGTCCTAACCGCGCCCATAAATCCCAGGCAGTACCTGCTCGCGGACCTGCTGTCAGACATGGTGGTACTTATTTTCTTCTTTAATATGGTGCCGATTTCCCTCATGATAGTCGCGATTCGCCTTGCCTTGTCAATTACTTCAATTCTTGTTATGTTCTTCTCATTCCTTCTCTTCGTTTTCTTCGTTGGATTTCTCAAATATTCCCTGTCAATTTATGCCTCGATTTATGAGGGCATAGGGCTCAAGATAGTCACATCGGCTGTGATAGTCGTTCTTCTTCTTCCTGCTGCGGGTCTGTTTGCGCCCCTCTCCATTAGGTATGGCGAGCTTCCGTATCCTACCACATTTTTGGCGCGGTGCATCCTGGAATCCTTGTCTAACAGGCTCTGCATAGGCTCATTTTTAGGGTTAGGTCTCCACTTTATGGCTTTGCTGGCCATTTTCCTAGCGTCTTCGAGGCGGAACTTCTTTCCCTTCGCTAACCCCATTCCTCTAATGTCTCCCTTTGACACCTCCATGAGGATGCAGTCGATAAAGGTGGGTAAAAGCATGAAAACCTTTTCCCATATCGGCTTAAGAATGACCTTGAACCCAGACTCAAAGTCCCTCCTAAGGTTTTTGATGAAGAAGGAGTTCCTTAGGATGGTTAGGGACGGAAGCCTCTTCACCACCCTCCTCATGTACACAATCCTATCCTTCATAGTCATGTTCAGCACAGAGAGGGGGGCGCCCACACCCATTTGGCTCTCAATTCTCATGGTCTACTCGTTCATGGTCCCCTCCATGCTAATTAACCTCTGGAGAGTTGTCGAAATGGACAGCCTCTGGATGCCCCTCACCTCAGGAATGAGCCTAGACAACTTAGTGAAGGCCATCCTCTACGATTTAGTGATGATCGCGTTTGCTATCCCAGCCGCCTTCATAGCTGCCTTTACCATTTTTAATCGCATTGACCCGCTGATGCCGCTCGTCCTGGTCTTCTCTGTGTCCATGATCGGATGCTCAGCCAATTTATACGTTGTAACGCGGTTTCTGGGAAGAAAGCATAGGGCGGCACCGTGGATGATGATAAGCTGGGCATCCCTCCTGCTTACAGCCCTACTTTTGACACCGACCTATATTTTCAGCGGTCTCAGCCTTCTATGGAATTTCAGCCTTCAACTGAACGCTGTCCTATCCACGTTTATCATCGCCTACTCAATCCTAGTTTTTATATACCTCTCCAAAGCAACTGCTAAGGCGGCGCTATCAATTGAAATTTAATTAGACTTCTAAAACGATTGGTGGCGTGTAAGGGAAGATTGTTCTGAATTCCCCTTTCACAAGCTTTAGCTATAAGTGGCTCCTTATTAAGAGTTCCAGAAGGGGAATCCGATGCGCCTCATCATGAAAAGGAAAGCTGTGGAGCTTATGACTGGAAAATATCGCAAGGAGTTAGAGCAGTGCAAAGACACTGAAGACATCATTAGGCTTATGTTAAAGGTTGCGGAAAGGGAAGGCCTGCAACTAAATCATCTTTACGAGCAAAATCAATTTTAACCAAAACAGGTTGAACTTTTATAAACAAATATGAGCACTATCATTCCTCACTCAGCAAGGAGTTTTCGTGTTAAAAGGACGCGTGAGTTGGATAAAAGGCAGCTTACCAACCAAACTTTAAGCTAAGCTTAGTGGTCCGAGAACTGCTGTACAGTGTATAAACCAGAAGGTTTAACATGGGTTTTAGTTAATTAATTATAATTGGTTTTGATGATGGATTTATCCTCGGGCCCTAAGGAGATAATGATTGACGATGCGGGTTGGGGAGACCTTATCTTAGGCGTGGTTATAGGCGCCCTGGAACTGCCTGCCCGTAAGTATATGGAGCGGAGAATTCCTGTGGTCTGTTTCCAGTCCCCCCGCTTTGAGGGGAAGGAGTACCTGACCAAGGCCGTTGACATTATCCAGGAGGTCATCGAGGTTACGCGGGCCGATGAAACCACTCGGTTTAAGGTCTGCTCTGGTTATATTCTCTCGGCGGCCCGCCGCTTCCTTGAGGAAAGGGGCTACCATGTGGAAAAGATTGAAGTTACTGGGGAACTCCAGCAGAGGGTGGAGCACGGCTTCATACGATGGTGCATGGAAGTGGGGGTTCCACCCGCGGTCCTATCTCCAGAAAGTGGCAAAAACCGCTTTTGGGCTTTGTTTGAATGGGTGGCGGAAGATCCCCACCTGCGGGAACGTCTAGTCAAGACCGGGTGGAAGAGCTGGCAGAAGAGGTGGCGGAAAATGGTCTATGAGAGGGAAATGAAGATCCGCGGGAGGACTCTTACGTGATCCTGAAACGACTAATGGTGGGTATATTATCGACCAACTGTTACATTGTGGGCTGCCCCCAAACTAAAGAAGCCATAATCATTGATCCGGGCTTTGACAGGGAAGGGGAAGCTAAAAAAGTCCTTAAAGAGGTTGATCAACGCGGTCTGAAGGTTCGGTACATCGTTAATACCCATGGACACTTCGACCATGTGGCCGGTAACGGTGTCCTTAAGGAGGCAACAGGTGCGCTTATTTTAATTCACGGAGAGGATGCGTGGGTATCGGATATCGAGGGTTTAATTAGGAAACTATGGGAGTTCAGACATGGGGAATTAACAGACAAGGAAAAGGACCTTATAAGCTTCACACGGTCAACCTATGGTCAAATGGTTTTGCCTCCCGCCGACAAAAACCTTCAGGATAACGACATAATCAAAATAGGGGAAATTGCCATCAGAGTCCTTCACACGCCGGGTCACAGCAGGGGCAGCATATGCCTTTTGGGAGAAGACACAGTCTTCACGGGAGACACTCTCTTCGCTGGCCGCATGGGCAGAACAGACCTGCCAGATTCGTCCCACCAGGAGATTTTGCGTTCCCTTAAGGATAGGCTGATGCCGCTGCCGGATCACTTGAGGGTTTACCCTGGCCACGGGCTTTCCTCCACCATGGGCAGGGAAAAGAAGCTTAACCCCTTTCTTAACAGCCTTCTTTGACCATAAACCTTTTCTAATAAAATGTCTAACAAGTCTAAAGGGAGGAATGAAAATGAGCCTCATCGAGCGGAAAACCTTGTATTTTAACACTCCCGGAAAGCAGAATACCGAGGCTGTGTTAAAGTTGGCGAAGGAGTACGCCCAAGCTGAAGGGATAAAAGACATTGTAGTCGCCTCCACCACGGGCGAGACAGGAGCCGCGGCATCGGAGGCCTTTAAGGGCTTCAACCTGGCAGTGGTCACCCACCACTTCAACTTTCCAGGACCTGGAAAGCATGAACTAACAGAGGAAAACCGCCAAAAAATTTTGGGGAATGGGGCCAAAATCCTGACGGCAACCCACGCGCTGAGCGGACCAGAAAGGGCTGTTAGGAGAAAATTTGGAACCCTTCTGCCCCTAGAAATGATTGCCCATGTCCTCCGAAGGTTTGGGGAAGGAACAAAGGTGTGCGTGGAAATCGCCCTGATGGCAACTGATGCTGGGCTGATTCCCGTGGACAGGGATGTCATAGCCATGGCGGGAACAGGTAGGGGCGCGGACACAGCCTTGGTTATAAAACCTGCTAGTTCCTCGGACTTCTTCGACCTTGAGATAAGGGAGGTTCTAGCTAAACCACGAAACGTGAGCAGTTAAAAACCCTACGGAATACGTATAGTACTATTAAGACGGAAGAGCTATGAAGAATCTGAAGGCCGACCTGGTCCTGTTGGACGGAAAGATCGTCACAGTGGATGAGGATTTCAGCATCAAAGAGGCAGTCGCTGTCCGAGAAGGAAGGTTTCTCGCTGTAGGAGTCAACAAAGAGATCAAGCCCTTAATAGGACCCAAAACAAAGGTGCTAGACCTCAAGGGCAAGATGGTCATCCCGGGACTGACAGACGGCCACTGTCACCCGATCTCACTGGGAAGGGTTCTAGAGCAGCTGCCCCTCTTTGGCGTCTACTCCATTTCGAGAATGACCGCACGGTTGAGGAAAAAGGTGGAGGCCACAGAGCCAGGGAGGTGGATAATCGGTAAGGCGGAGGCCTGGGAACCCGAGACGCTGAAGGAGAAACGCCTGCCCACCAAGCAGGATTTAGATGAGACGGCCCTCAAAAACCCCGTCTTAATCAGCGCCTATAGCTCCCTGGGTCAGATAAGTGTAGTTAACAGTTACACCCTAAAGTTGGCTGGGATTAAAAAAGATACACCAGACCCTAATGGAGGCCGAATCGAAAGAAAAACCGTAACAGGGGAACCCACGGGGGTCCTGTACAACACGGCTCGAGAATTGGTTTGGAACAAGATTTCTCAGCCTTTCTCTGAAGAGGAGGTAAAAGCTGCAGTTAAAAGGGCTCAGCGGGCCTTCGTGGAGGTCGGGGTGACCAGCGTCTTTGATGCTCATACAGACCTACAGGAAATCAAAGCTTATCAAAGCCTAGCTAAAAGAGGAGAGCTTTACCTAAGGGTTAGCCTCTTGCCAGAATGGAAGGTCTTTACATCCTGCCCCGACATACTTACTGAAACTCGAAGTGAACGACTGAAAATCGTTGGTATAAAGTTGATGGCCGACGGTGGGGTGATGTTCCGAACGGCCTCCATGCACGGGCCCTATTTGGGGCAGCCTGAAAATAGGGGCAGACTGTACACGGAACCTGAGGAGCTGAGGAGATTTGTGTACGAGGTCCACAGCCAGGAGAAGCCGGTGGGCATCCACTGTACAGGTGACCATGGCCAAGATATATCTGTGGACGCTATTGTAGACGCTTTGAAAAGGAAGCCGAGAGAGGACTCGAGGCACAGCATCATCCACGGCTACTTCCCAACCTCTAATTCCCTGAAGAAGATGAGGAAGCACGGTATCCTATACATGGCCCAGCCCCGGTTCCTCCACTGCTGGGGGGAGAGCCTCCTCAAGATAGTCGGGCCAGAAAGGGCCAACAGGTTCAAGCCTCTCAGAACCTACATAGACAGCGGCATAAAAGTTGTTGGGGGGTCAGACGCGCCAGTGGTGGACCCTAACCCCTTCCTGGGGATGCACGCGGCAGTCACAAGGAAGACCGTTACGGGTAGGGTCCTCGGACCTGAGGAAAGGGTCTCCATAGAGGAGGCTATCCGCATGTACACAATCGACGGCGCCGCGGCCACCTTTGAAGAGGATATCAAGGGGTCCATTGAAAAAGGGAAACTAGCAGATTTGGCGGTCCTAGACAAGGATCTTCTGACGATCCCTCCAGACAAGGTGAAGAATATCAAGGTTGTCATGACTATGATAGGCGGCGAAATAGTCTACCCGCGATCAGCGTGAGATGTATGGAGGCCACCTGTTAAGACAGAAGCCCTTTTATACTCTACCCCATATTTTTCTTTCATATTAGTTAAAAGGTGACGGATTTGTCGAGAAGAAATCTAAGGGGACGAGACCTAATTTCCATAAATGATCTCTCTAAAGAGGAAATCTGTACAGTCCTCGACGTGGCTAAGGATTTCAAATTGGCCAGTAAACTGGGCAGGCGTGACAGGCCCTTGGAGGGGAAGAACCTCGCCCTGATCTTCGTGTACGAATCTACGAGGACCAGAATCGGTTTTGAGACCGCCATGTCCCAGCTGGGGGGACATCCCATCTACCTGCCTACAACGACCTTAATGGTTGCCAGGGGAGAGCCTTGGAAGGATACGGCCAGAGTCCTCAGCAGGATGGTGGATGGAATTGCAGCGAGGCTTTTCGAGGACGAAACCGCCTATGAGCTGGCCAAGTACGCGGATATTCCTGTCATTAATGCCTCAACCCCAAAGGATCATCCCGTTCAAACCTTGGGCGAGCTGTACACGATCTTGGAGAAGAAGGGCAGGCTAGACGGTCTAAAGCTGACCTACTGCGGCATGACCCGAGCGTTGTGCCACTCGCTCCTGCTGGCCTGTCCAAAGTTGGGCATGGACATAGCCATAGCATACCCAGAGGTATACACCATAGACGAAGATATCCTTAAACAGGCACATGAAAACGCCAAGGAGACAGGCGCAGAAATCACCCTTACACACAATCTCCTTGAAGCCATGAAAGGCTCAGATGTGGTCTACGCTTGTGTTCTGATTCGAAGCAAGCTTGCTGGAGAAGAGGTGACGGATGAGGATAAAATAATCACAAAGAAATACCAGATCACACCTGAAGTCCTGAACCACGCCAAGGACGATGCGATCTTTATGCATCCGGGGCCCGCGTTTCGGGGCTTTGAAGTGACAGATGAGGTGATGGAAGGCCCAAAATCGGTAATTTGGGACGAGGCAGAAAACGCCTTCCATACGAAGAAAGCCGTGCTGGCACTGCTGCTTGGATAGCAGCACAATGAGTTTTATTTAGGGCTGGGATGGTGGGCTCATGGGAAGGCCTAAAGTCTACATAACATCTAGATCGTTTGGTCAATTTTGCAGAGAGGCTCTAGAGCTCATTAATTCGGTCGCTGAGATGGAGCGAAATCCCTATGGTAGGGCGATGACGGAAGGGGAATTGCTTGAGGCCATTAAAGACGCTGATGGAGTTATCGTTGGTACTGACGAGATCAATCGAAATGTCCTCGAACAAGCCAGAAAACTGAAAATCGTCGCGAGGCACGGGGTAGGTCTCAGCAATATCGACCTGCAGGCTGCGACAGAAAAAAACGTTGTCGTCACCTATACACCCGACGCTAATACAGAGTCAGTTGCTGACTTCACTATGGGGCTCATGTTGTCAGTGGCTAGACGCATTCCGCAGGCTCACGCGTCCACGAAGCAAGGCAGGTGGGAAGCGAATAAGTTTATGGGAACCGAAGTCTATGGAAAGACTCTTGGGATTGTTGGCCTTGGCACAATAGGAACCGCGGTAGTCAGACGGGCCAGAGGATTTAACATGAGGATCTTATATTATAGTCGAACTAGAAAACCCCATCTAGAAAAAGAGTTAGGAGTCGAGTATGTAGATTTGGAGACTTTACTGAAAGAATCCGACATAGTTACTGTGCATGTCTCCCTCACGGATCAAACCAGAAGTATGATCGGAGAAAAGGAGCTAAACCTTATGAAGAAGACTGCTTTTCTCATGAATACGGCCAGAGGGCCAGTGGTGGACGAAAAGGCCCTTCACAAAGCCTTGAAAGAAGGAAAAATCGCAGGAGCCGCCATCGATGTTTACGACAAGGAGCCGCCAGGGGCTGAATTCCGCTTATTTGAGCTGGACAACATAGTTGTTTCCCCCCACATTGCCGCCTATACCTTGGAAGCCATCTGTAGAATGGACACGATGAACGCTGAGGATATAGTAAGATTTTTTAGGGGAGAAAATCCACAGTATATAGCTAACCCTAAGGTATTGGAAAAACTGATAAAGGGATAGAGGGAGATTTCATGGTCAAGAAGTTTGAAGTTGAGGGAATAATCACCGCCCTGCTAACCCCCCTAACAAAGGATGAAAAAATCAAAGAAGACGCGTTCAAAGAGTTGATTGCCTTCCAAATCGAACATGGCGTGCATGGATTTTTCCCTTTGGGCACCGCGGGTGAAGGCATGAAGCTCTCAATTGAAAAGCGAAAGAAGGCCGCTGAGATCGTCGTAGATCGAACGGATGGAAGGGTACCCATCATTCTCCATGTCGGCACACAAGATACCGACACGACCTTAGAGCTTGCGAAGCATGCCAAGGACCTTGGAGTTGATGCGATAGGTGCGGTAGGGCCGTTCTTCTACACACCGGACACCCAAGGGTTGATCCAACACTACAAACGCATAGGAGAAGCCGTTGACCTCCCATTATTTGTATACAACAACGTGGACAGACAGGGCTACAACATCACCGCGGGTACATTTGAAAAGATCGCCGAAGCTACTCCCCATTTGGCTGGTTTAAAAGATACCAGCTATCGCGTGGATCAGCTACAGGATTACGTTAATAAGTTTGGGAAAAAATACACTATAATTGGTGCAGGAGACTCCCTTATCTTCGCCAATTTTGCCGTTGGAGCCGCGGCGCACATTTGCGCAGTTAGTAATGCGTTCCCGGAGCTTCCCGTCCAGATTTATGAGGCAATGAAAAAGAAGGACTACGAAAAAGCTAGAGAACTGCAGCTTAGACTGAACGATATACTCGCTGCGTTGAGGAAGGGGCCGTACATCACCCCCTACAAGGAGACATTAAGGCTGCGCGGGATAGACGTTGGTACAGTTTCATCGCCTTTGAGAGAGATGACTGAGGAAGAGAAGAAAGCCTTAAGAGAGAACCTGAAAAGCTTAGGGGTAATTTAACACCTCTCTGCTTTCATTGGAATAGATGAACGTCATGGCTTAATTGCTATTTTGATAACGTTAGGGTCGGTATCATATTGCCTAAATGCTTCTGCAAGATCGGCTAGGCGATATTCCTGTGTTATAAGTGAGCGCACTTCTAATATTCCCTGTTTTATTAGTTGGAACCCCCTTTCAGCCCAAGGCATCTTCTCTCTATAACTTGGTATCTTAAGTACTCTAGGCCTCAAATATTTGGTGTGCCATTGAGAGAGGTCTATCTCCGCCGGCCTCGTCACCCAGCCAAACATCCCCAATATTCCACCTTTCTTGAGCATGCTTGCAGCTTGATTCACAGTCTTTCCGACGCCTACTGCTTCAATCGAAACGTCGGCTCCCTTGCCATTAGTAACTTCAAGAACTCTTTTCACAGGGTCCCCTTCGCTGGCGTTAATAAGGACATCTGCACCCCTTTCTCTTGCCAGCTTAAGCTTTGAGTCTACGACGTCGACTCCAATCACGGTCCCCGCTCCATTCTTCTTTATGCCTTGAAGGATCACCTGCCCCATGAAACCGAGTCCAAAAACGACAGCGGTATCTCCAAGCTCAACACCAGAGCTATAAATCGCTTCGACAGCACATGAAAGGGGTTCCGCTAGACAAGCCGTGTCCATATCGACGCCTTCAGGAACACGCTGCAAACATCTCAGAGGCGATCTAGCATAGTCAGAATAGAGGGGGTCCGCTCCACTGGGGGTGATGAGGACATCAGAATAGACTATCACCTTATCCCCCACCGAATGATCCAACACTTTGGAACCGACCTCCACGATGGTGCCTCCTCCCTCATGGCCAGGGAAGATCGGAAGTGAAACATAGGTGGGATAGTGTCCGCGATAGTAATGCAGTTCACTGCCGCAGATGTACGCCCTATGAACCTTTACAAGAACCTGTTGCTCATCAATTTCTATCTCTCTTTCTCTCAACGAGATCTTTCTAGCTGCCTCGAGGCATCCTAATCTGCTTCTTACCATCATTGTCGCCTCGCTTGTTACTTGTGAATATTATGTTAGTATTTAACAATTATTTATCCTTTTGTTGTCTGCAGAAAATATTTTAATCACCCCGAACTCTTTAGTCTAACCAGCTTAATCAATTCAGGTGAGCCCCAGAGTTGAAAAAGAGAATTGAAATGCCCTTTGGACCAGACTTCGTAGAAGTAGCGCTCCCCGAGGAACGGATACTTGCGGTAGTAAGTCCGAAGAAAGTGTCAAGCGCCCCTGATCAAGCCAGAGAAATTGAATCGGCCTTGGATAACCCTATCGGTCATCTAGGTTTATCGGCATTAGCAAAGAAAGGGAAGAAGACAGTGATCCTGTGCGATGATTTTACCCGACCCACCCCCGCTCATGGAATTGTACCAGTTCTCTTAGACAGGCTGAATTCGTTTGGGATAGTGGACGAAGACATTAAGATCGTCATGGCGCTAGGCACTCACAGACCGATGACAAAGGAAGAGACCATGAAAAAAGTAGGAAAAGAGGCTATCGAAAGGGTTGAGGTGATCAACCATGATTGGAAGAATACGAACATCCTTGTGGATCTAGGTAAAACTCCTTCCGGCGTCCCTATTACTGTAAATAGGCACGTTGTTGACGCGGAGCTGAAAATCGGATTAGGGTACATTGTTCCACACAGGGTCGCCGGCTATACTGGTGGAGCCAAGATAGTTCAACCGGGGGTCTGCGGAGGCGATACCACGGGATATACACATTGGCTGAGCGCGGAGTTTCCTGGCGAGCAGGTTATGGGGGTAGCTGAAAATCCTGTAAGGCACGAGATGGAAGAGGTGGCTCGGAAAGTGGGGTTAGACTTCATAGTCAACACCGTTCTTAACACAAAGGGTGAAATAGTGAAGGTTGTTGCAGGAGATTTTATAGAAGCGCATAGAGAGGGGATCAAAGAAGCGAGAAAGATCTATGGCGTTGAGATACCCTCAAAGGCAGAGATAGTTCTATGTGACTCCTATCCAAATGATGTTGACATGTGGCAGGCAGCCAAGGGGATATATGCGAGTGAGTTAGCAGTGAAGGATGGAGGAAGCGTCGCATTTCTGACGCCGTGTTGGGAGGGAGTCTCGCCGGAGCATCCGGAGGTCCTAAAGTTTGGATACAGATCCTACTCGGAAGTGAGGGAACTCATAAGGTCAGGGCAGATAACGGATTTAAGCGCAGCAGCCCACTTGGTCCACGTAGGTAGAACTAGCGCCGAAAAGGCTCAAGTCATCCTTTACTCAGAAGGGATATCCAAAAAAGAGGCCCTGCAACTAAACTTTGTATATGCGGAAACGCCCCAAGAAGCGGTGGACAGGGCGTTGGCTAGACATGGCCCCGACGCTAAGATTATAGTGCTTAGAAATGCCGCAGAGTTACTTCCCATACTCGATACAAATAGGAACGAAAAATTATTATGATATTATACCTATTACTGCCATGTGGGCATAGGAGAGTAATAAAATGGAAGCTAAACATGACCCGAAAAGGAAGATCGGTATTGGAATCGTTGGCGCAGGCTGGGTGGCAAACAATATCCACGCGCCTTGCCATCTGCAAAACCCTAACGTGGAACTAATTGCAGTATCAGATATGCTCGAAGAAGCAGCGAAGGGCTTCGCTCAGAAGTATGGTTGCAAAGCTTGGTACACGGACTATAGGAAAATGGTGGAACGGCCTGATATCGATATCGTTGAGGTCTGTGTCCCAAATTACCTGCACTCAGATGTAGCTACCGCCGCCGCAGAAGCTGGAAAGAATGTAATCTGTGAGAAGCCCCTTGCTATTTCCCTTGAACAAGCTGATAAAATGATAGAGGCAGCAAAAAAGCATGGAGTCAAATTAATGTACGCAGAAAACAATCTTTTTGCTCCAGCATTGACTAGAGCGAAGGGCATAATCGACGAAGGAGGCATTGGAAGTATTCTATTAGTGGAAGCTAGAGAGACTCATTCCGGCTCGCACTCTAGGTTTGCGATTGAAAGGAAATATAGTGGTGGAGGTTGTCTTTTACACTTAGGTTGTCATCCGGTGGGGGTCGCCCTGTGGCTTTTCAGGAAGCCTGTTAAGAAAGTCTATGCTGAGATAGGCAACTTGTATCATGATATTGAGGTTGAAGATTATGCGACATTGCTGATGCGGTTCAGGGACAACGAAGCGGCGACTATCCAAGCAAACTACGTTACTAAGGGCGGGATAGATGAGAGAGTAGAGATCTATGGTAGAGACGGAGTGATTCTTGCCAATTGGACTAAATCTGATGAGGTGAGAGTCTTCAGCGAGAAAGGATACTCCTACGCAGTGGAAAAGGTGGACTTAACCACTGGATGGGCCAACGTCACCGTGAACGACCTTTGGGACTTTGGTTACATCAATGAACTGAAATACTTCGTTGAATGCATAGCTGAAGGAAAAGAACCATTCCCGAACGGTGAATTCGGAAGAGAGGTTTTGAAAGTAATACTGGCTGGCTACGAATCGGCTAAGGAAGGTAAGCCCCTAACTTTATCAGTCTAGTCCATCTGCCACACTTCTAGGACCACGTTTTTCTCTCCTTTATGAGGCCAAGACTCTATTGATTGTTATGGCTCCTCGGGGGCAGAGTGACCGGCACACTCCACACCCGACACAAAGCTCGGTGATTACAACAGCCCTTTTATTCTTCATTTCTATGGCTTCACAGTGTCCAGGTTTGAGGCATATCCCACATCCATTGCATCTTTCTTCGATAACTGTCGCTACCGCGGGGTGGACCACCAGTTTATCTGGAGTTGTAATGTGCTCTACCGCGCAGCCGATGAAGTCTTTCGGACTTTTGTAACCCTTGTCATCCATGAATTTCGTTAGACCTTTTAATATGTGGTCAACTACTTCAAATCCTACCACATAATTGATGTGCATATGGAGACTGTCGTTGCCCCCCACATCATCATTTCCACCGTGTCTCTCCAGTTCGTTATTCCACCGCCACCGATTATTGGTATCCTTAGTTCTTTGTAGAGCTGCGCTACAGCCCTATAGGATGCTTGTCTTACGCATGGGCCCTCCAAGGCTCCAAAGCTGGTCTTATCCAGCCATGGGTACAACGGTCTCCCATTGTTGTATATATCCATCCCTAGTAGGGCTAACTAAGAACCCCCTATCGCCACGGCATCAGCCCCAACCTCTTCACAGGCCTTTGCAACTGCGGTTGTATCCGCAGCCTCCGTAGTGAGTTTACAAACCACAGGCACATGAACCGATTCCTTAACTGCTTTCGTGACCCTCCCCGCCACCGTGGGGTCCTGACCCATTGAGGCTCCATGAAGCTCCTTCTTAGATATCTCTATCCCAAGTTGTTGGGCCGTCGATTCAATACAAAGTTCTGTTCAATCATATCCGTCCCCGCGTCTTCAAGAGCAGGTCAGAGCAGATGGTAATCTTTATTTATAAGTTATATACCTCTATATACAAAGAATCGAGATAGGATGTGATTACCATGAAATTTAAGAAAGAAGATGTATTGATCCCTATAGAAGTTGCAGGTATTCAATTTAAGAACCCTTTTTATGTTTCATCGGGACCAGCAACAAGTACTCTAAAACAATTAACAAAGATAGAAAAATGTGGATGGGCGGCAGCTAGTATAAAATTAACATTCGATCCTTTTCCTTATATCAATCTCAGTTCGAGATATAGTTATTGGTCAGATCGAAATGCTTTAGGTTTTACAGCTGAAACTCGTTTAAACGTTGATGAAGGTCTTAAACTTGTAAATGATGCCAAAAGGAATCTTAAAGAATTAAAACTCTTTGCCAACATCACCTACGTTGGTGAAAAAGGCATTGACGGATGGGTAGATATGTCAAGAAAATTCGAAGAGGCTGGATCAGATGTCATTGAACTTAATATGTGCTGCCCAAATATGTCTTTTAATATAGAATTGAGCGGAGAGGAAAAAGAAGCTGGTCTTCTTACAGGTGCAAGTCTAGGACAGGACGTTTTGGCTCTAACAAAAATAATCAAAGCAGTTAAAAGAGAAATAAATGTTCCTCTTTTTGTAAAGTTAACTCCAGAGGGAGGCAAAATTGGACCTATTGCTAAAGAGTGTTATAAAGCAGGAGCTGACTCCGTTGGTAGTGCTGCTAATAGATTGGCTATCCCTTTGATAGATGTATACCACCCCACCAAGTCAACCATCCATCTCCAAGAAGAACCCTCCATGGCATGCCACACCGGAGCTTGGTTAAAACCCCTAGCTTTAAGAGATACTTATGAAATCAGAAAAAATGTGGGAAAAGAATATAGAATTCATGCCACAGGGGGAATGAGGAATACCCGAGATGTCATTGAAATGATTATGTGCGGTGCAGATCTAATAGGTTTTTGTACGGAGATCCTAATAAGTGGTTATGATTTTATTGAACTCATTTGTTTCGAACTAAAAAAATATATGAATGATATGAGATACAAATCTACTTTAGATTTTCGTGATATAATCGTAGATAGTATAACCTCCTCAGATAAATTAACTATTTATCCAGGATATGCGGAAATTAAAAACCCATATCTTTCAGCACCTTGTCAATTTGCATGTCCAATTTCGGTACCTGTACAGTCATATGTTAGAATGGTAGCTGAAGGTAATTTTAAAGAAGCATACCAACAAATAGTTTCAAGAAATCCTCTACAATCAATATTGAGAAGAATATGCACTCATCCTTGTGAAACTGCGTGCACTAGAAAAGAGAAAGATGAAAAAATAGCGATTCGGGATATTAAAAGATTTGTAATTGAATATGCAAAGAAAAAAGGATGGAAACCAGAAATAGTCAAATCGCCGTCTAAGAATATTAAAGTTGCAGTCATAGGATCTGGACCAGCGGGGTTATCAGTTGCGCATGATTTAGCAAGAGCTGGATATGATGTTGAAATATTTGAATCACAAAAAGAATTAGGTGGAATGCTTAGATATGGAATCCAAGATTTTCGATTGCCAAAGACGGAACTTGATGAAGAGATAAAGTACATTAAAGATTTAGGCGTAAAAATGAAAACTGATGTAACAATTGGAAAGGACATTACTTTAAGAGAATTACGGGATCAAGGCTTTAAGGCAATATTCTTTGGAATTGGAGCTAAATCGGGTTTAAAACTAGGAATCCCTGGTGAGGATTCCAAAGGTTGCTATTCTGCCATCGATTTTCTTTCAGAATGTGCAAATGGAAGAAATCCAAAAATAGGTAATCGTGTTGCTGTTATTGGTGGCGGTTTTACAGCAATTGATTCTGCTAGAACTGCAGTTAGATTAGGTGCAAAAGAAGTATTCATTCTATACCGAAGAACAAAAGATGAAATGCCCGCAGCTCCTGAAGACATTGAGGAAGCAGAAGAAGAAGGTGTTAAAATAATGTACCTCGTTTCACCTAAGTACATTGTTTCAAAAGATGGAAAAGTTTCAGCTATCAAAATGATTAATCACGTATTAGGTGAAAAAGATTTAGATAATAGAAGAAAACCCCTTGAAGTTGAGGGAACAGAATTTACATTTAAAGTAGATACAATTATTACTGCATTAGGCCAAAAAGTTGAATTCGAGGATAATAGTTTTACTTTAGAAAAGACAGAGACTGGCAGTATAAAATACGACGAGAAAACTGGAAAAACCAACATTGACTTTATTTTTGTTGGCGGAGACGCAGCAACAGGACCAGATAATATAGTAAATGCTATTGCAAGCGGAAAGAAAGCAGCAGTTTCAATAGATAAATACCTTTCAGGCGAAAATGCTATACTTGAATGTGATCCAATATTAACAGTTGTTGATAAAGATCTCGTCCTTCAAAGAACTGGAACGATGCCTAGAAACAATCGAACCTCGTCTAAATTACTTCCACCAGAAAAAAGGAAATATAATTTCGAGGATTACACATCAGTTTTAAGCGAAGAAGAAGTCATTAAGGAAGCTCAAAGATGTTTAACTTGTGGATGTGGCATTGGATGCGGAAAATGCGAGGATGTTTGTTGTCATTTTGCAGTAAATAGAGATAAATCAATATTTTCGATTAACAAAGAAGAATGCAAAGCTTGTGGCATGTGTTATTATTTATGTCCAAATTCCAACATTACGATAATTCAAAAAGAGGGGAATACGGCTTAAATATTAAGTATATAGGAAATTAAATTAATGTTTTGACCCATCTCGTGATCCCATCGACGATTTTGCCCGACCAACACCTGCACGTAAAATCAAACCAACAGTATTGGATAGGTTAAACACCGTTTTCTTTCAAGAGTTTTTTATATCTTTGGGCCTCCTCTTCTAGGTTCACGGCGTTCCCATTTAGATAATAAATCTTCCAAGTTTAACTTTGTCTAATAGACGGTACTTTAAGAACTTTCTAAAGGATCCAAAAATTGGCGATCACCATCTTCTTGAACAGGATCACATTTCTTGTACTCTCAGCAATTCTTCGTAGAATCTCCCTGAGACTTCATATAACTCCTTGTACATTTTAAACATCGCCAGATATTTTCGATGAAACTCCGGGTTTGGTTCATGGCGCTCCATTACCTTTACCATGCATCTTGAGGCGTCATTTAGGTCCTTATAGATCCTTAGGCTGATAGCGGCCACCATGGCAGCACCCAAAGCGGACGCTTCTTCAACCTTTGTATGAACCACGGGTTTTCCGAGCACGTCTGCTTGTATCTGTCTCCAAACAGGTGACCTCGCTCCTCCTCCCCCAGCTCTCACTTCATTGATTGTTATCCCCTGTTCCTCCATGGCGTCCACGATCCATTTTAGAGTGTAAACGACGCTCTCCATGATTGCTCTAATGATGTGGGCCTTACCATGCGTCAGCGCCAACCCAAATATTATACCTCTAGCCTTGGAATCCCTGACAGGAAAACGCTCCCCCGCAAAGAAAGGCACCATAAGCAGACCTCCAGCGCCGACCTCGACGTTAGCCGCCTTCTCTGCGATAACCTCATAGGGGTCCACTCCCCGTTTCTTGGCCTCTTCGACTTCCGGTTGCCCGAGGGCGTCCCTAAACCAACGTAGGACTATGCCCGCGTTGTTTATGCCTCCGCCCGGAAACCACCACCTCTGCCCCGCATAATAGCAGAAGAACCGCATGCTCCGATCCTTGTCGATGAGGGGCTTATCTGATAACACCCGTATCGCACCGCTTGAGCCGATGTTGAGCCCGGCTATGCCCTTTTCCACGGCGCCCAGCCCCATGTTACTTAAAGCTGCGTCGGAGGAGGCCAGTATGATCGGTATGCCCTTTTTGAGCCCCGTGAACTTGGCGGTGTCTTCTGGTAATTCTCCTACGACCTCGGTTCCATCCCGCAACATCGGCAGCTTATCCTCGTCTATGTTGGTCATCTCAAGGACCTTCTCGTCCCATCTCAATTTATGAATATTCAAGAACTGCGATCCTGAAGCCGTCGAGGGGTCGAGGTATGGCTCACCAAGCATCCTGTACATGACGTAGTCCTTCGCCGAGAGGACCTTATAGCATCGCTCAAACTTCTTTGGCTCGTTCTCCCTGACCCATAGAACCTTTACAGGGGGATAAATGAAGAGTGGGGGGCATCCCGTTCGGCTATAGAGCTCGTATGGATCTAAGGTCTCGCCTATTTTCTCACATTGGGGGCCTGGCCTAATATCGGCCCAGGTGATTAGTCTCATAAGAGTTGCTCCCTCTCTATCGATCATAGACATTCCATGCATCTGCGCACTGAAGCTTATCATCGCGACATCCTCAGCGGAAATCTTCGATGCTTTCACAGCGTCCCTCATGGTTTCAAGGGTTGCCCTCCAAAGATCTTCAGGCTCCTCCTCTGACCATCCGGGTTTAGGACTATAGATCCTCACCCCTTGAAATGCCTGCCCTAAGACCTCACCCCTCTCATTGAAGACAAATGATCTCACGTTAGTTGTGCCTACGTCCACTCCCACGAGTAATGGATATCTTCCCATACTGAAACACCCTACATATGTGACTTGATGAGGTATATAAAATAAAGATTATACATGGGAGGAAAATAAAATAATTTTTCCTGACCCCAACGACAACATATTTTTTGAGAACAGTTCTTGTTGCATTCACATCTGAATCAATTATGTGTGTACCTCATTCCTCACCTGTACTCACTTTCTTAGAAATGTCAACTGTTAGGACTGTAATTGACCAACTGTGAAGCAATGGTTATTAGATTCAATCTGTAAAGGGAATTATGAGTGAAAGAAATGAGTTTGATTAGGGTGGGAGTCATAGGTTGCGGCTTCATGGGCAGGCATCACGCTCGCGTTTATTCGGAGTTGCCTGGAGTTAAGCTTCTAGCCACCGTGGATGTCTTGGAGGAAAAAGCCAAGGAGGCGGCAAAGGAATTTGGAGCAGAGAAATGGTACACGGACTACCATGAACTCTTGGCGAGGTCTGACATCGACGCCGTTAGCATTGTAGTTCCCGACCACCTGCACCGGGATCCCACGGTGGCGGCGGCGAAGGCTGGAAAGGCTGTGCTCTTGGAGAAGCCCATTGCCACAACGCTGGAGGATGCAGACGCCATAATAGGGGCCGTCAAAAGGGCCGGTATCCCCTTCCTCGTGGGGCACATACTAAGGTTTGACTACCGATACGCCAAAGCCAAGGAGCGCGTGGAAGACGGCTCCATCGGCGATCCTGTTTCCATATGGGCCAGAAGGAACAACGCGGTTACGTCACCTAAAAGATACCCGTGGCTCGGGAAGACTTCACCCCTCCTTTTCTTGGGGGTGCATGACATAGATGCCATGAGGTGGGTCATTGGAAGCGACATCGAACGGGTCTATGCAGAGGCGGAAAGCAGGATTTTTAGGAACTTGGGCGTAGAGGATGCCGTTTGGGCCCTCCTAAAATTCAAAGGGGGAACCGTTGGAGCCCTGGAGACGGTCTGGATCCTGCCTACCACCATGCCGTTGACCCTCGACTCAAAGTTTGAGTTGATAGGTACCAAGGGGAGCCTATGGATAAGTTATCCGGGTAACGAATTCAGCTTCTGCGGTGAGGGGACCCAAGAAACCTTCCTCCACTACTGGCCCGTTGTCCATGGTCAACTGAAGGGATACCTAAGGGATGAAATTGTCCACTTTATCAATTGTGTGGAGGGAAGGGAGGAACCCCTAATCTCTGCTGATGATGCGAGGGCGGCCGTTGAGACGGCGCTGGCGATGCACAGGTCTTTAAAGGAGGGAAAGCCAGTTGGGCTTCCACTCTAGGATGCAAACACTTTTAATATTTTAAGTTTAATTTGATAGAGGTGTATGGAGGGTGACAACTTGAGGTTCGCCATTTGTAACGAGCTCTTCCAGGGCTGGAGCCTTGAGAGAATTTTTGATTACGCTTCGCGGTTGGGCTACGACGCGGTGGAGATAGCCCCCTTCACCATATCGGATGACATTAGAAATGTGGGAACCGAGGCGCGGAGGAGGATAAGGGAGAACGCTGCCTCCCACAACCTTGAAGTCACGGGCACCCACTGGCTCCTAGTAACCCCGAAGGGGCTCCACTTAACCCATCCTGATGAAGGGGTGCGGAAGCACACTAAGCAGTATCTTTGTGAACTGATTAGGTTTACCAGCGACATTGGGGGGAAAGTTTTGGTTTTCGGCTCTCCCCAACAGAGAAACGTGTTGGATGGGGTGAGCAAAGGGCAGGCTTGGAATTTCGCCAAGGAAATCTTCTCTGATTGCAGCCGTTTCGCCGAGGATTACGGCGCCGTAATTTGTTTGGAGCCCCTGGCCAGGCACGCAACAAACTTCATAAACACGGCGGAGGAAGCCATACGGCTCATAGAGGAGGTCTCCCACCCAAACCTTAGGCTGATCCTAGACGTTTCCGCCATGTCAGATGAAGAAAAACCCATGGACGAAATAATAAGAAGCGGTAAAGGCTATCTCGCCCACTTCCACGCCAATGACCCTAACAGGCTGGGCCCAGGCTTCGGAGACGTGGATTATAAACCCATCGTGAAAGCCCTAAGGGAAATAAATTATAGGGGCTTTGTATCCGTTGAGGTCTTCGACTTTACCCCAGGACCGGAAGAAATAGCCAGAAGAAGCCTAGAAAACCTGAGAAGATTTTGGGGAGAAAAGCCTAAAGGATAATTACTAAGAATATGCTGTAACAAAACCTTCGCATTAGGCTTTTAACCTGCCTTTCGCCTTACCGCCTTCAAAGACAAGTAAACCCAAAAGACGAGATAGCCCCTAAACGGTTAAATAATGTTTATCATAAGTATTTAGCAAGAGGCTGGGGTCATGTTTAAGCTTTCCGTGATTACGGATGAGGTGTCCCAGGACTTAGAGGTTGTCGCAAGGTTTGCTCAGCGCTTCAACCTGAATGGCCTTGAGATCAGGAGCCTTTGGGATAAGAAGCCCCAGGAGCTCCTAGGCGAACTGGGCAAAATCAAGGAGATCCTCTCTGACTACGGTTTGGAGATCAGCGCCATAGCTTCTCCCTTCTTTAAGGCAGACATCGACAGTGAGAAGGAGTATCAGGAGCACCTAGAAATTCTAAGAAACTGCGGCGAGTTAGCTAAAAGCCTGGGCACTAACATTGTTAGGGGCTTCACCTTCTGGAGGAAGGGAAGCCTAGACGGCTACCTTGAAAGAATCGTTGAGAAGTTTCAGAAGCCCCTCGAAATCATAGAGGCCGAGGGAATCATCCTAGGCATAGAGAATGAGCCCTCCACCTTCGTCGGAAACGGCCGAGAGTTAGCCTTGTTTTTGGATCGATTGGGGTCAAGGAACGTTAAGGCTCTCTGGGACCCGGGGAACGACACCTTTGATCCGTCTGGGGAGATTCCGTATCCCGACGGATACGGCCATGTGAGGGGAAGAATAGTTCATGTGCACGTTAAGGATGGGGTCCGCCACGGTGCAGAGGGCAAATATGAGGGTGCCGCCGTTGGAGAGGGCGATGTCGACTTCCCTGGCCAATTAAGGGCCTTATGGGAGGATGGCTATAGGGGTTATTTATCCTTGGAGACCCATTGGAGGCCCAAGAAAAGGCTGACGGAGAAACAGGTTACCCGACCTGGTGGTGCAGAGTTCTCCCGCTTCGGGGAGGAAGCCTCGGAGATTTGCATGCGCAACCTTTTGGGAATTCTAAGTAAACTATAGGAGGCTAACTACAAGCTAAGTCTTAGCATCTTCGCCGCGTTCTTGCCGAAGACCTTAGCCCTCTCCTCCTGGGATAAGCCCATTTCGTAGAGGAGTATTCCCTGATTTTCAAGGCCTTTAGTAGCATTGCTTTACCTGATATGACAAGCCAGATGCTGAGGTTCTTCTAGGAGGGAATACCTTGGTTATCCTGTCCAAATACACTGGACGTATGTAAGCTCGTCTAGAGAGGCCCTTCGGGAACATAGTGGTGGTGCGCGTCGATTATAAGTTCATGCACTGCGGGCAAGACATTGTAGTAGGCCATAATCTTACCCGAATAGAGGCGCACCCTAAATTTTTCTCCAGTAGCGCAGGTATTCCTCCGGAGTTTTTATGGCTTCTAGGAATTTGACAAGTTTGGAGTGTAAGTGTTCTGCTTTTTCCCTGTGTTCATTTAAAACGTTGTGTTCCTGCTTAGGATCTGTCGGTAAGTGATAAAGCTGAGGCTCCGGCTTGCCCCCAAAAATCTTCTGAAGACGCTCGATTCCATCCACGATTTTTAGTTTACGGTCTGAAGGCAGTTCCCTTAATGCGTCTTCCACCTGACCACTATAAACGAGGGACCACTCATCTGTAGTAACTGTAATCCGTTGTCCTGCTATAGGTCCGTGAATCAAGCTTGGGGAAGTGACCGCAAAATCCCGCCAACAGTGCTCTTCTCCTCTGAGAAGTGGAAGGAGGGACCCGCCTTGTACGGTTTCTGGGACTTTAGCACCTGCTAGCTCAAGAATGGTGGGCATTAGATCCGGGGGCTGGACCAGGGCTTGGCAACGCCCTACGCCCTCATTGGGTAAGCGTATCATGAGAGGTATGCGGGCCACCTCCTCGTATAGGGGGGCCAATCCTTGGGCGGTAGACGTTATAATGGACTTTCCGACTAGGCCATGTTCCCCGTGATAGAAGCCGTGGTCCGTGGTGAAGATGATAACCGTGTTTTCCCATAGTCCCAACTCCTCAACTCTCCTTAGCAGCATTCCGGTCCAACGGTCCACAAGGGTCACCTCTCCCGCGTACAATGCCCGCATGTGTTTCAACTCCGCGGCTGTCAGGTAATCACATGGACCATAGACTGGATAGATCACCTCCTCTCCTTGATAGCCTGATTCGTAAAGCTCCACGTACCAGCTGGGTGGATCCCAGGGTTCATGGGGGTCAAAGGTATCGACGCAGAGGAAGAACTTCCCATGGTCCCTGTTACGCTCAAGCCACTCAGCTGCTCGTGTCATGGTTTTGGCAACAAAATAGTCGCCCTCGTGGCGGCGTCTTGAGATGTTTCGCAGGTACTGCACCACCGTGCCGTAGGGAGACCTAAGCTTGTCAGGGTTGCATGGAAACTTGAGTTCTATAGGGTCTGTGATATACCTGTCGTTTTCTTGGCCCCTAATCCACTTCCAGCCGTCGAAGCCACGGTCGAAGTGGTAGCCGTCCTTCAGAATGTGGGGAGTGTCTGCAATCAGCATGGTCGCATATCCGGCTTGGTGAAGAACTTGGGCTAAGACTACCTCGTCCCTTGAAAGGGGAGACCAGTCAGAATAGGTGAAGGAGAACCTTCCGGTAAAGACGTCTCTGCGGTGTGGCACCGTTGGAAAAGAGGCCGCATAGGCCCTATCAAAAACCATGGATTTCCGGGCGAGCCCGTCAATATTCGGCGTGGAAATCCAGGGGTTTCCATAACAACCCAGATGGTCCCTCCGTAAGGTGTCCGATATTATCAAAATTATGTTCATAGGATGCTTCTCCGATTAAACCTGCTCTTAGAAAGTTACCTATTAAACTTTTCATAATGCATCACCAGTTAACTTCTCTTAATGTTTATTAAATATTCGAGACAGAGGTGGATCAGCAAAACATATTAAGTTAGGACTATAATTTCATAAAGTGATACACTGACTTGTAAATCTTCTTCAAACCCCACCTCTTCGCGCATTCTCCTCGCGGGGATATAGGAAAATAACATGAGGGGAGCCGAAGGAAAAGTTCGATGAACGTGGAAAGCTTTTAAGGCTTTCAATTTCATCCCCTAGTCTTAGGGTGTGCGTATGCGCTTCACGTTTGGAATGGGATTTGATGATGAGGTGATGGTGGGCGCCGTTAAGTGGGTGAAAAGGTATCTCATAACCCCCATGGGCGGCTATTTCCCGGTTCTGGCCAAACTGAGTAACGGTGACTTGGCCGTGGTCCTTCGCATGGGAGACTACCACATTGGCCAACGGGGCAGAATTGAGATGGCGACTTCCAGAGACGGGGGCAGGACCTGGACCGCGCCGAGACTGGCAATTTCCTCCCAGACCGATGACCGGAACCCAGCCTTCTGCCAACTAAGGGACGACACCCTACTCCTTGCCTTCGGGCGTTTGTCTGGGTATGAAAATGGACGATTATCTAGAGATAGAATGAATTTTCAGATATTTTTAACTCGATCCAGGGACATGGGCGAGACTTGGAGCAAGCCTGAACCCTTGGAGGTTGGGGACGCCTCCGTTAAGTTGGGGCCCATCTGCTCCCCCTACGGTAAGATGCTTCAATTAAAGGACGGCACTGTTTTTCTGGCCGTTTATCAGGAAGAGTTGCCACGGCGGGGAGACAGGAATTACAGTAGCTACCTTCTTCGCTCAGAGGATGAGGGATATACATGGAGGGATGCAACGCTCATTGCCCAAGGATACAACGAAACGGCTCTTCTGCAGCTGCCCGACGGGAACTTGTTAGCGGCCCTCCGTGGACCTCACGTTCAAGGTGGTGGTGAATGCGTTGCCATCAGCCACTCTAAGGATTTGGGGTACACATGGTCGGAGCCGAGGCAGCTGACTATAGGTGGCGAGCATCCGGGGGACCTTTGCTACCTTAAGAGTGGGAAGGTTTTGTTAACCTTTGGGCACAGGCGGGTTCCCTACGGGGTCCACACGGTGATAAG
>Ga0129298_10000122_pt1 | contig 26435 bp, 24 predicted proteins | sample I19B2metaG_FD_94707 | JGI IMG/M metagenome (GOLD analysis project Ga0129298, IMG submission 94707) | Lake sediment bacterial and archeal communities from Gulf of Boni, Indonesia to study Microbial Dark Matter (Phase II) - ​I19B2 metaG | ecosystem: Environmental > Aquatic > Freshwater > Lake >... | reverse complement strand
GACTAATGACTAATGACTAATGACTAATGACTATGGCTATGTATGTGGATTGTGGTAGGCCTTGGAAATCCTGGCAAAAGATATTCCAGAACAAGACACAACATCGGCTTTATGGTTGTTGAAGAAACCGCAAGAAGATATGAGATTGATTTTAAAGAGAAGGAAAAGCACAGGATAGGAACAGGTTCTATCGGTGGAGAGAAAGTCCTGCTTATAGAACCCCTTCTTTATATGAACAACAGCGGGCTCGCTGTAAAAGATGTAATGGGCAGATTTAACATCCCTCCGGAAAAACTCATCGTCATTCATGATGACCTCGACATGGAAGTAGGAAAACTCAGGATCAGGAGAAAAGGCTCATCAGGAGGTCACAAAGGAATTGAATCAATAATACAGAATCTTTCTTCAAAGGAATTTGCACGATTAAAAATAGGAATAGGAAGACAGGAGGGTGTTACTCCCGAAGATTACGTCCTGAGCAGATTCAGAAAGAACGAGATCTCTCTCATCAAAAGTACTATCGAAAGAGCATCAGATGCAGTCACCTGTATTGTATTAGATGGATTGGAGAAGGCAATGAATAAATTCAATACCCGGTAACCAAACATAATAGAATAAATCTAAATACTAAACAATATCTAAATACAAAATCCAAATGATACAAACAAGTTACGATACTAGAGAAAAGCAATGAAGGACATGCTGGGAAGAGAAGATGCAATCACTGTAGAGAGTGCACTTGAGCTCATCTTCAGCAAACTTTCTCCAAAATTCCCTCCTGAGGAAAATCTAAAAATATATGAATCTTATGGAAGGATCCTTTCAAGAGACCTTTTTTCTCCGGAAGACCTTCCAAATTTTTCCCGATCTACTGTTGATGGATTTGCTGTGTCTTCCTCCGACACCTTTGGAGCTACTGAGGGGATGCCTGCTTACTTAAGCATAAAATATGAAATATTCATGGGTGAGGAGCCCGACTTTGAATTAAAAAAAGGTGAGGTCGCAAAGATCGCTACGGGCGGAATGCTGCCAAAAGGTGCTGACGCAGTAGTAATGTTCGAGCACACTCAACAGGTTGATGAAGGAATGATAGAAGTCTTGAAACCTGTTGCCCCTGGTGAGAATGTGATACAGGCAGGAGAGGATGTAAAAAAGGGAGATTGCGTATTGAAAAAAGGCCATAGAATGAGGCCCCAGGATATAGGGGTGCTTGCTGGCATTGGCATCAAGGATGTCTGGGTTTACGAAAAACCGAAGGCTTCGATAATATCAACGGGCGATGAGATCGTCCCCCCTGACAGACCGGCTAAACCCGGACAGGTGAGAGATATTAACTCTTATAACCTTTTTGGTCTCCTTTTAGATGCAGGAGCAATCCCTCTCATAAAAGGTATATTCAGTGATGAATACGGAATCATACGAGATGTTGTTGAGAAGTCTTTAACGGATACAGATATCGTGCTGATCTCAGGTGGCAGTTCCGTCGGTACCAAAGATGTTACTGCACGGGTTATCAATGATCTCGGAAAACCAGGTGTTCTCTTTCATGGTGTATCACTGAAGCCAGGCAAACCATTAATAGGAGGCATTATCGATAATATTCCTGTATTTGGTCTCCCAGGACATCCAGCAGCCGTTTCTGTATGTTTTGACATCTTCATCAGACCCGTTTTATGTGGCCTTTCTGGATTGAGTAAAGATAGATATGAGGTGGGGAAGCGGACTATCAAAGCGAGAATTGCAAGAAACATCTCCTCAAGCCCTGGAAGAGAAGAGCATATAGCAGTTTATCTTGAGGAAAGGGGAGGAGAACTATGGGCCGTGCCTATCCTCGGCAAATCAGGTCTTATTACAACATTGATAAAGGCTGACGGAACAGCTGTTATACCTCTCAGAAAACTTGGGGTAGAAGAAGGCGAGATCGTTGAAGTCAGACTTTTTTAATCTATTTTATTCATAAATTTTAACAACACAAGAACCAGAATATAGTATTTGTCCCGAAAATGTCATTCTGACTTTCGTCCTCGCCTCGTCGAGGATCGTTCCAGAATCATCGATTCTGTCATGCCGGCTTGTCCGGCGTCTTTCTTTAAGAAGGATTCCCGACAAGCGGGAATGACAAGAAATTCCAAACAAAAACCAGAAGAACCAAATTTAAATATCACTGTCAGGAACCACTACAACCTTCAAAGAAGTTTTTGCTTCTGAGGCTAATTGAAACCCTTGCTTAATATCGGAAAGTGCAACTCTATGCGTTATCATTTCTCTGACATTGATCTTTTGGCCCTCAATTAACTCTATAGCTGCCTTAAGATCATCAGGTGCCGCACCATATGAAGATAGTAATGTTATTTCATCTCTCCAGAATCTCAGGGATGGAATAACGATTTCAGTCTCAGGCACGGCAAAAAAGAGAATCTTTCCTTTTCTATCAGCAGCAGATATGGCACTATCCACTGCCTGTTGAGCAGATGCACAAATAATCACTACATCTGCCAATCTCCCATCGTTTATATTTTTCAGTTCATATACGGAATATTTACTGGCATCCATTACATAATCAGCACCAAATTCTAAGGCCTTCTTGAGCTTATTCTCATTGATATCCAGAGCAATAACCTTGCCTCCCTTCATCTTTGCCAATTGAACATGCAAAATACCTGAGACGCCGGAGCCTATTATTAACACGGATTGACCTTTTTTCAATCCTAATCGTTCTTGTCCAGCAATCACGCATCCCAGAGGTTCAATCATCGTAGCATCCTCAAAAGTTACTTCCTCAGGAAGGATAAATGTCCCGTATCTGACATTTTCCTGAGGAACCCGTATAAATTCTGAAAATCCTCCCGGATCATAGTTGCCGGCATGAAGCGATTCACATGCAGTATGATTGCCCTGGACACAGTAATGGCATCTGAAACAGGGGACATGATGAGATATGAATACCCTATCACCCTTTTTGAAACTCTTTACCCCTCTTCCGACATCTGCTATCTCACCTGCCATCTCATGCCCCAGTATGCGTGGCCCCTTTGTTATCCTGTACCACTGCATGACATCGGTTCCGCAGATTCCAGATGCCTTCATTTGCACTAAAATTTCTTCATCGGAAATACGAGGTATTGGGCGGTCCTCAATCCTTATATCTTCATTGCTGTAATAAACAGCTACTTTCATTCGATATATTCCTTTTATTGTTTGGTAATCTCCCCTACCCCCCTTTAAAAGAGGGGAAGAGATTTTCTTTTTTTAAAGTATCTAAGCTTTAACCCCCCCCTTTTATAAAGGGGATACAGGGGGATTACTAATTTTTAAGACATAATCTTTCATGAAATTTTATGACTTGTAGAAAAGATTATTTCTTTGAGTAAATCTCGAATGCCTCCTCTACAGAGGCTCCTTTATGAACGATGGCTCTTATTGCCTTAATCATACCAACAGGGTTATCGCTCTGGAAAATATTTCTCCCCATGTCAACCCCTGAAGCTCCTTCTTTGATAGCATTTGCTGTCATTTGCAAGGCATCCTTCTCTGGTATCTTTTTGCCTCCTGCCATAACAATAGGTACAGGACATCCCTCCACCACCTTGTAAAAATCCTCGCAGTAATATGTTTTGACAAAATGTGCTCCTATCTCTGCTGCTATCCTGCATGCAAGTCCCAGATATCGTGCATCTCGTCCCATTTCCTTGCCAACTGCTGTTACAGCAAGCACTGGAATGCCGTACCTTTCTGCCTCATTTACCAATCTTCCCAGATTTGATATGGTTCTATCTTCATTGCTTGCACCTACAAAAATAGACATCCCGACACCGGAGGCATTAAGCCTTATTGCCTCTTCCAGAGAGGTAGTAACATCTTCATTGGATAACTCTCCGAGTATACTTGAGCCACCTGAGACCCTGAGACATATTGGAACATCACTTCGGGAATCAACACTGGTTCTCAGCATGCCCCTTGTTATAAACAGGCAGTCTGCATGGGGAATCAGGGGTGTGACAGTCTTTCTGAGATCTCTCAACCCTGTTGTCGGACCCTGGAAGTACCCATGGTCAACGGCAAGCATGACAGTCTTTCCTGTCTTTGGTTTAAAAATACGCGATAGCCTGTTTTTCATTCCAAAATCCATAATTGTACCCCCTTTACCCCGTAGGAATGCCCCATGGCTTGCCAAGGGGATGATAAACCCCGTTGATGATATCTACGGGGTAAATTAAAAAATCTTCCGCTTTTGTGCACGGTGTTCAATCCCCGACCCTTTACAATTTGCTACGGATTCTGTGTACAATTCCAACACGGTTTACTGTTTTTATTTGTTGAAAGTATATAAAAAGAAATAATTAACTGTCAAAGAGAAAAAATGATAATCTCTGGGTATGATAAAAGGAAGTCTATGTTTCAGTCTTGAAAGTGTTCACCCTTAACATCTTTGACAGGAATATCGGGCAGGTATCATAGTTTCCATTGTCACAATAATTTTCTTTTATTCTTGTATCAATAACCATTGATGAGAGAGAGGCGCTGCAGATATTCTTGTCTTTGTAAGGACACGCTATCTCATCTTCATCGAGTTTGAATTGCTTCGGTTCCTTTAATATTTTCTCCACTGTAGGCTCCCTGATTATCCTAAAAGCCATATAAATCTTACCCCTGTGTTTACAGTATTGTTGTGATTTATATCACCTAAGGAAAGCGCTGACGCCGGAGAATATTTATAGGAAGACTTAAACTGAAATGGAAGATAGTCTGAGACATGAAGCCTTAGGTAACTCGGGTCTTTTCTTTTAATCCCCGGAACTGTAACAGCAAAGTGATAATGTCCTATTAGAGCAAAATGAAAATGTCCTGAATGCGAAATGCTATACTGCCCGTTTTTAGAAGGAGGCAGGATGGCGGGAAAGGACATTATCATAATGAGGCAGAAAGAATTAAAGCGGTTGCATGTGATTAATAAAGTAATGGAAGGGGAACTAACACAGGTAGAGGCAGCTGAGATTTTATCGCTCAGTGAGCGACAAATAGGCCGGATAGTAAAGCGCATAAAGGAAGAAGGGGATAAAGGGATACAGCATCGATCACGCGGAAGGGAGTCAAGCAGGAGATTACCCAAAAAGCTGAAGGACAGGGTTGTAAGGTTGTACCTGGAAAAGTATAAGGGTTTTGGGCCGACATTTACCGCAGAAAAACTTTATGAGATAGACGCAATAGATTTAAGCAAGGAAACTATACGGACATGGCTGATTGAAGCCGGGCAATGGCAGAAGGGCCGTAAACCCAGGACACATAGGCAGTGGCGAGAGCGGAAGAGTCATTGTGGAGAGATGGTACAGATGGATGGCTCTCATCATGACTGGTTTGAAGGCAGGAGGCCGAAGTGTGTGCTTATGGGATATATAGACGATGCTACCGGCAGGATATTTTGCAGATTTTATGAATATGAGGGAACGATACCTGCTATGGATAGTTTTAAACGGTATATCAGGGAGCATGGCATTCCAATGAGCGTGTATTTTGATAAACACACAACATATAAATCCACAGCCGAGCCTTCAATAGAGGATGAGATCAACGGAACAGAACCGTTAAGCGAATTTGGCCGGGCGTTAACTGAACTTGGAGTGAAGATAATCCACGCCCACTCACCTCAGGCCAAAGGGCGGGTAGAAAGGATGTTTAACACCCTTCAGGACAGACTGGTAAAAGAGATGACCTTAAGGGGAATACGCACGATAGAAGAAGCGAACAAGTTTTTAAAGAGTTATCTGTCTTCTCACAACAAGAGATTTGCAGTGAAACCGAAAGAGAAGAATGATCTGCACAGAGAAATACCCAAGGGACTGAATCTCGATAAGATATTGTGCATAAGGACAGAGAGGACCCTGAGAAACGACTCTACAATAGCGCATAACGGAAAGCTTTATCAGATACAGGAGGCTTTAAAGTCGAAGAAAGTGTTAGTGGAAGAGAGAGTTGACGGCAGGATGTTCATAATCCATAATGATGCCAGCTTAAAGTTTAAGGAGTTAACTATACGACCGGAGAAACAACAAAAACCTGCTCGTATACTTCGGTATAGAAAAAGACATACTCCATCAGCTGATCACCCATGGAGGAAATCGAATACTCAGATGTTTAACAAAAGGCAAAATCGGCGAAAAAAGCTGATCGAGGTTGCAGCGTGAAAACCAGACATTTTCATTTTGCCGAAAACCGGACATTTTCATTTTGCCTTGACACGCAGGTCTATAAAAGTTGACTTTCTTGAAAAGACTAATCTATACTGAAATTGTCCCTGGGGGAGGCTGAAAGGCCTGAGAGGACAAAATGTCGACCCCGCGAACCTGATCCGGATAATGCCGGCGTAGGAAATGGGAGAGCAGACCGTATCCTTCAGGGATGCGGTTTTTTTGTTTTTATGAGATTGATCGTTAACGGAGAAACCTTAGAGATGTCAGATGTGGAGACCCTTCAGGATCTCTTGAAGAAACTACAGATTGATCCAGGGAGGGTCATCGTTGAAATAAACTTATCTATTGTAAGGAAGTCAGAATACTCAAACTTTAGGCTGAATGATGGAGACAGAATTGAGGTCGTGAATTTTGTGGGCGGTGGATAAAAGACAGTTACAGGTAACGAGTAATGAGTTATGAGTTAAAAACAAAGAAAAATTTTGGAGGGTCTTACGAAATATTTTCGGGTAGCCGCAGGACTTCGGCGTGAGCTCAGTCGAACGCTTTAGCCTGCGATATAGGTTCATCAAAAAAATTACGCAAACTAAAATTTGCGGCTACATTTGATTCTGTATTTGCATTGTTTATAAAGAGAGGAGACTGTGATGGATGATAAATTGATAATAAGAGGCATAGAGTTTCAGTCGAGGCTTTGGGTGGGTACGGGTAAGTATAAGGATTTTGAAGAGACAAGGAAAGCCATGGAAGCCTCAGGCACAGATGTCGTTACTGTTGCGGTAAGGAGGGTAAACATCATAGACAGGAAGGCAGAGAATTTGCTCGATTACATTGACCCCAGGAAATACAAAATCCTTCCAAACACTGCAGGCTGCTATACGGTAGAAGATGCGCTCAGGTATGCAAGGCTTGCCAGGGAGGCAGGGATTTCAGACCTTATAAAGCTCGAGGTGATAGGAGATGAAAAGACGCTCTTTCCTGATGTATGCGGGTTACTGAAGGCAACAGAGATACTCGCAAAGGAAGGTTTTATTGTCCTTCCTTATTCCAATGACGACCCTGTGATAGCAAAGAGGCTTGTGGATGCAGGTGCTTCTGCTGTGATGCCCCTCGGTGCACCGATTGGCTCAGGTCTTGGAATCAGGAATCCCTATAACATAAAGATTATCCTCGAAACAGTGAAAGTTCCGGTTATTGTTGATGCAGGCGTGGGAACTGCATCTGATGCCACTGTTGCAATGGAACTTGGTTGCGATGCAGTCCTCATCAACACAGGTATTGCCGGTGCCAAAGATCCGATTGCAATGGCAGAGGCAATGAAACACGCTGTTATTGCCGGGAGGCTGGCATATAAAGCTGGAAGAATTCCAAAAAAGCTATACGCCACTGCAAGCAGTCCGATTGAAGGAATGCTGTGAAGACAGCAATCAGTAAGAGCAAAGAGCAGAGAGCTAAGAGTCAGGAGTCAGAAGTCAAAAAAAGATTCCAGACTCACGACTCACGACTATCGACCCTTGACTTCAGTTTATATTTGATAACTGACAGGAAACTGTTCACTGAAAAATCTTTACTGTTCACTGCTGTTGGGGAAGCACTTAAAGGTGGTTTGAAGGCTATACAACTGAGGGAGAAGGATTTAGGAACAAGAGATTTGCTGGATATGGCATACGGGATGAGGGAATTAACAAAGGCATATAAGGCAAAACTCTTTATCAATGATAGGGTTGATATCGCCCTTGCAGTAGAGGCAGATGGTGTTCAGCTTGGGAAAAAGAGTATACCTGTTCATGCTGTAAGGGAAACATTTCAGAGTAAACTCATGATTGGTGCATCTACGCATAGCTTCGATGAGGCTCTTGAGGCAGAAAGGGGAGGCGCCGATTTTATTACTTTAGGACCAATCTATCAGACCCCTTCCAAAATGAAATATGGAGAGCCAATCGGCATTGAGACCCTGGAAAAAGTAAAGGCTAAAATCTCGATACCTGTTTATGCAATAGGGGGAATAAAATTGGATAAGGTCAGGGAAGTAAAAGAGGCAGGTGCCGATGGTGTGGCATTGATCTCTGCAATTCTTACTGCAGAAAATATCAGAGAAACAACAGAAGAATTTTTGAGGATACTCACATGACGAGAATAGAACTGGCAAAAAGAGGGATTATTACTGATGAGGTAAGGGCTGTTGCCCTTTCCGAGAATATATCACCTGAAAGGCTTGCTTCTGACATTGCAGAAGGACTAACAGTCATTCCCAGGAATAGCCAACACGATATAACACCGATAGGCATAGGAAGGGGACTGAGAACAAAAGTTAATGCAAACATTGGTACATCGAAGGATAAGATATCTCTTGATGAAGAAAGAGAAAAGCTCGATATCCTTGTGAAATATAGCGCTGATGCTGTTATGGACCTCTCAACAGGAGGGCCTATTAAAGAATTGAGACAACTTCTTTTGAACAGATCTCCTCTTTCTATTGGCACCGTTCCGATATATGAGGCTGCCATAAGGGGGGCAGAGACGTATGACACTATAGCAAAGATGACCCCTGATGATCTCTTTGGTGTAATAGAAGAACATGCAGAAGAGGGGGTTGATTTTGTCACAGTCCACTGCGGCCTGACGAGGAAGGCTGTTGAACGGTTAAGGGAAGAAGGCAGGATTCTTGACATTGTCAGCCGAGGCGGTTCATTCCTCCTTGAATGGATGATTTACAATGACAGAGAAAATCCTCTCTATGAACATTATGACAGACTCCTGGAGATTGCAAAAAAATATGATTTGACCTTGAGTCTCGGAGATGGTCTGCGTCCTGGCTGCCTTGAGGATGCAACGGACAGGAGTCAGCTCGAGGAATTACTCACTATCGGAGAATTGAGAGACAGGGCTTTAGAAGAAGGCATTCAGGCAATCATCGAAGGACCGGGCCATGTGCCTTTAAACCAGATTGAATTGAACATCAAAATCCAGAAGGAGATATGTAAAGGCGCACCCTTCTATGTCCTCGGTCCTCTTGTGACAGACATTGCAATGGGTTATGACCATATTGCAGCAGCTATTGGTGGTGCTATAGCAGGCGCTGCGGGTGCTGATTTTTTATGCTATGTAACTCCTGCAGAGCATATCAGGCTTCCAAATATTGAAGATGTAAAAGAAGGGCTTATTGCCTCAAAGATTGCTGCCCATGCAGCAGATATTGCAAAAGGTGTCCCTGGAGCTATGGAGCTTGATAGAAAGATGGCGCAATACAGAAAAAACCTTGACTGGAATGGTCAGATTTCCTCAAGCCTTGATCCTGACAAGGTGCGTAAGTGGCGGGCAGAGGTTCCTCCAACAGAGAGCGAAGTATGCTCAATGTGTGGGGAGTTCTGTGCGATACGAATTGTAGAGAAGGCATTAAAAAAAGGGAAATAAAGGCTTCGTATAGGAAAATGAAAATTAGTAATCCCCTATATTCAGATGAAAATAGCCTTAACCATAGCCGGTTCTGACCCTACGGGGGGTGCGGGGCTACAGGCAGATCTAAAGGTCTTCAGGTCCTTCGAGGTACACGGGCTTTCTGTGGTCTCTGCCATTACGGCGCAGAACACCGAGGGCGTTGATTTTGTCTTTCCCGTAGAGAAAGATTTCTTCGAAAAACAACTCCATACCCTTTTATCTGATATCAGACCTGATGCAATAAAGATAGGGATGCTTTACAGCAGTTGGGCTGTTGAACTTATTGCTGAAATATTAAAGGAATATTCACTGAGCAATCTCGTGATCGATCCTGTAACGGTTTCTTCATCAGGCAAAAGTCTTGTTGCCAATGGCACCTTAGATGCATTGAGAGAAAAACTTTTTGCTCACTCAAAGCTCATTACTCCCAATATATATGAGGCATCTGTTCTGACGGGTATTGCGATTGAAGATAAGAAAAATATGGAAGAAGCTGCCAAGATTCTGAAGGATATGGGTCCTGAAGTTGTGGTCATTACTGGTGGCCATCTTGAAGAGATAGCCCTGGATTTATATTATGATGGTGAGTTTCATGATGTAGAGGGTGAAAAGATGAAGGGTGAATATCATGGCACAGGATGCGCTTTTTCTGCAGCTATTACAGCATCACTTGCCCTTGGCCATACTCCCCTTGAATCCGTCAGAAGGGCAAAGGAATTCATCAACAAGGCAATAAAAAAGGCCTATCATCCTGGTAAAGGGATGGGGTTGCTTTATATATAATTGGCTTATGATGAGTTGTTGTCATTGCTATTATGATTAAAAATATAACCGTCTCACTAATTCTGTACCTCCTACTTCTGTCTCTTGTAATTGGATGCGATAGGCCTCAGGCAACAAGAGAGGAATTTGGTGAGATTGATGTTTCTCAAGAACCTTCGCAGATTCAATGTACTTCCAATGAACCTATTATTAAAAAGAATGAAGATGGTGAGTTTACTATTACTCCTGTAGCAGAGTATAAGATAGCTGCGATTATGGTAAGCAGGAAACGTTATCACGATGGATGGCGTGCAGAGTCAAAATCAATGAGGACTAAAAGTGAAATAGCTTGAACTTAATCTGACATTCGGAAAAATCAAGGATATAGTCTGTTCAATGGAATATCAATCAGGCTAATGAGCAATGTCCAAGAGGTAGGGATCTCTGCGCTCCCCTAAAGAATTAAGATAGTCTCTGGCTTCATCAATCGCTCTCTTTACAGCTTTTTTCCCGTACAACCCAATTGCAACATGAAAGAAATCAAAACGGGTAAGGTGCTTGAATATATATTTCCATGAATAAAATCGTCTCATTGCCTTGAGACTTTCAATATGGAGAGTTTGTGGACTCATGAGGGAAGGTTCATAGACAATATGATGCCCATCATATTTACTCCAGTCAATATGGAGGAGCCTGCCTGATTCTTTCATCTCATAAAAGAATGGCGTGCCCGGCAGAGGGGTAAGCATCAAAAATTGTATTGTGTCAATGCCATGGTTTATGGCGAAGTCAGTTGTTTTCTTAAGGGTATCTACCGTATCTGTATCTGCGCCAAACACGAACATCCCGTGGATTTCTATTCCATGGTCTCGTACCATTTTGATACAGTGGATTATTTCCTCAATGTTCTGTTTTTTGTTATATGCCTCAAGAGTTTTGGGATTCACTGATTCAAAACCGATGTGAACAGTGTCACAGCCTGCATCTGCCATGAGGCGTACAAGTTCTTCATCTTTCGCCACATCTGTCCTCACCTGAGCAGACCACTTAAAACTAATACGCTCGGCGATCATCGCACGGAGCAACTCTTTTGTCCGCTCCTTGTTTGCAGTAAAATTGTCATCAACAAAAAACTTGTTACCCTTTGAGAAAGAATTAATGTGTTTTAATTCCCTCATCAGGATTTCGACAGATTTAAACCGGTATTTTCTTCCAAACATTTGGATTACAGAACAGAATTTACAGTTAAAAGGGCATCCTCGTGATGTAGAAATGGGATAGATATTAGAAGGTTTCCACTGTTGAACGAGCTTAAAATCAGGTAAAGGGAGCATATCAAGGTCTTCGATGAGAGGTCTCGTGGGATTATTGATAGCACCGCTGCCATTGTTTCTATAACTGAGGCCCTTTATTGAAGTGATGTCCGGTGTCCCTTTCTCGAGATAATCAATGAGTTCGGGCAGCGTCACATCGCCCTCTCCTCGCACCACGTAATCAGCGTGTTCCATTGCTTCTTCTGGAAGGAATGACGGATGAGCACCTCCCATCACAACAGGGATTCCTTTTTTCCGGATCCTGTCGGCAATTCTATATGCCCTCCTGGCAGTGGATGTAATCGTGGAAATACAGACAATATCAGAGTTTTCAATATAGGACCAATCAGGGACAGCGATATCCTCGATAAAGGCTTTTACATCGTAGCCCCGTTCTTTCAACATTGTGGAGAGCAGGACTGCACCAAGCCTCGGAATCGGGAACTTACTAAAAATATTGTTACCGGGGGATTTTGCTTCAATAAACGAAATTCTCATGATTCTCCTTATTGATTAATAAATGTTGTTAAGAGATGCATCCTTTTTATTGAGGAAGGAAGAAAATATCATGTCTTAAACTATAGCATAATAATGCATATTTTAGAAAGGAATGATTACAATAGAAAAATTAACCTCACCATAAGGTTACAAATGCTTGAAGACCCTCTGTTTTTTTAATTTTCTCAGATAGATTCTCAGCCTTTTTCCTGTCGCTGAAATTGCCTATCCACACCTTATAGAGTTTTTCTTCCTTTTTTGATTTTGAGGTTATTACGTAGGCATTGTATCCCTTTTTATTAAGCATTGACTTAAGGGACTTCGCATAAGAAAGATTCCTAAAGACACCTACCTGAACTGTAAATACGGCCTCTGAAGGTTTTTGAAGTCGTGGGAATTTCTTTTTTGCGCCTTTATTGTCTTTTTGCATTTCTCTTGGAGGCACTATTTTTTTAGGGGGGGCTGGGGCTTGTTGAAGCTGTTTCGCTGCTTCCTCTGCTTTTTCTGCTCCAACTTTCCCTATAGCATTCTTCTGTTCTTCTTTAAATGCCTTTTCAAACTGATGGCTTGTTTTTTTGCAGACAAGGTCATACAGTGTTTTGCTTATGGATTCTGGTAATATATACTTTCTTCCCGGTTCAGTTGGGGAGACACTACTAATTGCATTACCTTTTGAATCATATTTTGTTGCATACAGTATTCGATATTCCAGCCAAGTACAATTATATTCATGTAGACTTTTTACGTATTCTTCCGTCTCTATGGAAAATTTTTTTGCAGATGCCTTGGATTGTATTCTTACCAATGTTCTGCAAATGTTTTCTCTACATGAAATTGAATTGGTATCAACTAACCATATATCACTTTCTATTTCACCTACATAGACCCAATTGTGTTCTTCTGCATGTGCAGGTACACGAAAGAGCAGTAAGCAAAAGATAAAGATGTTGATTAATATTTCAACGGAAAAATTCTTTATCCATTCATCAATCAGTGTTACTCGTTTTTTATTTTCATCCTTCGTTAACATAATTTATACATCAAATGTCGGCTCTGATAGGCCCATCACATTTCTTTAACCAATATCATTTCTAGTATTATATCCTTTAAATTTATCACATAGGAAGTCACTAATTGGTTGCAGATTCGTAATAAAGGTAACTTATTGATTTATTTACTTAATTTACTGCACTTTCTATCCCATGATAGAAACCAATGTTTTTAAATCTGGCACTACAAGGTGACATCGTTGGCTCTAAGAACTGGTCATAAAGTTTCCAAGATACCACTTTCCCAATCAATAAGCATTCTATAGCAATCAAGACTAAAAACCTTGTATTCATTGCAGTCAGTCATATCGTTATTCTAACGAAGAACCGAATTGCTGAATGCTACCAGAATTTTCTCATTAAAGGCAAATATATTTCTGCTATAATTAAATCAAAATAAACAGGGTTCAAGGGTCAAGGATTCAAAATAGTAATGCGTTATCCGTAATGCGTAATGAGTTAAAGAAAATACGCATTACGCATCACGTTTTACTCATTACGACTTAAACTTGAATCCTTGCTTTTTAATGATATGCCGAAAGTAAAGACCTTCTATCAGTGTCAGACATGCGGTTACACGAGCCCTAAGTGGCTTGGTAAGTGCCCTGACTGTGGAGAATGGAATAGCCTTGTTGAAGAAAGAAAAGAGACTTCTCGGGTATCTCTTCCCACTCATTTCCGTAAATCAGAGCCCCAGCTTCTGAGTTCAATAAAGGCTTGTGACGAACAGAGGACTTCAACAGGAATAAAGGAACTCGACAGGGTTCTCGGAGGCGGCGTTGTTACAGGCTCAGTAGCACTCGTTGGAGGCGACCCTGGCATAGGCAAATCTACATTGCTCCTGCAAGCCCTTTCGGGTCTTTCGAGATATGGCCAGGTGCTCTATGTATCAGGCGAAGAGTCCCCGGAACAGATAAAGATCAGGGCAGAAAGGCTTTCGATAAACTCTGATGATATTGTTTTACTTTCAGAGACTTCACTCAGAGGTATTCTTGATACTGCATTGAAGTTGACCCCTAAGGCAATGGTTATAGATTCCATCCAGACTGCCTATACTGAGGAGATTCTTTCCGCGCCTGGCTCTGTAAGCCAGGTGAGGGAGTGCGCAGCAAAACTGATGATCTTTGCGAAAAAGTCAGATATCCCTGTATTCCTTGTCGGTCATGTAACCAAGGAAGGAGCGATCGCAGGTCCTCGTGTGCTCGAACATATCGTAGATACTGTCCTTTATTTTGAAGGTGACAGAGGACATTCATACCGTATTCTGAGGACAGTCAAAAACCGTTTTGGTTCAACAAATGAAATAGGTGTCTTCGAGATGTCTGATGCGGGTCTCAGGGAGATAGAAAACCCATCTGAACTCTTCCTCTTAGAAAGACCACTGAACGTTTCCGGCTCAACCGTCGTTGCAGCCCTTGAAGGCACAAGACCCCTCATGGTCGAGATCCAGTCCCTTGTCTCACAGACTAACTTTGGTATGCCTCGAAGAACTACCATAGGCGTCGACTTTAACAGGGTTAACCTCCTTGCGGCAGTGCTCGAAAAAAGGGCAGGTCTCCATCTTGGAGGAATGGATATATTTGTCAATGTTGTAGGAGGGCTCAGGATCATTGAGCCTGCTGTTGACCTCGGCATTATTTCGACAGTAGCCTCATCTCTCAAAGATGTCCCCATAGACCCGAAGACCTTTGTCTTTGGAGAGGTCGGCCTCTCGGGCGAGATTAGGGCAATTGCTCAGGCAGAGGTAAGGATAAAAGAGGCATCTAAGATTGGATTTAAGAGAGCCGTGATGCCTTTAGGAAATGCCGAAAAGATTAAAAATAGTCTCGGATTAGAGATCATAGGTGTAAAGGATGTTGAAGGTACTCTCGAGGCTGTTCTTACTTAGCATCTCCCTCATTTTTGTATTCTCCTGTGTAACGAAACGGGTTGAGATTCCTGTTTACGAAGGCATTGATATGAGGGATGTTCTCTCAGCTAAGAGCACTATCTCATCGATGGATGCCACTTTCTCCATCATCTTCGAAAAAGATGACAGTGAGATGAGGGGTGAGGGAGTTCTGAATATATCCAGAAACGGTGATCTCAGTCTCCGAGTATACTCCTTCGGATTTCTTGCGCTCGAAGTTTCATCCGCAAAGGGCATGATAAAAAGCAATCCTCGAATTGACAAAAGCAAAAGCAAATTGCTTACCCAGGGCTTGCGAGATTGTCTCTTCTGGTGGGATATACAGGACTTCGTGATTGATGAGAAAGACAGTATGTATCTTCTCAAAAATTTCTCGAGAGAGATATGGTTAGACAAAAAAACAATCCTGCCGATAAAGCAGAGGGTCTTCCTTGAAGATGGGAAAGAACTTCGTATCTCTTATGAAGGTGTGGAGAAGATGGGTGATGTCTGGTATCCTTCAACAATTAGGATAGAGCTCTCTCAATATTCTGTGACATTGAAGGTGAGAGAAATATTATTCACCAGCGCTATCTAAATCGAGTCCAATAGCTACCGTCTTTATGGCCTGATCATCTATGGTATCTGTCTTCAGCAGATACCCTTCAAGAAGGGCGTTATCGCAAACTGCATTTATAAGTCTCGGCACGCCTTTTGAATACTGAAATATAAGCTTCAGGGCATCCTCTGTGAATATCTTCTTATTATCGCCCCCCGCGACTGAGAGCCTGTGATTAATGTAATTCTTTGTGTCTTCCTCAGAGAACGCTTGAAGTCTGATCTTAACAGCTACCCTCTGCATGAGGGGTTTATCCAGGGAAAGAATGTTATCAAGCTCAGGCAGACCGAAGAAGATGAAATTTACCAGCTTCCCTTCTGGTCCCTCCATATTCAAGATACCTCTGAACTCTTCCATGATCCCCCTTGAGACCAACATCTGTACCTCGTCGAGCATAACAACAGTCTTTTTTCCTTCCTCCTTGATCTCATACAGTCTCTTGTAAATCCGAGACAGGAGTTCTACCTCATCTTCCTTTACATCGGAAACACCGAGCTGCATTGCGAATTTCCTCAGGAGCCACTCTGCACTGACTGTGGAGTGGACTACCATCAGGAGGGCTGCCTCATACTTGTCCTCATCCAATTCCTCAAGAAACAGTCTTGCGAGGGTTGTCTTTCCTGTACCTATATTGCCAATGACAACAGCAAGACCTTTTCTTGTATCTACGGCATATCTCAGCTTTACGAGGGCATTTGAGTGCTGTGGGCTGTTATAGTAAAACCTGTTGTCAACGACATTCGAGAAGGGATGTTCTTTCAGGCCGTAATATTCTAAATAATCCATATATTTATCTTATCACAGTTCACAGTTTGAACTTTTTGAGCAAGCAAGATAGCCGGCTTTATCTTAAAGGTATGATATCCTGTCTTTCTTATCCTTAGTCTTCCCCTTTTCAGCCGTTTTCTGAATCTTTGCCTTGGCCTGATTTATCTTTTCTGAAACACCTCGAAATTTTGGATTCCATCCGTACACCTCGGTATATGCATGAAAAGCCTCTTTAAGGTTGCCATTTTTTTCGTAAGCATCGGCAAGGTCGTATTTCATTGCCCAGTAAGACTCATCCCGGTTTTTCATCTTCTCAAGGGCGCTGCTCAAGACTTCTATAGCGAGGGGATGAATGCCCTTTTGTTTGTAACATATACTGAGCATACTGGAAGAAGGGACAAAGGTCTTCGGATCGTTCTGTGATAGCTGAAATTCTTTTATTGCATCGTCTATGAATCCCAGCTCCTTATACGCGAGCCCGAGGTTATAATGCATTTCATGGTCCTTCTCTTCAAGCTTTGTCTCAAGACCCTTTTTAAATTCATTGAATATACTGAGGACATCACCGTCGAGGACGGGCTCATGTGCTGCCTCTTTATCAGGTGTTTTATCTTCAGTAAAGACAGGTTTCCTATCCTTTTCTTCGACTGATTCCAGTGAAACGAGCTTCTGTTTTATCTCTTCATTTTCGGGGAAGAGTTTTTGTAGTTTTTCTAAAATCTCTCTTGCCTCATCTTTTAACCCCTGCTTTGAATAAAAATCAGCCTCTGCAATCTCCTCACTGTACTTCTCTATGGAAAGCCCTTCTCGGGATGTAACAGAGACCGTCTCTTCCGGAGCAGGAATCTCTACCTTACCAGTAAGTCTCGGGTCTTTGGGGTTTATGTTATATGCCTCTTTTAATACCTGTTCACTCTTCTCGCTATCACCAGCTCTCCCGCAGAGCTCGTACAGGATAAGGCATTCTGTAACTGCCTGCTCCTTGTTGTCTGTATTTACATAGAGTGACTTCAGTTTCAAATGGAGATCGATATTTTCGGGTTCTCTTAGACTCAGTTCTTCAAGGAGATTCCTCGCATCTTCAAACAGGCCATACTGGAGGAATACCTCTGCCTCTACAAGGGCCTCATCAACGGTCTTCTCTTCCTTTACCGGGATGTGTTCCACGTGCATTTCCCTCTCGAGACTAGTGACTGTAGCCTTAAGTGAATCGTCATCAGGGGTTATTAAGAGTGCTTCCTTGTAACAGTTCAGTGCCTCCTTTTGCATGCTCCTTTCTGTAAATACGCTGCCGAGAGAGATCAGCTCTTGAGCTACTTTGAGATTCTCGCCTTGTTGTCGGTAAAGGGTAACGAGTCTCTTCCCTGTCTCCAGCGGGTCGATATCCTTGAAGGACTCAAGGAGCTTTATCGCATCATCGGAGCTCATATCAAGTATCATCTCGTCAAGGACATTCAGATATTTTGTCCATGCCTTCTCTCTGTCACCCTTCTTGATATAGATCTCTCCCAAGAGCCTTGCTGCTATGATATTCGCAGACTCTATTTCCGATACCTTGTTGAGACATTCTATGGCTTCGTCGAACTTCTCAGCCGTTAAATAAATTTCAGCGCACCTGAGGTGGATATCAGTATCCTCTGGAAAGAGGGAAGTTGCACCTTTAATCTGTTCAATGGCGAGATCCAGGTTGCCTGTCTTCTCGTACAGGTGGGTGACCCCTATGATTGCTTCTTTGTTTGAAGGATGAATTTCAAGGGACTTTTGATAGTACTCTAATGATTTCTCCGGTTCTTCCTTCTCATCGTAAAGCATTGCTATATTAAGATATTCCCTTGCTGCTTCTGTGCTGAGACCTTCCTTCATGTATATCTCTGCTACTTTAACCCTGAAAGGGATATTCAAAGGAGAAATGGCGAGTATCTTGTTGTATATTTCAAGGAGTCTTTCTTTTCTCCCTTCCTTTGAAAGACTGTCAGCTGCTGAGAGGTAATATTTTATAGCATCTATTTTTAGGCCCCTCTCCTCATTAATTTGACCGAGAGCAAAAAAAGAATCAGCATCAGCAGGATTTATATTCAGTATCTTCTTATACAGCCCTAATGCTTTGAGAGAAAAGCCTTCGTTCATGAAAAATTTTGCAGCCTTATGGAATGAGTCTACAGCATTCTGCTTATCACTCTTTTTCAGATAGAGGTCACCGAGAGCATTATAGGTATTGCCATCAGGGTATTCCTTCATTAATTTCTCCCAGGTATCAATGGCTTTATCTACCTGACCCCTTGCGAGATACTTCTGAGCTTCTTTTATTAAGTCTGCTTTACTTGACATTTCACGCCTCTATAAAACTATCACAATTGGAAAAAAGGTGTCAACAATCGGAATTACAACAGGGAGAGGTGTCTCAATAATCAGGCGTCTTTTCTATTCCCTCAGGGAGGGCTCACTTTCTCTTAAACATCTTCTTCAAATCTTCCAGGGAAAGAAAGATTCTTGTTGGTCTGCCATGGGGACAATTGTCAGGATGGAGACAGTCCTGAAGGTCAGAGAGTAATTGAGAAACCTCTTCCTGCTTCAGTATTGTTTTCCCACGCACTGATTGATGGCATGCAATTTTGGCAGCAAGGGCTTCTCTCACTTCTTTATCTGGAGCAACACCCGCGATAAGGCATGATGCGATATCCGAGAGGATACCCCTGATATCAGCTTCTGTTAAGACTTCAGGCAGTGAACGGACAATAATGGTATCATGTCCAAAATCATCTATCTCTATTCCAAAATCTCTCAGAATTGAGCTATTTTGAAGGATAACACGATACTCCTTGTGTGATAATCTAACCTGCTTAGGGAAGAGCAATCGGTGTGAGTTGATATCAACTCCCCTGAGAAATTTCTCGTACAGGATCCTTTCATGGGCTGCATGTTGGTCAATCAGTGCCAATCCCTCTCGTCCTGAGAGGGCGATAAAGGCATCTCCGAGATATATGAAAGATAACGATGTCTTGTATTCAAACTCGAGTGCTTCGGATACCACGGAGGGAGAGAGAGATTCATAAGGCATTGACCGTGGAGCTTGAGGAAGAGCCTCTCTGATACTGGATTGTACAAAATGGTAGATAGATTCCTTGTTTTCGAATCGGACTTCACGCTTCGACGGATGGACATTAAAATCAACTGTCCGGGGATCAATAGTGAGAAAGAGGAAAAAGACAGGATGCTTTTTTTGAGGAAGCATTCCTTCATAGGCACTATATGCAGCATGTGCGATAGAGGGGTCTCTGATTGGACGCTTATTGATAAAGATAAACTGATAAGCCTTACTATTTCGAAAATTGTTCTCTCTTGCTACGAAAGAATTCATCTTTATATGTGTTGCCTCAGTATTAATCTCGATAAGGCCATTGAGGAATTCATCTCCGTATATCTGCATTATCCTCTCCTTCAGGGAAGATGCGACGGGAATGCGCAAGGTTTCATGGTTATCCGATACAAGGCTGAAGCCGATCTCATAATGAGAGAGTGCATTTTCTGTGACTCTGTCAATAATATGGAATAGTTCTGTGTTATTTGCTTTCAGGAACTTCCTCCGCGCAGGGATATTAAAAAAGAGATCCCTTACCTCAACTGTTGTTCCGACGGATGGAGAATCCTTGACCGCCCTTACCTCTCCACCCTGTATTTCCACAGAGACACCTTGGTATGTACCTGTGGGGGCTGTTACAAGTTTCACCTTTGCAACAGATGCAATGGATGGAAGGGCTTCACCCCTAAATCCCATTGTTCTTATATTGAAAAGGTCATCTTCGGTGAGGAGCTTACTCGTTGCATATCGTTCGAAACAGAGGAGAGCGTCTTCTCTCTCCATACCCTTGCCATTGTCTGAAACCTTAATAAGGCGTTTCCCACCATAGAGAATCTCTATCTGTATATCAGTACTTCCTGCATCAATAGAATTCTCTATAAGTTCCTTTACGACAGAAGCAGGTCTTTCAATAACCTCACCTGCTGCAATCTTGTTCCTTAAAATGATTGGAAGGATCTTGATCTGTGACATCTCAACCGCATCTGAAACAGGTATCGTACCTCGGTTCTTCTTTTCTTCATTTCTCTTTCTATGATATTCTAACATACGAAACCTTCCGCCTCAGGCGGAAGGTTTTATGGAATAATTTTTTTCACAGGAATACATGAAGAAGGCGAAGAAGCAGAGACCCGGTTGGGATGAATATTTCATCGGTATTGCAAAAGCTGTTTCCACAAGGGCTACCTGCCTGAGGAGACAGTATGGTGCCGTTATTACAAAGGATAACATTATCGTTAGTACGGGTTACAATGGTGCCCCTTCGGGGATGAAAGACTGCCTTGAGGTTTCTCAATGCACGAGGAAAGAGCTCCAGATCCCTCATGGCGAGAGGTATGAGCTCTGCCACAGTGTGCACGCAGAGGCAAATGCGATTATTCGTGCCTCTGTCGATGAATTGAAGGGTGCAACAATCTACATAGCAGGAGTCGATGATGGAAGGAATGAGTGTTCTGCTGAGCCATGCATGATGTGTAAGAGAATGATATTGAACTCAAGGATAGCAAAGGTCGTCTACTCAGATGGGAACAAAGGATTTGTGGTTGTTAATCCCAAGAAATGGTTAAAGAAGAGGGTTTAGCTCATTTAATTCATAAATTTTATATCCGAGGGAAAGATATAGTATTTTCGCTCATTCTCGTCCCGATAAGGTCGGGACTCCGAGGCTTTTGCCTCTTGATTTTCATAAAAATACTATCTGACTATCGGCAAAAGAATCCGCTCAAATGCTATATCCTTCCCTGATTTTATGAAACAATAAGGGGTTAGAAAGGAGAGATCATGAAGAATATTCTTGTGACAGGGTGTGCCGGATTCATTGGGTGGAAGGTTTCTGAAAGATTGCTTGATGAGGGGATGAATGTTATTGGTGTCGATAACCTTAATGATTATTATGACCCACGCCTGAAAGAATGGCGGCTCGCACAGTTGTTAAAGGACAGAGGAGCACGGCGCGGGAATAATACAGAATTTAATTTCCATCAGTGTGACATCGGTGATTTTGATTCAGTCAAAACAGTCTTTGCAAACCATAAACTCGATGCCGTTATCAATCTCGCTGCAAGGGCCGGGGTGAGAGCATCTCTGGAAGATCCATGGGTTTATCTTGATACTAATACAAAAGGCACTTTGAATCTTCTCGAGTGCTGCAAAGGACACAGCGTTCAGAAATTCATCTTAGCATCAACTTCCAGTCTCTACGGGCTTAATAAAATGCCTTTCAGAGAGACAGATAAGACCGATGCTTCCTTAGCACCTTATTCCGCAACAAAAAAGGGAGCTGAGGTTCTCTGTTACAGCTACTATTATCTCTATGGCCTTGATATAAGCATACCGAGATATTTTACAGTCTATGGTCCTGCAGGGAGACCTGATATGAGTATTTTTATCTTCATAAAAAACATCGATAACGGTGTCCCGATAACTGTTTTTGGAGACGGTAAACAACAAAGAGATTTTTCTTACATCGATGATATCGCTGACGGGACATTAAAATGTCTTCAGCCTTTTGGGTATGAGATATTCAACCTCGGCAATGACAACCCTGTTGAACTGATGTATGTGATAAACCTGATAGAAGATGCCCTCGGTAAGAAAGCAGTTATGAAGTTTTTGCCCCGTCATCCTGCTGATGTTTTTGCAACCTGGGCAGATATTGAAAAATCCAGGAATAAATTGAGCTGGTATCCGAAGACCACCATAGAAGAAGGCATTAAAAAGACTATTCAATGGTATACTGAAAACAGGGCATTCGTTAACAGCCTGAAGGGCTGACAATCTTTCTGTCATTGCGAGGTATCCGCCTAAGGCGGACCGAAGCAATCTCTCGAAAAATTCTAAATCCCAAGCACTAAATTCTAAACAAGCACAAATGCTTAAAATACAAAATTCAAAACATTTTGAACATTTAAATTTGGGATTTTGAATGAATTGTAACTCCCTGCGGTTTCTGCCGCAGGGTTCTTCACTTTGTTTAGGATTTTGAATTTCGGATTTCGGATTTTGCAAGTTCTTGCAAAAGGTCGCAAATGCTTACCTTCAGCAGGGGATGGATTCTCTCCGGTGCAATCTCACACAGGGGTTTCAGAACAAAATCTCTTTCATGCATCAAAGGATGAGGAATTTGTAAATTATCTTCTCTTAAAAAAAGATCGTTGAAAAGGAGAATATCGAGGTCAATGATGCGAGGCCCCCATTTAAAGGTTACCCCTCTGCCAACCTCTCTCTCTACATCCTTTAAAGTCCTGAGAAGTTCATGAGGCTCAAGTTCTGTCTCTACTTCCAGAGCCATGTTTATAAATTGAGGTTGATCTTTTACACCCCAAGGTTCTGTCTCATACATGGAAGACTTCTTTTTGACAATTATTCCTCTTTTCTCGAGAAGCTCAATTGCACGCAGACAGTTTTTCTGCCTGTTACCCAGATTAGAACCTATGCCAATGTATGCTATAGCCACATTATATGAGTAACTTATTAAAGAATTTTCCCTATCCTCGTAACCGCCTCTTTTATCCTCTCCACAGATGCTGTTAAGGCAAACCTCACATAGCCTTCTCCTGCCTTCCCAAAACCATTACCAGGCGTTGCAAGTATTCCTGCTCTGTTCAGCAGGTACGTCACAAAACCCATGGAATCAAAATGAGCAGGTATCTTAGCCCAGATGTAAAAGGTAGCCTTCGGTTTCAAGAGATGCATACCGAGTTTCCTTAAACCAGTGAAAAGGGCATCTCCCCTTTCCTGATAGGTCTTCCTTATCGCTGATAGAGCACGATCATCTGTGTCGAGGGCAACGATAGCTGCCTCCTGTATGGCCTGAAAAACTCCTGAATCGAGATTTGTTTTTATCTTTCCGAGACCTGCTAAGACTTCCCTGTTTCCAACAGCAAAACCTATCCTCCATCCTGTCATATTGTATGTCTTTGAGAGCGAATGGAACTCGATACCCACATCTTTTGCGCCGGGTATCTGCATAAAGCTCACAGGCTTTTTATCGTAATAGATCTCAGTGTATGAGGCATCATGGCAGACAATGATGTTGTACTTTAACGCAATCCTTATCACTTCTTTATAAAATGATATGGGCGCCATTGCTGAAGTCGGGTTATTAGGATAGTTTAGAAAGATGAGCTTTGCCTTCCTCAATGTGCTTTTGGGTATTGTATCAAGATCAGGCAAAAAGTTATTGTCTTCTCTAAGAGGCATAGCATAGCTTTCTCCCTCAGCAAACAACGTACCCACTGAATAAACAGGATATCCAGGAGATGGCACAAGTACAATGTCACCTGGGTCGATGAATGCTAACGGGATGTGGCCTATGCCTTCTTTCGAACCAATTAATGAAAGCACCTCTGTCTGCGGATCAAGCCTGGCGCCAAATCTCTTCTTATACCATCGAGCAACAGCATCCCGGTAAGAGAGCATCCCCTCATACGAGGGATAACGGTGGTGAGCAGGATTCTCAACAGCCTTTTTCATAGCCTTAACAATATGAGGCGGCGTAGGGAGATCAGGATCACCGATACTCAGATCAATGAGGTCAGAGCCTTTTTCTATCGCCTGCTGTTTCATCCTGTCTATGGATGCAAAAAGATAAGGTGGTAGATGCCTAACGCGACTGGCGAGTTGAACAGAAATTTTTGTCTTCAAAGCTACCTCCTGATTTTCGGTGTCATTATTATACTATATGGAATACCGATTGAAGAAAAAATGGTAAGTATCAAAACATTTGTGAAGCAATAATATATCCTTTTCAAATCCCCCTTTTCTAAAGGGGGAGCAAGGGGGATTACTAATGATAAGCAGTTAATATCCCTTTTCATTTACGCATATTTACGCAGGCAAAAGCCTGTAGTTGCCGATCGAAAAGACAATTGAGAATTAATAATCTCCCTTTATCCCTCTTTAAAAAGAGGGGAATTTTAATAGTAAAACCCCACAAAGATTTGCTGTTTGTAAAAATGAGCTCAATAAACAATCCTTTCAAGAAAAAGGCCATGTGGTGGAGCACTCGGCCCGGCAAGCCTCCTGTCACGGGACCTCAAAATCTCTTCCATACGATACGCTGGTATTCTTCCCCTTCCTATTTCAACAAGAGTACCCACGATATTTCTTGCCATGTGCCTGAGAAAACCATCTGCCTCTATTCTTATCTTTATAAAATCACCTTTCATGCGCGTAGTCATGAAATCCATTTCGTCTAACCTTTCTATGTATAAAGAGAAGATTTCCCTAATGGGGCTCTTTGTGCTACTGCCAGTTCCCATAAAAGAAGAAAAATCATGTTTTCCAATGAGAATCTGTGCTGCTTCCATCATGGATGTAACCTCAAGTGGCTGCTTGACTGTCCATGCATATCTGTAAACAAATGCAGAGGATTCTCTCTGGTTTAAAATGGTATAAAAATAGCTTTTTCTCTGAGCATTGTGTCTTGGATTAAAAGATTCATCAACCTCAGACACATCGCGAACCCTTATGTTTTCAGGGAGCAGGGCATTCAATGCTCTTTTGATTGTTTCAGGGTTGAGTTTTGATTCTGTCCTGAACACTGCCACTTGTCCAAGGGCATGTACACCTGTATCTGTTCTGCTTGCTCCAATAACCCTTGATTGGTTGCCCGTTATTTTTACTATTCTCTCCTCAAGGATGCCCTGTATGGTCAGCCCCTTCTTCTGGATTTGCCATCCATGATAGGCCGTTCCGTCATACTCGAGGAGAAGTTTTATTTTTTTCATAGTTTACAATATACCAACCTGCAAGAGTTCTTCAATGAAGTTACTCATTCATTCCTTCTTCTGATACAATATTTTTAAGAGGACACAATGATAGACCTAACAGCTCTTATCTCCAGTGTGAAGAAAAATTGCAATATCTCTGACTCAAAATATTGGGGGTACTATTCTTTATGTGGCCTTCTCCTGAGACTCAGAGAGCTCTATCGCAGTGAAAGAGGGTTAAGACCCTGGGAAAGTATAAACCAAGAAGAAATTTCTGAGTGGATATCAGAAAGGGAAAACCTTTGGAAGGAACTCGAAGATAAAGGCTTCGAAGATATTATTACTGGAGAACAAGTCTATGGACCCTTTGAGGTGGAAAGAATAAATGCAGCACTGGAGAAAGAGGACCTTCTTTACGGCGCTGGCTATGGGATTCATATGAAGCCCTCTTTTTTCCTCGCAGATCTCTTATCTAAGAAAAAAGTTGAAGGCCATGTTGTCTATATTGCAGGACATGAATATGCAAGAGACCTATCACATTATCCTGCCACTTTACAGGATGGGGTTATCTTTGCGAGGGTAGATACCACGAGGCATCTCCTCTGGGAAAAATTTGAGGAACTGAGAATGAGAGGGGCAAAGGGTTCTCTTGCGTTTGCATTTTCGAGGTACGGCATAAAACCTGAAGATGAGCCATCAGAGGATTTGTACAGGCATATGTTTCAGGTTGCCTTTGCTGAAGTTGAAACGTACATCTACCATGAACTTGGTGAGGCGTTTGAGGAAACAAGACTTGGCGACGAATGGAAGGGCCTGCTGGTTGACTTTTCAGGTACCAAGATTGAAGTCTTTGCCCGGGGAGTTAAAGACCTGCTTTCAGATACTGCTGAGAGTGGTATGATCAGGCACATTATCGAAAACCGGAAAGAGGGATCCCTTGGTTTTTACATTGTATTCCTCGGAGGTTACAGGAAGCCACTTTTCCCTGAGATCATCAAGGCCTTTGAGGGTTTTGTTGAGTCAGGGGACTGGGGACTTATTGAAAATGCCAGAAAGGCTGGCTATGGAAAGGCTGAGATGTGCGCCGAAAGATTGATTTCGTTCAGGAGAGAAAAAAGAGAT
>Ga0129298_10000120_pt1 | contig 26484 bp, 19 predicted proteins | sample I19B2metaG_FD_94707 | JGI IMG/M metagenome (GOLD analysis project Ga0129298, IMG submission 94707) | Lake sediment bacterial and archeal communities from Gulf of Boni, Indonesia to study Microbial Dark Matter (Phase II) - ​I19B2 metaG | ecosystem: Environmental > Aquatic > Freshwater > Lake >... | reverse complement strand
ATTCTTTCGGTTCCTCTTGCGGCAGTATTCGAAAGCAAACCTGACACAGCGCTCAACCCCCTTCCGCGTGTGGAGCGCCTCCTGGATTGCGATCTCGTCAGGCGTTCCCTTCTTAAAAAGCCCCCCTGCACCCAGATACGCACCCTCTGTATTCTCCCTCACCACGACGAAATCGATATCCTCAGGTTTCTTATCCCTAAGCGGAGTCTCCACCCCGGGGTAGAGCTTAACAGGTCTCAGATTGATATATTGGTCTAATTCAAACCGAATCTTCAATAAGATTCCTTTTTCCAATATGCCGGGCTTTACATCTGCATGGCCAATCGCTCCAAGATAGATCGCATCCATACCCTTCAATTCTTCCAGCACAGAGTCAGGAAGGATCTCTCCTGTTCTTAAGTATCGCTCTCCACCCAGATCATAATGCTCGAGGTGATATTTGAATTTGAACTTTTCGGAGACTGCCTCCAGAACCTTCAATCCCTCAGCGATGACCTCAGGTCCTATTCCATCTCCAGGAATGACTGCGATCCTGTACATCCTTTAACTCTCTCGCCTTTACGGCAGAACATAAGGCATAGGGCATGGAGCATAAAGTGCAACGTTTTGTATCTCAGGGCTTCAGCCCTGACTCATCAGCCCTGAAGGGCTGAGTTACACGCTTTGGGCCTTTCATTTATATAAACACAAAGCCTTCTGGCCGATATCCGTCCGGTAGTGGACACCATTCCAAGAAATCTTTTTCACAGCCTCGTAGGTCTTTTCGATTGCCCTTGGAATATCTTCTCCCAGACCCGTGACTCCCAAGACTCTCCCCCCGTTGGTCACCATTTGGCCATCTTTTATGGCCGTGCCTGCATGAAATACAAAAACATCCTTCATCTGAGATGCTTCTTTCAGGCCGTGAATCGCTTTCCCTTTCTCATAATCTCCGGGGTATCCTTTTGAGGCCATGACGACGCAGACCGAGGCCCGACGATCCCACTCAATACGGTATTGAGACAGCTCTCCTTTAATGCACGCCTCCAGAATGGGAACGATATCCCCTTTCATCCGCATCAGCACAGGCTGAGTTTCTGGATCTCCAAATCGAGCATTGAATTCTAACACCTTGGGACGACCTTCATGAATCATCAGCCCCGCATAGAGGACACCCTTATAGAGTCTGCCCTCCTCTCCCATGCCTTGAATGATTGGCCGTAAAATCTTTTCCAAGATTGTTTCATGAACCTGATCCGTCACGACGGGCGCGGGCGAATAGGCTCCCATTCCTCCCGTGTTGGGCCCCTCATCGCCATCGAAGATCGGTTTGTGATCCTGTGAGGACGCCAAGGGAAGGATCGTTCTTCCGTCGGTGAATGCAATGTAAGAAGCCTCTTCTCCCACAAGGTACTCCTCGATCACAACCCGATTTCCTGCTTCTCCAAATATCTTCTCCACCATGATTCGCTCGACAGACTGGATGGCCTCCTCCACCGTCTTACAGACGATCACTCCCTTGCCAGCTGCCAAGCCGTCGGCCTTTACCACGATTGGAGCTCCCTGTCTTCGAATATAAGCAGTGGCTTCTTGATGGTCTTCGAAAATCTCATAAGACGCTGTGGGAACATGATACTTTCTCATCATCTCTTTTGCAAAGGCTTTGCTGCCTTCAATCTCAGCGGCCTTCTGGCTCGATCCGAAAATGGTAAGCCCCTTCGATTCAAAAAGATCGACGATCCCTTTTGTGAGTGGATCTTCTGGGCCGACCACGGTCAGATCGATCTTTTCTTGTAAGGCGAGCTCAAGGAGGTCGCTGAGGTTGTTCGCCTTGATAGGAATAATCGTTGCCTGTTCAGACATGCCCGCATTTCCTGGAGCGCAATACACTTTGGATACCTTCGGACTCTGTGCAATCTTCCAGACGAGGGCGTGTTCTCTTCCACCTCCGCCCACCACCAGCACCTTCATGTCATCTCCTCTTCCACTTTTATCCCAATCGCCATGCTTGCTGATTAAATGCAAACGGCTACTCAAAATCCCAAATCCCAATATCTAAATCCGAAACAAATCCGAAATTCCAATGTCCAAATAACCAAAACCTCTAACAGTTTGGATCTTGGAATTTGGAGATTATTTGGAATTTGGAATTTCTTCCGTCATTAGCAATTTGCTAATGACGGAAGTGCCTCATCCCTGTGAATACCATGGCGATGTTATACTCATCCGCAGCAGCGATGACCTCATCGTCCCGAATTGAGCCACCGGGTTGGATGATCGCCACCGCGCCGGCTTCGGCACCAGCATCGACCCCATCTCTAAATGGAAACATAGCATCGGAGGCTAACACTGTTCCCTTTGTGGAGGATTGGGCTTTCATCACCGCCAATCGGGTCGAATCGACACGACTCATCTGTCCTGCCCCAATCCCAATGGTTCGATCTTCCCGGACAAGGACAATGGCATTCGATTTGACATGCTTGGCCACCTTCCAACCAAAGGCCATTGCTCTTTTTTCCTCTTCGGTTGGTTTCCTCCGGGTCACGACTTTCCATTGATCCATGTCCACTTTTCCCAGATCCCGGTCTTGAACCAAAAGTCCACCGACCACCCTTCTCAGGTCGAATCCTCCTTGTGAATAGGAAACCATCAATGGCGGCGATTGGAGAATACGAAGGTCTTTTTTCGTCTTCAAAATCTCTAATGCCCTTGGGTCAAAACTCGGCGCGATAATCACTTCAAGGAAGATTTGGACCATCTCCCTTGCCGTCTCTTCATCCACCATCCGATTAAAACCAACAACACCACCAAATGCCGAGACTGGATCACAATCTCTCGCCTTTCGGTAGGCATCTGCTAAGGTTTTCCTAGAGATAGCCACGCCACAGGGGTTATTATGTTTGATGATGACCGTGGCAGGCTCGTCGAACTCTTTGACTGTCTCGAAGGCAGAATCGACATCTAAGATGTTATTAAACGATAGCTCCTTTCCCTGGATCTGAATGGCATTCGATACAGAAGGCTCGGTTAATATATAGTCCCTGTAAAATGCTGCCCTTTGGTGTGGATTTTCTCCATATCGCAGTTCCTGGGCCTTTCTCACTTGAAACGTAAAGGTCTCTGGAAATCCATGAATCTTCTTTCCCTCCTCAATCTGACCGAGGTAGTTAGAAATGGCTCCATCATAACGTGCGGTATGTTGAAACACCTTCTTCGCTAAGCGGAAGTTGGTCTCAACGGAAATCTCCCCTTTTTCCCTCAATTCAGAGAGGACAACCTCGTAATCGGCTGGGTCCACGAGAACCGTTACGTCAGGATAGTTTTTTGCAGCCGATCGGAGCATCGTTGGTCCACCGATGTCGATGTTTTCGATGGCGTCTTCAAGAGTGCAATTCTCTTCTGCTACGGTCGCTTCAAAGGGATAGAGATTGACGGCGACAAGGTCAATGGGAAGGATCCCATGATCTTTCATTTTCTGGACGTGTTCCGTCTTGGATCGTTGTCCCAAGAGACCGCCGTGAACTTTGGGGTGGAGGGTCTTCACCCGCCCATCCAACATTTCTGGAAATCCAGTATAATCAGAGATGTCCTTCACCGAGATGCCCTGTTCTCTTAATGTCTTTGCGGTGCCTCCGGTTGAGAGAACTTCAACCCCCATTTTCGCCAATTCCTTTGCAAAAGAGACCACACCGGTTTTATCCGATACACTCACAATCGCCCGTCGGATCTTTCCCATATCTTCTACCCCCAAATACGAGTATCGAAATCCCTACCTGCGGCAGGCAGGCAAAACAGAAATATTAAATCCTAAACTCGAAACCCTAAACTCTAAACAAACTCAAATGTCCAAAACACAAAACTCAAAACCGTACAATCTTTTGACTTTTAAATTTTAGATTTGTTTAGGATTTAGAGTTTAGTGTTTGCCGTATTAATTGTAAATCATCCCGACGCATCACAAGATCGAAAAGTACTGCTCCAATTCATAATCGGTCACCTGAGCCCGGTAACGCTCCCACTCGATCTTCTTGTTCTCGATGAATTTAAGGAAGACATGATCCCCTAATGCCCGTCTAACAAGATCACTCCTCTCTGTAATCTGGATGGCTTCATACAGATCTTCTGGCAAGGAATCAATCTTATATTTCTGTCTCTCTTTTTTGGTCATCTCATAAACATTTCGCTCCACCGGATCCCTAAGCGGATACTTCTTTTCAATCCCTTCCAATCCGGCTGCCAGCATGACGGCAAAAGCAAGATAGGGATTGCAGGCAGGATCAGGAGATCGATATTCCACTCGTGTCGCCAACTCTTTTCCAGGCTTATAGACCGGAATTCGGATGAGGTCCGATCGGTTCCTCTGGGCCCATGAGATATAAACCGGTGCCTCGTAACCCGGTACCAATCGCTTATAGGAGTTCACCCACTGGTTAGTGACCAAGGTAATCTCCCTCGCATGTCTCATCAGGCCAGCGATGTAATGCTTTGCAATGTCAGAAAGATGATACTTATCTTTAGGATCAAAAAAGACGTTCTTCTTTCCCACAAAAAGGGATTGATGGGTATGCATCCCGCTTCCATTCACACCGAAGATCGGCTTCGGCATGAAACTGGCGTACACATTGTTCTTCAGGGCTACCTCTTTAACGACCAATCGATAGATCATCGTGCTGTCGGCCATGGTGAGCCCGTCGGTATACTTGAGGTCAATCTCGTGCTGACTTGGTGCCACCTCGTGATGGGTGTATTCCACAGGGATTCCCAATTCTTCTAAGACCGTGGCTGTCTGCTTTCGGAAGTCGCTTGCCACATCCAATGGAGTTAAATCGAAGTAGCCTCCTGAGTCAAGGACCTCGGGTTTACCCGTCGATCTTTGAAAATAGAAATATTCCAATTCGGGTCCAACATAGAACGTGTACCCCATGTCGGCCGCTTGCTTCAAGTTCTTCTTCAAAACCCAACGAGGATCTCCCTGGTGAGGTTTGCCGTCGGGTTCAAGGATATCGCAGAACATGGATGCCACCGTCTGCTCATTCGTCCTCCAAGGAAGGATCTTAAAGGTGGAAGGATCCGGCATCGCGACCATGTCACTCTCATCGATGCGAACAAAGCCAAGAATGGAAGAACCATCAAAACCCATACCGTCCTCCAACGCCCCTTCCAGTTCACGAACCGTGATGGCAAAACTTTTCAGGAAACCAAGGATATCCGTGAACCAAAGGCGGACGAACTTCACTTTCCTCTCCTTCGAAATGCTAAGGACATCCTTCTTGCCTAACTTTGCCATACCTTCTTTCTCCTTTCGTCGGAAAAATTCAAATATTTACTACATTTACCATAATCCCCTATTCCGGTCAACTCTGTGGCGGAGTAAACGCTATAGGCCATCGCAATATTTGAGAGCTCTGAAAAACTACTTTACGCTCTCTTGATTACACAGATCTCAAAAAATGATTACACGGATTTTTCTTTATTTTCAATGCATTTCTAATCTGTGTAATCGTTTCATAATCGGTGTAATCAGAGATTTCTGGACTTTTTCGGAAATCTCTATTTGTCAGGTTGACAACCCAGTCCCTTTTGTGTAAATTGAACCCTACCAACGGGGTTACTTCTAAAAATAATAAGGAGATCGCCACCTTGTTATACAAGAAAACTTCCTACAAGAAATTGATACAAGCTCTTTCCGAGATCAGTCAAGCCATCTCCTCAGACCGATACGTGGACGACATCTTGAGACTGATTGTCACGGTGACAGCCAATGTGATGGACTCGAAGATCTGTTCCCTCTGGCTTCTGGATGAGCAGGAGAAGGCTCTCAAAATCCGGGCGACACAAACGATGAGTGAGGAATATCTCAAGGAGCGAAGCTTAAGATTAGGGGAGGGTGTGGTGGGTTATGTGGCCCAGGAGAAGAAACCCTTGGCCATCCTCAATGTCTTGGAGGAACCCCGCTACAAAGAGAAAGAGTTGGCCAGAAAGGAGAGCCTCGTTTCTATGCTCAGCATCCCTTTGACGGTGAAGGATAAGGTGATTGGAGTGATCAATTGTTACACCTCCTATCCCCATGAGTTCACCGAAACAGAACGAGCTGTCCTTACCGCGGTTGCCAATCAGGCAGCCATCTGCATCGAGAACACAGAATTGATGGTGAAGACCAAGGTGATCCAGGAAGAATTAGAGCTTCGAAAATTGGTCGAAAGGGCCAAAGGGGTCCTGATGAAACGGCAGGGATTAAATGAAGAGGAGGCCTTTAAGAGAATCCGCAAGGCCAGTATGGACAGCCGAAAAACAATGCGCGAAATCGCCGAGGCTATTCTCCTTACCGACAAGATGGGCGGTTAAAAGAGAGCTCTGAAAAACTAATTTTCGCTCTCTCGATTACGCAGATTCCAAAAAATGATTACACAGATTTTTCTTTATTTTCAATCAATTTCTAATCTGTGCAATCGTTTTATAATCCGTGTAATCAGAGATTTCTGGGCTCTTTCAGAAATCTCTAAAAAAATCCTTGACAATTATCGTATTATGTATTAGATAGACTCCAACAATACGAGGATGTATTGGAGACAAAGGCGTCAGAGGTACGTGGCGCCTTTTTTTATTTACAATACAAAGGGGTATTGAAGACAATGGCGTCAAGTTTGCTTGGCGCCTTTTTTTTTATTTTTGGAAAAAGGAGGAAAAGAATGACATTCACCAAACCGAATCGAAGTCCGGCCACATTCACTCGAAATCGAGTCGAACCTGCTCCTGTATCAGGAATCTGCGTCACCTGCCTGGACGGTTGTCCCGGTCCTTGCGAAGTGGGCCGCTCGGCTCTCAGAGGAAGGGAGATCCTCTACCCCCAGCCTTTTGCCAAGGTCACTGCAGGAGCTGAAAAGGATTATCCTGTCGATTTTTCTCATTTCAATATTCAGGGCTCGTGTGTCGGGGCTGTAGGTGTTCCGGCCGATTCGGATCACGCCACTTTCCCAGCGGTGGACGTCTCCACAGAGGTTGGGGCCAAGGAGAAGATTCGGCTAAAAGTCCCTTACTTTACGGGCGCCTTAGGTTCAACCGACATCGCTCGGATTCATTGGGAATCGATGGCCATTGCAGCGGCCATTTCTGGAACCCTGGTGGTTGTCGGAGAAAACGTCTGTGGTATGGACCCCAATGCCGAATTTAGGAATAGCCATGTGGTGAGGTCCCCAGAAATGGAACGCCGAGTAAGAACATTTCACCAATGGCACGATGGTCATGGTGGAATCGTTGTCCAGTATAACGTTGAAGATGGCCGTCTGGGCGTCCCTGAATATGCTGTTGAAAAATTGGGCGTCCAGATTATCGAACCAAAGTGGGGGCAAGGTGCAAAAAATATCGGCGGCGAGGTCAAACTCCCCAGCTTGGAAAGGGCATTACAGTTGAAGAGCCGAGGCTATATCGTGCTGCCCGATCCAGAAGATGAGGTGATTCAGGAGGCTTTCAAACAAGGAGATTTCAAGGAGTTTGAACGTCATTCCAGGCTCGGCATGGTGGATGAGGAAGGGTTTCATAAAGAGGTGGACCGTTTGAAAAGAGTCGGGGCTAAGTTCATCTCCCTGAAGACAGGAGCTTATCGACCTGCTGATTTGGCTCGGGCCGTCAAGTATGCCTCGGAGGCTAAGATCGATCTTCTCACCGTGGATGGTGCCGGAGGCGGAACAGGCATGAGCCCTTGGCGCATGATGAACGAATGGGGAGTCCCCACAGTCCATTTGGAAAGCCTCCTTTACCAATTTCTGAAACGCCTGGATCAGAAAGGGGCCTTCATTCCCTCCTGTGCCATGGCTGGTGGCCTATCCTTGGAGGACCATATCTTCAAAGCAATCGCACTCGCTGCACCCTATATCAAAGCCATCTGCCTTGGTCGGGCTTCAATGACTGCGGCCATGGTAGGAAATACCATCGGTGAGATGATTAAAAAGGGAAAGCTCCCCTCCGACATTGCCAAATATGGAACGGACATCGACCACATCTTCATCTTAGCCGCTAAGCTGAGAGAGCGATATGGCAAGGATTTCGAGCGCATTCCATCAGGAGCGATTGGGATGGTCACCTACTTCGATCGGCTCAATGCAGGCCTTCAGCAGTTGATGGCAGGAGCGAGAAAATTTAGATTGAGGTACATTGGGAGAGATGATCTCTGTGCCTTGACCCGTGAGGCCGCAGAAGTTTCCGGTATTTCCTATGTGATGGATGCCGATCGAGAAGCAGTCGACGAAATCCTTGGGTAATGTAAATACCATTTTCAGTGTGCTAAGGGGGATACCAGGAGGTTAAGGTATCCCCTTTTTATTTTGAAAATCAGACGTTTTTATATATGATAGCAAAAGAAAAGGAGCATCTGCCACAACCAGGCCGAAATCCTGATGCCAGAGAGATCAATGCCTTGCTGGAGATCAGCAAAGCGATTGCCTCTGGTCTCTATCTTGAAGACGTGCTTCGGCTGATCGTTACGGTCACGGCCAATGTCATGGACTCAAAGATCTGCTCCCTCTGGATTTTTGACGAGAAGGATCATAGGCTGAAATTGAAGGCTACGCAGAGTCTTAGTGAAGAATACTTAAAGGAGAGAACCCTTGGGATGGGAGAAGGGGTGGTCGGCCATGTAGCACTTCACAACCGACCCATGGCGATCCTCGACGTCCTCAAAGACTCCCGCTATAAAGAGAAGGATTTGGCCAAGAAGGAGGGGCTTGTCTCCATGCTGAGTGTGCCCATGTGCATTAAGAACCGGGTGATCGGAGTGATCAACTGTTATACCTCCTATCCTCATGCCTTTTCAAAGACCGAAGAGGAGATGCTTACCACGGTGGCCAATCAGGCTGCGATCTGCATCGAAAATGCCGGCCTCATGGAAACATTAGATATCGATGAGATCCTGAGGCTCGTGTTGGAGGGAGTGACAAAAAATATCGGGTTTGACCGAGCTCGCCTCTATCTGGTGGATGAGAAGAGAAATGTCCTTCAATGCAAGATGGCAGTGGGAGTCGATGGAGAGATGATTAGGGGGGTCGTCCTCCCTTTAGATCCGGCCGATAGCATTGTGGCTCGATCAATTCTTGAGAAACGGCCTTTTGTCGTTCCGGATGCAAGTGAAGATCCGAGGGTCAATTCTCTCTTGAAAGAAAAATTTAACCTCCACTCCTTAGTGGTCATTCCTCTCCTCACCAAAGAAAAGGCCCTGGGCGTGGTAGCAGCAGATCATGTGGAACCTGGCAAGACCATCTCGAAGGAGACCCTCGAATCAATGATGACTTTTGCACAGCAGGCTGGCTTCGCCATCCATCATGCCTTGATGTATCAAGAGCTTAAGGCCTTCAGCCAACAGATGGAGGAGAGGATCAAGCAGACGACGGCCGATCTCAGAAAGGCAGAGGCTCAGTTGATCCGATCGGAGAAACTGGCAGCCTTAGGACAGTTGGCTGCAGGCATCGCTCATGAGATTCGAAATCCGATGACCAGCATCAACATCCTCATCCACTCCTTAAGGCAGAACCTCTCTTCAGGAGATCCGTGTCGGGAGGACTTCAAAGTGATTGAGGAAGAGATCCATCGGATCAATGAGATCGTTGACCAATTTCTCCGATTCGCCAAACCCGCACCACCCCACTTAGAAAGAGCTGAGATCACCACTATCTTTGAAGAGACCCTTCAACTTCTCAGACCCCAGATGGAAAAACTCCGGATCTCCGTCGAAAAAGACTTTCGATCAGTACCCCTCATCACCATCGATAATGAACAGATGAAACAGGTGATCCTCAACCTATTGATGAATGCGATCCAGGCGATGCCAGACGGAGGTCAATTAAGATTGGGAGGAGAGGTCTCCAAGGATGGGCAATGGATCCGACTCTCCATTCAAGATTCTGGAGTCGGTATTCCTCCAGAGGATGTAGATAAACTCTTCGACCCATTCTTTTCTACCAAAGAAGGAGGAATGGGGCTTGGCCTCTCCATTGCCCATCGGATCATTGATCAGCATCACGGGAAGATCGAGGTAATGAGCCACCCCAATAAGGGAACGATCTTTACCGTCCACCTTCCAATAGACCAAGGATAAGAAGATGCAGACCATTTTGATCGTCGATGATGATAAATCGATCCGGTACTCCTTGAAACGGATGATGGAGGCCGACTTCTCCATTCCGACCGCCCAGAATGGCGAGGAGGCATTGCATCAATTTAAGGAAAACCGTCCTGACCTCGTCATCATGGACATCAGGATGCCCGGCCGAAACGGAATCGATGTCTTGAAGGAGATGAGGTCGATCGATCCCAAATCATTAGTGATCATCATGACCGCGTACGGGACGACCGAGACAGCCATCGAGGCAATGAAGTACGGGGCTTTCGACTATATCCTAAAGCCTTTCCCCATTCCTCAGATGAAGGGGTTAATCGAGAAGGCCCTCTCTTTGCGAAAGCTGATGAAGCAGCAAGTCACCTATGCGTCCGTGGAGGCTGGGGAGGGAGATGGGGAGCAGATCATCGGGTCTTCTGGCAAGATGCAAGAGATCTATAAGATCATCGGTCAAGTTGCACCAAGTGACGTAACCGTCCTCCTCAGAGGTGAAAGCGGAACAGGCAAGGAACTGCTTGCGAGGGCGATCTACCATCACAGCCTCCGCGCAAACCAACCCTTTCTTCCTGTCAATTGTGCAGCCATACCGGATACCCTTCTTGAAAGCGAACTCTTCGGTCATGAGAAAGGCACTTTCACTGGCGCCACCTCTCGCCGCATTGGGAAGCTTGAGCAGTGCCAAGGGGGGACAATCTTCTTGGATGAGATCGGAGACATGTCCTCCTCCACCCAAGCCAAGTTGCTAAGGGTTCTTCAGGATCGAACTTTTGAAAGGCTGGGAGGGTTCGAAACCATTAAGGTGGATCTCCGATTCGTCGTCGCCACCAATAAAGATTTGGAAGAGGCAATCTCCACCGGTAAGTTTCGGCAAGATCTCTATTATCGGCTCAATGTCGTCTCCATTCAGATCCCCCCTTTACGAGAAAGGAAAGAGGATATTCCTGATCTTGTCTCTTATTTTTTAAGAAAGTTCAATCGAGAGTTGAAGAAAAAGATTGTCGGCATCACCCCAGCAGCAATGGGGAAGATTACCACCTATGGATGGCCGGGAAACGTTCGTCAACTGGAGAATGTTCTGAAAAGGGCGACCGTCCTATGCCAGGGGGAATGGATTCTTGAGGACCAGCTCTTTCTTGAAAAGGGATGGGAAGCCTCCTTCGGTAAGGCTTCAGAGGGTTATCCCGGAATTGAGGATCTTCTCGACACCCTCTTCGAGGAACTCTCCAAAGGACCTTCTATCCAACAAGAGGACATAATCTCGACGATAGAAAGGGGATTCATCCTTCGTGCCCTTCAAAAGACAAAGGGAAATCAGGTCCAGGCTGCTCAGCTTCTTGGGATCAACCGAAGTACCCTGCGGGGCAAAATGGATCGATATCACATTAAAAAAGAGGTAATGGTTTCTGAAGAGGAATGAAGCTCAAAGCTGGAAGTTGAAAGCTGAAAACCAAAAGAGTAGAATTAGCTTTGAACATTAAACGCTACGCTTTGCGCGATGCCTGCCTGCGGTAGGCAGGCGCTTTGCACTTTGCGGAGGTAAGATGCGAACACTGAGAATCGGTCTTTGTCAGATCAATACCACGGTCGGTGACATCGAGGGAAATACGAGGAAGATCTTAGAATACATCGAACGAGGGAAGAAGATGAGGGCAGACCTTCTGGTCTTCCCGGAGATGGCAGTGACTGGTTACCCTCCAGAAGACCTTCTTCTCATGCCAAAGTTTATCGAGGCGAATTTAAGGGCCGTCAAGGCAATTGCTAAATTCACTTCATCTATTACTGCGATCGTCGGTTTTGTGAGCAAGGATGGAGATATTTTTAATTCTGCTGCCCTTCTCCACAATGGGAAGATGGTCGATGCGTATTGCAAAACCTTTCTCCCAAACTACGGGGTTTTTGATGAGGATCGATATTTTCAGGTTGGAAAGGAGAATTTCATCTTCACCCTCAAATCAACACCTATCGGCGTGAGCATCTGTGAAGACCTCTGGTATCCTGGAGACCCCATCCGAACACAAGCCCTTTACGGTGGGGCGGAGCTGATTGTTAACATCTCCTCTTCGCCCTACCATATGGGAAAGGTTTCCTTTCGAGAGAAGATGATCTCGACGCGCGCATCAGATAATTTGGCAATCGTCGCCTATTGTAACCTTATCGGTGGACAGGATGAGCTGGTCTTCGATGGAGGAAGCATGATCTTTGATCAAAGAGGGGATTTAATCGTCAGAGGAAAACAATTTGAGGAGGATCTGGTCCTTGCTGATCTTGATATGGAAGCAGTCTTTCGAATGCGCCTACATGATCCTCGAATCAGGAAGGAAAAATCAACTAATGAAGAAAAAACCCTGAGAAAGATTGAGCTCCCGGATCAAAGCCGCTTGACGAAAAAAAGGCCTCCCATTCCGAAAATGGAGATTAAGCCTCTGGATCGGCTTTCTGAAATTTACTCAGCCCTTGTCCTTGGCACGGGAGACTATATTCGAAAAAATGGATTCCAAAGGGTCTTAATCGGTCTAAGCGGAGGCATTGATTCTGCCCTGACCGCAACCATCGCTGTAGATGCATTGGGGAGGAAAGGAGTGGTCGGCGTGACCATGCCCTCTCAATATTCCTCGAGGGGATCCATAGAGGATTCCGAACTTCTGGCAAAGAACCTCGGCATTCGTCTCATCAAGATTCCAATCACAGAAATATTTCAAGCTTATCTAAAAACCCTCTCCTACCATTTCAAAGGGTTGAGACCTGGCGTGGCAGAGGAGAATATTCAGGCGCGTATTCGGGGAAACATCCTCATGGCTCTCTCCAATAAATTTGGTTGGCTTGTCCTGACCACTGGGAATAAAAGTGAGATGAGTGTGGGTTATTGCACACTTTATGGAGACATGGCAGGGGGGTATGCAGTTCTCAAGGATGTTCCGAAGACTTTGGTTTATGAATTAGCGAAATTCAGAAATAAGAGAGAAGGAAAAGCTATAATCCCCAAGAACGTCTTTTCTAAGCCTCCATCCGCGGAATTGAGGCTGAATCAAAAGGATGAGGATTCCCTTCCGCCCTACCCTGTCCTTGATCCCATTCTCCAAGCTTACGTCGAGGAAGACAAAGGACTTGAAGATATTGCAAAGATGGGCTTTAAAGAGAGTCTCATAAAAGAAGTGATCCAGATGGTTGATCGGAATGAGTATAAAAGAAGACAAAGCCCCCCAGGTGTAAAGATTACCCACCGGGCCTTAGGAAAAGACCGAAGACTGCCCGTCACGAATAAGTACCGAAACTTTTAAAAGTTTGAAGGGGGCTTTTTTACAGAAAGCCTTTGAGTTTCTTAGGTTGGGGTTTTTCTTCAGGGAGAATATTTCTCTTTTCTTTATTTTCAACCTTGAATCCGGATTCTTCTAAAACAAACTTATCATCGCCAGGGTCGGGTTTAAACTCTAACTGAAGCTTCTTGGCCTCTTTGACATAAGACCCTTCTTTCAAACGAATTTCTCCATCAGGCAAAACCACAATGGCGGATTCACCCTTCACAGGGCATCTCTGTTCGCAAAATCCGCAACCGTTACACTTCGAGGCGATCACCACAGGCCGTCGATAGCCTTCCACAGGCCGAAAGACAATGGCATTGTAAGGACAGATCTCATCACAAATAAGGCAAAGCTTGTTTTGGGCCCAGACTAAACACATCTCCTTCCGTAAAACAGCGGTCCCTACCTTCGCATGTGTCTTCTCATCCAAGGGTAACGAACGGATAGCTTGCGTTGGACAGACTTTACCACAGACATTGCAGTTCTGATCGCAAGGGAATAAGCGGAGGTCCATCTTCGGGGTCCACAGCCCTGAGAGGCCAGATTCCCAGAGACAGGGCTGAAGCGTATTGGTTAAACAAGACTTCATACACTCCCCGCAGCGGATACAGGTTCTAAGAAATTCAGATTCCGGAATCGCACCAGGTGGCCGAATGAGTTGGAATTTGCTCTGCCTGAGGGTGAAAGGATTCTGTGTAGCCAGAAACCCGATGGTGAGTCCTCCAGCCAAGGAATAGACAAATCCTCTACGAGAAAAATCGATCTGTGAATACTCTCCACCTAAGGAGAGAGAAACTGGAAAGGTAACGGCCTTTTGCGGGCAGACGTTAGCACACGTCCGGCATTGGATGCATTCAGGGAGGTATGTTAGCCTTGGATCCTCGGCAATGGCTCCCATCGGACAGCTCTTCTGGCATTTCAGACATTCATTACACTCCTGACTGACTCGACGTTTGAAAAGCCCCAAAGGTGAGAGAAAGCTCAAGAAAGCCCCCAAAGGGCAAAGATAACGGCACCAAAAGCGTGGGGCAAGGCGATTGAGAACAATGATCCCTCCGAAGATCAAAAGAGTGACCGCAGACATATAATAGACAGACTGAAAATAGTGAAGATGAGACAAGCTGACCCATCCCAGCGCTCGAAACAGGGGACGCAACAAATCCAAGATGAGATTGATCAGTGTAATCGCCAGAGGATAAATGAAGAAAGTATAAAACCGCGTGAGAAGTGCCATGGGATCCATTAGGAAGGCAAGAGAGAGACCTGTCAGTGCAGCAACGATAAAGATGATGAGCAAGAAATATTTCACCCTCCGGAGGTGCGTCTCTGCTTTGATACCTTGGCGTTTTTTCCTTCGGAAGAAAAGAAGATCAAGAAAGTCGATCGAGGCGCCCATCGGACAAACGTAAGCGCAAAAGAATCGGCCCATTGCAAGTGTGGTTCCGATGATGATGAGAGACCAAAGAGCCCGGGTGATGATCTCTCTTGCAGCAAAAACAGCATTCATGCCCAGAAGGGGGTCAAGACGCAGATAAATATCTGCCGGAAGCCAATCCGGAAGTCTGTACGTGGCAAAGACGAATAGAGTGGAGAAAAGAAAGAGGGAGAGGGCCTGGATAAAAGTCCTCACGCTTTCTCCTTTAAGATTTTAAGCTGGTCGATGTCGATCTTTCCTAAACCCCTTTGATGAGCGATCAGGAGATGCTCGACCTGTCGGCCCTTGAAGTTCTGACCATACCATGGAACAACACTCACCCCATAAGAGTCCACAGCCACAGGGTCAATGCCAGCAATGACGAGATTGGGTTTCTTAACTTCTCCAGGTCCCCCAGGTCCACCTGAAGTCAGAGCCCTCGTCGCATCCAAAATGGTGAGCTGAGGTTTGATGACCGTAGCCAGGTCTGCTAACGCTTGATTCATATTATAACGAGAGTGGAAACTTTCGCGATCCCAGATCAGACCCATGAGCCCCTTTATTCCTAAACTCACGCCGGTTGCCGAATGCGATTTGGCAACAGGAATATTGATCAACACAGGATTGTCCAAAAGCTCTTTCATGACCTCCACACGTTCCAAGACCTTTCCCTGAGGAATCTTAATCTCCTGAAAGAACTTTCTCTCTTGCAGGGCGAGAACATGGGCACCCGAAATGTTTTTGCACGCTTCTCGAATTCCTGTTCTCTCAAGGCAAAGTTCTGCCCGGTGCAGCGTATGATCTAAAATCAAAACTTGTTGTGCCCCTGCATCCATACAAGCCTGAGCGACTGTAACCACCACCGAGGGGTGGGTCGTGGCGCCAAACTCGGGGGTCCTGGTAAAGGACATATTGGGTTTGAGAACAACCCGCTGTCCCTTTTTTACAAATCGAGAGATACCTCCGATCGCTTCCAGCGCCTTCTTCGTGGCCGCAACAGGTTCGCCGGAGATAACGACCAGATCATATTCCTCCTTCGCGACCAAAAATTCTGGGCTTGCTGCCATACCTAATGCTACTCCTGCGGCTCCGGTTTTCAAAAACTGACGACGTGTCATCATTCGATGATGGTCACCCACAAATGCCTCCTCTTTTTTCTTTTATATATAAACTCCCACGGAACATCCTGAAGACGGACGACTTCAAGAATCTTTGCTGAGACGTTGAATCCAAGAGATGGATCCATAATACAAAATATACCCCATCTATGCTCTCCTTTCCAGTAAACCCCGCACCCCGCGTTAAAACACGGCGCATTGGGACCCTTCGGATTTACGGCATTTGTCGACGGGGGCAAATGATAGGGAAGAAGAAACGAGCTTGGCAGACCGCCCTCTCAAGATTTTACTCAGGTGTCTTCCTTAACTCCACAGACAGTTTGGGATACACCATGCTCAGGATCCGCTCTTTCTGTTTCTGAGAGAGCTTCCGAATCCTTTCCTTGGCAGTATGGGCAAACAGACCCCTTCCGTACCTCGCTGATATGCAGAAATACTTCGAAGGGCTTCTCACACTTCCTACAGAAAAATTGAAAAAGAGGCATAGAGAAACGTTTTGCTTGATTATATGTTCAGCTCAAACCATAATTTTGCTTCAGTTTGAATCGGCGAATCACATCCTCGAGAGGCCGTAGTTTCTCCCCCTCAATTCTTGGCAATGGAGGTCGAGGATCACCCGAGGGAAGCCCCATCAATTTAACCATCGCCTTGATGGCTACAGGGTTGGTTGCCGAATACGATGCCTCCATCAAAGGGAGGTATTTGAAATAAAGTTCTCTTCCCCTGACGACATCGTCCCACGAGCGCCATGGTTTGGATAAGGTAGCCATTTCCCTGGGCGCCACATTCCCAGTCACATTGGCCGTCCCATGACCTCCCATTCCAAGAGTAGGAATGACAAGGCTATAATTTGGAGCATCGCAGCAAAGAAGTCTGAGGCGGCCTCCAGTGCCTTCCATCACTGAGGCCAACTGGGCCACGCTCGGAACGGCCTCTTTGTCAGCAACCAGATTCGGACATTCATCCAGCAACTTGACGATGGTGATGGGATCAATATTCACAATCACGCGAGCCGGGTTATTGTAAACCGCTACAGCGAGATCCACTGATTGGCAGATGTTTTTAAGGAAACCATAAACCCCAGATTGAGGAGGAGCGATATATGGAGGAACAACGAGCATGATCCCATCAGCGCCCTTCTCTTGAGCGAATTGAGCAAGCTCGACCGTGGCCTCAGTAGACCCACAAGTCACTCCAAAAAAGACAGGGATTTTCCCCTTACAGTAGGGGGTCATCTCCTCGATAATGAGTCTTCTCTCTTCTTGAGAAAGAGAAGTCGGTTCTCCTGTTGAGCCCATTAACAAAAGTCCGGAGGTCCCGTTTGCGGCCTGGAAATCGACAAGCCGCTTGAATCCCTTCATGTCCAGTCGCCCTTTTTTGTCAAATGGAGTGATGAGAGCCACCCAGGACCCTTCAGGATAGATCAAATCCTTCTTCATCTAGGCCTCCTTACCCATCATCTTAATTCATCCGATTTTCTTTTTCCGTAACATACTTCTTTTACTCCACGCCCATAAGACAAAAACGATGCCGAAGATTCCAAAACCGATCATATCTGTCGTGAGACCAGGTTTGATAAGCAATAGGGCTGCAGCCAAAAGTAGTCCAGTTTGGAGCCAGGAGGTTGGTCGGCCCATGAACCAGCGCTCTGCGCCGGCTGCAAGGGCAACGACCCCCATACAGGCTGTTAGAACGGCCCAGATCACAGAGCCGAATCCTCCTTTCAGAAGAAGCGGAGGTCCGAAGACAAACATATAGGGGACAATAAAGGCTGCCAGACCAAGTCGGCAGGCGGTAAAACCGACCCTGATTGGGTTAGCCCTTGCGATCCCTGCAGCAACATAAGCGGCCACAGCTACTGGAGGGGTGATGGCAGAGATACAGCTAAAATAAAAGATGAAAAGATGGGCCGCCATGGGTGAAAGTCCCAGTTTAATGAGTGAAGGAGCAACAATGGCCGCACAGATGATATAGGCTGCCGTTGTGGGAAGTCCCATGCCTAAAATCAAACTGATGACCATGGCCAGAAAGAGAGAAAGCAGGATGCTCACCCCTCCGAGGTCGATCAAGATGGTGGAGATTTTAAGCCCCACGCCTGTGAGGGCAGTGATACCGATGATGATCCCTGCACAGGCACAGACAGCAGCCACCTGTGTGGCTTTGATGGCCCCATCCGCCAGGGTATCTAAGATCTTCTTCCCTCCCATTCTGGTCTCTTTTCTAAAAAAGGTGATCACAAAGGTTACCACAGTGGCCCAGAAACCGGCCATGGTTGCACTCGTCTTCAATCCTACCAAAAAGAAGATGAGCGTAACGATAGGTACGATGAAAAGAAAGTCCTTCTTGATGAGGGGGCCGAGTCGTGGAAGTTCAGACCAAGGAAGGCCCTTCAGACCGGTCTTGGCCGCCTCCAGATCGACCATTACAAGGACAGAGAAAAAGTAGAGGATAGCCGGAATAGCCGCAGCTTTACAGACATCCAAGTAGGAAACTCCAACCAACTCTGCCAAGATGAAGGCCCCCGCCCCCATCACAGGGGGCATGATCTGTCCTCCGGTTGAGGAGACGCACTCCACAGCGGCTGCAAAATGGCTTTTATAACCGATGCTCTTCATCATGGGAATCGTAAAAGTTCCTGTTCCGATCACATTGGCTACCGCACTTCCAGAGATGGTTCCAAAAAAGGCACTTGACACCGTCTCGGCCTTTGCAGGCCCTCCTCTGGTCCCCCCAAACATCGCCGTGGCAAGATCGATCAAAAATTTGCCCCCGCCGCTGAATTCGAGAAAGGACCCGAAAAGGATAAAGAGAAAGACATACCGAACCGAGATACCGATTGGGATATTAAAAATGCCTTGTTCGCTGAAGAGGTGGCTGACCACCCTTTCCAGATCATATCCTCGATGTCGAATTACTTGGGGCATAGAGTGACCGAGGAAGGCATAGGCGAGGAAGACAGCGGCCACAACTGGCATGGATAAGCCGATCGTCCGCCGGGATATTTCGAGGACGAGGAGAATGCAGATTCCCCCAAAGATCAGATCTGTAGGAGTGGGCGAGTTGTCAATCCTAAAGATAAAGTCTTTGTATAGAACGATTACATAAACACAGGTGAGGGCTCCCATGATTCCCAGGGCGAGATCATAGATTGGGAATCGACTCTTGATCGCTCTGGCCTTGGAACTTAAAGGATAGACAAGGAAGACCAGGAAAAAGCTGAACCCGAGATGGATGGCATAGAGTTTCACCGATGTAATGACGGTGATTCCGCTGAGGGCATAGAGATGGTAGAGGGACATAAGCCCTGCCGCGAGAAGGATAAACCACTGATGGAAACCCTTTGTCTTCTTTTCAGCCTCTGTCTCAAGGGGGCTCAACCCCTCCATCAGCAAAGGTTTTTGAGCATCCATTCCTATTCCTTCGGAATGAGGTGTTCAGGCACGGAGATCTTCATCTCCTTTAAATACTTTATTGTCCCTGGATGAAAAGGAATGAGTGTGTTCATCACATTTTCAACCTTTGTCATCGTGGAGACAGGGTGTACCGCCACAAGAGCCGCATTATTTTCAAAAGTCGCCTTTACTAAACGATAGGCGATGTCCTCGGATAGGTTTTTATTTGCCAAGATGAGATTCCAATCAATCACTGTATCATAGGGCTTTTCAGCTGTGGCTTTGTAGGTCCCTTTGGGGACCGTCCCTCTCTGGTGGGCCTTAAAAACCTTCAGAATCGTTTGAATATCCTTCTCCGTCATGGTTAAGAATTGAACCTCGTGAGTTGCCTCTAAGCTCGTCAATCCTGGCCACTTCTCCGGTCCATAAGCCGTCGAGCAATGAATCGTCCCATCCTGAAGGGCCTCCGTTACAGCAGCATGGCCCAAGACATGAGATTTGGCTGGTTTGATTCCCAGGCTTTCGAATATTTTAGTCACGATATCGAGCATAGCTTTTGTTCCACCAATTTCTTTCCCATGGATATCATAAATCGTCTTTAACCCGCTTCTCTTCAAGGCATAGAGATAAAGGTACCCTGGATAGGCAACGAAGAGCGTCCGAACGTCTTTCATCTTCTTTTCAACGACTGTGTCGTAAGTCAATTGTCCGATACCGAACCCGAGATGGAGTTTACCCCTTTCAATAAGAGGCACGTTTGCAAAGGCTCCCCCTGTTGATTCGGCTGTGATCTCCAAATCAGGAAGGGCCTTATTCATCACTTTCGCCCATCCCCCACCCCAGATATAGTAGAGGCCTCCCTCAGGTGCTGTCCCTAAAGAGAGGAATTGTCTGGTCTGGGAAGAGCCAACGGAAGGTATAATGCCAAAACTTATTATGATCGCACTTAGAAAAAGGATATATTTCTTCATCCTCGTCCTCCTATTCTTTTATGTCTCTTTGGGCAAGCGCTCAGGGCCTCTGCCTATTTTAATTCTCCTGCGTTTTGCCTCTAATCCTTTGGGATCAGGTTTTCGGGGATTGAAATCTTCATCTCCCTTAAATACTTGATGGTCCCTTTATGAAATGGGATCGGGGTGTTTGTGATATTTTCAACTCTCGTCATGCTGGAGACAGGATGAACTGCCAGAAGGGCTGCATTATTTTCATAAGTGGCCTTCAACAAGCGATAGGCAATGTCTTCTGAGAGGTTCTTATTCACTAGGATCAAGTTCCAATCAACCAAAGTCTCATAGGGTTTTTCCGATGTGGCCTTATAGGCCCCTTGAGGTACAGTCCCTTTCCTGTGTGCAGAAAAGATTTTAAGCAGACTTTGTATATCCTTCTCTGTCATTAACAAAAACTGGACCTCATGGGTGGCCTCAAGACTTGTCAACCCAGGCCATTTTTCAGGCCCATAGACCATCGAGCAATGAACCGTGCCATCTTGAAGGGCCTCGATCACAGCTGCATGGGTGAGAATATGGGTCTTAGAAGGCTTGATTCCAAGGGCTTCAAACATCTTCACCGCTGTCTCATGCATGGGCTTAACATAAGCGATCTCCTTGCCATTAATGTCATAAACCGTCTTCAAACCGCTCTTTTTCAAGGCATAGACATAGAAATAGCCTGGATAGGCTGGGAAAAGTGTCCGAAGGTCCTTCATCTTCCTTTCTTGGACCATGTCATAAGCCACCTGACCAAGAACGATGCCTAATTGGAGTTTCCCTCGTTCAATGAGCGGCGCATTGGCAGTGGAACCTCCTGTTGATTCGGCTATCACCTCAATATCGGGAAGAGCCTTGTTCATCACTTTTGCCCATCCTCCTCCCCAGATATAATAGAGACCACCTTCAGTGGCGGTCCCGAGGGAGATGAACTGTTTGGCTTCAATGGATGTCACTTGAAGAATGAATAGAAGGCCTACCATCCCTATCAAAAATGTAAGAACGTACCTTTTCATTTTAAACCCCCTGCTAAAATATTAAATGTCGTAGGATCCCTCATACGTGATGAAGGTGACCTCAACTGGATAAAAAGCCAGGCTCCCGTAGTCGAGACTGCCGCCTACCACAGGTCCCTCGTGGCGAGACAGGCAGATGTGAAGGTGACCCATCTTGCCACCATGGGCATGGTTCGTTCCTATGGCTCCCATGAGTGAAACGATCTCAAATGGTCCTTCCACCTCTATCTTCCCGATCTCGGGAGGTTTTGTCAGGGTCCTGGGATTCACCAAGACTGCTTTCTTCAAAGAACCGATGGCCGTGGCAACGATCGCATTCTCAATACCCTTCGATTTGAGAACCTCTTCGAGAGATTTGAGAAGGTCCTCATCTGGCTCCACCTTTACAAAGACGAGTTCACCTGTCCTCATTCCTTTGCTGATTTTCAAATTGATCCCCCTTTCAAAATTGGATCTGTCCCTTCTTGATGATCGATATCCCATCAACAATGAAGTCACCACCAATCGTATTAACATCAATATGACTATTGCTCTGAACGGTTCCACCCAGATGGATATTATGACCAACACCGATATGGATCCCTCCGTTAATCCTCTCGTCCTCCCCAGTACCCATCAGGCGGGCATTCGGATTGGCTCCAAGTCCCAGTTCTCCGATGCAAAAGGCATTTGCATCGGCAGCCTCGAGTTTTGCTCGGAATCGAGATGCCTCATCTCCTCCCTTGATCTGCACAACTCGGCCGGCCTCAACGACGATCTCCACGGGTTGAGCCACCTTTCCAATCCCATGGATGGATCCATTGATGAAAAAATTCCCTTTCACTGTAGATTCCACAGGGGTAACTGCTAACACCCCTGCAGGAATGTAGTTAATCTCTCCTGGACCTCTTACGATCCCATCCACAAAGAGTCCGGAACGGTCTTCAATCGACATCTCCAGCCGACCACCTTCTGGTGTTTGAAGCACCAGGGTCTTACCAGAAGTAACAATATCAACCATCTTTTTCAAACGCTGCGACAAGGAATGATAGTCGATTGCTGCAGTCCTGATCATCTGATCCGAATCCACCCCAAAAAGGCTGAGAGCCCTCGCTTTTCCGGTCTGATAGATCGCCTCCATCTGGGGTCTTGGGAAACGTGTAATGGAACAAAGGAAGACGATATCCATTCCCTTGAGACACTCGAGAACAGGATCTGGAAGGCTTGCCAATTTACCTTCCCGCGGAGGAATGTTGATCGCGGCTACTTCAAGGTCAAGAGCATAAAGCACACTCGTTAGCGAGTCGCTGATTTCAGGGTTCTGACGGAAATCTGTCAGAATCGCGGCTTGCTCTCCCGCCTTAACCTGAGCACACTGTAAAGCCACAATATTCATACACCGGATCAACTCTGTCCATCCCATTAGACACCTCCATTTGAAATGTCCTCTACAAAAAGGCCTTTTTATAACGTTTAGAGCAATCCTTGGTTATAAAGCAACTCAGCATTGAGGAGTGTATTGCCGTAGGTACCCCGTACATTGTTATGCCCGGAAACGACCCATTTGATTCCATTCTTGAACACGGAGTCTTTTCGAATTCGTCCCACTGCCACAGCCATTCCTCCACTTAAGTTCCTATCCAGCCTGGGCTGTGGTCGATCCTCCTGAGGGAGGTAGACGATGGGCCGTTCAGGTGCGTTAGGAAGCTTGAGTTTTTGCGCTGTTCCCTGGAAGCTTTCGAAGGCCTTTTGCGCCTCTTCAACCGTCGCTGGCTTTTCTGTTTCGACAAAAATACAGGCCGTATGTCCGTTCATGACACCTACTCGATTACAGGAGGTGCTGATGGCCATAGGGTGAGGAATCACCTTCCCTCCCTTAGTCGTCCCAAGGATCTTCGGTCCCTCTTTCTCCAGCTTCTCTTCCTCCTTCATAATAAAGGGGATAAGGTTGTCAATGATGGCCATGGAAGGAATCCCATCCCATCCCGCTCCGGAGAGAGCCTGCAATGTAACGATGAAACAGGTCTTGATTCCAAAGGCATCGAGAATGGGTTTCATCGAAAGGGCTATGACGGTGATCGTACAGACAGGATTCGAAACGATATATCCCTTCCATCCCTTCTTCTTTTTTTGATCCTCGAGAATAGAGAGGTGATCCGCATTGATTTCAGGAACGACTAAAGGAACGTCATCATCAAAACGGAATCCCGGAGATTCGCTCACTACAGGGATTCCGGCCTTAGCGAAGATGGGGTCGAGATCAGTGGAAATCCAAGGAGGAAGGGCCGAAATAACCAATTTAGTATCCCCACTTCTTTTCAGGGCGGCCGGGTCAGACGGGATCATGGTCATATTGGCTAAGCCTTCCGGAAAATCTTCCTCCACATACCATCGTTTGATACAATCCTTGAAAGCCTTCCCATTGTGCTCTGGATTGTCCGCAATCAGGGCTCCCAATCGGAAATAGGGATGTCCATCAAAAATCCTCTTTGCAAGAGTTTGAGCCACCCAACCAAAGGCAGTGGTACCTCCCGCACCCAATATGGCTATGTCTTTCTTTTCCATAATTTCCCTAACCTCCTTTTTCAAAATTTCCCTTGAAAATGGGGACACATCCCATTTATTTGATAATTGCTTTTCTTGGCCTCCCCTTAGGTCTGAAGACTAAACTACGACCCAATCTCTTAGAAAGTGCCTTCAAAAATCCCTCACCCCCAAGTGGCTTACCTAACCTTGTCTGCCTCCTTATCTCGTTCAGAATCCCTTTCTCGTCGCCCATCCTCATAAACTTCCTATATTCTTCCAACTCCCTCTTGTCAAATAGTAACTCCTTCAGCAATATATCCCTCGCCCCCAAGAGATGGGCCTTAGCACTGGAATATTTGTAGTCTTCAGCCCTTTTAACTATCCCCACCCTCACAGGATTATTTTCTATATACCTACTGACAGACCATAAATATCTGTCTTCATCAATTATCGTGGAGTGATACCTACATTCCCAAAGACGCCCAGTCCTTCCATACTTCGTATTGAAATATTGGGTGTAACAAAGGGTAATCCCCTGCATCATTTTAGAGAGAGCTTTTGTCTCTAAGGGCCTTAACAGTAAGTGGACGTGGTTCGACATGAGACAGTAAGCAAGGATCAATGCTTCCTTTTCTGTTGAATACCTCTCAAGTAAAGAGAGGTACTTTGCATAGTCCTCTTTATCCGAGAAAAGTTTTTCTTTGTTGTTACCCCTCTGAACGATGTGGTGAGGACAGCTTGCTCCCACTATCCTTGCTATCCGTGGCATAGACTACCATTTACATCATCTTTAATTTCCTGTCAAGAAAAATAGGATGTGTCCCCATTTTTACCCATTTTTAGGGCCCATTGCACTGGGGGCAAGAATGTGCGATATTAGTCAAGTAACAAGTAAGTATCTCATTCGTCTACTAAAGGGGGAGAGGAGTTAGATTTTTTTGAGGAGACAGGGGTGACGGCCAACGAGAATCTATTTCGTGATTATGGCCGCCTTTCTGATTATCTCAGAGGGATCTCTCTCCGTCTTCGACTCCTAACCGCCTTCGAATTTTTCATTCTATCTGTTTCTGGTTTGTTCTTGATTTTCCTTGGGAGCCTCTCGGCCCTCGAATACAAGGAGACATACCCCTATTTCACCTTTATCTATTCTTTGGTTTCGATCTTCTTCCTTGTTCTGATCGTACTGCTCGGTGTTTGGCGCTTCTTCTCCAAACTCTCAACCGGGCAGGTCGCTAAGGGTCTGGAGGAAAAGTTTCCCCACTTAAAAGATGATGTCACCAACTCCCTCCTTCTCTTTCATCAGATAGGACAGGACTCGGATTCTCAGATTTCCGAGGGGTTAGTGACAGCCCATCTCAGTAAAACAGCTGAAAGGGTTACGTCTATTGACCCGAGACAGGTGGTAAGCCTTAAACGGTCTCTTAGACATTTCCGGCTATTTTTCCCTCTTTTATTAACCTTTTTGATCGTCCTCGCTTTAGATCCTCAACTGCCCAACCGTTCTTTGGCCTTGATCATCGATCCCTTCTCAATTCTTCCCAAGAAGGAAACCTCTATCGCCATCGAGCCGGGAAAATCCATCATATTACGAGGCACCCCAGTGCTGATAAAGGCCAGGGCTACAGGGAATATCCCCGAAAGCCTCAACTTGACGATCTGGCCAGAAGGACAAAAGGCATTGCGCTTGAATATGGAACCAGAAGGGGATGGCAGGTTCGCATACCGGATGGCCGCGGCTCAGAGCTCTTTCAGTTATCAGGCCCACAGCGGCCGTGCCGTATCTCCGATCTATAGTATACGCGTCGTGGATCCGCCTGATTTGGGAAGATTGAAACTCACACTAATCCCCCCTGATTATACACGCCTTCCGAAAGAGGTTAAGGAGGGAGGAAATATTGAGGCTCTTAAGGGAACGGTGGTAAATCTCGAGGCTCTAACCAGCAAACTGATCAAAGAGGGAAAGATCATTTTGAATCAGGGGAATCAGCTCATCTTGAATGTGGACGCGACCCGTCTGGTTGGGAGCATGGTGGTCTTCTATCCTGGTACTTACTCCATCCACGTGAAAGATGAATTGGGTTTCGAGAATCCCAATCCAGCCCAGTACCGGATCAACTTGATACCGGATAAATATCCCGAAGGAGAAATCATCAGCCCGGCACAGGACTTAGAGGTATCGGGGAGCGAGGTCGTTCCAATCGTTTACACAGCCAAAGATGACTTCGAGGTGACATCCTTAAGATTGACCTACCAGATGGGGGGAATGGAGCGATCCATCAACCTTAAGAGTCCAGGTGGCGGTCGTTTCGTAGGCCCAGATACGTTCAAATGGGACCTGAGCAGCCTCGCCTTAACTCCCGGAGAAAGAGTCATCTACCGCCTCGAGGTCTGGGACAACGATGCAATCTCCGGTCCCAAGGTGGGTTATTCAAGAGCGTTCAGTCTTTCAGTGAAGGATGAGAGGGATCGAGCGGCAAAGGAGGCTGAGGAGGCGCGGTACATAGCGGATGCCCTCCTTGAGCTTCTTGGCGATCGGTTGGAAGAGATCAAGGATCCCGAAAAATTGCTGCAAGGGCTGAAAGCGATAGAGGAGAGGGTAGCGAAGAACATCGAGCGAATGGGCAATCAAGTGGAGCAGTTCGACCTTGAGGCCCTGAAGCGAAACCT
>Ga0129298_10000119_pt1 | contig 26520 bp, 26 predicted proteins | sample I19B2metaG_FD_94707 | JGI IMG/M metagenome (GOLD analysis project Ga0129298, IMG submission 94707) | Lake sediment bacterial and archeal communities from Gulf of Boni, Indonesia to study Microbial Dark Matter (Phase II) - ​I19B2 metaG | ecosystem: Environmental > Aquatic > Freshwater > Lake >... | reverse complement strand
GTTCCTTCCAGATGCAGAAAAGGATTTCGATACCCTGGACGGGTCTATCAGGAAAGAGGTTGCGAAAAAGATTGATGCGCTCGCCGAGAACCCGTTTTTAGGCAAACCTCTCGGGAAAAAGTATGGATTGGATCTGACGGGGTTCTATAAACTGTATGTTGCAAAGAAGAAATATCGGATTGTCTATCGACTGATTGGAAAGTACATTGAAGTCATAGAGATCGTGGGCATTGGGAAGAGAGACAAAGAAGAGGTCTATAAGCTGGTTGCCAGGCGGTTGAAAAGATTGATTTGATGAAAGTAAGCTAAGCGGGTCAAATCTTTGAAATCTGTTTACAAATCCGCTGTTTAATTGCAGGATAATTTTATGAAGATTATCCCTTGACAAGGGAGGGAAGAGGATGAACGAAGGAGAACGGACCCTAGCGGTCTTCATCGATTTTGAGAATATCGCCCTTGGGTTTCGAGGCAGAAAAGATAAGCGATTCGATATTCGGAAGGTCTTGGAGCGATTGATCGAAAAAGGAAAGATCATTGTGAAGAAGGCTTATGCGGATTGGGGCGAATATGCAGACTATAAAAGGGCGCTCCACGAAGCTGTCATCGAACTGATCGACATCCCAAAGCGCTCAATGAGCGGAAAGAACTCAGCCGACATTCGACTCTGCGTCGATGCCATCGACCTTTGCTACTCTAAAGAACACATCGACACGTTTGTCATTGTCTCAGGAGATAGTGACTTCTCTCCTCTCGTCTCTAAACTGAAGGAAAACGGAAAACGTGTGATCGGCCTCGGGATGAAGGAGTCGAGCTCCAATCTCTTGATCGACAACTGCGATGAGTTCATCTATTACGAAGACCTGGAGAGGCCCTTGGGCACACCTCCCAGGATCGAGCAGGATCTGCCCGAAAAGAAGAAAGAAGCCTTCCAGCTTTTGGTCGATTCTGTCGTGGCCCTGGTTCGAGAGAATAAGGAAGTGCTATGGTCCTCTCTGGTCAAAGAGACGATGAAGCGAAAGAAACCTTCGTTTAATGAGTCTTATCACGGATACCGAACCTTTAGTGATCTTCTCGAAGATGCAGAGAAGGAAGGCGTCATCGAACTGCGAACCGATTCAAGAAGCGGCACCTATGTCATTGTTGATTTTGGTAAAAAGAAGAGGGGTAAAGCAGAGGAGAAGAAGGAAACGAAAACCCAAAAGGCACGATGGCGCTCACGGCCAAGAAGACCAATACCTAAGATTCCTACACCAGGTCTGGCTCCTTCGGAGCCTCTACCTTCGGAACCTACTTCCCCAGAAAAAGAACCGGTGGTTTAAAGTTCAAATGTCAAAATACAATTTCAGTCATTAAGTTATTCAGTCAAGGGGTCATTAAATGACTTAATGACTCAATTATTGTATTTCTGTATACAAAACAATTTGAGCTTTGACGTATGGCATTTTTGAGTTCATGAATTCTCGTCCAAACTATTTTCTATTCACCCTTTTCGCTTTTATCCTTTTCAACCTCCACCATGAGATTTCTTTTGCCTTCCGTGATCTCGGCATCCCAGTGAAAGAGGCCATTTGCTGGAAAGCCTTCGTTGGACCCGGAAAGACTGGGAAGAAAGATACGATCTATCTCTCCTTTGGACAATATAAGGCGCCCCTCTTTCTCCTTGCCGTCAATCCGGATACTGGTGAGACAAAGCAATTCAATGGACCCCTCCCTTCTGAGATGGGGTCTTGGGGATTTGCAGTGGATCATGAAAATCGTATCTACCTCGGGAGTTACTATCGTGCTCACCTTCTACGGTTCGATCCAAAAACAGAGCAATGGGACGATCTTGGGCAACCTGGAGGAGAAAAAGAGTCTTTCATCTGTGCGTTAACGACCGCGCCAGATGGAAAGATTTGGGGAGGGACGTATCCCTCGGCCCACCTTTTTTCTTACGATCCGAAAACGGGAAAGAGCGAGAACTTTGGCCGGATGGATCCAGAACAGTTCTACTGTTATCCAACAGCAGGAGATGATGGTTTGATCTATGGTGCGATCCAGTTTGAAAAGATAGATGTTGTCATCTTCGATCCAAAGAAAAATACTAAAACCTCTCTCATTCCATCAAGGGATCGAAAACCCGGACGCATCAGTTTGCTTAAAGGTAAAGATGGTAAGATTTATGCAGAGCTCCCTCCATCCAGCCAGTTGTACCGCATTGAAGGAGGAGAAAAGCTGGTAGAGGTTTCTAAGGCAGAGATCCCTCTTCCCCAAAGGGGTCTTCCGGATGGCCGACAATTTAGTCTCATAGACAATCGAATCCTTCGAATCCAAAATCCTTTGACAAAGGAAGAAAGAGAAATTCGTCTCCAATATGATGCTTCTGGCACCCATATTTTTGGAGTTGGGCTTGGACCGGATGGGCGAATCTATGGAAGCAGTATGCTTCCGCTCCGCCTCTTCGTCCATGACCCCAAAGATAATCTCCTCGCCAATCTTGGAAGGGCTGCTTTTTCAGACGGAGAGATCTATTCAATGGGAACACTTGAAAATAAACTTTACCTCTGTTCCTATCCTGGTGCTCGGATTTCGGTTTATGATCCCAGAAGACCTTTACGATTTGGCGATATGGAAGATGCCAATCCAAGAGACGTTGGTCCCTTGGGTGGTGAGCAGGACCGACCAAGGACAATGATCGCCGGACCCTATGGAAAGGTCTATATTGGAAGTTATCCTGATTATGGACTTTTGGGTGGCGCGATCAGTGTCTATGATCCAAAGAAGAACGAGAAAAGGGTTTATCGTCATATTGTGGAGAATCAGAGCGTTGCCTCGTTGGCTTATATTGAGAAATTGAATCTCCTTGCGGCAGGAAGTTCTGTCCGAGGGGGAGGGGGGACGAGAGCCATCGAAAAGGAAGCGAAGCTCATCCTATGGGACCCGAAAGAGGAGAAGAAGATTTTAGAGATTACGCCCATCACTGGAGCTAAGACGATTCTCTCCCTTGCTGCAACCATCGACGGGACGCTTTATGGAATCACAAACAATGAGAAGGTTTTTATCTTTGATCCAGAGAAGAGAGAGATCAAGAAGATTTTCGATCTCGAGTTTAGGGAACCGGTAGAAGTTTCCCTCCAGGCCGGACCAGATGGCAAGCTCTATGGCCTTTCGAAAGAAGCCATCTATTATATCGATCCAAAGAACGATCAAATATCCCTTTTGGCTAAATCGCCCGTCCCAATCGATTCGGGCATGGCGATGTTAGGTCGAAAGATATACTTTGGTTCAGGTGCAAATCTGTTTGAATTTGAAATCCCTCTCGATCCTCCTAAACCAAGCGAGTGATATCCTCTGCCACCTTTGGATAGTGAGTTAGCATCTTCGTATCATGGCCAGGGAAGAGGAGATCTGGAGAAGAAACCTTTGACTTCAACTTCTCATAAGTCCTCATCCAAGCAACCATATCTGCAATAAAGCAACTTGGTATCTCTTCTTCATAATTTCTAAAAATATGAGCGCAGTCCGACCCCACGATGGCCGTGCCCCGAGCTGTATTCACAGCCACAGCCTGAAGTCCAGGGGTGTGACCAGGAGCGAGGAGTAGTTCAATGCCCGGAAGGATCTCTTGATCGCCATCGATGAAGACCAACCTTTCCGTCCCCTCCAGTTTAGCGAGATGTGGGTTTCCATCAGGGTCTGAAAGCATCAGGAAAGGAGGCTTCTTCGCCACGAGGTCCTTCATCCAGAAGTTGAACTCCTTTTCTTGAACATAAAACGTCGCCTTGGAAAAGAGCTCTGCCCCACTCGCATGATCAAAATGAATATGGGTAATCACCACTGTCCGAACTTGCGAGGCTTCGACACCGATCCTTGTGAGGACGTGGACGGGATTCATATAACCCTGGAGCTGCATTCGCAGGGCCAATGACGGAGCCACGCCGCAATCCACAATCACGGTTTCGCTATTTCCTCTTACGATCCAGAGATAGTAATTGATCTCGGTCTCCTTGCCCCAGTCCATATTCCAGAGGACTTTTGCCACAGGACGGACAAAGGGGCCTGCATATTTAACTGCGTAGATTTCGTAGGTAGGTTTAGAGGATGACATATGGAATCTCCTTCTTTTGCTCAACGGCGCTCGGTTAATGTTTTGAATTCCTCTAAACTTTCTTCCCGCACCTTAAGGAGACGGTGAGCCTCTTCGATGGAGATCGACTCAAACCGCACTCGATCGCCTGGCTTGAGTTGTGCCACTTTAGTTAAGTCCGTGGAGATAACCGTAGCGATCTTGGTATAGCCTCCGGTGACCAGTTCCGTTAAGATGATAATGGGTTTTCCATCGCCGGGAACTTGAATCGCACCTGAGATGAGACCCTCCGAAATGATCGACTCCTCCACATCGGGTCGCCCCTCGATCTTGGGACCTTCTAACCGAACACCCATTCGGTCACATCGGGGAGTGACGTAATAGGTTGAAGAAGAGAATGTTTGGAGGCCTTTTGCTGTGAAATGATGATCCTGTGGTCCAGGAATCACCCTGAGAGCCGTGTCTTTCCCAAAAGATGGAATCCAATCACTTGGAAATCGAAGACCCAGTCTATTCAAGGGTGGTTGCCGACCGAGCGTATAAAGAGTATCTCCGCGTTTCAAGGCCCTTCCCTGGAGGCCGCCAAACTTTCCTGAGAGATAGGTAGACCTGCTTCCCATAATTTTTGGAAGGAAAAATCCGCCGCTCAGAGCGAGGTAGGCACGGCAACCCAGCCGAACCCTTTTGAAGGTAATGACATCGCCTTCGACCAGAAGATGGGTTCTCCACATCTCCAAAGCTTCTCCATTCAATGTAGGGAAGAGATCTCCTCCTGTGATGGCGAGGACGACCTCTCGGAGGGCCCTCAACTTGAGGCCCATGATAGTGATCTCGAGAGAAGCCTCTTCTTCTTGGTTTCCCACCAGAAGATTCCCGACTCTGAAGGAAAATGTATCCAAAGCTCCGGATGGAGGAACACCAAACTGACTGAATCCGTAGCGGCCGAGGTCTTGAACCGTGGTTAGGATTCCAGGCTCCAGAACTTCAAAGGCCCCTACCCGTTCCACTCTTTAAACTCCTTCTCGCTGATTTGATAAAACCGGACAAGGTCTCCCATTCGAAGCAAAGCCGGAGGCTCTTTCTCTGGATCGAAGAGTTTGACAGGCGTTCGACCGAGAATCTGCCAACCACCTGGGCTCTCCATCGGATAGATTCCTGTCTGTCTCTGAGCGATGGCCACCGAACCCGCGGGCACGGATAGCCTTGGTGTCTTGAGCCGGGGTGTAGCGAGTTCTTGAGGAAGTTCTCCCATATAAGGGAACCCTGGCATAAAGCCGATCATGTAAATGAAATAGGGGTTGCTGCAATGGAGTCGGATCACCTCTTCAGGAGAGGTGTGATGGTACTTGGCCACCTCTTCCAAATCAGGGCCGTAGGAACCTCCGTAGAGGACTGGGATATGCGTCAATTTTGGCTCGGGGAATGGAGCCTGTTGGAGTCCTTCCTCTATCCCCTTCAATCTTTTCTTTAACTCTTCGATGGAGAGAACCAATGGATTGTAAAGGATGAGTAGAGACCGGTAGGTTGGAACCGTTTCAACGATCCCTTCCGCCGCCATGCCTTGGACGGCCAGAGTCATCCTCCTTACCTTCTCATTGACCTCGGAACTGATCTCGTCTCCAAATTCGAGGAGAAGTCCCCGGTCACCCATCAAATAAAATTGAATCTTGGGATAGAGAGCCATAGAATATGAATGCCAAATGTGAAAGCTCCTGCCTACCGCAGGCAAAGTTCAAATCGACTCCAAATTCCAAATGTCAAAACTTTTTGGATTTTGAACTTTGAAATTTGGACTTTACACTTCAAATGAAGTGTTTCATGGCTGTGACTTCAACACCGGCAGCCTTAAGACCCTCTCGAATCGTTTTCACCATCTGGACAGCAGCAGGATTATCACCATGGACGCAGAGTGTGTCCGCCTTCAGTTCGATCTCTGTTCCATCGATGGCGATCACCTTTCCCTCCAAAGCCATCTTTAACGCCCTCTTGGCAACCACTTCGTGATCGTGAATCACTGCACCCTTCTCCCTCCGAGGGACCAGAGACCCATCGTTTCGATACGCCCGATCTGGAAAGGCTTCAAACGCGATCCGAATCCCGTAGCGTTTCCCAATCTCCTGAAGGGTCGCCCTTTTCGAGGAGGCCAAGACAACCAAAATGATTGCTCGATCCACTTTGACCACTGCCTCTGCAATTGCCTCCCATATCGTGGGATGGGCTACTGCCATGTTGTATAAAGCCCCATGGGTTTTCACATGTTGAAGTCTTAATCCCTGAAAGATGGCAAAGGCCTGCAGCGCTCCCATCTGATAGAGGACATCGTCTTGAATCTCCTCAAGGGTGGCATCGATGTTTCTTCGGCCAAATCCAATGAGATCGGGAAAACCAGGATGAGCTCCCACTTCCACCCCATATTGCTTTGCTAAAGAGATCGTTTTCCGCATCACAGCAGGATCTCCTCCGTGGAATCCACAGGCAATGTTGGCCGAGGTGATGTGAGGGATCACCTCTTCATCGAGCCCCAGTTTGTAAACGCCAAAACTTTCACCTACATCGGAATTCATGTCGATCTGGATCTTTGGACTCATATTCCCTCCTCCAATACCATCTTGATAGCTCCCTTGGGACATACAAAAGCGCAGATGCCACAGCCCTTACAATAATCTAAATCGATCAGAACCTCTCCTGTCTTTTCATCTCGGACGATGCAGAGCTCCGGACATAACAGGCTGCAAATCTCACACGACTCACACTCCCTTAAACCCAGACAGCGCTGGGCCTCTTGGAGCGCCTCTCTCTTAAGGAGACCGAATTCGACTGGAGCGAATGCTCCTCTCCGTCTATTGACGGAGAGGGTTCTCCGTTTCGGACTTCGCACTGCCCTCTTTTCACACTCCCTAACCATATTACACGATTCTTAATCCCCCCACCCCCCCTTTACTAAAGGGGGGATAAGGGGGGATTACTCTATGCCCTTTGCTCTCTGCACGATGCTTTCTTATGAGAGGTACTGATGAATTGACTTCGCTCCTTTCTTTCCGGCAGCAATGGCATCGATTGCCCAGCCTGGTCCTGTTACTGCATCACCTCCTGCAAAAATGCCTTTTCTACTGGTTTCACCGGTTTTTGGATCAACCTTTATCGTCCCATCCGGATTGGTTTCGAACCCCTTTGAACCATTTCGGTCGACTCGTTGACCGATGGCTGCAATGATCGTATCTGCATCAATCCTAAAGTTGGAACCCTCAACAGGAAGGGGCCTTCTTCTTCCAGTCTCATCAGGTTCACTGAGTCTCATCCTGCCACACTCCATTCCGATCGCCTTCTCTCCTCTTCCAAGTATCTTGATCGGAGAAGCGAGAAAATGAATCCTGATCCCTTCACGGATCGCCTCCTCCACCTCTTCGGGAATTGCGGGCATCTCTTCTCTCGACCTTCGATAATAGATCTCCACCGACTCTGAACCGAGGCGGCTTGCTGAACGGGCCACATCGAGGGCCACGTTTCCTCCACCGATGACAGCGATCTTTTTTCCGATCCCGATCTTCTTTCCAAGATTGATATCCCTCAGGAACTCCACACCTGGAAGAACTCCTTGGAGTTTTTCGCCCGGGACGTTTAATCTTAAACTCCTGTGGGCTCCAATCGAAAGAAAGGCAGCTCGGAAACCTAATTTTTCAAATCCTCTGCCGTTCCCATCGAAGTGAGCACGATGGCTCGTCTCCATCTCAACGCCCAAGGTCCTGATTCCATCGATCTCCATCTTGAGGATATCCCTCGGCAATCGAAATGCTGGGATGCCGACGCTGAGCATTCCTCCAAGAACGGGCAAGGCTTCAACGATCTTCACCTCATAGCCGAGAAGCCTCAGATCATTGGCTGCTGTCAAACCCGCTGGCCCAGAACCGATCACCAAAACCTTTTCTCGTCTTTTCCTCCTTACTTTCCTGAGAGGTTGCTCTCCACTCCGCTCATGCTCTGCCACAAATCGCTTCAGGAGACGAATGGGAATTGGCTGATCGACCTCTGTTCTCAAGCAGGCCTCTTCACAGGGATGGTGGCAGATGAAACCACAGATGGCAGGTAAGGGATTGACCTCTCGGATCAATTCCAAGGCCTCTCTGAATTTCTCTTTCGCAACCAGAGCCACATAGCCTTTCGTATCCTGGCCGATCGGACAGGCCTCCTGACAGGGAGGAAGGGAAACCCTTTCTTTACCGGTTCTTCCCTCAATCCTTCTTCCGTAGAGAGTCCCTCGAAGGCTCTTTTCTTCCTCTCGATATTCTGAGATGAGCTCGGCAGGACAGCCACGAATACAGACGTTGCAGGTGTGACATTTTTCGGGTTGGATGACCGGCTTATGGGTTCTTCCTTCAACCATGGACACGCTTTCCCAATTCAATTCCAATCCGAAGGGCTTTGAGATTGAGGTTTCGGAATCGCTCAGCCACGTGGGTATGGATGGCCTTCTTCATAGCCTTGCAGGAGACAATCTTTGTCGCCTCGATGAGGGCACCTAAAAGGATGATATTTGCCACCTGCCTGTTCTTCAACCTTTTCAGTCCATATTCCGTAGCAGGAATTCCTATCTGAATCGCATGTAAGCCTTCTTTTGGCATCACCTGGCCCTGATCGAAAAGGATGAGACCAGATTTCTCCTTGACGTCGGCATAGAAAGTATCGTAGGCCCCTTGAGACATGGCAACCAAGATGTCTGAGGTGATCAGATGAGGGAAATCGATCGGTTCGTCAGAAAAGACGACTTCTGATTTACAACTCGAACCCCTGGCCTGAGCCCCGTAGGAATTTGATCCGGCAACATACTTCCCCTCGATCACACCTGCCTCTCCCAACAGGATGCCTGCCAAGACAATCCCCTGACCTCCAAATCCACTTAAACGCACCTGGGTTATTTCTGCCATCTCAGAAATTCTCCGGTGATGATCCTCTCAGCCATTTCCTCTTCGGTCAGACCCTTTGCTTCCTCCTCCAAGACGCATCGACGGATAAGATCCTGTATCATCTCCTCTGGTCGATCAAATAGGTTCCGCCTCCCGAATTGGGTTGGGCAAGGGGAGAGGACTTCAATGAACGAGAATCCCTTATGAAGGAGCGCCTTCTTGACAGAGTTGATAAGGGCCACAGGCTGCGTCACCGCATAGCGAGCCACATACGTGGCTCCTGCAGCCTCGACCAATTTACAAAGATCAAAAGGACGGTAAGGATTTCCTTCGGCGGTGGTGGTCGTTTTAGAACCTTTGGGTGTCGTCGATGCCACCTGCCCTCCGGTCATGCCATAGATCAGATTGTTCGCACAGATGACTTTAAGGTCGATATTCCTTCTTGCTGCATGGATGAGGTGATTTCCTCCAATCGAGGAGAGATCACCGTCTCCACTGATCACCATTACACAGAGTTCTGGGTTATAGAGCTTGGCTCCTGTGGCAAAAGCCAATGCCCTTCCATGGAGAGTGTGGAGGGTATCTCCGTTGAAATGCGGGCTCGGTATCCAAGCGGCGCAGCCGATGCCGGAAACAAAGAGCATCTTCTTCATATCCATTTTCAATTCATCAATGGCTCGCAAAATAGCATTCATCAGTATGCCATGGCCGCAACCTGGACAGAAGGGCGTCGTTTTCACACCCGGTCGGAGATATTTCTCCATCGCCCTGACCATCGCTTTACCCCATTAAATCCGAAATTCGAATATCGAAATCCGAAATTGTTTAAACTCCAAACACTAAACCCTAAATCCTAAACAAACCCAAAATCTAAAACTCAAAAGGCTAAACAGCTTTGAGTTTTGTGTTTTGGACATTTGAGTTTGTTTAGAGCTTAGTATTTCGAGTTTAGAGTTTAACATTTTTGTTTCGAATTGATCCTTTCAGGATACTTCGCCCGTGCTTCGAATTTACCTCACCAAATCTTTCTCAAAGTTTCCAAAATGGTTTCTGGCTGGATGACTTCTCCATTGGTCTGGCCAAGAGAGATCACATCGCAAGCAGAGTACTTCCTTACCTCACCAGCCACTTGGCCCTGGTTCATCTCTGGGACAATTAATTTCTTGACCTTCTTGCTCGCTCCTCTCACACCCTCCTCGGGAAATGGCCAAAGTGTCTTCAGCCTTAACAGACCGATCTTTCTGCCCTCTTTCCTCAATCGTTTGACCACATAGAGGCTCGTTCGAGCCGTAAATCCATAGGCAATGAGGCCCATCTCAGCCTCCTCTAAAAAGTGGTCCTCTGTCTCAACGATCGTTTTGCTGTTTTTCAAAATTTTTTGATTGATTCGTTCCACCAATCCGGCCTGAATCTGTGGGTCATCGGTCTTTCGAAATCCATAGGCATCATGAGTGGAACCGGTTACAAGGAGTCGTTCTCCTTCTCCAAAGGCGGGCATCGGAGGAACGCCCTCCTCCTCTTCTGTCCCGAAGGGAGAGCCACCTTTCTCTTTCTTTCTGCTCCAGACCTCCACCTTCTCTGGAATCCTTATGGTTTCTCGGAGGTGGCCCACAGCCTCGTCCGCCATGACGAGAGTGGGAACCCGATATCGTTCGCTTAAATTGAAGGCACGAAGCGTGAGGTCATACATTTCCTGCACAGACCATGGAGAAAGGGCAATCACTTGATAGTCTCCGTGGGAGCCCCATTTGGCCTGCATGATATCTCCACTTCCAACCTTTGTCGCTTGTCCAGTGCAGGGGCCTGCCCTCTGGATATCGATGATGACACAAGGGGTCTCTGTAAAGGCTGCATATCCGATCGACTCCTGCATCAGGCTAAAACCGGGTCCAGAGGTGGCTGTCATTGCCTTTGCTCCTGCCCAGGAAGCCCCGATCACTGCGCAGAGGGAGGCAATCTCATCTTCCATCTGAATAAAGATTCCTCCCACCTCTCTCAACCGAAAGGCCATCCGCTCCATGGTTTCACTCGACGGGGTGATGGGATAGCCTGCATAAAATCGGCATCCCGCAGCAATGGCACCTTCTGCAGATGCCTCATTGCCGGAGAGGTAATGGAGTCCTTTCGGAAAGGGAGTCTTCATCCACTTGGAAGGCATTTCTCAACCGTTAGAGTCCGAAAGATAAGAGAGATTTCTGAAAAAGTCCAGAAATCTCTGATTACACCGATTATGAAACGATTCCACAGATTAGAAATGCATTGAAAAATAAAGAGAAATCTGTGGAATCATTTTTTGAAATCTGCGTAATCAGAGAGCGAAATGCAGTTTTTCAGAGCTCTCTAAGAAAACTCTTGACAAATATTAAATTAAAAGGGATAAATAAATCAATATCCACAAAAGGCCGGAGGAGGTGACAAAGAATGGCGTGCGGAATGAAACACCCCAAAGCCAAGAAGGCGACCAAGAAAGCCAAATCAAAGAAGAAGTAGTTCGGCTCCCCTTCGCTGTCCACGGTTATTTTTTTCTTGACAATAAGGGGGATTTTTGCTATCCGTGTTTTCTGTAAAAAAGCGTTTAAATCTGACTTGCGCGAATAATTTGGGTACTTATTCATTGATGAAAGGAGGTGAAGGGTGATGAGGAAGTGGGTGAGCATCTTTTTGGCATTGGCGATTTTATCAGTTTTCTCCCTTGGGTGTGGCGTAACAAAAGACGCAAAGATCAAATGTCCAAAATGCGGCGCCGTTTTCACAGTAGATGAGGGCATGGCCGAAATTCAGAAGAAAGGCTACTAATCCCCGCGCATTAAACAAACTGGAATTTCCTCTGGAGGAAAGAGACAAATCTGAAAAGGGAAGAGCAGTGCTCTTCCCTTTCTGTTTGTTGAAGATCTTTCGGGATCTGGTTTCTTAGATTGAAAACTCAATAAGAGTTTTCTCTCTGTTTAGGATCCCAGAAAAAAGGGTACCGCCCAGATATCTTGGGATCAGCTGGGAGAGTTCCCGGATGATTTCATCGGCACATTCCTTCCCAACTTCAGACAATACATCGATGGGGATAAAAACATTTCTTGTCTTTTCGGTCGCCTTATCTTTCTCACACTGACGCCACACCCAATTTCGAGTCAGCACCTCTTGATCATCCCGATAGACCAACTCCCCTTTGGGCACGATGATCGTTTCATCCTCGCCCATCGGAGTAAATGGCTCCCAACCTTCTGTGAACCGAAGATAGATATTCCCCTTAATGGTATTGAGGTCGTGGCCTCCCATAGGGACCAGGTATCTTAGAGAGACACTGTTATACAGATCGACCAAAGGGTTAATCCTCGGAAAGGGATCTCCCTTGAGAATTCTTCTGGCCATGGATTCGATCGAACTTGGAAATTTGCTTCCGGAAATGCCCAATTTGGAGAAGGCACTTCTCCAGGGTTTGATCCTTGGATGCTCCTGAGCTTTGTCAGCGATGAAGTTTCTTTTCATCTCCTCGATGGTCTGGATGAGAAGACCTTCAATCTCTCCGGAGGGCCGAGTATTGTCAACCTCTATGGCTACGACCAGGCCAATGGTGAGATCGGGCAAGATATCGAATAACTCCTTCTGAATAGAAAATTGCATGGTCTACCCCTTCTTCCCGTAACATTCCGTGGAGCAAATGTCAATTTGTCCATTATTGACGGGAGAATCCATTTCTTATATATAATGGTCTACATGGGGATAAAACCCACCATTTTGATTGTGGACGACGAACCCGGAGCACGGGAATCCCTTGAGGTGATTCTCGAGGATGATTATCAAGTCCTGAGCGCCGCGAGCGGCCAAGAGGCATTAGAAACCCTTCAGAAGAAGCCCATCGACCTTGTCCTCCTCGATGTGAACATGCCCAATATGGATGGATTGACTGCTCTCCGTGAGATTAAGCAACAGGATGAAGAGATCGATGTCGTTATGGTCTCTGCCCTCAATCAGGCTCGAAAGGCGGTGGATGCCATCAAATTGGGCGCCTATGATTATATCACCAAGCCTTATGAACCTGAAGATATCCTCTCCACGGTGAATCGGGTGATCAGCAAGCAGAAGCTTTACAAAGAATTGGATTTTCTTCGTAAGGAGGTAGAGGAGTCTCGTGGGTTCGACGAGATCGTCAGCCAGAACAAGATCATGCAAGAGATCTTCCAACTCATCAAGAAGGTTGCCTTCACTTCCACCAACATTCTGATCACGGGTGAAAGCGGAACGGGGAAGGAGCTCATCGCCCGCTCCATCCATCGCCAGGGGAATCGAAGGAATGGCCCCTTTGTGGCCATCAACTGTGCAGCCATCCCTTCTGAATTGATGGAGAGCGAGATGTTCGGCCACGAGAAGGGAGCCTTTACAGGAGCCCATACACGAACAATTGGGAAGTTTGAATATGCCAATGGAGGAACCCTCTTTCTTGACGAAGTCTCCGTATTGAGGTCTGATCTTCAGGCAAAACTTCTTCGAGTTCTTCAGGAGAGGGAAATCGAACGGATCGGCTCGAACAAGCCCATCAAGATCGACATCCGGGTCATTTCAGCCACCAATACCAACCTTGAGGATTCGGTGTTGCAGGGGAAATTCCGTCAAGACCTCTATTTCCGCCTCAATGTGGTTCCTATCGCCATTCCGCCTCTTCGGGAGAGGAGGCAGGACATCCCTCTTCTGGCCAAGCACTTCCTCAACAAATTCAACACGGCTTTTCATAAGAGAATCGCCGGATTTACTCAGAAAGCCCTGGATGGCCTCATGAAGTACCATTGGCCGGGAAATATCAGGGAACTTGAGAACCTCATCGAACGGATCGTCGTCCTCTTACCCAAGAATGAGCCGATTGACCTAAAGGATATCCCTCTTGAGATCTTAATGGATTCGGGTCAAGACATCCAGGACTTTGAAATCCGGAAGCTGGGACTGATAAAGATCAGAGAAGCCCTTGAGAAACGGATCATCCTCAACGTTCTCCAAGCCACTCAGTGGAATCAAACAGAGACTGCGAAGATCCTAAAGATCAATCGGAATACCCTCATTCAGAAGGCGAAACAGCTGGGCATTCAGATCAAAAAATAGAGGACCGACTGTTCTATTTTTCATGGATTGCCTATAATCGTGTGCAGTTTCAACTCTACCAATCAAATCAAGTAGTTCACCTATCTCTTTCGCCAATTCTCTTTTGCTGTGCCCATTAAAATAGGCAATGCATTGAAGGGGTAATCCATGGGCTTCAAAAATTACCTCCGAAGAAATCTCTTTGAAAACAATGAATTAACGCAAGTCAGGGAGCAGAACCTCTCTCCTTTCTCTTTGGCATCCATCTTGCTGCCCTACAAAAACGTTTTCTATTGCTTCTTTTCTTTTCCCACTCATAAATCCATTGCAAAGGAGGTGATCGTATGAAGCGCATCGCAATCGAGCTGCTCATCATCGCGGTCACGGTGATGGCCTATGTCCTGCCGGTCTTGGCCGAAGGCGGGGGATACTAATCCAACCGCCTATTTTCACACCACTTAAGAAGAAAGCATAACCTTTTAGGTTGTGCTTTTCTTTTTTAAATAACCTTTGACATCTTCCCCATTTCCTCCTATATATAATCCTAAATTTAGAAAACAAGGAAAGAATTTGGATTTGAATAAGAGAACTTACATCTTCATCCACTTATTAATTCTGGCATCCTCTCTCTTCTTTTTACAGAACCTCTCCGCAGAAATAAAGGGTGACAAAGAGATCCTTTCTCAGGGAGGAGTTTACCGAAAGCCACTCGAATTTAGCCCGAAAACCCTCGATCCAGCACTCTCCATCGACAAGTATGCAGTTACGGTCATCCAGCAGGTATTTGATGGATTGGTTCAATTCGACCAGGATCTCAATGTCATCCCAGCCATTGCCAAATCCTGGAAGATCTCTCATGACGGTCTCACCTACACCTTCTTTCTGAGAGAAGGTGTCAAATTTCATAATGGTCGAGAGGTGACCTCCGATGACTTCATCTATTCATTTAAAAGGATAATAGATAGCAAAACGAAATCACCTGCCGCACGTTTTTTGGATCGGGTTTTAGGGTTCAAGGAGTTTCGGGAAGGAAAAGAGAGCCATCTGGAAGGTCTTAGTTCTAAGGGAAAATATATCTTTGAAGTCAGGCTATCGGAACCTTATTCTCCATTCCTCTCTATTTTGGCGATGAACAAATTCAAGGCGGTACCAAGGGAAGAGGCTGAAAAATCAGGTGTTGACTATGGGAAATTTCCTGTGGGGACAGGGCCCTTCAGATTTGTATCGATGAAGGAAGGCCAAGAGATTGTCGTTGAAGCCAATCCTGACTATTTTGAAGGAAGGCCTTGCTTGGATAGGATCATTTTCAAAATCTTCCACGGCAGCCCAAGGGAGGAGATTTACGGCAAGTTTAAAGAAAGAGAACTCGAAGACTCGCCCGTCCCCTTTAAAGAGGTTGAAGAGGTAAGAAGCTGCAAACAGTATGTCTTTGTCCAGAAACCCACCCTTTCTCTTCGCTTTTATGGTTTCAACACACAGATTGAGCCATTAAAGAAAGAGGGAGTAAGAAGGGTTATCAATTTGGCCGTTCCTAAAGAGGAGATTGGTAGAGATATCTTGAAGGGCATGACACATCTTACCGATCGGATTATTCCTCTGGGGATGCCGGGTTACACCCCAGCTAAGACAGGTGGAGGATATCAACCTCAAAAGGCGAAGGAGCTCTTGCAAGAGTTAGGCTATTCCGGGGGCAAGAACGTAGCTCCCATTGAATTTTGGTCAGCGGCCAAGTCGGAATTGGCAGTTAAAGAACTGGAATTGGTCAAATCCCATCTTTCTCAGATTGGGATTTCCCTCCACATCCGATACGAAACGCATTGGCCAAAGTTTCAAGAACTCCTCTCGTCGAAAAAGGCTCCCATGTTTATGTACGCCTGGTATGCTGACTTCCCAGATCCTGATAATTTCTTAGGGACCCTCTTCCATTCCAAATCGAGCTACAATTATACAGCCTATCATAACCCTGAAGTGGATCGCCTCATCGACAAGGCGAAAACCGAGAGGGATTATTTGAGACGAACAGAGATCTATCGAAAAATTGAAGAGATCATTCTTGAGGATGCGCCGATCGTTCCCATGGTGAACCATTTGCTCCAAATGGTATATCAACCTTATGTTAGAGGTGTGGAGGTGAATGCCCTCGGCGAACCTTATACTCCGATGAAGAAGATCTGGTTGAAAAAAGGACAGTAACCCTCCCTTTTCAAAAATCCAAATGGATTCCACGAAAGATCCCAAAAGGATTCGTCTCCAGACCAGACTCATTCTCTATTCTACCTTTGTCATCCTCCTGATTATGCCTTTGGTCATCCTCCTTGTGGAGAAGCGGCTGTCCGAGACCATTGAGGAGGAGGCAAGAAAGCGAGGAATGGCCATTGCCAGAAACTTGGCCGCCATGAGTACCAATCCCCTTCTCACCTATAACTATGTCGTTCTCGAGCAGAACGCAGAGAAGGTAGCCCTTGAAGAAGACATCGTCCATGTGATCATCCACGACAAAGAGAGTCGGGTAGCCGCCTATAGCCAACATGATGAGAAACAAGGGATGATCCTGACCGATGAATTGAGCCAGAAGGCTGTCAAGGCAAGAGAGCCACTGATCCAGTCGACCATTTATGGAGAAAAGAAGGTCCAAATACTGGATATCTCGATTCCTGTCTATATTAAAGAATCCCAGGAGAAGTGGGGAACGATTCGGATTGGTCTCTCCTTGGAGAGAATGCGTGGTGAGATCTTAAGAACCCGGCTCAACCTACTTCTTTTAGGATTGTTCGCCATTGTCCTTGGCATTCTTGGGTCGATCTTTTTCGCCAGACGCATTACCAAACCTATTTCAAGATTGGTGGAGACAACCATCTCCGCAGCCGAGGGAAACCTTGATCAGATCATCGACCTTAGGACACGGGATGAGATAGAAGATTTGGGAAAAAATTTCAACCATATGATCCAGCAGATTCGTCTCCATCGAAATGAATTGGAGAATCGCCTTCGAGAGATCACCTCCCTCAAAGCTTATGCTGATAATATCCTTTCTTCCATGACCAATGGGCTGATTACGATTGATCTGGAGGAGAAGATCGTCACCCTCAATGAGATGGCCGAACAAATCTTGGAGAAGAGAAAGGAGGAAATTGTTGGTCTGCCGTTGAATCACGCTTTCGGTGACAGTCACTCCCTTAGCCGGATGATGACCCAGACGTTATCGCATGAAGAGGCAATATTTCACTCAGAACTGGAGGTGAAGAGAGGCGAAGAGAGCCTCTGGTTGATGGCGAGCACTTCGTTGCTGGTCGATGGAGAAGGAAAGAAGATGGGGGCGATGGTTGTTTTTCAGGATATCACCGAGATCAAGGCTCTTGAGGAGAAGCTCCGGCAAGCAGACCGACTGGCCGCTCTGGGAACCCTCTCCGCAGGCCTGGCCCATGAGATTAAGAATCCCCTCTCTGCCATTAAGACCTTTGTGCAACTCCTACCCAAAAAGCTTGAGAGCCGATCTTTTATGGAGAAGTTTAATGTCACAGTTCCACGGGAGATCGACCGGATCAACCAGTTGGTGGAGGATCTTTTGGAATTGACCCGAAGAAGGTTGCGACCCATGGTCAGTCTGGATGTGAACCGGCTGGTCCTTCAGGTCATCGATCTCCACGCAGAAGAGATGGAGAAAAAGAGGATCCTCTTCGAAGACCGTTTGGACAGGACGATCCCTCTCATCACCGGCGATTCAGAGGGACTCTATCGGGCCTTTTCCAATCTGGCGATCAATGCAATGCAGGCAATGCCCAACGGTGGATCGCTCGCCATCTCATCCGAACAGGAACCCTCCTCATTCATGGTGAAAATCACGTTCAACGATACAGGGATCGGGATGGATGAGGAGACATCAAAGAGTCTCTTCAATCCATTCTTTACCACAAAGGACAAAGGCGTTGGACTTGGAATGGCCATCACCCAGAAAATTATCGAAGACCACCGGGGAACGATTGAGGTCATAAGCGAGAAGGGAAAGGGAGCCACATTTGTCTTAAGGCTCCCTGTTGTAAAAGTCTAAGATTGCCTATAAATATGGGCAGTCAAAAAAGTTCCTCAGGAACCCGCCTTGCCTCATTAAAATTGCAACTTTTTGAAATTTATAAGATTTTATTTTTCCTCAAGAATAGTGGAAATTGGCATCGTATTTGCTCTATAGATTGTACTCTCTCCCTTTACTACACAAAGGGCAGAAAAATTTTATCCTGGAGGAGAATCATGGAAAATCTTGCTAAACGTATTTTGGTGGTCGATGACGATCAGGGCATCCTGGACTCCTTCGAGGTCCTCCTTGGTGACCGGTATGATCTCGTTAAGGCAGACAATGGTTATGAGGCTCTCCGAATTCTTGAGAGCCACCCACCGCAACTCATGTTCTTGGATATCAAAATGGCTGGCCTTGACGGAATCGATATTCTGAAGACACTTCAGAAGGGGCAGAAAAGTGTAGAGGTGGTGATCATCACAGCTATTGACCAGGAGAAGACCGAAGAGGAGGCGAGATCCTTAGGAGTGATCGATTACCTTAAAAAACCTCTCGATATCTTTGAGGTCGAAAGGATTACCTCCCAGGTTCTAAACTGAGATTTCGATCCGGCGCCATTATTCCTTTTCCGCTTGCCTTGATCTTGGCGGTACTCGTTTTGCTTATCGCTCAGGGCAATGCCCAGCCACTGTTTGAAGTTTAAAGAGAGTCGCTCTTTAGGGATATTCATAACCACGAATCCGTTTCGCCTTTTTAAGGGTTGCTGAAATCAACAGAGGATAATGGATCTTTGTCTGGATAGAGGTTACAATTGACAACGAATCTAAAATCAATTAAGATTTATTAATTTTTTCGGTTCGGAGGCGTTTGATGCATGCGGTGGTGAAGTCTGGAGGAAAGGAGTATCGGATCTCTAAAGGAGACATCATCCGAGTGGAGAAGCTTGGAGGGAAAGTTGGAGATCAAGTGACATTTAAAGACGTCTTGGTGGTTTTTCACGAAGATCAGGTGGAGTTCGGTACCCCCCATTTGACCAATGCAGTGGTCACGGCCGAGATCGTCCAGCAGACCAAAGGAAGAAAGGTTCTCACGTATAAAATGAAGAGGAGGAAGAATTACCGGCGATTCAAAGGACATCGTCAGAATTATACTTATCTGAAGGTGAATGAGGTCTCGTTGGCCTAAGGGCGAGAATGTCAAATATCAAAGTTCCTGCCCACCGCAGGCAGGCAAAGGACAAATGAAATCCAAAGTTCAAATTTTGGAATTTTTCGATTTTGAAATTTGACATTAATTTGACATTTGGATTTGCGAATTACCAGGAGGAAGTTATGGCACATAAGAAAGCAGGAGGAAGTTCTCGGAACGGCAGAGATAGTGCAGGACAACGCTTGGGGGTCAAGCGGTTCAGTGGCCAGTGGGTCCAGGCAGGAAACATACTGGTCCGGCAAAAGGGGACCAAGGTCCATCCCGGAGAGAATGTCGGGATGGGAAAGGACTATACCCTCTTCTCGAGAATCGACGGGATCGTAAAATTTGAGAAGAAAGGAAGAGACAAGAAGCAGGTCAGTGTTTACACCCAAGCTGTCTAATCCAACACCACAAAGAATGCAGGGCAGGCCCCTGAACCTGACATGGTGCGGGGCAAGGCCCCGAACCCAACGGAGGTTTTGGGGCTTCTTATTTTATGAGCTACGAGATTCGTCGTTACCTGTTGGTGGATGACCATTCAACCTGTGTTCCGTAGCAATGAAGTTTGTCGATGATACAAGAATCCATGTGAAGGCAGGGGACGGCGGAAATGGGTGTGTCAGTTTCAGAAGAGAACGCCTTATTCCCAGGGGAGGCCCAGATGGCGGTGATGGAGGGAAAGGTGGGAATGTGATCCTGCAAGCAGATGCTCAACTCTCTACGCTTCTCGATTTAACTTACCCCCAACAGTTTCGCGCCCAAAAAGGGAATCACGGGCAAGGCAAAGATCAGACAGGAAGAAACGGAAAGGATCTGGTCATTCGGGTTCCGGTCGGCACTCTTGTTCGAGATGATCAGACCCATGAGGTGCTGCAAGACCTTCTCTTTGACGGTCAACAGTTCGTTGCGGCAACCGGGGGGCGAGGCGGCAGAGGGAATGCACGATTTGCCACTCCCACAAGTCGTACCCCTCGTCATGCTGAAAAGGGAGAGAAAGGCCAGGAATGCTGGCTTCGGCTCGAACTGAAACTCCTCGCCGACGTTGGCCTCGTCGGCTATCCCAATGTCGGAAAGTCAACCCTCCTCTCCAAAATATCCTCTGCGATACCTAAGATCGCGGATTATCCCTTCACTACCCTTGTTCCCAACTTGGGAGTGGTGGTCAGAGAGGATCACCGACCCTTTGTGGTGGCCGATATTCCCGGATTGATCGAAGGGGCCTCTCGAGGCGCAGGACTTGGCTTGGCCTTCCTCCGACATGTAGAGCGGACGCGCCTCCTCATTCACCTCTTGGATATCGCTGAAGGTTCCTCCGGAAACCCAGTGCAGGACTTCCAGGCCCTTAACCATGAACTGAGGGCCTACCACCCTTCCCTTCAAGAAAAGATTCAACTGATCGCTCTCAACAAGATCGATCTCCCATCGGTCCGGGAAAGGACGGCAGACCTTGAGATTCAATTTGAGAAGATGGGAGTCCACCTCCATCTCATCTCTGGCAAAACAGGAGAGGGGATCGGCGACTTAATGGAGGCTGTGTCTCGAACATTGGAATCTATTTTGAGTGCGGAGAATCCGCAATAAAGACATCTGAAAAAAAGACTCTCCGAAAGGCAAGACATTGCGGATTGCAGATTGAAACATCTGAAATCTAGAGCCTTAAATTTGAAATTAGAACAGGAGATATGAAAAGACAAGAGGCTGAGCGAAGGATTGGATTATTTGGGGGAACGTTCAATCCCATCCATCTAGGTCATCTTCGGGGCGTACAAGAGATCCGAGAGACGTTTGGACTTCAGGAGGTGATCTTCATTCCCGCAGCCATCCCACCCCATAAGGCTACAGAGGAGGTGATCGAGGCAAGGCATCGGTTTGAGATGGTGAGGCTCGCTACGGCGAGCAATCCGTTCTTCTCCATCACTGACATCGAGCTCTCAAGGCCTGAGAAATCTTATTCGATCGATACGATCCGGTATTTTCGAGAAAAACACCCCGACGACTTCTTCTTCATCTTGGGAAAGGATGCGTTCGTAGAAATCGAAACTTGGAAAGAATTTCAAAACCTGTTCTCGCTTTGCAACTTCATTGTGATGACCCGGCCCGGCTTCCAGAAGACCTCTTCCGCCTCTCTGCTTCCAGAAGCCTTGGTGCCCGTTTTCCGCTACGATGAAGTGCTGAAGGCTTGGATCCATACCTCGGGTCATACCCTCCATTTCAAAGAGATCACAGTACTGGATATCTCTTCTACAAAGATTCGGGAATTGATCGAAAGAGGGGATTCCGTGAAGTATCTGGTCCCTGCGGAGGTGGAGGCCTACATCCAGAAAAATGGGCTTTACCGCCCCAAGCTATTCAAGGTTCAGGGCAAACCCTGAACTCAACGTAGTTCAGGGGCGTTTGAAATTTATGGCCGAAAATGGCATTTTATTAGCGGTGTGGTATTTTTTTGTTGTCATCATCATTTTTTCTGGTATAATGCTTAGCTCAAAATTACCCATTTAGGAGGATATGGGCACCGATTCAAAGATAAAATCTCTTCTCTGTCTGAAAGCAGCGACTGAAAAGAAGGCTCTGGATCCGGTCCTTCTGGAATTGAAAGAGATTGCCTCGTTCACCGATTACTTTGTTCTCCTCAGTGGCAAGTCGGACCGGCAGGTTCAGGCCATTGCCAAAGCGATTGAGGAAGCCCTCCAAAACAAGGGGATTCACCCTCTTGGCCAAGAGGGAACGCTCGCCGGAAAATGGATTTTGATGGATTATGAAGACGTGGTGGTCCATATTTTCTTAGAACCGATAAGGAAATTTTACGATCTTGAAGGGCTCTGGATCGATGCCCCGCGAATCGAGTTCCAAAAGGGGTGAACACGGGTGAAAGGACAAGTGGCATTAAAAAAGGGAGTCGATAAAAAGACGCTTGCGCGATTCAAAAAGATCCTTCTCAAAGAGAGGGAACAGATCGTCGGAGAAGTCAAACAGATTTATGAATCGTCAAAGGAGATGGGGCAAGATGGGATCCAGGACATCGGAGACGAGGCGGCCAATATCTATAATAAACAGATCCTGCTCAGCCTAAACGAGACTGAACGGATAAGGCTCCAAGAGGTGGATGACGCACTCGATCGTATTGAGAGTGGAACGTATGGCATCTGTGAGGAATGTGGAGGAGTCATCAGCCTAAAAAGACTCGAGGTGCGGCCTGTGGCAAAGTATTGTGTCCCTTGCTTGATGAAGTTGGAAAAAGGAAAGTAATCGGATGTTGGTTCGGCTGTTGTTGATCATCATTCTCATTGTGATTTCTCTCTTTTGCTGGCTTTCCTTGCTCAATCCTCTGGACGTGGAATTTCACTTTTTTGGAGAGACCATTCCGACGGACCTCTCCACCCTGATGATCTCCTCCTTTGTGTTGGGTGCGATGTTAGTCTTCATCAGCACTTTAGCCCGAGATGCGAAACGGGCGATTGAGGGCTATCAGAAATCTCGCCAAATCAAGAAAGAACAGTCCCTTAAGGAGGAATTGAACAAGGGAATGGATTACCTTCTTCGAGGGAATCTCGCCAAGGCCAAAAACCATTTCGTCGAGGTTTTGAAGAGAGATCCGTCACAGATCGACCTCTATTTCAGGCTTTCTGAGATTGCCCTCAAAGAGGGCAATGAGGAAGAGGCCCTCCATTGGCTGGAAAGGGCACGACCGATCGATATCAGGAATGTCGAAATCCTCCTCAGTGAAGCAACCCTCTACCAACGGATGAGGCGCTTCGACGATGCGATCCGAGCCTTAAACGTGGCCACCGGTCTGGATGAGACCAATCTCAAAGCCCTGAGAAGTTTGAGGGAGATCTATCTCGACAGTCGAAGGTGGGAAGAGGCGATCCGTGTCCAGAAGTCGATTCTCAAACTGATCAAGGGAAAGCAGGCTGAGGAGGCCGAGACCTTATGCTATCTGGGGTTAAAGTATGAACATGCGAGAGAACTCTTAAACCGAGGAGGCGAAGAAAATCTGGAGAGTGCCTTGAAAGAGGCCAAGGAGATCATCCGAGAAAGGAAGACCTTTGAGCCAGGGTTCTTGCTATTGGGCGACATCTATCTCCGAATGGGAAGGTGGGCCTCTTCCGGAAAGGTTTGGGGAAAGAGTTTCACCCGATTTAAGTCGATCGTCTTCATCCTTCGCCTCGAGGAGCTCTATCTCAGCCGGGAGGATCCGAGCACCTTGCTGCGGATCTACCAGAGGGCTCTCAGGCGCAATCCTGACCATTGGGTGATCGCCTTCTTTTATGCCAAACTCTGTTTGCGATTGGAGATGCTGGATGAAGCCCTTGACGAAATTCTTGAGATCAGTTTAAAGCGAAAAGACTTTCCAGCCCTGCACAGGCTCTTGGCAGAGATCTACCTTCATAAAAAGGATTTCACTCGGGCAGCCCAAGAGTTTAAGAAGACGTTTGAATTGAGCGGCACGTCTTATCTCCCATTCTCCTGCACGGTCTGTGAAAAAGAATCGAAGGAATGGATCGTCTACTGTCCTCAATGTCATCAGTGGAATACCTATGCGATCATAGAGGATGAAAAAGCCATCTCCTTGCCCTCTCCTTCCTTCTCCGAAAGGGCTCACTTCCCTTTATAGATACCTAAACGAACCCTGTTAGAAAGGATGGGGCTTTCATCCTACCCTGCCCTTTCTGTAAGGAATTGTCGTAGACTCGACTCTACGAGAAGCTTGGTTGATGTCAGCCTTACCATAAACTCCATAGCATGTTTACTATTCAACGGGGTAAATGGCGGGGTCTTCTAAAGGGGTGAAGATGAATGCGTTCCATTATTAGAAAACTCTTCCAGTTTTTATTGCCTCCCCAATGCAACTGCTGCGAAAGATTTTTGGATGAGGGACAAGACGCGATCTGTCCAGACTGTTTTTCAGAGATCCACTGGATCGGGCCTCCGTTCTGTTCCATCTGCGGAACGCCCTTTATCTCTGAGGAGGACAAACTCCATCCATGCGGTCGTTGTTTAACCAAGGGAAGATATTTTACAACGGCGCGGGCCCTGGGAGTCTACGATGGCTCTCTCCAAGAGGCGATCCACCGGTGGAAATATGAGGGAAAGACAACCCTGACCCCATTGTTTGGGAGATGGATGACAGAAGGATTGAATCGCTATTGGGATCCTACCCTTTTCGACCTCCTGATGTCTGTGCCACTCCATCCCCAGCGATTAAGGGAAAGAGGGTTCAATCAAGCTCTCCTCCTTGTGGAGGAATTAAGCCGTCGGACCGGGATCCCCTACCGAAAAAGGGGTCTTCGGAAAGTGAGGCCCACCACTCCACAGGTGAATCTCAGCGGTGCGGAAAGGGAGAAGGCCGTGAGGCGATCTTTCCATGTCATGCGAAAAGAAGAAGTGGAAGGAAAGTCGATCCTCCTGGTCGATGATGTCTACACGACTGGAGCCACAGTGAATGAATGTTCAAAGGTTCTGCTGGCCGCCGGTGCAAAAAGAGTCGATGTCCTCACGTTGGCCCATGCGCTGAAGAGTCCTTAAAGACGCTAAGCGCTTAGCGCTTAGCGCATAGCGATCAAAAGATGGCTCGTCGAAAGATATGGTTCTTTCTCTGGATCCTGATTCCGATCGTCGTGGTGGCGACCGTCGGCTTCCTTTTCATCCAATATTTCCTTGACCCCAATCTCTATAGGAACGCCCTTCAGGAATCACTGACCAAAACCCTGAGCAGAGAGGTCTCAATCGGTAGGGCAAAGTTAAGTCTATGGGGTGGCCTCGGGATCGTCTTCGAAGACTTCCGGGTGAAGGACCGTAGCCGTGTCCTCGATCTACTCCAGTCGAAAAGATTGATCTTGAGGGTCAAGTTCCTCCCTCTTCTCAAGAGAGAAGTTAAGTGGAAGCGCATCGTTGTCGATCAGCCCAGTCTCCATCTGCTAAGGGATAAGAGCGGACGATTCAATATCCTTGATGCTCCCTTAACGACAGAGGGATGGAAGGCTTCCCAGCAGAAGATGATCCAAACCATCTCGACCTTCTTCGAAGGCTCCTTTAGCCTTCAAAATGGAGCTATCTCTCTCTCCGACGAGAGCCTTGGGGACTCACCGGTAGTTACTCAAATACGATCCTTCAATCTTCGTCTCACAAAGGTCGCCTATCAGAAGCCCTTTCCGTTCGAACTCAGTGGAGAAATCGTCCATTCCACAGGAGAGGGGCGGCTCTCCATTGCCGGGACGATCCAAAATATCGCTGAGGACATGGACCTCTCGAAGGTCAGATTAAAAGGAGAGATGAAGATCAGAGGGATCGAGACCTCCCATTTCTGGCCATATCTGAAGACCCTGCTCCCTATGAGAATGATCTCAGGAACCCTTGACCTCAACGCCCATTATGAAGGGGCGTTTGCAGGAACCTTCAAGACCTCTGCCAAAATGAAGTTCAGGGATGTGGTCTATGACCATCCACAGGTCTTCGCACAAATCTTAAGGCCGAAATGGCTCAACCTCGATCTCCACGTAGATTATGATCTACGGGAGATCAGAGTCCCTCGATTGTCCCTCGAAGTGCCAGAGATTTCAGTAAAGGTGAAGGGAAGGATTCACGGGATCGGAACGAAGGAGATGGGCATCGAGGCAGAGGCTCAGAGTCAACCCTTCGATCTCTCAGAGGCGAAGAAGTTCATCCCCTATCGGATCATCACCTCGGATGTCTCTGGCCCGCTTTTCCGCGGGGAAGGAAACGGATCTGTCCAGATCGTCTCGGTTAAGCTTTCTGGAAAGATGCCCGAGATTGAACATTGTGATCAACCCCAATATGCCCGCACCCTTTCAGCAGAGCTGAAGCTCAACAGGGCACGGGTAAAGTTTCCTTGGAACCTTCCTCCCCTGGAGGATCTCAAGGGAACCCTTCTCTTTGAAGAAGGCCACCTCCACCTAAGAGAGGTGGAAGGGAGATTTCTCCATTCCACCATTGACCGTACCAATGGGATCTTTTACCGCCTCCTCCTTATTCCGACCCTTCAGGTCCATGGCCAAGGCAGATTAAGTATGACTGACCTTCCCACATTGATGAAGATTGGGGAATCGGCCAGCGACTTCTCGAGAGCCCTTTCCCCTATCAGCTCCTTCTCTGGAACGGCACAATATCAGGTTTCGGCCAAAGGGGAGTTAAAGAGTCCGCTGCGCTTTGAGCATCATGGCGTTTACCATCTTTCGAAAATCCGTTTCACCCATTCTCAAGTGCCATCCCCCATCTTCATCGGAGAGGGTAAAATCGATCTTTCCCATGAGGGGCTTCAATGG
>Ga0129298_10000118_pt1 | contig 26532 bp, 19 predicted proteins | sample I19B2metaG_FD_94707 | JGI IMG/M metagenome (GOLD analysis project Ga0129298, IMG submission 94707) | Lake sediment bacterial and archeal communities from Gulf of Boni, Indonesia to study Microbial Dark Matter (Phase II) - ​I19B2 metaG | ecosystem: Environmental > Aquatic > Freshwater > Lake >... | reverse complement strand
GTATATCTGATCATAACTGCATGGATTTCTGAATGTAAGTTACAAAAAACATGCATTTATTAATCACTAAAACCTCGTATATTATTAACAATCAATTGTTTATAACTATTTCACCAAACCCTATTTAACCACAGAGATCACAGGGATAATACACAGAGGACACAGAGTTTTTAAAATTGATTTTCCCTCTGTGCCCTTTGTGTAAACTTTGTGTCCTTTGTGGTTATAAAAAAGAATATGGAATTTTTATTTCATATTTTTCCAGAATTTCTCCTCTGCCATCCTGAATTCCCGGTTTTTCTTTCTTTCATAGAAATAGTATAGCAGGGAAGCTACTATCCCGATAATAATAGTGCCCAGAAGGAGATATTTGAATAATTCCGACATGCCTGAATTTGTGCTTACAGTTAAAGCTTCCTGAGCTGATACCGCTCCCTTGATTTTATGTCCGACCTCAATACCGAACAGATTCTTCATAAAAAATAACGAGAAGAAGGCAAGCAGACCTGAAATGACAGGAGTACTCAGCCATCCGATGGCTATTTCCCCGAGTAGTCTGAAGTTAATATTTCTTGCACCTTTGTAAAGACCTATCCCGATCACACAGCCGACTATAACCTGCGAACTTGAAACAGGTACCATGGGTATCGGCGGAAGACCAATCTTCTGAAAAAATTCTGAAAGTCCGCTGGATGAAAAAACAAATAATACCAGCGACTGTGCCAGAACCACAACCATGGCTCCTTCAGGACTAAGTTCAACAATATTTCCTCCGATGGTTTCCATTACCTTCTTTGAATAGGTAATAATCCCGAGCGCTATTGCTATTCCTCCTGCCAGGAATAACTGCTGGCTGGAAGAAAGTACTATAAATCCAAGGTCGAGAGGATCAAGATTAAATGACGGGATGAATATGCCCATTACATTTGCAATGTTGTTTGCCCCAAGGCTGTATGCACCGAATGCTCCAACAATAATGAGTCCGGTTTTTATGAAGGACTCAAATCGAAACAAATGTATTCTGCTGGCCTTCTTGATCTTAATTATAAGGATGAAAAGCAGTATTGCAAAAGCGGCACCTATTACTGGTCCGCTGATCCATGTAATAACAATCTTTGTAAGAGTCCCTGAATCAGTCTTGTTTCCTGTAAAAAGATTCCAGCCGATTATGGCTCCAACAATTGCCTGGGTCGTTGATACAGGAAGTGAGAATTTAGTCATTATGTAGACAGTTATAGCTGCAGCAAGAGCCAGTGTGAATGCCCCACCTATTGCATTGACCGCTCCAAGCTTACCAAGAGTATGCGATGCCCCGGCTCCCTGTAATACAGCTCCCAGAATAACCGCAACCGAGGCTATAATTGCAGCTTTTCTGAAAGTAACCATCTTTGAGCCTACTGCCGATCCGAATACATTCGAAGCGTCATTGGCCCCCAGTGACCATCCCAGAAATAGACCGCTTGTTAAAAACAACAAAATCATATTAATTCAAAGTTCAAAGTTCCAGGTTCATGGATTTCCGGTTGCCGGTAGCCGGTAACCGGTAGCCGGTCACCCTTTAAATGAGAATTTTAATCGCCATCCCCGACAACATATCCGCTGCTTTCTGTGCCAGATCGGAAATATTCTCTATATGATTGATCAAATATCTCAGCTGGTTTTTGTGTGCGAGATCAAGGTTATTCATATCCCTGAAGATGGTCTTTTTTATGCTGATTGTCAGGTTATCTGTCTCAGATTCAAAGTAATATACCCGTAATAGTTTTTCACGTACCATATAGGGGGTTCTGAAATATGCTCTTGCAGCAGGTACAAGTTCTTCTGCTGTATTAGATGATGTCTCTGCCAGGCTGATTATATTTTTATTAAGTGAAGAGGGAATTTCAGGTCTCTCAATATCAATCTCAGTAAGAGAGCTTTTTATTGAATCAATGATTTCATCTAGTACATCAATCAGTTTCACAACCTCTTCCCTTTGTTGCGGAAGAACTGAGTGAGTGATCATCTCATTTTCAATCTCCCTCTGAAGTCTGTCGGCACTGTTTTCCAGTTCATCAACCTTCTTCAGATGTCTTTCGAATGCCTCAAAATCCTTATCGAGGTAGGATTTCAGGGCCTCTCTGAAGACCAGCAATCCCAGGTCTATATTATCAAAAAATTCATCGATCCTGATAATGAGATTTTTAGTTGTTCTTTTGAAGACAGCCATTTTGCTAAATAGTTATGTTTCTATCAAATTTATGAAATAAAAATTGCAGCCTGCTATCAGAATTCAATTATCTTTTCCACCCTGTTGGTTTTGAGATATTGTTTCAGTATTGCCTGAATGTCGCGATTATCGTTTGAATGTTTTATGCATTCATGAACAGCAGTGAGTCCGAAACCTATATCATTTATGTCAAAATATCCGAAACCGTAGTATTTGCCGTTAAAAATTTTTACAGCACATCTTTCATCGTCATTTCTTCCCTTGTCAATAATAAAGAAGTTACGGGTTGCAAACACAAACTCCTCAGTTGCTTTTGATGCCCTTTCATTATATTCTCCGGGCGATTCTTTTCCGATACAGGCTCCTTTGCATATACCAACCTGATGATGAAAGCATTCACCGTTTGACTCATAAAGTCCACATAGTTTCTGACACAGGCTGTATTTTTCAACAAATGATTCCAGTTTTGCCCTTGCCCTTTCCTTTGAAGAAAAAACAGATAGTGGCGTATGATCTGAATCCAGAGATCCGAATCGGTAATTGATATACCCACCCGTATCCTCAAAGCTGTAGATTGCCCACTGAAAACTTGTTCTTCTCTGTGCCCTGTTATAGTGTGGCTTATTCCTTTTTATTTCAGAAGATTCCTTAAGCAATGCAATCAGCTCACTGCCTGTTGTTTCCCAATCAATATCGGCAATCTGATCACGCATCTCCATCGATCTGTTTGTTGAATTGTTAGAAAGATGGGTGTATATTCTCTGCTGCAGGTTCCTGCTTTTACCTATATATATCAAATCTCCTTTGTCATTATAAAAATAGTAAATGCCCGGCTCTTCCGGTATATCAGCTATTTTACCGGTGTCAAGCTTTGGATTAAGCTTGGATGTCCTTGTATTTTTTACCAGACTCTGTCTATTGCTGTTTAATTCCCTGTCTTTTTCCATTAGCAGCTCAAAAAGCCTTACTGTTGCAAGTGCATCACCTGCCGCACGATGCCTTTCATTGATTGATATTTTAAGATCCTTACATATACTGCCCAGACTATAAGACCTGTGACCCGGAAGGAGTTTTCTGCTGAGGGTCACTGTATCAAGAATATTGCGTTTGAAGTTGAATCCCAGCGATTTGAATTCCTGCCGGATAAATGAATAGTCAAACCTTGCGTTGTGCGCCACAAAGGTTCTGCCTTCTGTCATCTCCACAATATTTCTGGCAATCTCAAAAAAACGGGGAGCATTCTCCACCATTTCGTTTGTGATACCGGTAAGGTTGGTGATATAATAGGGGATATTTCTTTCCGGATTGACAAGTGAAACATATTCACCGGTTATCTTTTCACCATCATGCAGGTAGACAGCTATTTCAGTGATCTTTTCAAGTCTGGGACTGCCTCCTGTTGTTTCAATATCAATTATAGCATACATCTGAAAAACTACCTCTTAAGCTATTGCGAAGATAATCAGAATTGAAGTGAGTATAATTTTTAGTTTGTACTTTTGTCTGTTGTAAACTAACTGTTGATGGACGAATGTTACGGTAAATATTTTATCAGGAATGGAGAAAAGGTTTCCGCAGACCTTTTCAGCAGTGCAATGGTATATGAAGGCGACTCTGTTTATGAAGTTATAAGAATGGTTAAGGGCATTCCCGTATTTTTTGAAGATCATATGATTCGCCTTAAGAACAGTGCGAGTCTTCAGAAAAAGGAACTTGGAACAGATATTGATACCATCCGTCGGGATATTCTCTTACTCTCCGGTGCAGAAAAGTTAAAGGAAGTGAATCTGAAAATTGTATTTAGTTACAATGAAAATTCATCGGGTTACCTTATATATTTTATTGAACCTGTTTACCCGACAAAAGCCCAATACAGAAACGGAGTAAGGGGCATTCTTTTCAATGCTGAAAGAAAAGATCCTGCTTCCAAAGTGATCAACCATAAGCTTCGATCTGATATATATCATAAACTTATCCTCGAAAGAGCCTATGAGGCACTGCTGGTGGATCATAAGAACCGTATAACAGAGGGGAGCCGTTCAAATATTTTTTTCATCAGGGATAATGATTTGTACACAGCTCCTGATGAAGTTATCCTGAGTGGAATAACACGTAAGTATATCCTTGATATCTGCAGGGAGAAAAACCTGGAAGTGATATTTGAACCGGTTAAGGCAGATGAAATTCAAAATTATGATGCTGTTTTTATGACGGGTACTTCTCCAATGGTCCTCCCTTTCAGGTCTGTTAATGATTACAGTTTTAATGTCAGACATCCTTTGATAAGTGAGTTGCGAAGGCTTTACATAGCCAGAGCTGCTGATAGTGTCAGGAATTTCAGATCCGAATAAACTGCCTTAGTATAGCAGGGCAAAAAAAAATACCTATCTTTACAGAAATATAAGCATCAACCTCAGTCCTAAAAACTTTTAACTTTAAACTTTAAACATTAAACTTTAAACTTTTAACTTTAAAACTTCTTCCTATGTCAAGCATCCGCGACCTTAAAAAAGATATCGATTACCTTATTTATGAAGTCATTTCCGACTGCTTTGTTTACCAGGGTATTCATCCTGATAATAAAACAGAAGAGGTTAGTTCTATAATAAATGATGCTGTTAATTTACGCAATGATCTTATTGCAAGGGTTAACAATCCTGATGGGAAAGACAATCATAAAATTGTAAAGGCATATTATCAGGCGGTCAGAAAGGATCTTATAGGAGGTGTTGATAAGCTCTTCTCACGTCTTAGTGCTGTGTCAGCACCTAAGAAGAAGAAATAGAAAAGTTTTTGTAGATAAGTTTCCCGCAGCCGGTACAACATCCTTTGGCATCAATGTTTTGCAGTCTGATACTGTAACCTGATCTCTGTGATACACATATTCCGCAATCAGGGCAATCTGTATCCTGACCCGAAGCTGACCTGGAGTTGCCAATGTAAACATAATCAAGCTTCTCTGAAGCAATTTCATAAAGTCTCAGGAGCGTCTCATCGGGTGTCGGAGGATCATTTCTTTTGTACATCGGGTAATATCTGCTAAGATGAAGCGGTACATCTTTTCCCAGTTCTCCGGCAATCCAGGCAGCTTCCTTCTCCATCTCACCAGGATCGTCATTTTGTCCCGGTATTATTAGCGTGGTAATCTCAAGATGCCTGCCTTTTTCCGATATCATTTTTAGCGTATTTCTTACAGGTTCCAGGTCAGCACCGGTAAGCTTTTTATAGAAAACCTGATTAAATGCCTTCAGATCGATATTGAATGCATCAATAAATTCCAGTATTTCATTCAAAGGCTCTCTGTTTACATATCCATTGCTTATCATTGCAGTATACAATCCCTTTCTTTTTGCCAGGAGTGCGGCATCTTTCATATACTCAAACCAGATCACAGGCTCATTGTATGTGAATGCAATTCCTGTATTGTGGTGGGCTGTTAATGCTCTGCTAACCAGTTCATCAGCTGTAATCATATTTTCCCTGCTACCTGCTTCATAGCCCGATTGTGAGATACTGAAGTTCTGACAGAAGTCGCATCGCAGGTTGCAACCATACGAACCTGCTGAGAGTATATTTTTCCCGGGGAAGAAATGATATAAAGGTTTCTTTTCAACAGGATCAAGTGACAATGCAGAAAGTACTCCGTAAGTCTGTAATTCAATTCTTCCGTTATTGTTCTTTCTTACACCACAGATCCCGGATTTGCCATTATCAATCCTGCACTTGTGCGGACATAGCAGGCATTCTGTTTTGACTCCTGAATTCCTGAAAAGTTGTATCATAAATATGATTCTATAGCAAAAATAATCAATATTCAGCCCTTATTAAGGCGACAAATCAGATAATAATTTTCCTAAATTTGATAAAAACCAACTCTATGAAATCATTTAAAATATTTATGCTGCTGTCAGGTGTCCTTATTTCAGTGACTACATCATACAATTCCGCTTTAATCCCTGAGATTAAGGAACGTAATATTCTCAGTAAGGAGGCTTTGGCCATTAATCTGTCAGAATCACTGGTAGCTGATAATTCATGGAACAGACTTCCTGATTACAGTAGTCGTGAATTCTGGGAGAAGATTCCTGCACAGCTTAAGGTTAAATATATCTGCAGGGCTGAAGAATATCTGGATTACACCTGGCCGGTTGTAAAAGCATCTGACTATCTGGAGTTTATAAGATCAGGCGACAGGCGACAGGAGGTTTATTCTGAACCCAGCAGTGCTTTGAACGCACTGGTTATGGGTGAACTTGTTGAGGGAAAAGGAAGGTTTCTGAACCAGATAATCAATGCAGTATGGTATTATAGTGAACAGACATGGTGGGGATGGTCAGCGCATCTTTATTTTCAGAAAGCACCAATCGGACTTCCGGATATAAATGAACCTACAGTTGATCTTGGAGTGGGCGAGATTGCCAGCGACCTGGCCTGGACCTGGTATCTTTTCAGGGATGAGTTTGATAAGGTTCACCCGCTTATTTCGCCAAGACTTAAACAGGAAATAATGAAAAAAGCCGTGAATCCTTATTTTGAAAGAGACGATTTCGCTTATATGGGATTTACAGGGGGCAGGGTTAATAACTGGAATCCATGGGTCAATTATAACATGCTTAACTGCTTTTTGATACTTGAGGATGACCACAATCGGAAGACAGCTATGGTGAACAAGATCATTAACTCACTTGATAAGTTCCTTAACGGATATCCTGATGACGGAGGTTGTGATGAAGGTCCTTCTTACTGGGGAGTGGCAGGATCGATACTTTATGAGAGCCTGGCACTTCTGAAGGATGCAACATCAGGAAAATTTGATGTTTTTGATGATCCTCTGATCAGGAATATCGGAACTTATTTCCCGGGTGTTAATATCCATGCTCCCTATTTCATAAATTTTGCTGATGCTGATGCTACTACAGGTGGAAATCCTGCTACAGTATATATGTATGGAAAAGCTATAAAAAATGATCAGATGCAGAAGTTCGGAGCATATCTGGCTCAACTGAATAGATGGGGCGAAAATACCTTTTCAGGAAATATATTTGACCAGATCGAAAATCTTGCTCTTCTCCCTGAAATAACCACAGCAGAGGCAGAAGAAGCGCTTGTTGCCGATTTCTGGTTTCCGGATACTGAAATTGCAGGTGGCCGCGACACCGAAGGCAGCTTTAAAGGTTTCTTTTTCGGAGCAAAAGGAGGCTTTAATGCTGAGAGTCATAATCATAACGATGTAGGTTCATGCCTTATGTATTTTGATGGCAAACCATGTCTTATAGATCTTGGCAGGGAGACTTATACTTCTAAAACATTTGGGCCACGCAGATACGAAATATGGACTATGCAGTCGGGTTATCATAACCTTCCCGTAATAAATGGGGTTGAGCAAAAAGACGGTTCCATGTTTTTGGCAAAAAATTCAAAATTCATTGCAAATTACAGATCGGTAAGTTTCTCCACAGATATCTCAGGAGCATATCTTCCCGAGGCTAAGGTAAAATCCTGGGTGCGTTCCTATACTTTGAACCGCGGTAAAAACTTTATAATTTCGGACAAATATGAACTTGCTTCTGTATCAGATTCTGTTACAAGTTCGAACCTGATAACATACTGCAGGGTGTCTGAGGGCCAGGCCGGGGAATTGATATTTGAAGGAGATGGATTTAAACTTAAAATGACTTATGACAGGAAGAATATCTCTCCTGAAATTGAATTCATTGAGGTTACAGATGCCGGACTCAGACGTTACTGGCCTGAGGGTGTTACAAGGGTTATTCTTAGGTATACTAATTCCGGAACTTCAGGTACAAGGTCAGTGACATTCAGTAAAATGTAAACCAATGAAAGATTACATTAAAACTATCAGTATCAGCAGGGATGAAATGAATTCATGTTTTCTAAGTATTCTTGTTAAGCATGGAATGAAAAAAGTCAAGGCAGAAAAATGTGCCGCAATTTTTACACTTAATAGTCTCGAAGGTATCTATTCCCATGGAGTAAACCGTTTTCCACGTTTTGTTAAATATATTGATGAAGGATTTATAAATACAGATGCAGTTCCAACTCTTATTCATAGTGCAGGATCAATAGAACAATGGAACGGTAACCTCGGACCTGGTCCTCTAAATGCTGAGTTTGCCACTACCCGTGCAATGGAACTGGCAAGTGAGAATAACATTGGACTTGTTACACTGGCCAATACCAATCACTGGATGAGGGGAGGTACTTATGGATGGCAGGCCGCACGAAAGGGATTTGTATTTATCGGCTGGGCCAATACCTGTGTAAATATGCCTGTATGGGGAGGAAAAGATGCCAGAATAGGTAATAATCCCTTTGTAATAGCAGTCCCGTATGAAAATGAAGCTGTGGTGCTTGATTTTGCCATGACTCAGTTCTCCTATGGAAAAATGGAAACATTCAGCTATGAAGGGAATAGACTTCCTTACTCCGGAGGTTTCAATAGAAATGGCGAACTTACAAATGATCCGGCAGAGATACTTGATACGATGCGACCTGTTCCCATAGGTTACTGGAAAGGAGCGGGGCTGTCTATTCTTCTTGATATTCTTGCAGCCTCTCTCTCAGGAGGACTATCAACTCATCAGATCGGAAACTGTGATAAAGAGACCGGAATATCGCAGGTATTCATTGCAATAGATATTATAAAACTGCATAATTTTCCTTCAATTGATGGTACAATCAGAAGCATACTTGAAGATATCAAAAAATCTGAACCTGCCGGAGATGGTACTGTAATCCGATATCCTGGAGAAAATGTTATCAAAACCAGAAAATTCAATCTTGAAAATGGGATTCCTGTTGACCGGGGAATCTGGGTTAAGATTTTATCTCTCTGAAAATTAGATACTTGTTCCAGGTTCCAGGTTTTAGGTTTCACCAAACGTTAGCGCGGATTTATAATCCGTGCTAAAAGAAATGGCACCGATTTCAAATCGGCGCCATCGTCATTCTTTTTATCTGTAACCAGTACCCAGTACCCAGCACCAAGCACCAAGCACCAAGCACCAAGCGACTAAATATTCTCCTCAATTATCTGAGAAGCGATATTGTTCCTGCTAACATAAGCTGATAACTCATCAATTACCTTTTCGTTTGATTCATAGTAGGTTGTGCCGAATCTGATAATGATTACTTTACCTGTCTTAAGTATAAATGTTACCTTCAGTGGATAGAATTCTATTTTTTGTGTATCAGCGGCCTTCATTGCCTTTGCTGGCAGAAAGATGAATTTTTTCAGATTAATTGTATCGTCTGAAACTGCAATATATCTTTCTGCTTTTCCCATTCCTGCCCATATCTGGTAAAAACCGAAGAACGAAAGGAACAAAACCGTGACCCAGCCGGAGCCCGGCCCGGTAATCGATTTCATATTGAATATCAGCCAGAAACCTGCGATGCCGATACATGTTGAACCGAATAGTATTCGGATAATTTTAATCAACCGGTTATTCTCGTTATTGCCAAGAGTGTAATGCTTTGTCTCCATACCTGATATTTGCGGCAATTTATCCCTTTTTGGTTATTAAAACAATTTTCATAATTATTGTAGGCTTAATTCGGTTCACAATAAGAAAAAAAATTAATTTTATGAACTGAACCAGAAACTATAATTTTAAAATGAAACTTGTATGAAGAGAATGCTGACAGGAGGTTTTATCCTCCTGGTTATAATGAATGTAACTGTTGCCCAGCAGACTGCTCAGAAATCAACTGAAGCAGATAAAATAACACCGGGGATGACTGAAGTATGGGAACCTGAAGTAAGGATAATCCAGGCAGGGGTAAAGGACAGTGATCCTCCATCTGATGCCATTGTCCTCTTCGATGGAGTTGATGTTAACAGGGAATGGGAAGACAGCAAGGGAAATCCGACCAAATGGCTGATTCAGGACGGAGCCCTGGTCTGTGTAAAAGGTTCAGGTGTTATTAAAACCAAACGGAAGTTTAACAGCTGCCAGCTTCATATTGAATGGAAAACACCTTCTGATGTTCAGGGAGAGAGCCAGGGAAGAGGAAACAGCGGTGTTTTTCTTCAGGAACAGTATGAAGTGCAGGTACTGGACAGCTATAACAACAGGACCTACAGGCATGGACAGGCTGGCAGCATGTATAAGCAGCATGCGCCTCTTGTAAACGCATCCCGCAAACCCGGAGAATGGCAGTCGTATGATATTATTTATACTGCTCCAACGTTCGGAACAGACTCAATAGCTTATCTTACACCTCCTCGTATCACTGTTTTTCATAACGGGGTTCTGATACAGAATAATGTAAACCTCAGAGGACCAACAGTATATATAGGTATTCCGGAATATTTTGTAAAAAAACATGGTCCGGGCAGTCTTGTTCTTCAGGACCATGGAAATCCTGTTGCTTTCAGGAATATATGGATAAGAGAACTCTGATTTAATAATAATATTTATTGTATAACTAAATTCAAAATTACCTGACATGAAAGAAAACAAAAATTCAATTTCAAGGCGATCATTTATCGGAACAACCGGAACGATTGCTGCAGGATTGACCATTCTGCCCAATTCTGTTATTAGCGGACTCGGACATAAGGCTCCAAGCGATAAGCTGAATATTGCCGGTATCGGGGTAGGCGGAATGGGTAATGCTAACCTAAAAAATCTTAAGTCGGAAAATATCGTTGCATTATGCGATGTCGACTGGGGCTATTGCAAGCAGAACGGCGTATTTGAAGAATATCCGGGCGCGAAATGGTACTGGGACTGGCGTAAGATGTATGATGAAATGGGAAAATCAATTGATGCAGTTGTTGTTGCAACTGCTGACCATACCCACGCTGCAGTGGCAGCCAATGCGATGGCTATGGGCAAGCATGCTTATGTACAGAAGCCGCTTACCCATTCTGTTTATGAATCAAGGTTGCTTACAAAACTTGCTGCAAAACATAAAGTAGCAACACAGATGGGAAACCAGGGTTCATCAGATGAAGGTGTTAACCAAACTATTGAGTGGCTCCAGAATGGTGAGATAGGTGAAGTCACAAAAGTTGAAGCATTCACCGACCGTCCGATATGGCCACAGGGTCTGAACAGGCCTGCAAAAGGTGAATGGGTTCCTGACACGATTAACTGGGATCTGTTTATAGGACCTGCCCCGATGCGTCCATACCATAGCTTATATACCCCCTGGAACTGGCGTGGCTGGTGGGATTTCGGCACAGGCGCTCTTGGTGATATGGCTTGTCATATTCTTCATCCCGTTTTCAAGGGTCTTAAACTCAAGTATCCGGTTAAGGCACAGGGAAGCTCCACACTGCTTCTTACAGATTGTGCCCCGAATGCCCAGATGGTAACTCTTAAATATCCTGAAAGAGTGGCTCCAAAAGGTTCAAAAATAAAATATCCGGCTGTTGAGATTATATGGTATGACGGTGGTTTACAGCCAGCTAAACCTACCGGTTGGCCTGCCGGAAAGAATATGAATGATGCCGGCGGTGGTGTAATATTCCACGGTACAAAAGATAAACTTATCTGCGGATGTTATGGTGTAAGACCGTGGCTGCTTTCAGGACGCGTTCCAACTGCTCCAAAAACAGAAAGAAGAATTGAGAAAGCTATGCAGGGTGGTCATGAAATGGACTGGGTACGCGCTTGTAAGGAAAGCCCTGAATCAAGAGTACTTTCAAAATCTGACTTCTCAGAAGCAGGTCCTTTCAATGAAATGGTGGTAATGGGTGTACTTGCAGTGCGTCTCCAGGGACTGAATAAGGAACTCGAGTGGGATGGCGAAAAGATGCAGTTCACAAACATCACTGATGAAGAGACCTTAAAGATTTGTATTGAAGATGCATTCAGCATTCACGACGGACATCCGACATTCAATAAGAAATGGACTGATCCTATGAATGCAAAACAGTTTGCTAATGAGATGATTAAGCATAATTATCGTGCAGGATTCACTCTGCCGGAGATGCCCGCTTAATCCATTTACCTCATCCCCCGACCCCTTCTCCCAAGGGAGAAGGGGAGTTATAACATATTATCATTTGTTTAAGCCCCTCTCCCCCGGGAGAGGGGTTGGGGTGAGGTTAAACAGTATTCCCTTTTAACCCTATATCCTCTGCGACTGTTTTCATTCCCATAATACAGTCGGTGATAAGTTCATCGAGACTTACTCCGAGCATTTCAGCTCCTTTCTCTATAACCGATCTGTCAACACCGGCAGCAAAACGTTTATCGTTCCACTTCTTCCTAACCGATTTTGCTTCCATGTCGAGAACACTTCTGGATGGTCTGACAAGAGCACTTGTTGCTACCAGACCTGTCAGCTCATCAATGGCATAAATAGTTTTCTCAAGCCTTGATACCGGTTCCACATCTGTAACCAGACCCCAGCCATGACTCATTACTGCTCTGATATAATCAGGGGGCCAGTTATTTTCGATCAGGATCTTTTCAGTCATTTTACAGTGCTGATCAGGATACATCTCATAATCAAGATCATGTATCAATCCAATGATTCCCCATTTCTCCTCATCTTCACCTGCTTTACGGGCCATATGCCGCATTACTGCTTCAACCGATAAAGCATGCCTGATCAGACTGTCAGTTTTGTTGTATTGTTTTAAAAGCTTATAAGCTGTTTCCCGGGTGGGTATACCTTGTGACATAATTAATATTGAATCCGGTTTTTTGAATTATATCATTTCTTTGTTTTTATAACCTTCAAGGTAGTTATACCCCTGTTTGTCCGTATGTTGACAAAATAAACCGATGGTGAAAGCCATGGTGCTGAAATAATTACAGGGTTTTTACCCGCAGTTATATTCTTTTCCATCTCATATACTTGTGTACCTGCGGAATTATTTATTGTGATCCTGATCCGTTCGGCATACCTGGAGTTAATATAAATAGTGAATTGTTCAGTAAAGGGATTCGGATAAATTATGAGGGAATCGGTAAGCTCATTTCTGAATGCAAAACTTGCCGTATCATTCTTGAGATAATCATCACTGTTATTAAATGAATAGGCGGTTATTTCATACAGGCCATACCGGTAGAAATTGACCATTTCCGTGAACTCGACAGTAATTGTATCTCCGAATGGAATCACCTTTGTATTAAAGAGCTGCTGTACAGGTACTGACTGATTATTAACCTTATAGGCCAGGTTGAAGCTTTTTATTGTATCCTTGCCGACATTCAGCAGTTTTACTGTTATAGGCTCATATGAATACTTAGACTTTACAGGGGGTGGAACAACCCTGGCCACCTGAAGATCCTTCTGAATATAGGTAAGAGAACCAATAGAAGCAAAATCTATCATGTCAATCCATGCACAATCGGATCCTCCATAGGTGCTTCCATCCTTTTTATACACCCATTCAAACTTATTGAGTCCTGATTTAACTGCAGTTGCAAATTTCAGCCAGTCTGTCTCACCGGACTTTTTCAAAACTTCCTTGTCATTTATACGGAAGGAGAAGTAATCATAATTAAGCTCTGATGAAACTTTGTACATGAATTTTACCGAATCATCATAGTTGTAGTAAGTTTTAATCATCAGGGAAGTGGAAGCACTATTTCCTATTGCACCTGATCTGGCTGAAACACTTCCGTCATAGTAACTGCTGCTGTTTATGATCCAGGGTATTTTGCTGGTATTGATCCAGGGAAATACATCAAATGATGCTGCCTCAAAGCTTTCACGTATTTTTCCCACCCTGAATGTGAAATTATTATTGATTATGTATGGATCGCAGCTTAATGAGGATAATACAGTAAAATAACTTCCGTTCGCAACATGTTCAGCAAGCTGGACTGTTACAGGTATTTCAGTCACTTCTCCGAACTTTAACACACCCGATTTAACATTCTGGTCGAGTATGGTAATCTTTTCAGGTTCAGATGTTGATACCATGAAGTCTCCGGATGCATCGCTTGAACCCTTGTTTTGTATCTTATAAATAAGACTGTATTTTTCACCGGGATCAGCAATATAATTTCCATTACCAAGAAGAGAGTCATCCATAGTGCAGCTTAATACCTGCAGAACAGGAGCGTGGACTGTCAGATCGATTGTATACTGCTTTGTTGTGAGGTCATCACAGAGCTTCAGTATTAACGGAGCCACACTCAGATCATTAACATCCTTATCGATTCTGATTTCCAGTTTATCGGAAAGAGTAATTTCCGATCTGGCTTGAAGATTACCTATATAAACTGAATCGTTAAGTATTGTCACAAAATCTGATGCAGTGGAAATTTTTGCATAAACATTTGTTGCGCCTGTGTTTCCCAGGTTTGCTGCCTTTATGCTCAGGTAAATTGTTTCACCGAAATCAGCAACCTTGTTGTTGTTCCCTTTAACATCATTAATTGTTTGTCCGGAAAGATTGAGGTACTCCTTGCTGACGGACCCGAAATATATTGTCTTTATGAGAGGTTTCCTGTTCTGGCCTGTCACTACGATCAGACATGAATCGTTTGATAAACCGGGCATTGTGAGTTCCACAGCTCCTGAGGCACTTGCATGCGATGCATCCCAGAGTGTGTCGAAATGAGAGATTGCAAAATATGCAAAAGGTTCTGCCGTGAATGAAATCGATTTAATCCCGTTCGGGAGGGTGTCGGGCAGCTGAATTCTGAATGTGTCAGGCTTCCTGATTAGAGGTATTACACTTGGATCGCCAACAAGATTATATACTTCCCAGTAATATTTCTTTTTGGCTGATGTACTTGCGCTTACGGCCATATTGCCTGCAAACATTATCTGCCCCATTGTTACATACCAGTCTGAAGGAGATTCGTTGTGCGTATGAAAAAGACGATCATATGCTCCAAGCCCTGTTCCTGCATATGTTGGCTCACTTGAAATAGATCCTGGTCCGACGGCCCAGTAAAAATCCTCATCCCAAAATGTGTCCGCGGCACCACCAATGAAACCGATTGCCCCTTTCTTTTCTGCAAGTAACATCTTGTTCCCGAAGGTGGTAGTATTACTGAAGGTACTTGTCTGACATGCATTACTAATTATAAAAGGATACATGTTTGTATTCGTAACAGTATCAAGATCACCACTCTTTAAGGTAGGATCAAGCCAGCCATAGGCATCTCCGTGACCGGTATAGTTTATAAATGACAGCCCCTTTCTTGTCAGATTCCTTATTGAGTCTTCAGCATTTGGTTTTAGTGCCTGTTCATAATATAGATAGTATCCTGTAAGCTTATTTGCATTATTAATATAATTACTTACAGCGTAATAGATCTGCCCGTTTATTATTTTGATGTTTGCTGCATCAGTACCTCCTGTGACCAGTGCCCTTGAATGGAAAGTATTGTTTACAGAAAAATCAAATTTTTCATACTGTATGATTTTGTCCAGCACGTTCTTAAGCTGGGTTGTATCTGAAACAGGCAGCCTTCCTATGTACATCTCCGGAATATAATCACCATTGCCGTCAAATTCCCCGTAATACATGTCAGTTATGTTTCCGTTCCCGTAGTAGGGAATTTTTTTGGTATCACCTATAATAAGAAGGTATTCAGGTTTTGGGTTTGATGTATTATAGATATTGGAAAGCGTTGATTTAATTTCAGTGTATGTATCGCCTGCATATTTTTTACCTCTGTATAAAACCTTAACATCAAGGCCTTTCTGGGACTTCCATTTGATAAACGGAGTCAGAAACTTTCTGAAGGTTGTATCAGTCAGGATGATCATTTTAACAGGTTTGTCTGAAAATCCGGGGATGACATCATCAGGATCATAATTCAATACTGATTTTTCCAGTGATTCAGTAAAAAGAACAGATTCTTCTGCTGCAATTTCAGATTTTTTTACACCCGATACTATATTGCTGATCTCTACCTTCATAGAGGTAATAACTTCAATTGAATTTGTCCGCGGGTTGTATCTGGCGGGTATTATCGAAATATTAAATAACCTGTTGTTTCTCAGTGATCCAAGGGGTTCTATAAGTACAGTATCCGATGGAATTGTGGTCTTTGAATCATAAATCTCCCTGTCGATACGGAATTCCTTTTTTCTCTGAGTGTCTGATTTTGTTTCACTTTCCTGGGCAGGATAAAGTATTCCTTTTATTTTTTTCGAAGATGGATGAAGCCTTGTGTTTTTTACCTCTGATATCCTTATCTTATAGTCAGCTCCTTCTGGTATTGTGATAATTCTGCTGAGTACAGGCAATTCAGGTTTTCCTGCAGAATAGACAGGAGAGTGTCCCGGAATGTATACACGGTAAAAAATGCCATGTTCATTCTCAACTGCCTCAAGATTAAGTTCATCTATATTGTAATTGATTACCAGTGACCCTCCTTCAGTGACCATACTTTTCTCATGCAAATCACCTTTAAACTGGTATTTGTAACTCTTCACTTCCTGACCTCTTACAGTTCCCGTGAAAAGCATTAAAACTGCTATATAAACAGTCTGTTTACCCGACCCTAAACGCATCAATGTTAAGTAATTAACATTAATCCCTAAATTCCTTTTGCAAGTTAATAAAAATATTTGGCAACAAATCACATGCCATATAATTTGAATCAAGATTAAGATTAGTAATTTTACAGCAAATCTGATATGTTCTCAGAGGAGATGTTAACGATATATTTTTCACAGATGTAATACTGAAAATTAATAAGATATGGCGAGAAATTCAGAAAAATTATCCACAGTTATAATAATTCTTATTATAAGTATCATGGCAACAAAAGGATTTTCCCAGGATTCACCTGCGTTTGATAAAATTCAGACAGAAGCAGGAACGGTTGAAATGCACTTTATCGGACATGGTTCACTGATGTTTAAGTTGAACGGTTTTGTGATTCATATTGATCCTGTAAAAAGTTCCGGTGATTACAGGTTTCTTCCCAGGGCTGATCTGATTCTGGTCACCCATGAGCACTACGATCACCTTGATGTTGAGTTGATAAACGAATTAAAAAAGGAGGGCACTCTGGTGTTTACCAATGAAAAGTCGACAGAAAAGATTGGATGGGCGATGCCAATGAAACCTGGCGACAGACAGGAGGTTAACGGAGTGGTATTCGAAGCAGTCCATGCATACAATATTGTAAACATGCGTTCCCCTGGTCAACCGTTTCATCCCAGGGGATCAGGTATCGGATATGTTCTGACTATCGGAGGCAGGAGATTCTATATTGCCGGTGATACTGAGAATACACCTGAAATGAAGGAATTAAAGGATATTGAAGTTGCTTTTCTTCCAATGAATCTTCCGTATACAATGACACCTGCAATGGTAGCAGATGCAGCCCTTGCATTTAAACCAAAAATACTGTATCCCTATCATTTTGGAGATACCAACACTGATGAAATTATTTCACTGCTTAAAGGCAGCGGAATAGATATTCGCATAAGGAATCTGAAGTAGAAAATTATGAGAAGATTTTTCTATGCAACCGTTTTTTATGTAATGGTTCTGGCAGGCCCTGTATTATCCCAGGGATTCTCGTTTCCCGAGCTTCAGGGATACAGGAAAAATACAACCTTCCCTGTTTATACAATTGAGAACCTGAAAGAGTTTAAGAGCAATTTTGCAGAAATTTGTTTGTCGTACGGTTTTATTGATCTGAACATTGCTGAATACAGGAAGGGGAAAAATGAAATCAGGGTGGAAATCTACCAGCATTCCGCAAACCATCTGGCCTTTGGGATCTACTCACTTGAGCGCTCAGCATCATACCGTTTTTTAAATCTTGGCGCACAGGGTTATGCCAATGATGGATTTATCAGCTTTTTTATAGGCATGTATTATGTCAGGATCCGGGCAGTACCTTCAACTGAGAAAAATCTTCAGATGGCTGAGTCAGTTGCATTGAGAGTTAGCAACATGCTTCCAGGAAATCCGGAAATGCCTCAGCCTCTTTTACTTTTTCCTGAAACCGGAAGAAAGATAAATGAGGAAACATTTATAAATGAGAATGTCCTGGGGCATAAATTCCTCACAGGTGCATATAAAGCTGTGTATGAAGTTGGACCTGATATTTTTTCTGTTTATTTAATTGAGAAACAGACAGTTTCGGATACCTGGAAAACAGCAGATTCTTATTTAAAGCAGGCAGGAGAGGATGTTACTGAATCGGAAAACGGAAAATATGTTATTTCTGATGGCTACAATGGAACAATATTTCTGACCTGGGCTGAAAAGACCATTGTAATAATTTCAGGTCTTTCAAAAGACCAGGCTGATATTGCTGATCAGTACACTTCAGAAATAATCGGACAAAAATAATTCTTATTTAATGTTTTAGTAAAGTGATTTGTGACAATCTGAACAGTTCATATCTTTCCAGTCAGTGCCAATATCTACGGGATGTTCAAATTCAAGACTTTCCCTGATAGTTGATAATTTCATCATACCAGGTTTCCCCTGACCTATTATAGAGTGACACAGATTGCAATCCTTTGAAATAACTCGTCCTGTTTCCGTAACGAACTGATTGTTATGACATCTGAAACAACCTTCAGATTCCTGGTGTCCTATATGATCAGGATAAACATCATTTCTTACTCCCATTGATGGAAATGTGTTCTGGCTGAATCCTTTTTGAATTGAGGAAATTGAATTATTAATCAGTTCTTTATTGGTCTCATAGAATTCGCTCATTTCAGTTTTGTAATGATTGGTGATCCCTTCGGAGATCTTGATCAGCGCTGTATCCATGTTTGGAAATTTCTCCGCCAGAATGCCCATAGTAACCTGTTTTATATATGGCAATTTATTCGAGATGTCACCTATAAGCATAGCATTGTCGAAATATGAAGATGGTGATGAATATGCATGCGATGGGCGGTTATGGCAATCGATACAGTCCATGGATCTTATTTCAGAGACAGCAAGTGAACTATCAGTTACTGACAGATTGGGGTTCCTGTAAACATGTTCCTCTCCTGTTGTTCTGTTTATATACTTAATATAAGTAATAGTTTCGCGCTGGTCAGCTTCAGATTTGTAGGATACATCAATTGTAGGATTAATGTGCCAGTGGATTCCTTCTTTAAGTCCGAGTTCACTGTATTCAGGACCTGTCTTCATCTGAAGCATTATATCCCATTCACTGTTTGCTGAATCAGTAAGAAAATACTTAATGGTTCTTAGCGATCGTGCGTAAAACTTTTGTGGCCAGTGGCATTTTTCACATGTTTCCCTTGCAGGACGAAGGTCATGAAGCGGAGTTTTTATAGGTCTTGAAAAATCATTTGTAATGACAGCAATGACCTGATGCAGACCTGATATTTTTGATTTAACGTACCATGATGCTCCTGATCCGACATGGCATTCAACACATGTTACATTTGCATGAGGTGATTTCTGGTAAGCCGTATGTTCCGGCTCCATTACTTCATGACACAATGTGCCGCAGAATTCAACAGACTCAGTCATATGATATGCTTCGAAGCTGCCTAAGGTTGAAAGGAAAAGTATTATTATTGTAGAAATCGTGAATATGATAAATGCATTTTTATGTCTGGGATCATTTAAGTCTATTCTTGGAAGCGGAGCAGATTTTCTGTCTGCCATCGTACTTTGTCTCCCCCTTTCCCTGATCATGCCGATCGGGATAAGAAGTAAACCAAGTATCATAAACCCTGGCAAAATTATGTAAATGAATAGCCCGAGATTTGTGCTATCTGCTTCATTAAAAATTGTCGATATTAAAAAAAGCACTAATATCAAAGCCAGGTTAATGCCGGCAATGATTGAACCAATAATGCTTAGCCAGTTTCGGGATGATGGAGGTAGTTTCATAAAAATCAGGTTTTGCTTGTCAGTCGGAGTAAAAATATGAAATTAAACAATAACCGTCAGCAAACTGATATTTATTACATAAAAATGCTGATTAAATTTCACTTCTAAACGGATAATAAATAAAATGACCAGGAGATTCTGATCGAAGTGAAGCGAAGAATCTCATACTTTTAATCGGACAGAATAGATATAATTATAAAAACTCTATCTGAGTGAAAGCTAAAAATAATACTCAGATCCCAGCTGTTTCCCTGATGATCCTCTTTAATTCCTCATAACTGGTAACATATTCGATATCCGGATTCTCATCTATTACATTTTGAGGTGGTCTGAACAGGATTGCTTTTTCAGCATGCCGAAGCATCGAAATATCATTGTACGAATCACCAATTGCAATTACCTTGTAGTTCAGATTCTGAAGGGCTTCGACTACTTTTCTTTTTGCATCCTGCTGCCTGAGGTTGTAGCCGGTAATATTTCCTGCCTCATCTGTTGTTAAATGATGGCAAAGCAGCGTTGGCCTTCCAAGCTTTTCCATAAGAGGATCAGCAAATTCGATAAAAGTATCGGAAACAATTATAAGCTGCATTACTGACCTGATCCAGTCGAGGAACTCTCTGGCTCCTTCCAGAGGCTCCAGCTGATATATAACCTTCTGAATATCTTTTAGTCTGAGGTTGTGTTGCTTAAGTAAGGATAATCTGCCTCTCATGAGGGTATTATAGTCATTCACATCTCTGGTTGTGAGCTTCAACTCATCAATTCCGGTATGTTTTGATACACTTATCCATATTTCAGGAGTGTAGATACCTTCAAGATCGGAACATACAATGTACATCTTTATTAATGTTAGAATTCATAAGTATTCAACCAGAATCCTCTTTAACTTTTCATAACTGTTTTCAAGTCTGATGTAGCTCTCATCTTTATTTTCAAGACCTGATAAGGAAGCAGGAAGAACAGGTTTTTTACCGGTTATTTTCATTATTTCATCAGGGAATTTGGCAGGATGTGCTGTCTCGAGTGAGACTGAAAGCTGTTCTGCAGGTTCCCTGAAATCTTTCAGATATTCGGTAAGTCCTTTCCAGGCAACAGCCCCATGAGGTTCAAGAAGAATACCAAACCTGGTAAAACACTCTTTTATTGTATTTGTGGTATCATTATCAGAAATACTTATGCCGGCCAGATGTTCACGTAAAAGTGCCATGTCAGGGAGCTTAAGGACTTTCCCATCCTGATCCATTACCCCTCCGTAAAGTGACACTATTCTCGCAAGATTGCTGGGATGTCCGACATTCATTGCACTTGATATGCAATTAATTGAAGGATCAATCGGCCTGTAGATGCCGGTACCCAGAAATTCAGGCACTTCGCCGTTTGAATTTGTTGAAACAATAAATCTCTTTACAGGTAATCCCATATTTCTGGCTATTAAGCCTCCCATAAGATTTCCGAAATTGCCTGACGGCACACTGAATAATATTTTTTCATCATGGCTTTTTCTGAGCCTTGACCATGCATATAAATAATATACTGATTGGGGAAGCAGCCGTCCTGTGTTGATAGAATTTGCTGATGAGAGCGGCAGGTGATTTAGTGTATTATCAGTAAAGGCAGTCTTTACAAGTCGCTGACAATCATCAAATTTACCATCTATCCCAATGACCGTAATGTTTTTCCCAAGAGTAGTCATTTGCTTCCTTTGCATGGCACTTACCTCCCCGGGAGGAAAAAGTATGACAACTTTTATATTCTCAAGTCCGTAAAATGCACTGGCTACTGCACTTCCTGTATCACCGGAAGTTGCGGTCAGAATAGTCAGGTTTCTGTTATTTCTTGAAATAAAGTACTGCATCAGCCTGCTCATCATTCTGGCAGCAAAATCCTTAAAAGATGCAGTGGGGCCCTGATCAAGACGGAGTATATATTTCCTTTCTGTAACGTGTTCAAGAGGCACTTCAAAGTTATATGCATCCCTGCAAATCGACAGAAGTTCTTCACTCTCTATCTCATTACCAATTATTCTGCTGAGAACAGTATATGCAATTTCAGGATAACTCTGATCTGATAAGTTAACAATATCCTCATAATCAAGAACAGGAATATATGATGGCATGTACAGCCCGCCATCCGGGGCAAGGCCTATTAACAATGCCTCGCTGAAACCAACTGTTCCCGATTTCAGATTCGTAGAATAATATCTTATCCCTTCCCTGCTCATAACATCTGTTCTAACACCTCCGGTACCTGACGCCTGTCGCCTGTCGCCCGTCGCCTTTCTTATACATTCACCACTCTCATCAGATCTGCAAAAACACCTGCAGCTGTAACTTCTGCTCCTGCTCCATAACCTTTAATTACCATAGGGAGTTCCTTATACCTGGTAGTGGTCAGCAGAATGATGTTATTGCTTCCTTCAAGATTATATGAAGGATGATCGGGTCCTATGGTTAAAAGCTCAACCCTGGCTTTTCCGTGGTCGAGAGTGGCGAAGAAACGCCATTTCATATTTTTAGCTGCAAGCTCCTTCCTCTTTTTTTCAAAAGTATCATCATACTTCTTAACCTTTTCAAAAAAGTTATTCAGATCTCCTTTGAAACACTCTTCAGGAAGGAATTTCTCTACAATAACATTTTCTTTTTCAAGAGGATAACCTGCTTCTCTTGCCAGGATAAGGATCTTTCTGACCACATCAGTACCACTGAGATCAACACGGGGATCCGGCTCGGAATAACCTTTTTCCCTGGCCTTTTTAATTGCTGTGCTAAGCGGCATGTCTGGACCGATTTCATTGAAAATGAAATTCATAGTACCTGAAAGGACAGCTTCAATTTTCAGGATCCTGTCACCGCTTACAACGAGGTCATTTATTGTTTTTATAATCGGTAAACCGGCCCCAACGGTAGTTTCATAGATGAATCTTACTCCCCGCTCGGCTGCGGTGCTTTTCAGAAGCTGATAATAGCTGAATTCTGAGGAGCAGGCAATCTTGTTGGCAGTGACAACAGATACATACTTTGAAAGGATCTCCTTATATCTTGATGCTACATCCTCATTGGCAGTACAGTCAATAAATACAGAATTTCTCAGGTTCAGACGCGTCATATGGTTAACGAATGAAGCAATATCCCCCTTGTCGGTTGAAGTTTTCAAAGCATCCCTGTAATTATCAAGTGACACACATTTTTTATCAATGATCATCTTTCTTGTATTGGTCACACCCATAAGATTAACCTTCAGGTTGTGTTCTGTGAGAAGGGTGGAAGCCTGATCCTTTAACTGCTTCAGCAGACTTGTACCTACAAGACCCGTACCGGCAACAAATAAATACATCTCCTTATACCGTGACAGGAAAAAACCATCATGAATGACATTCAGTGCCTTTTTCAGGCTTTCATTCTTTATAACCACCGATATATTAAGCTCAGATGATCCCTGGGCAGTTGCAATAACATTTATCCCGTTCCTTCCCAGCGATCTGAACAGGATTGCAGAAATTCCTGGGGTATTTTTCATCCTTTCACCTACAATAGCTATGATTGAAAGGTTTTTTTCGATCAGTATATTCAGCTCTTTCCTGAGTTCAATCTCTGCTCTGAATTCACTGGCAATGGCTTCCCTGGCATGTTCTGAGTCGGTCGGAATTACAGCAAATGATATTGAGTATTCCGATGAAGCCTGTGTGATGAGGATAATGTTTATATTCTTCTTTGCAAGTGCTCCGAATAGTCGCATTGATGTCCCAGTGACACCCACCATGCCTGTTCCCTGCAGGGTAATGAGATCTATATGATCAATTGATGATATACCTTTTATGGGACTTTTATTACCGTTGAGAGACTTATTGCTGATGAGTGTCCCTTTAAGTTCCGGCCTGAATGTGTTAAGTACAAGGATCGGAATATTTTTCTTATAAACAGGACGGAGAGTGGGAGTGTAGATCACTTTGGCTCCGAAATGTGATAATTCTATTGCTTCAGAATAAGTCAGGCTATCAATTGCATATGCTTTTTCAACCTTTTTAGGATCGGCTGTCATAAAACCATCAACATCTGTCCATATCTCGAGTACTTCTGCATCAATTGCCGCAGCTGCTATTGCTGCTGTATAATCTGATCCGCCCCTGCCAAGAGTTGTTGTTTCACCTTCTTCATTAGAGGCAATAAAGCCGGGTATAAGTATTACTTTTTTCCCTGCAGGTATGCTTTTTCTGATAAGGGTATTGGTTTTTTCGAAATCAACATGTGCAAATCCGAAATTGCTGTCAGTCCTGATTATCTTCCTCGAATCGATATAATGGCAGCCTTTTATCATATGGCTGATTATCAGTGAAGAGAGTAGTTCTCCGGTGCTTAGTACCTGGTCGAGCGAATGTTTGCTAAGTTCCCTTACCAGGAATATCCCATTAAGTATCCCATCGAGATCAAGGAAAATCTTTTCCATAACCTTATTTACACTGGCCAGGCTCTCTTTATCAAGGAGTTGCTTTGCAAAGTCGTAATGCCTGGCAGTTATCCTCGATAATTGTGATTTATAGTCATTGTTGCGTTCGCTTGCAAGTTCACAGGCCTGTTTCAGCTCATCTGTTATCCCCTGGAAAGCTGAAACTACTACCAGACAATCAGATGGCTGAGATCCGATTATCCTGAAGACTCCTCTTATCCTATCAGGTGATCCTACAGATGTGCCGCCAAATTTCAGGACTTTCATATTGATATATTAAAAATAAAAATGCATCCGAAACGATGCACAAAGAGACAAAAGTAGCAAAAAAAGAGTTCTTATTCTAAATAAATTGAAAATATTAAACCAATTTGATGTATTGCTGATAAGCTACAAGTAAAACGTCATTAACGATTAACGGAATATAACAAATTAAAACCACAAAGGTAATGGCGGTATTACGAAACAAGTACCTCAACATTACCCTTGTGGTTATACTTTAAATGTGTGAATAATAAAAATTAATATTCCAGACTAATTCTTTCCTACCTTTTCGAGTCTCCGGAGAATAGAAAAGATGAATGCAGCTGAAATAAGGCAACATATAATAAACACCAGCCATAAGGTGCTCAAAGCAACTTTGTCCCACAGAATGGTACCCACAACAAGCAGTTTATTACCAACCGCTGTTGCAAGAAGCCATCCACCCTGCATCAGTCCCTGGAATCTTGACGGAGCAACTTTCGAAACAAACGATAATCCCATCGGACTTAAAAACAGTTCTGCAATAGTCAGAATCAGGTAGCTGCTTATAAGCCAGTAGGGTGAAACCCTGTCAGCTTCATTTACCGGAGCTCCGTGCAGATCGGCTGGTGACTGCAATCCTATTGAAGAAATGAGAACAATTACAAATCCAATTGCAGCTATTATCATTCCTATTCCTATTTTCTTTGGTGTTGAAGGTTCGATCCCTTTTTTCGATAGCCATGCAAATGCTCCCATAACAGGGAATGTAAGAGCTACGATGAAAAGAGGATTAAACGATTGGAACACCTCCGGGGAGATTGAATTTTTCTCACTGAATGGTGTAAGGAATCTGCCAAGAAGAGTAAGAGGATCAAATCCTGTAAGGAAGAATGAAGAGAACAGGAGCGATATTAATAGTATAACACTTCCCCATATCCTGGAATTTTTTTCAGCATTAGCTTTCAGGAGAATTACAAGTCCTGCAATAGATCCTACAACAGCAAGCATTGATGGAAGGGTAAAGAACAGGTTTGTAAAGGCACCAACCTGTTTTACAGTATAATCCCTTGCATAAAGTGTCAGTGTAAGACCATTCTGGTGGAAAGACATCCAGAAGAATATAACCACAATAAATACCAGTACAAGAGCAACAATCCTGGCCATTTCCTCAGGTTTGGCAGAAAGAATAATCCATGTTATGAAGCCAGCAAAAAGTCCGAATGCAAATCCCGATGTCCATCCGACAGCCTCAATAAAATGAAGCAGGAATGCAGTGACTCCAATAGCTGCTATTGCGGCAACCAGAACCCATGGTTTAAAGGTAACCTTCTCAACTGCCTCACTCTTCTTAGTCTCTTTATTGGGAAGAAGCTTACTGAAAAAGAGGTAAACAAGAAGTGAAATAACCATTGCTCCTGCAGCTATTCCAAATGCGTAGTTATAGCCTCTTGAAAAAACATCAAGGTAATTGTTTGCGAAAGCAGAAAGGTCTGTGACAGGTCCGTTAAGGCTTACATTATTGGCAAGTTGCTGAAGCGTTGTTGTGTCGGTAAGGGTTCCGTTTATATATTGATGGCATAATGACGGAATACTTCCATCATGTGCAAATCCATTTACCTTAAGCCACCAGTTTCTCATTGCGGTTGCTGCAAATGGGGCGAAAAATGCACCAACATTTATCCCCATGTAGAAGATCATGAATGCAGAATCCCTGAGTTTGGAATACTGCGGATCATCATACATCTGGCCAACGACTGCCTGAAGGTTGCCCTTGAACAGACCATTCCCGAGTGCTATTGTAAATAACCCTATCACTGTTACTGTCAGTGTCATACCCGGAACAGCCATT
>Ga0129298_10000112_pt1 | contig 26945 bp, 19 predicted proteins | sample I19B2metaG_FD_94707 | JGI IMG/M metagenome (GOLD analysis project Ga0129298, IMG submission 94707) | Lake sediment bacterial and archeal communities from Gulf of Boni, Indonesia to study Microbial Dark Matter (Phase II) - ​I19B2 metaG | ecosystem: Environmental > Aquatic > Freshwater > Lake >... | reverse complement strand
CGTTAAATCTGCCAGCATGATTTACTACCACCATGAATAATTCATTGCAGGTTGATCCTACTCTTGTAATGATTTCATTATCCGTTTCATTTTTATAAGTGGTCATATCACTTGTATCTGTTGCCAAAGGACAAAGTACAATTTCTGCGCCCAATGATCTCATGTATCTTAATGATTCAGGGATTTCTCTGTCAAAGCAGATGATTGTTACGACTTTATGTTGTCTTCCCTGAAATTGAAGATCTGCTGTATAGAAGTTGTACTCATAGTGCTGACAGGTGTAATGTTTTCAATTAAAAATGGATATTTATTCTTCCGGAAGTAAACCGGGGGCTATAATTATTGATATAGAGGCAGTGGGAAAGGATAGTCCCAAATTATACAGAATGGAGGTATAAGAAAAGCGGTTCCTTCTGAAATTTTAAAATCATATTGGGATTTATTAATAGTTGTCATTTTAATCGATTAAATTATTAACTTTGAGAAAATAACCTGTTAACCAATTGATTACCATGAAAACAAAAGCTATTATTATCCTGGGAATACTTCTGATATTTCTTTCATCTTCAATTGTAAAGGGACAGTCGTCACAATTCTCCGGTGAGTGGAAATTAAACAGGGAAAAAACAGCTCTGCAGAGCAGCTGGATATTTCTTTCGCAAATAAAAATACATCTTAAAAGTGACAGTCTCCTTACTACACGTATTTATGAAGCAGACAGTGGTGAAGAGTATCCTTTTGTGGAGAATCTGTCACTTGATGGGAAAGAGTGCAAAATAGTCATCTATGATATGCCCAGAACAACTAAAGCTCTATTTTTTGCCAAGACCGGATTAATAAATGTAGAATCCACAACAACCTTTAACGGTGATTATGGGGAGGATAATTTTAAGGCAAAAGAGACATGGAAAGTTGAGGACAAAGGTAAAACACTCTCTATAGCTGCCTCAAGCACATCTTCAGGAGGTTCATCATCTGATACACTTTATTTTGACAGAGTAAAATAATGGATTGCACGATCTTAATCAAAAAGACTTTTGTTTAGAATAATTTATTTCGTTGAAGTCAGATCTGATAAGAATTGTAGTTATATCTGTACAATAATAACATTGATATGAAAAGACCGATTCTGCCTGTAAATTCACCAAAAGTAATCAATGCCTGGTGTTCTTACGATATCGCCAATTCCGCATATAGTTTAAGTGTGAATACCGTGTTATACCCTATATTCTATCAACAGGTAACTCAGAATGCATTTGGATCGGAAATGGTGACTTTTATGGGTTTGAGTATTAAGAATACCGTTTTATATGAATACGCCATTGCACTGGGTTACTTTTTAGTCATACTAATGACATTATCGTTATCGGGAATTGCCGATATGGGCGGATACCGAAAGCGTTTCATGCAATCTTTTACAATGCTTGGTTCCTTTGCCTGCATGGGATTGTACTTTTTTACGGGTGAAAATGTTGGGTTGGGAATATTGCTTCCGATGCTGGCTGTTATGGGCTTTGCCGGTTCCCTTGTTTATTATAATTCATTTTTGCCGCTTATTTCCACACCCGACCGACACGACCGCATAAGTGCCAAAGGCTTTTCATTCGGATATGCCGGTAGTATGATATTGCTGATCTTTAATATTTTTTCACTGCAAAAATATCAGTTGTTCGGATTTTCTGACAGTTTGGAAACCATAAGATTTTCTTTTATTCTTGTGGGAATATGGTGGCTGATCGTTTCCCAGATTGCTTTTTACTATTTGAGGGAAGAACGTAGATTGGTACATTGGGATTTAACCATTTTTACCAGAGGATTCCGTGAGGTCTTTAATGTATTTGGTTTTATCAGGAAACATAAGACCATGTACTGGTTTCTTATATCCTTCTTCTTTTTCAGCATGGGTGTTCAGACCATCATAATAGTTGCTTCTCTTTTTGGTAAAGCAGAACTGGGGATCACTGATACCAAGCTGATTATGACAATCCTTATAATTCAACTTGTAGCTATTCTGGGTGCGTTTATATTTGGCAGGGTTTCTTCCCGTTTTGGAAATAAAACCTCCCTGCTATGGATGCTTGCAATTTGGGTATTTGTTTGTTTATCAGCTTATTTTGTGAGTACTGAATATCAATTTTATATTCTTGCAGCACTCGTTGGTCTTGTAATGGGAGGAATCCAGTCTCAGGCACGCTCAACATGGTCGAAATTAATACCTTCAGATACAACTGATACGGCTTCTTATTTTAGTTTTTACGACAGCACTGAAAAACTTGCTATTGTAATTGGAATGTTCGGTTTCGGCTTTATCGAACAAATAACAGGCAGTATGAGGAATAGTACCTTGTTGCTGTCATTATTCTTTATTGTAAGCTTTCTGATTATTGCATTAACAAAACTGAAAAAAGAGGAAGTTTCACCTGTCTAAATGTTAAGGAATCTTTTAATAGAAGAAAGGTGTAGTAAGAGTATTTTCTAATTTGAAGTGACTGTAAAACAAAAAATGCCGCTCTTCGGCTTCGATCAGGACGGCATTTTTGTTGCTCCGTTAGGGCTCCCCTCAGACGTATACTCCTTCGGAGCCGGCTTGATTATTTTAAGATTGTCAAGCCAGAAGGATACATAATTATGGATCCCTTTTTCTCATTTTCCAGTATGGATGCATTTAAAAACCAGTGTTTACAGTTTTAGAGGTGTGCAGTTATTCCTTTTAGTGCAAAAGCGGAGGCCCTGACCACATTTGGCCTCTATTTTCTCAAAAACATAAGATGCCTCATAACAGTGATTTACAATCGGTCAGAGGTGATCAATTAACTCTGGCGGGAAGCGGTAAATGGCACCGGCTTTTCTATTATAACAAGCAGATTCATTATTTTCATACTTTAATTTTCATTATTTTAGTTGGTTATAAAACAATTGACGCTGAGACAACTCTAATTAAAATTCTATGCTATTGAAAGTGAAAGAAATACGAAGAAAGCTCCTTGAGGAAGGGAGGTTAACAAAATACATAACTTATGCTTTTGGTGAAATAATAATTGTATCTGTTGGTATCCTTCTTGCCTTATACCTGAGTAATTGGAATGAAACCAGAGCTGACAACAAATTGGAAATTCAATATTATCAAAGTATAAAGTATCAGTTGCAGGAAGATTCAAATATTCTGACCGGTGAGATACATTATAATCAGATCTATTTTTCTCAGTTTAGATATGCCAGTAGTCTGATCAGATCGAATGCAAGAACCGAAATAGATACATTGGGGAAAATAACCTTCAATATGCTTCGATACTCTGATTTCAGACGAAAAAGCAATATTTACCAGACTTTAATAAGTAACGGTGAGATAATAGTTTTGAAAAACAATGATATTATAGAAAAGCTTCAGAATCTGGAAGAAACGTATCTCTATATAAACAGGCTTGAAGATAACCATTCCACTATCATTTTTTCTCAGATAATCCCGGAAATCAAAGAAACTCTTGAGGTTGATTCAATAAAAGTTGTGAGACCTGAATTAATATTCAACTATAAGTTCAAAAACAATTTTGACCTTCTTACCGGACTCATGAATGAGAAAATGAATGCATATAAGCAAGCTGGGGATATTATTGATACTATTATCGATTTAATTGATAAGGAGCTAAACGATTGACTGTCAGAGTTGCAACCAAATCCTGGTCAGAATTGACCATGAAACTTCCCAAGATTTTATCATTTATTAAAGAAAGTTGTTTCAGGATTAATTGCCTTTAATGTCAGATACAATTTACTTGATAATTGTTTTAATGAATGATTTCAGATCAGTATAATTTTCAACGCTGCGGTACACTTCACATTCCCTGCAATTAGTATTCCTGCACAGAGTCCCTTTTTCAGATGCTTCCCAGCATGGATTAGTCTCACAAATATATGCCTGACATTTTTCACGATCCGTTTCAGAGCACTGTCTGATTTTCCAGCAAGGGATAAGAGCCAGCAAAGATTTTATGCCTGCAATGTTTAAACCATCTTTCTCCAGTAATTTATGGATATATTTTAATCTGATAATATCCACCTCAGAGAAAAGATTCCGGCATGATACTTTTTTGAAAGGAATTATCAATCCCTTGTCAATGTACTGACGTATTGAATGAACAGCGATTCCTGAAAGATCTGCTGCCACACTTAACGTATAAACCGGTGTTGTGCTTGAAGTTGAGCTTTGTTTCATGATTGTTAATCAATGTATTCTGACTCAAAGCCAGAAGGATTACTCTCTGCTGCTTTTATTGTTAATATATTAACAGCATTATTTTCAGAAATTTATTATAAAAAGTCATAGTAAACCAAATAATATATTATACATTTAACAAATATATGAATTTGTCAGTACTGAAAATATGTATTTACTGACACATTATTAATGTACTGATATTTTCCCTGAACAATATTTCCTAAAATAGTATCAGATTAAGGAGGTATCCGAAAATCCTTTTTAGAGGAGGAAAACTTAGCCTGAGCCTTATTGTACCTGATGGTCAAACGGTAAAAGACATTGAAGTCAACTTCAACAAAACTAAATAAACAGGCATACCAACAAAGTTGGCCTAAACCATCAAGACCACAAAATACCGGGGATGGTTAAGCATTGTCTATAATTATAACTGATGATAAATGGGCATAGGATCCAATTGAAGCATTTCTCAAACCAGGTTACAATCGGAATGATAATGATTAAAAAGCAAAAGTGTAAAGTTTTCCGGAACGAGACAAAAACTTAAAACTAACTTGTATGAAGAAACTATTTCTGCTGATTATTTTGATTGTGTCTGCCAGGGGAACATCCCTTATTGCACAGAGTAAAGTAATTGCAGGTACGGTTAACTCATCAGTGGAGGGAGGAGGGCCGATTCCCGGTGTTACAGTTCAGGTTAAAGGGACCAATGTTGGTTCCTTTACAGACGGGAACGGCAAATATTCTATTTCAGTGCCTCCTGAGGCCGCTACTCTTATTTTCACCTATATCGGTATGAAAACAATAGAAGTTGAGATTGCCGGCCGGAGTATTCTGGACATTGTTCTGGAGCCCGATATTATTGGTTTGAATGAAGTTGTTGTTACTGCTCTTGGTATATCCCGTGAAAAAAAATCTCTGGGTTATGCAACACAGACAGTTGCAGGAGAAGCTGTTTCAACAGTAAAGTCTGGCAATTTTGTAAACTCACTCTCTGGTAAAGTTGCTGGTGTAAACATTAAGGACAACAACAACATGGGTGGATCTACAAATGTTATCATAAGAGGTTCCAAGTCTCTTACCGGGAATAACCAGGCACTCTTCGTAATCGATGGCGTTCCTGTTGACAATTCTATTACAAACAATTTTGGCCAGAGGACAGGGAGAAGCGGATATGATTATGGTAACGCTGCTGCCGATATAAATCCAAACGATATTGAGTCAATTGAGGTTTTGAAGGGCTCAGCAGCTTCCGCTCTTTATGGATCAAGGGCAGCTAATGGAGTCATAATGATAACTACAAAGAAAGGTAGTGCAAAGCCAGGGAAAGCCCTGGGTGTAAATCTGAGTTCAAACGTAACTTTTGGTCTGATGGATAAAACCACTTTCCCGAAATATCAGACAAACTATGGTGGTGGTTATGGGCCATATTACAGCGGTGGCGCATATCCCGGGTTAGAAGATTTTAATGATGTTGACGGTGACGGAAATACAGATCTGACAGTTCCTTTCTACGAGGATGCTTCGATGGGACAGAAATTTGATCAGGGGCTTAATGTTTATCACTGGGATTCCTTTTCTCCTGAATCACCAAATTATAAGAAGGCAATGCCCTGGGTAAATACACAAAATGGAGCAGATAAATTCTTCGAGACAGCCGTATCTTATACAAACAGCTTTGAAATATCCGGGGGAGAAGAAAAATCGACATTCAGGCTGGGTTATACAAATATGAATCAGACTGGTATTATGCCCAACAGTTCAATAATAAAGAACAGCTTTAATTTCAATGGATCGTATAATTTGCTCAAAAACCTTAAGGTTTCTGCAAACGCCAACTATGTGAATACACGCGGGAAAGGCCGTAATTCAACTGGCTACAGCGACAACATTATGTCTTCTTTCCGCCAGTGGTACCAGGTTGATGTGGATATTAACATGCTGAAAGATCTTTATAATAAGACTGGTCGCAATATTACATGGAACCCTAAAGGTTTTGATGGTAACGGAAACTTCGACTTTACTCCAAATTACTGGGATAATCCATATTGGGTAAGATATAAGAATTATGAAACTGATGAACGCAACAGGCTGATAGGTTTCACCCAGCTCGATTATAAAGCAACGGAATGGCTGAGTCTTATGGGAAGGGTTTCAATAGATACATACAGCGAACTTCAGGAAGAGAGAAAAGCAGTAGGTTCCGTAGCAGGAGAACTTGGCGTCAATCGTCCTAATGTAAAATCCGGATATTCAAGATATACAAGGAATTTCCTCGAAACAAATGCTGACTTCATGGCAAATTTCAAAAAGAATTTTGGTGATAAATTCAACCTTAACGGATTCCTGGGAACCAATATACGCAGAAACAGACTTGACAGGGTATTTGCATCCACGAATAACGGATTAAGTGTACCTGATGTTTACGCCTTAAGTAATAGTGTTGATCCTATGGAACCACCTGAAGAATTGTTGGCAAAAATTGGATTAAACGGTTATTTTGCCAGTTTATCACTGGGATATAACAATATTTTCTACCTCGATGCAACTTACCGTATTGATCAGTCTTCAACTCTGCCGGAGGACAGCTGGACATATACCTACCCTTCAATATCCGGAAGTTTCCTTTTCTCTGAATTATTTGACGCACCATGGCTTGATCTTGGTAAAATCAGGTTGAATTATGCAGAGGTTGGCAGCGATGCTCCTTATGCAAGCGTTCTGGACACTTATGTTCCTATTACACCATTCAACGGTAATCCAATGGTATCTGTTCCTAGCACAAAGAACAATTCCGATCTGAAACCGGAAAGAACCAGGAACATTGAAACCGGTCTGGAAATGAGTCTGTTTAAAAGCAGACTTGAGTTCGACTTTGCCTTGTATAAATCAAATACAATTAACCAGATTCTTCCCGTAAATGTATCTTATGCTACAGGTTATTCATCAAAGTATGTAAATGCCGGTGAAGTGCAGAACAAAGGGATGGAACTCAAACTCACCGGAACTCCGGTCAGAACTGACAATTTTCAGTGGGATCTGATTATTAACTGGTCAAAGAACATTAATGAAGTTGTTTCTCTGGAAGAGGGGATTGAAAATCTTCAGATTGCAACTCTTCAGGGAGGTGTTACCATTAACGCCCGTATCGGAGAACCTTACGGAACCATACAGGGAACTGATTTTGTTATAAATGAGGCTACCGGTAAGCGCCAGATTCTCGCTTCAGGTTATTATCAGTCTTCATCAACATCAGATAAGGTTATCGGGAACGTTAATCCGGACTGGAATGGTGGTCTGCAGAATACGTTCAGCTATAAAAACATCAGCCTTAGCTTCCTTATCGACCTGCAACAGGGAGGGGATATTTTCTCTTTAGATATGAATTATGGAATGGCTACAGGACTTTATGCTGAAACAGATTTCATTAATGACCTGGGCAATCCTGTAAGAAGCCCCGTTATCGGAAGTGTTGCGGCAGGATATAATCCAGCGAGCGGAGGAGTTGTTCTTGACGGTGTTCTTGCAAACGGGACTCCTAACCTCAGACGCGTTCCGGGTGGAGATTATCGTCTGTTCGGATATGCAAGGAATCCTAACTCTGCATTTGTTTATGATGCATCCTATACCAAGCTTCGTGAAGTTATATTCACATACAGGATTCCCCGGTCGGTTATTGATAAGACTTTCTTTGGGGGTGCTTCTGTAAGCTTTGTTGGATCAAACCTGTGGATCTTCAACAAGAACCTGCCCCATGCAGATCCTGAGTCAAGTCATGGTGCAGGAAATATTCAGGGATGGCAGAGCGGAGTTATGCCAACCACCCGTAATTATGGTTTCACTGTTAATCTTCAGTTCTAATGATGAAATTTATGAAAAACAGATATATCATTTGTTTGGTACTGGTTGCATTCTTTGCCTCCTGTACTGATAAATTCGAGGAATTCAATACGGATGTAAAACATCCTGCTAATGTATCGGGAGAGTCATTGTTCAGCAATGCTGAACTTTCCCTGGTTGACCAGATATCAAGTACCAATGTGAACAACAATGTCTGGAAACTGTTTGCTCAATACTGGACCGAGACTACCTATACAGACGAGGCAAACTACATTATTGTCAACAGAACTATTCCTGATTTTACATTCAGAGCTTATTACAGGGGATTTCTGAAAGATTTTAATGAGGCTTCCAGTTTAATCGCCATATCAAAACCGACAAGCGCTGTCGGTGAAGTCGAAAAGACAAATAAGCTGGCTATTATTGAGTTACTCAATGTTTATTCATATCAGAATCTGGTTGATATATTTGGTAATATACCCTATACAGAAGCATTGGATATAAATATTATTCACCCCGTTTATGATGATGCCTCAGCAATTTATCAGAATCTCATCACCAGGCTTGATGCTGCAATTGCAAAACTCAATACATCGGAGGGCAGTTTTGGTTCGGCCGATCTAATCTATGGCGGAAATGTTGCTTTATGGAAAAAATTTGGTAATACACTTAAACTGAAAATCGGTATCACTCTTGCTGATGCCAATTCTGAACTATCCAGGGCTACCGTTGAAGCTGCTCTTGCAGGAGGTGTAATTTCATCAAATGAGGAAAATGCTTTACTCTATTATTTGCCTGCCATTCATACTAATCCGATCTACACTGATGTAGTGCAGAGTGGAAGAGATGACTTTATTCCTGCAAATACAGTTATTGATTTAATGAATACTCTTACCGATCCACGCAGGCCTAAGTACTTTACTCAGATTGATACTTCATCAACTGAAACTGAAAAATTTGCATATGTTGGTGGTATATATGGTGAAAGCAATCAATTTTCCCAGTATTCCCATATTGCAGATGCTATTATAGCACCAGACTTCCCCGGCATTTTATTTACTTACGATGAAGTGCTTTTCTACCGGGCAGAAGCAGCAGAAAGAGGATTTGCAGCCGGTGGTACAGCCAGTGCCTTATATTCAAATGCTGTTGCTGCTTCTGTTCTTTTTTGGGGAGGGACCCCAGCTGAGGCTGCAGGTTATCTTGCTCAGCCGAATGTTAACTATGCAACTGCAGCAGGTACATGGAAGCAAAAGATTGGAACACAGTCGTATATTGCATTATATACAAGAGGTCTTGAGGGTTATACCCAGTGGAGAAGGCTGGATTATCCGATCCTGAATCTTCCTCCATCAATCTCTGAGTACTCAGAAATTCCAAAGAGGTTCACTTATCCTGTAAATGAGCAGACACTTAATGCGGCAAGCTACGAAGCTGCATCAATTGCAATTGGCGGGGATAATATGCTAACAAAAATATTCTGGGATAAATTCTAGTCTTGTCAACCGGAATATTTTGAATAATATAGATGAAGCTGGCTAGCTTTAACAAACATTTTCGATTTTAAAATTTGCATTGAATATTTATTATGTCAAGTCTGATTACCGGTTTTGAATACGATATCTTCATCAGTTACCGTCAGAAAGATAACAAGCATGATGGCTGGGTTACTGAGTTTGTGAGGAACCTGAAGGGAGAGCTTGAATCGACTTTCAAAGATGAAATCAGTGTATATTTTGATATAAATCCTCATGATGGATTATTAGAGACTCATGACGTTGGTGCTTCCCTGAAAGAAAAGCTCAAGTGCCTGATATTCATCCCTATCATCTCACAAACCTATTGTGATCCCAAGAGCTTTGCCTGGCAATATGAGTTTGTTGCTTTTAATAAACTGGTAAAAGAAGATCAGTTTGGAAGAGATATAAGACTTGCCAGCGGCAATATAGCCAGCAGAATATTACCTGTCAGGATTCATGAGCTGGATTCTGATGATAGTGCATTTCTTGAAAACGAACTGGGAGGTATTCTCCGGAGCATAGATTTTATATTCAGATCTGCCGGAGTGAACAGACCATTAAAACCTGATGATATTCCTGAAAAAAACCTTAATAACACTTATTACCGGGATCAAATCAACAAAGTAGCCAATGCTGTTAAGGATATCATTTATTCACTTAAAAAATTTAGCAAAAAGGATCCATATCTGTCACAGGAACAAGTTAGAACAAATACTTATACCAAAAAGAAAATTGGATTTAAATCAATTATTGTACCTGTTGCAGTAATAGCATTATTAATAACCGGATTCTTCATTATTCCAAAACTGATTAAATCATCAGGAGATTCTGAAGAATTGGAAAAAACACTTGCTGTATTACCATTCAGAAACTTAAGTAATGATTCAACCCAGGATTATTTCTGCGATGGATTTATGGATGAGATTTTGAATAATCTCCAGGGAGTAAAAGAATTCACAGTCAGGTCGCGGATTTCTTCTGACCAGTATAAAAAGAGCGACAAAACTTTAAGTACGATTGGCAAGGAGATGAAAGTCAATTATATTGTACAGGGAAGTGTAGGCAGGGATAATAATAATCTTAAAATATGGATTCAGCTGACCAATGCAAAAACAGATGAGAATATCTGGGCTAAGGATTATGTCAGGGAGATAAAGCAGATATTTACTTTGCAAAGTGAGATAGCCAAAGAGATCGCTAAAGAACTGAAAACTGTATTGACTTTTGATGATATAGAGAGGATTGACAAAAAGCCTACAAAAAACCTTGAGGCATATAATTATTACCTTCTTGGCAAAGATTATCAATTTCAGAGTTTCAATAAACAAAACTATGAAATTGCAATAAAAATGTACAGGAGGGCAATCGATTTAGATCCGGATTTTGCACTTGCATATATAAATATCTCACAGTGCTATTTGCAGTTACACTGGTTCCATTATGATAAAAGCGAAGAGAGGGTAGCAAAAGCAAAAGAGGCAATTGATGCCGCTATCACGATTGATCCTGATTTGCCTGAGCTTCATGTAGCCCAGGGTAACTATTATTATATCGGTTTTCTAGATTATTCCAATGCTATCAAACAGCTGGAAATAGCACAACAGGAGTCAGGTAATAATCCTGATGTATTGTATACAATGGCTAATATTTACCGTCGAGCTGGAGAATGGGAATTGTCAGATAAGTACTATCTGATGGCTCATGAACTTGATCCTGTATTACAGGTGATAAATCATAATCTGGGTGTAAATTACTCCATGAAAAAAGATTATCTGAAGGCTGAAGAGTATTTTAATAAAGCCTTATCGATAAATCCTGCCTTCATCGAAGCTATATGGCAAAAATGTTTTATGTATCTTAAATCAGAAGGTGATACATTCAAAGCCAGGCAAGTACTGGTTGATGCCTTTCAATTAAGTGAATGCAAATCCAGCCCGTTATTGTTTGAATCAGCTGTCCTTATTGATATATATGAGAATAAATATCAGGAAGCCCTGTCGTTTCTTTCAGTTAATGACATAAACTTTATTACCGTTCAGTTTTATATCAACCTCAAATCATTACTTTGTGCCAGGGTATATGATCTTATGAACAAACAATCGGAAGCTGATAAATACTATAACTCTGCCCTGATTACTCTTGACTCCATGATTATTAAAAACCCGGAGGATTCAAGGTTGTACAGTGCATTGGGAATAGCTTATGCAGGCATAGGGATGAAGGAAAAAGCAATTGAAGCCGGCAGAAAAGGCGTTGATATGATGTCAATCAGTAAAGAAGCCTACCGCGGGGTATTCAGGACAGAAGACCTTGCCAGGATATATGTAATGGTCGGTGAATATGAAGCAGCACTTGAGCAGATAAAATTATTACTGACGATCCCATCTCGCTTATCTGTGAATTTATTACTTCTTGATCCTGCGTGGAAGCCATTATGGAATCTGCCTGAATTAAAGAGAATTATAAAAAGTTCTTCAGAGAAATAAGTGATGTAAAATGAAAATTGTAGTTTTCTCCGGTTTCCTGTCGATAGCACTCCTCTCTTTGCCATTGAAGGCGCAGAAGTTTTTTGATATATACTCATTCACCGTTCCGGATAATTATAGCCAGGAAAATGTGGAACAATCACTTATCTTGTCAGATCCTGAAGGTAGAGTCAGTTTTGTCCTTAATCCTGTTAAGCCTGCCAGCGATATTCCTTATGTTGAATTCGGGAATGACTGGAGTCAGTTTATCACTTCCCAATACTCTGTGCTCGGATTTCCCAAACGCGTAACGACAGGTTTTCCCGGCGGATGGGAAATGACAACAGGTCAGGCGAAAATATTCAACGATAAGGTAACCCTCTGGGCCCAGGTAAGGAGCTTTACACGGCAGGGTAGGAAGGCCACAATAGTGATATTTGCCATAGACGACAAACAGCAGGAATTGATAAATGAGTTTATGAAAAGCCTCAGCCTGACGGAGGCTGATGTTACTTCTGATATTAATCCTTCTGTTAACCGGGAGACAACTGCCGCAGATAAATCCCAACCTGACACAAAAGAAACCATAGGTAATGCTGGAGTGACAGTAGAAAGAGAAGCCGTCCAGGTTCAGGAAAGCGACGGGCAGATGGGTTATGGGAATTTCAAATTCAGGATACCGGAGGGATGGATTCATAAGGAGTCGCCTAAGTTCCTTGAGCTTTTCCCGAAGTCTGTAAAGGATGGAGAGATCTTCAGTATCATATTAATGAAGGGTAAAATATCGTCCGCATCACTTGAAGATGAACTGGCAGTTCTGTGGGATGAATTTGCTACAATGATGGGGGCTCAGAAACTGAACCAGGTAAGCGGGAAGAATTTTAACGTTGAAGATTCTGGCATGACCATGGCAGGCTGGGAATACATTTACGGCAGAGGAGACATTAGGTCCAGCGGTGATTATTTTGTCCATTCATATGTGATCAGGGCAAAAGAAAGGATTGAGAGGGTAATCGTGCTGTCCAAAACGATATCCCTTGATGCTGTAAGAAATAATATTGATCCTACTGTTCATCATTACCCGTATTACCTTACAATAACTGACTTCGTTTTTAATCTCAGGTTCTCAAATCTCACTTCTCCGGTATTGCCTGCCGCATCTGCAAAAGGTGCAGGGATAACAGGATGCTGGGCCGGAATCGGATTCATGGGCGGAAAACTAAAGACTACCTTTATGATCTTCTTCAGCAACGGACAGGTTTATTATGGCAGCAGGTTTCCGATCACAGGACTTTACGGATTGAACACTTATGCTGACAGTGAACGAATAAAATCTTACTGGGGTACATATACCTTCTCAAACGGAAAGGGGGAGGCAAAGATCCGGGGCTCAAATTTCCCCGTAAGAATTGAATCCGGCAAGCTTATTGTCGCCCCGATAAGCGAAGAGCATACTTATATCCGCCTGCCCGAGGTGGATAATGCTGTCCTTGATGGTACATGGATGATCACGGGTGAAAACGATATCCCCTGTTTCATAACTTTCAGGAAAGATGGTACCTTTACTGACAAGGGAGCCCTGAAAGTGCTGGATCATTCCCTTTACCAGTATTATAGTATTGCAGAGGGAGGAGGTTCAGGAAAATATGCCATTAAGGATCATACGATTATTTTTACCTACAGTGATGGACGGGTTCTGCACATTGTATTTCCCGGATTGGAGTTCGATCCTTCCGATCCATCTCCTGCAACTCTTTGCCTGAGTTTCAACCAGGATTACCTTGTTAAACAATAGTAGCCTGAAAAGGCCGAAAATCCTGACCACATTTGTCCGGTATTTTCTCAAAAATTTAAGGTACTTCATAAGAACGATTTACAACAGGTCAGGTGTGGTCAATTAACACAGGCGGGAAGTGGTAAATGGCACCGGCTTTTCCAGATTTATATCAAAGTAAATGCTGATATCTTCCTTAAATGTTGATTCAAGTTCTGTTTTTACAGCTTCAACAAACTCACTCACCCACCTGTCGCCTTTATTGTCTTTCTGGCGGTAGGAGATGAAGATATCGTAATTAAAACCTTCGATGATGCTGGACATCTGAGGTCTATTAATTTCATTATCAAATTTAAAACCTTATTTAAACCAAAGTCAATTTTCTATCTGATTCCAAACACATTTGGATTTTTAGGAAGTGATACGGTAAATCTAGTCCAAATTCCGGGTTCGCTTTTTACCGAAATTTTGCCTTTATGGTTATCAAGTATTTGTTTTACAATGGAAAGCCCCAGGCCTGATCCGGTTTTAATATCTTTGGGGACATTGCTGGCCCTGTAAAACTCATCAAAAATTTTTGGTATTTCTTCCTGTGGTATTCCTATTCCGGAATCAGTAATCTCGGTAATAATTTTATCATTATGTTCCCTCACAAACAATTCAATCTTACCATTATTTGGGGTATATTTTATTGAATTAAATAACAAATTTGAGAACATTTCTTCAATTGTAAACGGATTACCTGTGATTGTTTTTATTGAATCATCTACTGAAACATTGAATTCTATTGATTTATCTTTGGCAAGGAGCTGAACCGATGCTGCGACCTTGTCAATTACTTCCTTTAAATTATATTCTTCAAACTCCGTTACCTGTGTCAACCTTTTTTTTGTGAGGTTCAATAAGTCCTTGACAAAATTAACCAGTAGATTAGTCCTGTTGTATGCACGATTTACGAGTTCATCCTGAATTTCATTCAAGGTACCGGCCTTTTTGTCTTTAACTACTTCCAGACAACTGATAATAGCTGATAAATGACCTTTGATATCATGAGTTACATGCAGTACATACTCATTCTGGAGTTTATCTTTTTTTTCAAGTTCCAGATTTGTTTTCACATACGATTCTTCCACTTTAATTGATTTGGTGACAATTAAATGGGTCAATCTTACCAGCAGGATTGATGAAACCGCAATTACAGAACCTGCCCCAAAAATGAAAAATTTGTTACTGTATAAATCATGGTCGACAAATCCCTCCAGGTGATAATGGGGTATAATACCGTAACATTCAAATAAAACCATTAATCCAAATAACACAAGTATAAATACGGCGTGCATATAGCTTTCGAATGAAGAAAACAATGCACTTGCAACGATCATATGAAAGAAATATAGTACAATTAAAGGGTTCTCAATTCCTCCTGAAAAATGCAGAAGGAAAGTTAAAACGATGATATCTGTAACTATCTGGAAATGAATAAATAATTTAATTAATACCATTGCCCTTTTCTCTTCTTTTTCGATTATTCTTTTCAAAATAGAGAAATGAATAAGATTTAATATCAGCAGACTGAAGGAAATAGTGAAGACAGGAATCAGCGGGATGGGAATATTAAGCAGTTGATTAATGATGTAAGCTGATATGAAAAGCAGGGATATTGCAATCCATCTGATTTTGATAAACCATTGGGCAAATATCAGATGTGCCGGTATTGGTTTTTCGTTCACATTGCTATGTTTTACAATTCAAGTGTAAAAGGTTTAGATCTGCCTTTTCATCTATTCCTTTATCATATCTTCAATTATTTCCACCAATTTTATAGGGGGTATCGGTTTATCCTGAAAACGTACGTTAGGGAGTGCTTTTACATCTTCAACTACCGAATACAGATTTACACCAATTTGATCGGTCATTCCAGTGAGAAGCAGCACAGGAATCATTTTATATTCAGGTTCTTCTTTTATTTTATGAAGAAAATTATATCCTTCAAGGTTTGTTTTCATCATTACATCAAGAATAATGATATCGGGTTTTTCCTTTTTTAATGATTTTAAACCTTCCTCACTATCTGTTGCTGTTGTCACTTCATATCCGATAATTTCCAGGTTTATATGAAAAGACCTTAAAAGATCCTGATCATCATCTATTAATAGAACCTTTCTTTTCATTTTATTCAAGTTTTAAGTTATTAAGGGATCTGAAATTATCCTGACTCTCAGTTGTTTTTACTATTCTGCAAAATGTACGACTTCCATCAAACCATCAATCTGGGCAAACACTTGTGAATCAGTAAAATGTCTTCCTTTTATTGCCGATGATGGACAAGCCGCAACACAGACCCCGCAAGCTTTGCACATAGCAGCAATAACATGGCTATGCACCTCCTTTTCATCAAACTCAATTGCACTGAATGGACACAGTTTATTACAGAAACGGCAACCTGAACAAAGGTCCGGATCTACTTCAGAATAAATTGCATCCACCTCTATTTTACCCTTTGATATTTTTGCAAGAATACGTGCGGCAGCGGCTCTTGCCTGTGCAACGGTATCAGGAATATCTTTTGGGGCAACACAAGTTCCGGCAATAAAAATTCCATCAGTAGTTGTGGCAACAGGTTCTAATTTTGGATGGCTTTCAATAAACCATCCTTCTTTATCCTGGCTTATATTTACGAGACGGGCTACCTCTGCGGAATCTTCACGCGCTTCCATCCCAACCATCAACACAATAAGATCAGCAGGTATTTCAATAGTTTCACCTGATAGCTTTTCATTAACCTCGATAAGCATTTCACAATCGTCTTTAGGCCCTGCACGCCGGATAACAGGCCTGTCATTTTTTTCGTACATAAGGAATAAGGTCTTCGCTTCTGATGAACGCCGGTAAAAATCTTCGTGCCCTTTGCCAAAGGCATGCATATCAATATAAATATCTGAAATATAACTTTTTGCATTTGCGGATTTTATTTCATGAGCATATTTTAGGGCAGTCATACAGCAGACCCTTGAACAATATCCGTGAAATTCGAGGCTTCGGCTTCCGACACAATGAATAATAGCAACATATTTTGGTATTTTTCCTTCTTTTGTTTCAATTTTCCCTTCACGGATCATTTTCTCCAATTCAAAAGAGGTAATAACATTTGGCAATTTTCCATATCCATAGTGAGTTATGCGTGATGCATCAAATTCTTTATATCCTGTGCATACCACTACATTTCCGATCTTTACTTCAGTTAGTTTCTCATTTCCATCAGTCTTACCATTCTGTTCGTATATTTTAGCCCTGAAATTACCGACAAATCCTGTCAGTTCTGTAACTTTTGAGTTCAGGTGTAAATGAATATGGTCAATTGTTTTTATCCTTGTAATTCTTTCTGTCAGAAGATCTCTGGCTGAATATAAATAAGGAGCGGTAAGATCTACACGTGCAAGATTGCCACCGAGATGATTGTTTTTCTCAACCAGGTAAACACTGTGTCCTGCATCAGCAAGCTCCAGTGCGGCAGTCATTCCTGCAATTCCTCCTCCAATAACAAGGCTAGTGGGACACATTTCAACTGACAGGCTTTCCAGTGAATCATGGAGTTCAACCCGTTGAATAGCGGCACGGGTTAGTGCGATAGCTTTTTCAGTTGCATCTTTTGGATCATCGTGTACCCAGCTACATTGCTCCCTGATATTTGCCATCTCAAAAAGGTATTGATTGATTCCTGCTTTTCTTAAAGCTGCACGGAAAGTTCGTTCATGCATATTTGGGCTGCATGCTGCAACTACAATCCGGTTGAGTTTATGCTCCTTTATATGATGAATAATCATTTCCTGGCCGGGATTGGAGCACATATACTTGTAGGTTTCAACCAATTCAACATGAGGGAGTTTAGAAACCGATTTTTTAACTGCCTCTGCATCAATTATTTTGGCAATATTGGTCCCGCACATACAAATGTAAACCCCTATTCTACAGTTTTCCATACTCTAAATTTTTACTTTACTGAAATAGCATATGACCCTGATATGACTTCCTGTTTTTCTTTTGCATCTGTATAAACAGCTGCAAAATACATGGCAAGAGGGCGATAGACCAAATGTGCCCATTTACTAAAAGGCATTCTCAGCAACCAAGGAACGACACACATTAAATGAATCACATAAATAATGTTTGCCCAATAAGGAATACCTGTACGATGTAAAATGTGCTGTGCAATTCCTGTTAAAACAATTAGAAACAACAGGCATACAAATACCCAATCGGTATCGTGCGATTTTTTGTATTGTACATATTTTGATTTGATCAGACGGTTCCTGATAAAATAGACTGTTCCTATGATTAAACCTATGCTGGCCAGGTATCCGAAAATATGAACTTTCCAGATTATATCAGGCCCATATTGCAGCTCTTCAATATATACCATAACCAACACAAGCATAATTGCATAGCCGAGCATCAAACCCAGATGGATCAGCCAGGGCATGAATATTCCTGATTTATTTTTTGATTCACACTCAGCATAACGCTTTTGTGTGAAGAAATGCAATGGCAGGGTAAAGATATTTTTCAGCCAGTACCACCATGGGATGTTAAAATCAACTCCTTTAATCATGGTAAAATACCACATTCGGATAGCATTAATCAGAAGAAAAATTGCCATTACGGATCCGATTAACAAATCAAATTTATGGATAAAGGTGCTTGGAAGGAATGCTCCTTCGCCATCATATATTTGCAGATTTCCCCCTGAAAATCCATAAATAACCAAAAATAATCCGGTAAGTATTGCAACACCAATAATAGAGAGTACTTCGACCAGCTTCGACCTGAAAAATTGCCTGGCAATGCCCGTAAAATCGTAACGGGAAATAAGCCAACGCCTCAGGCTCATCATGGATTCTCCCGGATCGGCTTCACGCGGGCATTGAGTAGAGCATTGTCCGCAATAATAACAAAGCCATGGTTCGAAGGTAGTTTCAATCTTTTGTTCAAGTCCCATCTGTAAACGACGCATCGATTTTCGGGGGAAATTGAAAATCTCACCAGAATGTTGACAAACTGCCGAACAATCGCCACAATGGTAACAAAGTTGAACATCTTCTGCTCCAAAGCTGTTGAGCTCGTCAATAAGTGTTGGATTAATTCTGATTGCCATATGATAATCTTATAATGTGTGAATAATTTTTGCTCTTGATTCTATTTCGCTGAGTGTAACACTGCTAAGATGGCCAATACCTTTACCACTTGAAATGCTTCCTAAAACTCCTGCAGCTACAGCTGAAGCCTGGGCCACAGTATCCGGAATATCTTTTGGTCCCTGGCACATTCCGGCAACATAAATACCTCCTCTCTCTGTATCGGTTGGGTTACCATTGTAGTCTAATTCAGAAAACCAACCATCTGGATCTCTGGCAATACCCAAAATCCTGCTCAGGTAATCCGTACCTTTTGCAGGTATAAGGCCAACTGCCAGTATAACCATATCAACATAAAATTCCACCATTTTATCGTTCAAAATATCTTCACCCCTTACTATTAATTGTTCTCCTTTCATTTCTACATTAGTTGAATGCCCTCTTACAACAAATGTCCCTTCATGCTTTATTCGTTCTGCAAATTCCTCGTAACCTTTTCCAAATGCACGCATATCAATATAGAATTCATAACAGTTCACATTCGGGATCTTCTCTTTAATCAGATGAGCGAATTTTAAAGAATACATGCAGCATACCCTTGAGCAATAAGCATTATAATTCTTATTCCTTGAACCGACACAGTGGATGATGGCCACATTTCTGGGAGGAGCACCTTCCGGAGAAAAAATCCATTCATCAGCACCTGTCTTTTTATTTATTTGTCTGGTTTTGGTTACAATTCTTCCTCCGGTTGATCCTGATGCATTGGTTAATCGTTCAAATTCAAGTGATGTAAGGACATTTGGATATTTTCCATATCCATATTGTTCTATTTTTCCGACATCCAGCAATTCATATCCTGTTGCAATAATAATATTGCCAACTTCTATATCAATATCCTTGTCTGTTTCATTGAGATTAATGCATTCTTTCGGACATTTTTTAACACAAGCACCACATTTTTGACCTTCTGAAAGAATATATGTACAATTCTCGGGATCAACCAGGTAAGAATTTGGAACTGCCTGAGGAAATGGAATATAAATTGCTTTTCGTAATGAAATTCTGGAATCGAACTCGCTTTCGACCTTTACCGGGCAAACATCAGCACAAATATTGCAAGCCACACAGGCATCAACATCTACATACCTTGCATGCTGGTGAATTTTTACTCTGTAAGCCCCTGGTTTACCGCTTACTTCGCTTACCCTTGATTTAGTCAACAGGTGTATCATTTCATGTTGTCCTGCTGAAACCATTTTAGGGGTCAGGATACATGCAGCGCAATCAAGTGTCGGGAATGTTTTATCGAACATGGCCATATGGCCACCTATGGTACCTGTTTGCTCCACAAGGTAGACATGCTTTCCTGCGTTGGCAATTTCAAGTGATGCCTGTATTCCGGCTATTCCGGCACCAATTACAAGAGTAGCATGGCTGACAGGATTCCTTTTTGGTGAGGCTACAAGAGAAAAAGGTACAGCCATATTGGCACAGGCAATTATAGCTTTTGCCCTGTCTAAGGCATATTCACCACGAACCCCGTGTTCCTGGAATGATGCTAATCTGACTTCATCAGTATTTTGCTCTGCCAGCAACATCGCTTTTGTGAAAACGGGTTTGTAATATCCGGGCATATCCCCGGCAATGACTAACCTGTTTAGCTTATTTGTCATAATTATTTCACTAAGCAATTTTGCGTCCAGATGTGGTTTTACGCCAAGAATCTGGACAATCTCAACCCCGGGAAGGTTTGCTGAATATTTAGCAATAGCATCGATATTCAGATTTTTGCCATTTTCAACCTGACAGAAGAAGACTCCGGTTCGCATATATCCTCCTTGTTGTTTATTTTATCAACTTTCTTTTTATAATATCACAATTCAAATGCAGACATCATCAATCCCTTGAAACACTTCTCAATAGATTTCCTTTCGCATCTCTTAAGCATACTATCATTGGCATTTTTCCCGGCAAACTATGTGTTGCACATGAAAAGCATGGGTCGTAAGCACGAAATGCCATTTCAATAAGGTTCAGGACACCATCGTCAATAATTGTCCCTTTTTTGATAAATCCCTGAGCGGCTTTTTTTATTGACATACAGATAGCTGCATTGTTATTTGTGGTACCAACAATAATATTTGCTTTAGTTATTATCCCTTTCTGATCTGTCCAATAGTGATGTGTCAGAGTACCTCTTTGTGCTTCAACAATTCCAACACCTTCACCTGTAATTCTTTCAATTGGCGTGCGGAGTTCCTTCCCTGCAATTATATCATTCCGGGCCAGTTCCAGTGCCCGTTCAGAAGAATACAATAATTCAATTAATCTGGCCCAGTGCATTGCCATTGTATTATGTACCGGTTTCCCTCCTAAAGTTGAGTACATTCTTTCATATTCTTCCTGTGCCAATGGAGTTGCCATTCCGTCAGAAGCATTTAAGCGCGAAAGAGGTGTTGCGTGATAAACCCCTGAATCTTTGCCATCTTCAAATCCCTTCCATCCAATTTTTTTCAGATATGGAAATTTGAGGTAGCTCCAGGGTTCAATACGTTCAGCTATAAATTCCCTGTATTCGGTTGGTGAATATTTACAATGTTCAACACCATCCTGATCAACTACCCGAACCTTTCCGTCGTAGAAATTCACATTATTGTTTTCATCTACCAGGCCCATGGAATATAAATCCAGTTTATATGGCCCTTTCAGGATAATATCAACATAGTTTTTATTGGACAACACAATATCTTCAAAAACTTTAAGTGAGAATTTTGAAAATTCCACAAATCCCTCCGACTTAGATATCATATCGAGACGTTGTTCTTCTGTGAGTCCCTTCCTGACTCCTCCGGGCATATTAAGCATCACATGTGTCTGATGTCCACCTAATAAAGCCTGAATCTCCTGGGCAATCCTGCGCTGTTTAATTACTTCGGTACCTATCTCTGCCCCAACTTTTGCTATAACGCCCAGAATATTTCTTTCTGCTTTCGGAGCTGTTGGACCAACAACAAAATCTGGGGCAGCAAGTGCGTAGAAATGTGCAATATGGCTATGAACAAAATGTACCATATAGAAAAATTCACGCAACATTTTTGCCGTTGGAGTAGGCTCAACACCAAATGCCATATCAACAGCCTTTCCGGAAGCCATATGATGACAACCAGGGCATACGCCACATATTTTGGTTACAATATGCGGAACTTCTTCGGCAGGTCTGCCTTCGATGAATTTCTCGAATCCCCTTAATTCAGGAACCTGGAAATATACGTTATTCACATCGCCTTCATCATTCAGGAAAATTTCAATTTTCCCATGCCCTTCAAGACGGGTTATCGGGTCTATAGTAATTTTTTTCATATCATTTTCCTCCTTATCATTGACGAAGGAAGACTAAAACGGTAAAAAGTTCCTGCTGTGTCAACCAGATCTTCCAGCACTTTTTCAATATCATCCGGTTCTTTTGCATCAATTATACTTGATATTGCCGACATCATTTTTGTTCCCGGGTCGCTGTCGTCCGATACAGGACCATAGCAGCCACGGCAGGGTGCGTTTCCTGCAATGCACCGGTGCCCGCATCCCAGCCTGGTAGCTGGCCCCATGCATAATATGCCTTGTTCCATAAAACATGTTATTCCGTCATCAATAATTTCCCATGGACGATAAAACTTCTTTATTTGCTTATTTTCTGTCTTTTTCCTGGCACACTCCTCACATTGAGCCTTACTGCCAGCTCCAATCACAGATCCTTTATGGGGCAGGTGTGCACCTGTTACTATTGCCATGAATACCTCAACAAGGCGTTCTGTCTGAGGAGGACATCCCGGAAGATAATAGTCGACTTCAACAACACGGTCAAGAGGCCTGACATCATTATAAAAAACAGGTAATTCAAGAATTCCTTCAGGTACCTTATTTTCAGGTTGTGGTCTTATTTTATCTCTGTTTACTGTAGATTCGCATTCCTCGTAGACCCTTTTGAATATTTCCTCTTTATTTGAGAAATTTGCAAGACCAGGAATGCCCCCAAGATGCGAGCAGCTTCCATATGCAACAAGAATTCTGGATTTTTGCCTTAAGAGTTTTGCCATATGCTCATTCTCACTGTTTCTGATTGCCCCGTTAAACAGCGTAACATCAATACTCCCGTCAGCCATTTCTTCCACATCGGAATATTTAATATCAAGGGCAATAGGCCAGAATACCAGGTCTGCAGATGCAACAACTTCAAAGAGTTTTTCATGTACATCAAGAACTGAGACGCAACATCCGCCGCAGGCAGCAGCCCAATAAACAGCCAGTTTTATTTTTGGTTTTGTTTTTTCCACAGGTAAAATATTAAGGCTTAGGTTAAAACTTCCATTGTCTCTTTTATCATACAGGGACCAAGTTCCGATATCGTCTCTGTAAAGCTGTTAACCAGATCTGCAAACTGCTTTCCTTCGCTGGCACTTATCCATTCAAGCTTAAGCCTGGATGGTTCAATTCCCATCTGCTGAATGTATTTTTGTAACAGGTGATATCTCCTGAGGCATTTGTAGTTTCCCTCATGGTAATGGCAATCGCCCGGATGGCATCCACATACAAGTACTCCATCAGCACCCTTAAGGAATGCCCTTAGAACAAAAGTTGGCTCTATACGTCCCGAACACATGACCCTGATTGCTCTGACATTAGGTTTGTATTTGATCCGTGAAGTGCCTGCCAGATCAGCACCGGTATATGAACACCAGTTGCAAAGAAATGCCAGTATTTTTGGCTTAAAATCTGCATTATTTGACATTTTTGTAAATATTTGTTTATGAAGATTTTACGATTTTTCTGATCTTTAAATTTGAAAAACCCCTCCATTAAGTAATAAACTATAAATTTATTGCATACACAGATGATACTCTGTAGTTTAATAACTGAAAGTATTGTAGGAAAGAGGGGAAAGCTGATGTAGTGCGTTTTATTACAAATCAGGATGATCGCTGACAGAAAGAGAAGATGGGAAATGTTGTCTGAATTACTAATCTAAAAGCCAGTTATCCATCATATAGTGCATGATCATTGCATTGTTTTTTAAATTCATTTTTGTAAGAACTCTTGCCCTGTAAGTGCTTATTGTTCTTGTGCTTAAAGACAATATATCTGCGATTTCCTTTAGCGTTTTTCCCGATCCTATCATACACATTACTTCGAATTCCCTTGCAGATAATTTTTCATGATGTGCTTTTTCAGCTGGAGACTGAAGTTCAGTTACCATTTTTTCTGTAACAAAAGGTGTGAGATAATTTCTCCCTGAATAGACTATTCTGATAGAATTGACCAATTCTTCAGGTGCGGTTTCTTTTGTCAGGTATCCTGATGCTCCTGCTTTTATAGCTCTGATCGCAAACCTTTCCTCGGGATACATACTTAGCATGATTATTCTAACTTTCGGGTTTAACGCCTTTAAATCTTTTATTGCTTCCAGTCCACTCATACCTGGCAGGGAAACATCCAGGATTACAACATCTATTTCGGTTGTTGACATAATTCTGATAGCTTCAGATGCATCTTTTGCCTGCCCTGAAGCTAAAATATCCGCTTCCATCTGAATAATTTTTTTAATCCCCTCCCGAACAATGCGGTGGTCGTCAACAATAAGTACTTTTATCATGATTTTTGATCACTTATATATTTCAGGTTAATTTAATGGGATATCTACTTTAATTGTTGTTCCATGACCTTCGATCCCCTCAATTTGAAGTTTTCCTCCAAAAATAAGTGTACGCTCCTGCATTCCAAGAATACCAAATGACTTTATATTGTTAATGTCTTCTTTTTTAATACCGATTCCATTATCATGAACCAATAAAAAAATCGTTTCTTTCTTCTTCCTCAGAAAAACAGTTACCTCTGTTGCTTTGGAATGTCGAGCAATATTTATAAGGATTTCCTGAAAAATCCGGAATATGGTTATAGACCGTTTTTTATCGGTAACGATATCTTTAGGAAAAACAGTTGCCTTGAATTTAATATTAGTACGTTTTTCAAATTCACTGACATACCAGCGTATGGCTTCTCCAAGGCCAAGTTCATCAAGAAATTCAGGGCGCAATTCCTTCACTATTCTTCGCATTAGTCCAAATGTTGTATCAATCAGTTCGGTCATTGATTTAATATTGTTTATAATTTCATTAACAGGTTTGTTGCTGCAACACTCCAGAATATTCCGTTTAAGCATTGTTAAATCCATTTTCAAACCAGTTAATGAAGATCCCAGACCATCGTGAATTTCTCTGGACAGGGTTAATCTTTCTTCTTCCCTGATTGTTGTCAGATGATCAGAAAGGGATCTGAGCTGATCCGTATAGGCAATCATTTTTTCTTCTGCAAGCTTTTTTTCCGTAATGTCCCGGTGAGTGGTCATACGGGCAATTATGGTTTTATCATCGTTCAATATTATTGAGGACGAAACCAGAAGAGAGAAAAGGGAACCATCTTTTTTCCTGCCCGTTAATTCTCCTATCCACCCTCCCTCATCATTAATTTGAATAGACTTCAGCAATTTCCTGTAAGTATCATCAGGATAAAGGATATCAATTTTTTTCCCGATTAATTCGTCCCTCGGATAACCAAACATTACTTCAAAAGCATTATTTACATAAATCAGTCTTTTATCAAGATCACTTAATCCGATTGCTTCAAGGGAGTTTTCAGTAGCCTTGAAAAACATACTGACTTTATCCTCTTTCAACTTACGTTCCGTTATGTCCCTCGTAACAATTTTAATAGTTTTTTCTCCATTCAGGTAAATCAAACTTGTATTCATTTCAATTATAATAATTGGACCCTGGTTTTTTCGATGATGAAGAACAAAAGTTGCCTGGTCCATTTTGTGCTCCGCAATTTTCTCCAATATTTGTTGCACATTATTTCTTTCCATTCTTGGATGAAGGTCCTCAAATGACAAGCTCCTTAACTCTTCTATCGTATAACCGGTCATTTCAACAGCTTTCCTGTTGCAATCAATGATTTTAAGATTGACCGGCTCAATCAGATAAACTGCGTCAATTTGATTATCAAATAAATATCGGAATTTCTCCTCAGAATTTTTCAATGCCAGATACGATTGATTCATCGTCTTAAAAATCGCAACCAGCATTATGATAGTTATCGTAAGAACAACCAATAAAAGGGAATCGTATATCTTTTTATTTAAAGGTGAAAATCCGGATCCTGTATTAATTAAAAATATTTGCAGGCCTGCAGTTTCACTTATTGCCATCAGTAATATTATTGCTCCAAGTATAATCCAAAGAATATATTTGCTTTCATGACTTTTCAGCTTTATAGTCATAAATGCGGCAATCAACAGAAGTGCAATAGGAAATCCCAGTACTATGGCCACCTGCATAAAACTTAATCCATTTTTAGTGAAAGGATGGAATAATCAATCTCTTCTTCTTTGTCTTTACCAGAAACATACTTTGAAAGGGATGGTTTTTATTTACCCATTCCTCAAGAACCATCATGATCTGGTCTTCAATTATAACGGTCATGAGTATTATCTTTTTGTAATAAACCTGCAATAGAGAACGAGCATATATGTAAAGTTATAAGAACTTTACATTAAAGTCAATTATTTATTTTTCTGAGAAAGCAGCAAGAAAATAATTAACTCTTCTAATTCTCACGTTTTGAGAGTTTATTGGAAAATTTACCGGCTTTTGAAGGAACAGGGGATCAATTGAATTTTAAATATATTTCTTATAAATCTCCGGTCTGCGATAACCCCATCCCATCCATCCAGGTGGCTCTTTATGAAATACATTTGAAATACAACCAATCGGTACCTCATAAGTCAGAACACCAGGATCAGCGTTCATCTGACAGAGCAACTCTCCTTTCGGTCCAGTGATGAAACTACCTCCGTTAAATCTGCCAGCATGATTTACTACCACCATGAATAATTCATTGCAGGTTGATCCTACTCTTGTAATGATTTCATTATCCGTTTCATTT
>Ga0129298_10000111_pt1 | contig 26947 bp, 26 predicted proteins | sample I19B2metaG_FD_94707 | JGI IMG/M metagenome (GOLD analysis project Ga0129298, IMG submission 94707) | Lake sediment bacterial and archeal communities from Gulf of Boni, Indonesia to study Microbial Dark Matter (Phase II) - ​I19B2 metaG | ecosystem: Environmental > Aquatic > Freshwater > Lake >... | reverse complement strand
GTTCAACCAGTTGATAAGAACAGAAGAAGAGTTGGGCAAGTCCGCCAGATATGCCGGCAGAGACTTCAGAAAGCCTTTGTAGACGATCTCTGTATCGCTTCCAAGAATCGAGGGGGCTCATCATACCGTGCAAGCGGAAGTTGCCAATGTCGTCAAAGAAATTGAAGAAATAGTTGGTGAAGGGAACCTCTCAACAGAATCTGTTGAGCGCTATTGCTACTCGAGAGACTTCTCCTTCATTGATGTAGAAGGTGAGGTCATGCCAGATGTCATCGTCTGGCCTACCTCAACGGAACAGGTCTCACAGATAATCATGCTTGCCAACCGACACAAGATCCCGGTAGTGCCTCGAGGAGCTGGAACCGGGGAACATGGAGGGGCCATGCCAATAAGAGGCGGAATTCTGGTGGACCTCACCAAGATGAACCAGATTCTAGAAATAGATGAGGGAAACATGACATGCTTGGTTGAACCCGGAGTAGTCGTTGACAATTTAGCCAGCTTTCTTGCCAAGCGCGGATTCTTCCTTCCGCCAGCGCCGGCAAGCAGCGAAGCGTGTACCGTTGGAGGCAACGCGGCAAACAACTCCGCCGGATACAGGACCGTAAAATACGGGTCTTACCGTAACTGGGTGCTTGGACTCGAGGTTGTGCTACCTAATGGTGGAATCATCTGGACAGGTTCGAAGACTAGGAAGACGTCATCAGGTTACGATCTAACCCGTCTGTTCGTGGGCTCTGAAGGAACCCTCGGCATTTTCACAAAGATAAGGCTACGCATTCATCCCTTACCTGAATCTAGGAAGGTGCTGCTGGCATTCTACAACAATGTGAACGATGCATGCCAGACCATAGTAAGGGTCATGGCAGGCAAGATCTTCCCCTCTTCCGCAGAGATCATGGACAAGACCTCCATCGACGCTGTTGCCAGGTACGGAATCAAGCTACCAAAGATCGGTGGCATGGTGATCGTGGAGCTTGACGGAAGTGAAAAAGACGTCATGGAGAGACTCGGCCGAGTCAGAGAGATAGCCCTTCAATGCGGTGCTATGGAGACGCGAGTAGGGGCGAGCGCTCAGGAAGACGAAGAGCTTTGGAGGGCCCGGAAATCAGTCACCCCTGCCTTCGCTTTGATAAGACCTAACGTGATCGACGAGGACATAGCCGTGCCGGTTACGAAGCTTCCTGAACTCTTCAGAAGAATCGAACAGCTATCTGAGGAACTGAAGATCGATATAGCGACATACGGACACGCCGGAGACGGAAACCTTCATCCTGACATATTGTTTGACCAGCGCGAGCCAGATCAAGTGAAGCGTGCAATAGCATCTGTCGATAGACTCCGCCAAATAGTCATGGACCTAGGCGGAACAATAACCGGAGAACATGGGATAGGTCTACGCAGAGCTCATGCCATGACAATGGAACACACCAACATGGAGATCGATGTTATGCGCTCCATCAAAAGGGCCCTTGATCCTAATGACATCATGAACCCAGGTAAAATCTATCCTTGACAATTCAGAGGGTGAGTTGGAATGATATCATTTAGTAAGGAACTCGAAGAAGAAATGATAAAATGTTGCCGCTGCGGGTTCTGCAGATCATACTGTCCGACTTTCGAATACAAAGCTAGAGAGTCGTGGAACACTCGGGGGCGGATTTTTCTCGTAAACGCTCTACGGAACGGTAAGTTGTCTGTCTCCAATGAGCTACTGGACCGAATATACTCATGCTCTCTATGCAAGTCCTGCGATGAAACCTGTCCCCCTTTGGTAAAGGGCTCCGAAATCATAAGAGGACTCCGGGGTTCTCTAGCCGAAGCCGGCGTTGGTCCCCTCGATGCTCACAGGGAGATGATTAAAGCCATCCTTACCTCGGGTAATGTTTTGGGTCAGAAGGTCCGTTTAGTCGATGTTCTCCCATCGGCAAAGAGCTTGCCGGATACCTCTCCAGCCCTACTTTTCACCGGCTGTGTGGTCTCGTCGAGCTATCCTCACATAGCAGAAGCACTGATCCAGATACTTACCAAGGCCGGCTGCAACTTCACCGTAATGAAAAATGGTGAAGATTGCTGTGGAAAATTCCTTGATCTACTTGGGCTCGCTGGAGAGTCAAGTAAGCTCGTCGCGAAGAACTGGAGCGTCTTCTCAGAAATGAACGTAAGAGACATATTCACTGTCTGTCCGTTCTGTTATGGGGCGTTCTTGCATTCGGTGCCCAAGGATCAGTCTATTTCGGTTCAGCACTCGACCCAAATCCTACTGAACCTGTTGACCGAGCGAAGGATAAGGTTCAATCGCAAACTGGACGCGAATGTCGCTTACTTTGATCCGTGTCACCTGGGAAGATACGAGAAGATCTACGATGCGCCCCGGTCTGTTGTAAGAGCTATTCCGGGTGTAACACTAGTCGAGATGGACAAGTCCAAGCATTTGTCGAGATGTTGCGGAGGCACTATTAGAGTTCCGTACTTCGACATCAGAACCGGGATGAGCGAGGCCATAGCAAAGAGCGCCAACGACGCTGGAGCTGATTATTTGGTCACAGGCTGTCCAACTTGCTACCACAATTTGAAGTTTGTAGCGCTCGACTATGACGTGAGGGTATGCAGCATCGAAGAGCTCGCGGGTTACTCTATGGGGCTAGTCAAAGAAATCTCCGAATGATCATTTCCTATTCTGGGTTTGTACTCCGTGTCTCGAACTCGAGAGATGCTACCGATGGAGCATCGCTCTTCAGGGTAAGGAATTTGCAGAAGATTGCAGACCGGGCGCGTGCCAAGTCATCGCATTGTCCTTGCTACTTCGAAACCGCCTTCAGCGCTTCTTCGAATATCTGAACGCCAATTTCTGCTTGGTCTGTTGTCGTGATCAGCGGTGGTGCAAGACGAATACTAGATGGTCCTGCTCCCAAGATTAGAAGTCCTCTCTTGAATGTCTCGAGGATGAGATCGTCTCTTTCTTTGGTTGCGTAGTGCTTCGTCTCCCTGTCTTTCACGAGTTCAATGCCTACCATCATGCCCTTTCCTCTTACGTCCCCGATTAGGTTGCATTCACCCATGATCTCGTTGAATCTCTTGAGCATGTAGCTTCCGACTTTCTCAGCGTTTTCGATTAGACGTTCCTCTAACAGGACATCCAGAACAGCGAGCGCAGCAGCTACGACGATCGGGTTTCCGCCCAGAGTATTCTCGTGGGCAGTAGGTCCCCAATCCATGAGATCGGCCTTTGAGATACACGCACCCATTGGGAGTCCGCCTGCCATTGCCTTGGACATCACTATGATATCTGGTATGACATTCCAGTGCTCACAAGAAACCATCTTCCCGGTCCTACCAAATCCTGTCTGAACTTCGTCTGCGATCATGATCATGCCGCTCGTGTCACATATTCTCCTTAGCCCCGGGAGGAATTCCTTTGGCGGGACGATGTAGCCCCCTGCGCCTTGGATTGGTTCTACGATGAGCGCCGCGACCTCGTCTGGCGAAACAAGCTTCTTGAATAGTACATCCTCGATATACCCCAGGCACCACATTCCGCAACCCGGGTAGTTCTGCTTGTACAAGCATCGATAACAGTATGCGTAAGGAACATGCATGACCCCAGGCATCATTGGAAAGTAGAATCTTCTGGCAGAAGTAGTCGTGCTTGTCAGAGACAGAGCACCCATCGTTCGTCCGTGAAAGCCCCCGATAAAACCGATCAGGTAAGACTTCCTGGAATGCCACTTTGCGATCTTAATTGCGCATTCCACCGCTTCAGCCCCGCTATTCCCGAAGAAAACTCGCTTCGGGAAGTTTCCTGGTAGCTTTGTAACAAGTTTTTCAGCGTATTCAACTTGCGGCAGAGTAAAGTAGTCACAGCTATTGATGTGATCGCATGTCTCTGCCTGGCGTTTGATCGCTTCAACAATCTTCTTGTGGCAGTGACCAACATTGACGACCGCAATTCCAGATCCGAAATCCAGGTAGACGTTTCCATCAATGTCTTCAACCCATACCCCTTCAGCCCTGACGCCGACAAGTGGTGCCGTTCGAGTTAGGGAAGGTGACGTCAAGTTTTCGTCGCGCCTGATGATTTCTCTTGCCTTGGGTCCAGGAGGCTGAACTACTATCTTTGGTCTCGCGCCGAGTTTCATCTGGTTCGACCGGCAGTCACATGTGAGAACAACAACTAAAAAGCGTATCCAACACAAGGTAGAGCGAAGGTCTTCTCCAGCAGCAGAACAGGAAACTTTTGAAGGGGCCAGCAGAGGATTCGTTGGACGACTAGAAATGATGCCACAGTGGGACTGCGTCAAGTCTGTTCAGGAAAGCGCATTCGCCTGCATTGGAAGAACGGCCCTCATTGAGTTTCGCAACATCTGTCGAGATGAGAGGATCTCGACGAGGATCCTCGGAAAATTGGAGTACATGAATCCCACCGGGAGCCTCAAGGACAGGATCTACTATGAAATGATTACACGCGCAATCGAGGGAGGCGATCTCAAGCCTGGCATGGAAATTCTTGAAGCGTCAACAGGAAACGCCGGCATAGCATGCGCCTTCGTTGGGACACGACTCGGCTACCCGGTGACGATCGTCGTTCCGTCAGGCATGAGTCAGGAGCGGATGAAAATGATTCGAGCATACGGTGGGAAAATAATTAACACGCCAGGCGGGGAAAGCGATGTGGACCTCAGCATCAGGAAGATAGAAGAGCTCAAACGAGGCGCGCCCGGAAAGTATTGGGAACCCGGACAATTTGCAAACCCCGACAATGTTAACGCCCATTACAAGACAACCGGACCGGAGATCTGGGAACAGACGAAGGGAAATGTGGATTGCTTCATCGCGTCTCAAGGAACAGGCGGGACGATTACTGGCGTAGGAAAGTTCCTTCGAGAGAAGAACCCCAGGGTCGAGCTCTACGCCGTCGAACCTGCTGAAGCACCGATTCTTTCCAAACGAAGATGGGGCACTCACAAGATCGAGGGAATAGGCGACGGGTTCGTTCCTCGAAACTTGCACCTCAAGCAACTGACCGGCGTGGTGACAACCACATCGGACGAAGCCATCAAGATGGCGCAGCGCCTCTCGACAACTGAGGGCATATTCTGCGGCATTTCCTCTGGATGCAACGTTGCAGCCGCGGTGAAGGTCGCGCGGAGGCATCCGAAGCTCGGCGTCATCGTGACTATGATCAATGACACCGGGCAGAGATACTTCACGACGGAACTATTCGGTGAGCCTAAGCCAGTGGAGATCCCAGAGCGTGAACACCGTCTCGACGACTACAGCCTATCCGAGCTGGACAAGTATCAGTCCTCTTGGGAGATCATCGAGTAGCCATGGCAAGAAGGGGCGAACCTAGGAAAGCCTATATCAGGTCTCGAAACTGTCAAGCTAGAACCTGACATGGCTGGCAACGTCATCTTCACGATTGGACTGCTCCTCGCGCTTGCCGGATTTGCGGTTGGCATACTGGCTTTGATCATTGCCGTTCTGAGGTCCGCGAGAGGTGCCGGACGAGTGCGTGGCGGGGGAGTGGTGATGATAGGGCCTGTGCCAATAGTCTTTGGGACCGACAAGGAGTCCACTCGTATCCTGATTGTGCTCGCAATTGTACTGATGGTCGTCTTCTTGGTCTTCACGCTGCTTCCAATTCTGTGGAGGTAGAGACTTGGTTCAGCTCTGCGAGATCTGTTCAACTCAAGAAGCCCGTTACGTCTGCCGCAGATGCGGCAAGCGGGTTTGTGCACGAGACTTTCTGCCCGAACGGTGGCTGTGCAGCAGCTGCGAACCTACCGCGAGCACGGAAGCGCTTGCATCTCGAAGCGCGTTCCCCAGCGGCCTTTCATGGATTATCTTTGCCAGTTTCGCAATGGTATTGCTCGGAATGATCTTGATGATTCTCGCTTCAATAACACAGGGTGGAGGAGTCGCGAGTGGCGGAGCGGTGATTCTCATTGGACCGATTCCGATAATCCTTGGAGGGGGACCTGAATCTGGATGGCTGATTCTGCTAGGCACGATAATCACCGCGGTAACCCTCGTCGCCTTCTTGCTTACCAGAAGGAGAACGTAGCGCTAGAAGAGCCTACTTTCGCACCGCTTCGAACCCTATCACGTCGCCCGTCTCTGCGTCGATCTGGAAACGAAATGACTTGCGATCCTTCATGAGCCCGGCTTTCCTCATCGTGAGCACGCCTTCGACCTCCCATACATCTTTGAGCTTGCCTCCAACGAACCAGATCTTACTGAACTTGACCTCAATCGGCCTGCCAGGGTACTGCGACTCAAGATACCGTCTGGCTGCAAACTCCGCGGTCGTGGCATCCTCAACACGGACATCATCGCCCATAGGAGAACCATCCGCCAAGTCACCTATCAAGACCAGTTGATTTATGGTTTACAGCTATCGGTCGATGGAAGAAGGGACAACAACCGTTGTCGAGACAGGATTGACCATGAGCAGGGCGAAAGCTCGCGTAGCCGTGGGAGGGTCGTAGGTCTAGTCGAGGAACTTCTTGATCCGGTCCGGGATGTTGGGCTCGTAGAATGCTCGGATGACCCACTTGAAGAGGTCCCGCTCCGTTACGATACCGACAAGGCGGCCCTGCTCCACAATCGGCAGCCTGCGAATCTTCTTCGTGACCATCGTCTCGAACGCCTCCCACACCGGGGCGGTTGGTGACAACGTGATTACTGGCCGAGTCATGAATCTCGTCACCGGTCTATCGTAGACTCCTTTGGTCTTTGCAGGACGCAGCGACCGGCGAGTCACATCCCGCTCTGTGACCATTCCAACGGGTTGTCCATTCTTCACGACGATGAGGCTTCCGATGTCGTGTTTGATCATAGTCTGCAGAGCCTTTCTTACCGGAGCATCAGGCTTGATCGTCACAGGCTCTCTAGTCATGATAGCACCGACTGTGTCCTCGGCACCCGCAGCAGTCATCCTCGTTCATCCGGCCACTCGTTCGAACATCGCGAGTTTAAAGAACCTTCGCACGCACACCGACACATCGAACAGATGAAGCGCCAACGCTACAAATGGATCGGTGGGATGAAGCCTATCAGGCTTGACCCGAGCATGATCAGAATTGCCTGCACCACACATGCGATGCCGAGGATGATCGCGATCGGGGGAAATGATAGAATTCCTCCTATGATCCCGAGCAGATCCTCAGCAAACTTGAACAGTAGATACAGGAGCAAAGTCGCCGCAAGGAAGACAACGACCAACACGATTGTTGAGACATGAAACGCGCTGTACGCGTAGTACGATGCCAGCAGGCCGACAGCGAAGGCGATCAGCGCCGCCCAGCGGAGGTTCTTGATGGGTCTCAGGAGGAGCATCAGCCCTGCCACGGCAAGAATCCCCAACGTGAACAGATCGTATCTGCCACTCGAAAAGAGCAGATAAACGAGTACAAGCGCGAGTATCCCAACAAGGAAACCGACTGCGACCAGAACGCGTGAGATCGGCTTCAAGCGGCCTCTGAATAGTGGTGCAAGGCAGGTGAATCCCACAACTAAGAGGACTATTGGAAGGTTCTCGACAAGAATTGCCAGATCCAATCAGCTAACCTTCCAACACGAACGTCCTGCTGCAGCAGGAGCGAGACGGGACGCCGTCGAGCTGCTATGCGGCGCCTCTGCGTGCGCTGGGCCCAGGCGGACTTGGTGCGACTGGTTGCTCTCTAGTGAGAGCTTTTCGAGCTGGATGGTCGCTCTTTGCGAGAGCGCTCTCGGCTGCATATTTGACCCGTTCTTCGTCTGCTTTGGTCACCAGATAGCCTGGAACCGAGACGATGTGGTCACCAACTGAGATGTGACCATGCGATATCAGCTGTCTCGCTTGTGAGGGCGAACCGGCAAGTCCGCCGCGGAAGACGACCGTCTGCAGCCTCCTCTCAAGGAGGTCTCTAATGTCCAGGTCGAGGGTGTCGTCTACGCTTGTTGTCTCCCCGGCCAGTCCCATGCGTCTCAGCCGCGCGAGAAAATCTCGCTCCGATTTTTCCCGTTCCGAACCAGACTTCGCGAGTAGCGAACGCGCAATCCCACGCATCTCGGACAGCATCGTCTTGTATCGCCAAAGCTCACGCTTGTTCCTCAGTCCGTATTCACCCATCAACCTAAGCTCGATGTCGAGCTGGTCGCGACGCCACGGATGACGCGGCGTCTCGTACTTCTTTCTCTGCTTCTTCGGATCGCCCAAATCGCCTGCTTCCCGCTTGGTGGTTACTTCTTCTCCTCAGCCCTTCCTTCTCTTATAGCAGCCCTAGCTGCCTCAATTGCGGCCTTCTTCTTCACGCCCACCGCTCGACCCTTTCGGCCGGTGCTCTTCGTCCGCTGTCCGCGAACCTTCAGGCCAAGTGAATGGCGTACACCCTTCCACGTTCGGGTTTCCCTCATGAAGTCAATGTCAGCCTTCACCCTCAAGGCTAGGTCAGGGCCGATCAGGTGGCTGTCTCGGCCCGACTCGAAGTCCTTCCTGCGGTTGAACAATCTCGACGGCAAATTGTACTTTGCAGGGTCGGCCACCACGTCCTCCAAACGGTCAACCTCTGCCTCCGTGAGGCTTCCGACACGCATCTCAGGCTTCAACTCCGCGGCCTTGACAACTGCGGCTGCAAAGCTCGGGCCTATACCACGGATCCTCGTAATTCCGTACACGAGCTTCTTCGAACCGTCCAAGTCGGTTCCTGCAACTCGAACGATGTGCCTGAACTCTCTGGACATTACTGTAACCGGCAAGCCGCTATCGCAGAGCAAATTAGGAATTAAACCTTCCTTACAGTCACATCTAGATGCCGCTGTGCGGAAGATAGAGCTCGCTTCGAGCAAGGCAAAAGAAGCATCTTTGCTTAAGCTGCAAGACCCGGACGCATCGTTCTACAGATTGTTTCCGAGAGAATCTTAATTGCGCGGCCGACGCTCTTTTCCAAGCGCGGAGCGCATCCTATTGAGCGACCCCTTCAGGATTGAACATGACACGATGGGAAGCGTCAAGGTTCCAGCAAACGCATACTATGGCGCCCAAACGCAAAGAGCGCTCGAGAATTTCCAAATATCCGGCTTGGTCTTCCCCAGACGCTTCATCCAGGCGCTTGGAATCGTCAAGAGGGCTGCAGTGGAGACCAATGTACGGTTGGGCCTTCTCGATGAGAAAAAAGGGAAAGCGATTGCCCAGGCTGCCCAAGATGTTGTCGATGGAAGACTAGATGATCAGTTCCTCGTCGACATATTTCAGACCGGGTCTGGAACGTCGACCAACATGAACGCGAACGAGGTCATAGCCAATCGGGCTGTAGAGCTTCTGGGCGGCGCTAGGGGCGACAGGCAAGTTGTTCATCCCAACGATCACGTGAACATGAGCCAATCTACGAATGATGTCTTCCCGACCGCGATCCACTTAGCCGCCGTCGACGCGCTGACATCCCGTCTTCTGCTGGCTCTGAAGAAGCTCGCCCTCGCCTTGGAGAAGAAGTCCGAGGAGTTCGATGACGTGGTGAAGGCCGGCAGAACGCATCTACAGGATGCAGTGCCGATCACGCTTGGGCAGGAGTTCAGCGGATACGCCAGCGCGATCTCACACGGAATAGGGAGGATCGAGAAGGCCAAGCTCTCGCTCCTTGAACTCCCGATCGGCGGAACAGCGGTTGGAACAGGTTTGAACGGGCCCCCAGATTTTGGAAGACTGGTTGTGAAGAGAATCAACAAAGTCACTGGACTGGGATTCTCCCTCTCCAAGAACAAGTTCGAGGCGCTCCAGAGCCGGGACGCAGCGGTCGAAATGAGCGCTGCCCTTCGATCCGTTGCCTTGAGTTTGATGAAGATAGCGAATGACTTACGTTTGCTCAGCTCCGGGCCGGCGACGGGACTCGGCGAGATTGAACTTCCTGCAGTTCAACCAGGATCGAGCATAATGCCTGGGAAAGTCAACCCGGTGATTCCTGAATCTGTGAACATGGTTTGCGCTCAGGTCGTCGGAAACGACTTGGCCATTACTATCGCTGGACAATCGGGAACGTTGGAGCTGAACACGATGATGCCTCTGATCGCGTACGATCTTCTCCAATCAATAGAGATCGAGGCGAACGCGGCGGAACTGCTTGCCGACAAGTGCGTCTCCGGGATCAGAGCGAACCGGAGAAGATGCACGGAATTTGCTGAGAAAAGTAGTGCGTTGGCGACTGCCATCGCTCCATCGGTCGGCTACGACCGAGCAGCGAAGGTCGCCAAGAGGGCAAGGGATGAAGACAAGACCATACGTGAAGTAATGGTTGAGGAAGGCCTTCCCAAAGAAGAAGTTGACAAGATCCTAGACCTGAAGAAAATGACCAAAGGCGGAATCCCCCGACGTAGATAGCACACTCGCGACGTGATTTCACAGTGAGAGAGAAGGCTAGGATGGCTGTCCATGCTTCAGCCATACTGATCCCTGCCCTAGCGTACGCGACATCGAAATCCATCGCACTGACGGCTCTGATCGTCGTGACTGCTCTCTACAGCCTATCGGAGGCATTGCGCCTCAGTGGTAGGCGTCTGCCATTCATTACGGAATTCACGCTGAGGATGAGCCGCGACGACGAAAGACTCCATTTCGCGACCTCGCCAATCTATTTGGCAGCCGGAGCAATTCTGTCTCTGGCTTTTTTTCCTGAGGGCATTGCATATGCTGCAATCGCGATTGTCGCGCTAGGCGATCCGGTAGCCTCGTATGTGGGAGGAAGGTTCGGCCGGACCCACATCGGCCAAAAGACATTGGAGGGGTTCGTCGCAGGATTGATTGTTTCTTTCTCGGCTGCCTTGCTATGGGTTCACCCTAGTCTGGCACTGGTCGGTTCGGCCGTAGGCATGTTACTTGAGCTGCTCGGATTGCTCAACGACAATATTACCACTCCAATCGGCGCTGGTCTAGCGATGATCATCGCGAGCATCCTTTAGACGCTGCTTGCTCATTCTTATCCGCACGTGAGAACCTGCTAACAAACCCGAGGCTGCTGACACGATTGAAATATGTGATGGTTCAACTAGCCATCTTGGTTCGTGACTCGGAATGATCACATTTGATGTTGGCGTCGTACTTGCTTTCTCGCTGACTATCCTGTCTTTGGTTCTGTCTTCAAGACTAAAGATACACTATACCCTGATTCTTGTTATCTCAGGCCTCTGCATGGCCATCATCAGATACTACTCAGGTGCTAAGCCTCCTGAGTTCACTGGAGAACTCATACTTGGACTCGTGCTGCCTACGCTGGTTTTCCAAGCCGCGCTCTCACTAGATTTCCAAGCTTTCAACCGCGTCAAGAAAAGAGTCTTCTTGCTGGCGATAGTGGGTGTCGTGATATCCGCGCTTGTAAGCACCTCCTTACTTGTCGTCTTGACTCCTTTGACGCTTCTGGCAGCATTGGCTTTTGGAGTGATCATCTCTCCGACCGACGCGGCCTCCGTCATCGACACTTTCAAGCGCCTTGGCGTTCCTCATGGACTCTCGACGCTCGTAGAAGGAGAAGCCCTTCTCAACGACGCCACTGCAATTGTGCTTTTCTCTGCGGTTACATCCCTAATGTTGAGCCCGATCCTGAATGTTATCCGGTTCACCGCGGTGTTCGGAGGCGGGATAATGGTAGGCCTCGTTGTTGCCTTCGTAGCGACAAGAGTCCGTCGACTAGCATCGGGCTCGACTTACCAGGTAGTCCTGTCCATGGCCGTCGCGTATGGCGCCTACGCGACCGCCCAAGCTTTGGAATTCTCAGGGGTCGTCGCCGTGGCTATTACAGGCCTCCTCATGAGCCGCACGTTCCAGATGAACGCTGAATCTACGGAAAGGTTGTCGTTCTTTTGGGAAATCGCGGCGTTCATGGCCAACGCCGCAGCGTTCCTCTTCCTGGGTCTGGTTGCAGACATTAGCATGGTCCTCAAGTATGCAGCTTTGATAGCAGCCTGTTTCGTAGTTGTTCTGGCGGCCCGATTTGCAAGCGTATACTCAGTCTTCGGCCTTGCGTCAAGAATTGAGGAGAAAACACCTCAGCGATGGCAGCTTATCACTGCCCTCGGAGGCATGAGGGGCGCAATTTCCGTAGCTCTAGCATTAGCACTTCCTGCAGGATTTTCCAGGGACTTGATAGTAACCTTGACTTTCGGAGTCGCTTTGATCTCGCTCCTCGTTCAGGGGAGCGTCCTTCAGACATACGTAAGGATGCATGCTCTCGAACCAAATGCGATCTGAGATGACTAGACGCGCACGCGTGTGCTCCTATTCCACCCTTCCGTCGCGGATGGAATCATTCCGACAAGGCGTAGGGCCGCCGAGGCCAGAGGGGCTTTCCTTATTCCGTTGAGGTCTGTCTCGATGCGGCATCACCCTATGTGAAGGTACCCTACCTGTATGTAATCCTTAAGCGTCTGATTCTAGATTCCCCTCACCCGGACTGACGCAGGAAACTCATAGAGACCTTTGGCAGGAAAGCGGGCTGAAGATGCAGAGTGACCCCCTCATACGGACCGAGAACTTGACGAAGACTTACAGGATCGGCTCCATTGATTTTCCCGCCCTGAATGGCGTCAGTCTCGACATCGATCGGGGCGAGTTCATCTCTATCGTGGGACCATCTGGAAGCGGCAAATCCACTCTTCTCAATCTTCTCGGCGCGCTTGACCGGCCAACCTCAGGGCGCGTGTTCGTGGAAGGCTTGGACTTGTTTCGCAGAAACGAGAACCAGCTCTCCGATTTTAGGAACAAGAGGCTAGGCTTCATCTTTCAAGCACACAACCTGCTCATGCGAACTTCCGTGATCGCGAACGTGAGCCTTCCAGCCATGATTGCGGGCGAACCGCGAGCCAGACGGACGAAACACGCTCAAGACCTCCTCGAGAAAGTTGGCCTTGGCGACAAGCTGACGCGCAAGCCTACGGAGCTGAGCGGAGGAGAACAGCAGAGGGTTGCTGTAGCGCGCGCGTTGATGAATGATCCTCTGATCGTACTCGGAGATGAACCCACCGGCAACCTCGACTCAAAGACCGGCGCTGAGATCGTTGCTCTCATGAAGAGCATTAACGAGGAGCGCGGCACCGTTTTCATCTTGGTCACCCACAATCCTGAGGTCGCAAATGAAACACAGCGAGTGATACACCTCAGGGACGGACAGATCAGCCACGTGGAGCGGATTCCAGGTTGAACCTGACTGACCTCCTCCGCTACTCATTCGGTGCCATGAGGGAGCGTAGATTACGCGCGATTCTCACGATAGCGATGGTCGTTATCGGGGCGGGACTCATGACTGCGCTTAACGGCATGACCACTGGCATGTACAACTACCTAGGTGGCCAGTTCGGAACGCTCGGCGCGAACGTTGTCATGGTCCTGCCGGGCATGGAGTCAACCACCCGGATCACGGAACAGACTGCCACCGTCATAAAACGGGTGAACGGTGTAAAGATCGCGATCCCGTATGTGCAAAAGGCGGCCACTGTTCAATCAGCAGGCGCAGCCGCGTCGGTGCTTGTTACAGGCTCGGATCAGAGATACCTGAACGAGATTTTTCCAACCCTTAAGCTAGCAGAAGGAACTCTTGTGGCACCGCAGGATTCGATAGGGATCATGTTGGGACACTCCATTGCGTATCCTCCCGACAGGAACACGCCATTTGCACGCCTTGGAAGTGTTCTCACGATCTCATTCACGACGATCAAGGAGAAGCAGCAAGTGACAATGAAACGAAGCTTCGTTGTGAGAGGAATCCTAGAAGAGATGGGTACATCCGGAATGTTCCTACCCGTCGATCGCATGGCCTTCATGTCACTTCCAGCCGCAACGTCGTTCTTCGACACGGCGGGCGATTACAGTGGCATCAATGTGATAACTACAGGCCCGGAGAAGGCCGAGCAGGTCGCAAGTGAGATCCGCCGCTTGTTCGGAAGATCCTACGAGGTCTACACGTCCAAGACACTCATTCAACTCATCCAGAATATTCTAGGCGCGTTCTCGGTCTTCCTAGGCAGCGTAGCGTCTGTGTCTCTGATAGTCGCTTCAGTCGGCATCTTCGCAGGCCTCTACACCTCCGTCATGGAAAGAACAAGGGAGATTGGTTTGCTGAAGGCGGTCGGATTGAAGAAACGGGGAATACTCGGAGTCTTCCTCGGGGAAGCCACCCTCATAGGACTCATCGGAGGGCTACTCGGCGACGCTGTCGGAGTAGCTCTGGGATATGGGATGGCTGTAATCGCGGGGCAGGTGAGATCACAAGTTACCAGCGAGATGACCATGGGAGAAGCTTCGATCTCGTTCGTTCCGCCGTTTTACACGCTCGAGAACTTCCTCTTCATACTGGCATTCTCAGTCGCCGTTAGCATGCTCGCCGGTGCTTATCCGGCTTGGAGAGCCTCCAGGCTGGATCCAGTAGTCGCGCTACGCAAGGAGTAGCGCCAAAGTGTGGTCGCTCACTCAATTGGAGGAGCACAGTCTACATACCGACCGAGCGAACGCGAAACAAACAGTGAGCGTTTCGAGGATGATGCCCCCACGAAAAAAACTGGCGTGAGGTAATTAGAGTTTGAGAGCTCTAATTACCTCATCAGCCGTATTGCAGGTTCGGTCCGGAAGGTTCTGTTCGATCCATTCCACAGAATTAGTTGAAGACGAACTATTGCTCTTCGTGTGCCGGTTGAAAAGAAAATGAATCGATTCCTCACGTCGAAACAAGATGCGGGTGGGGCTGGTTTTGCTATCTTGCAAATCACATTCACGGCTCCTGACACATTATCGTAAACACCGCGTCCAGCTCACTTCGCTGTCGGAACAGGCGCAGTCGACAGATTCAGAATCCAAGATACAGACGATCGGCAAGAAGTCTTGGAAGACCCCTTATGGCTATCTTGCTCGCCGCCGCTTCGACGTCATAATCAATTCGGTGCACGCGGAAATCGAATCCATTCGAGGACTCAATGATGGCGTAGCTTGCCCTAGGGTCTCCGTCTCTGGGTTGACCTATGCTACCCGGATTTCCGATCAGCCTCGAACCGAACTTGTGACTGAAAGGGACGTGGGTATGACCGAGCAGGAGGACCTGACTTTCAGATTGGTCAACGAGACTTCTCAGGATGAACTCTGGGGTGCTTGGGTAGACGTATTCATTGAGGGGGTCTCTCGGGCTTCCATGGACTAAAGCGATCTTAACTCCATCCGCCGTGAAAGTGGTCTTCGAACGAAGGCCCGCAATGTAGCTTAGGTTCTCGGACGAGATTTCTTTGCGCGTCCATTCGACAGCTTGGACAGCGTGAGACACAAAGCCAGATGTGTCGCCGGTTGAGACCGCATAGTCATGGTTTCCCATAACTACCGCCTGTGGCTTCAGCGATCTGACTTCTGACACAACCTCGTTCGGTTGTGCGCCATATCCGACAAGATCCCCGAGGCAGACTAGAGCGTCGTAGGCGCCCGTTGCTGAGAGAACCGCTTGTAGGGCGTCGTAGTTTGAATGTATGTCTGAAATCACCGCGATTCTCACAGTCTCGACACTCTCATTGATTTGGGACTCAATACGTACGAGCTGATACACATATTGGAATGCTGTATCCTCTAGCGTCACCCATTTGAACACAGGATGATGCGCAAAAACCGGTCCTGCTGCAGCGTGATTTGTTCCACTCCTCCCTTCCCAATCGGATTCAAGTAAACCGCTTGGAGGCAAAGGCTGACCCGAGCCGTCCTGTTAGGCCTGCATGTTGGCAGTATGCAGTTGGGATTCCTCCTCCAAGAGTACGCATCGTATGGTATGCGGATGCACTGGAGATGGATGGTCATGTGTTATGTTGTCGAGAACATGAGGGAGGGCGGCTGAACGATTGTCAGGAAAGGACGAGTTCTGTTGAGAGATTGTAAGTAAACGGAGACTGAATCCACAGTATCGAATAGAATAATTCCGAAGTAATACCGTCATGCAAGTCCCACAGCAAGATCGGCCTGCACGGATAGACGATCAGATGGTTTCCTTTAGCTTGCGTAGGTTGAAAAGCAAGCCCACAAATGAAATCTTCGCAAAGAACGGATGCTCATGTCACAGATGCAATTGCATCCATACGGGAGAATATCATTCACTTAGAAGGTATCCTGCCGGCACGCATTACCAGGTCTTCTGCTCGGCCTGCAACGACATCTGCTTGGCCCATTCCATAGAGGCTTCGCCGGAAGCTGTGTTGAAAGGCAAGCCAAGTTAGCCGATTTCAGCCCAGTGACCATGCCTCGGTCCCTCCACGTCGGCTACTTTCTCTCCGAGTCGAAACTCTAGGCGGAAACCCTGAAACATTGGCGAGCCGGCCGCTTGCTGCGAACAAGCGATGATGCTGAGCGAGCTACGTTGAAATGTGAGGTTTGCATGCCAGATGGCGGAGGAGAGACATCACGCCATGCCTGCATTGGAATCGCTCGACGTACAGTTCGAGCGCAACAATGTAACGTTCCATGGTAACCTAGTCATGCTTGAGAACGCCGTTCTCGTCTTCTTCTATGAGGGATCTAGCAAGCTTGGCACGGTTGCATTAGCGATGCCCGGAATAGCAGAAGAGAGGGCGGGCCGATCATCCGTACTCTTGGGCGGCAAGTACTTGATGGCCAGTAGAGCGCTTGCTGAGAGAGCGGCTGGATCTTTCGGTAAGATCGCCATCGTCTCAATGAACACCGCCATCGAGGAGCCTGAGGCTCTCAGAATCTACGCCAAGCTACTAGACGATCTGAGAAAGTCGGCGCGATCGCCTTAGTACGAGACAAGGCTCGACAACGGAGATTCACCAAGGACGCTGACGGCGGCCTTCCTCACCTGCTCCCTATCCCGCTCGACCGTGTAGACCCTAATCATGTTCATGTAGGCTGTCAAAACATCGACGACTTTTGAAAGCTCGGAGATCTTCTGAGGGACTTTCTCACCGTCTGGCCTCCTGTAGAAGACTGGAATATCCATGGGCTCCAGCTCCCCGGCCATGTGGTAGGGGACCGACGGAAGGGACGGCAAGTCTATGTTGACGTTTGCGACGTCAACCTTAGCCATGCGCGCAATGTCCTCCTCCATCTTGACTCGAACCGCTTCCTTGGTAAAGAGGCTAGAAAGAAACTCGTCTTTCACAAAGAATGTCTTCTCGTATGCGCACTTGAGCAGCTTTCGCCGGTCGAGATCGGCCACGATGGCTCTGGATTTCTCGTTCTTGCGTAGGATCGGCCACACAGCGTCATCGTCAAGTGCCAAGTATTCGTCAACGGATTCGAGCCGAGAGATCCCAAGATCGTTTTTCGCGCACTCCAGCGCCTTCAGTAGCATTATCTGGGCTGCGCGAGAGGTTCTGTGAAAATAGATCGTTCTAAAGGATTCCAGCCTTGCCAATATGAAGCTCTCGAGTGTGGAGAGCGCAGTCACGTCCACCGCCAAGTTCCCGTTGAGAACATCCATTGTGTAGATCAGACGAAAGATGTCAACATCACCGTACCCTGCGCCGGTGTGATATGAGTCGCGAAGAACGAAATCCATCTTGTCCACGTCGACCGAGCTTTGGATGATTTGATCAAGGAATGCACGTTTCGGGTCATCCAGTTTCCCGACACAGAGCTTGCTGAGCGTTTTCGCGTCTAGACCCTCACTCATGAGCGTGTCGTGGAGTTCTGACTCTAAGATGATGCGTGTGGACATGTCCTCGTGTGTCTTCCCGAGATATTTCACAAGCATTGGCTCAAAGAGGTGCGAGAAGGGCGCGTGACCCACGTCGTGCAACAGCGCTGCGACCTTCAGGGTCTTTCTCATGTTTTCCTCAAAATCCGTAGGCAGGTTGTCAGCGACGATTCCAGCTAGGTACATTGTTCCGAGAGCGTGTTCAAAGCGAGTGTGCGTTGCGGCAGGATACACATATTCGGCTGCCGAAAGTTGTTTGATTCTCCTCAACCGCTGAACGGGGCCGGTATCCAAGATTTTCCTTTCGGTTTCTGTGAGCCTAATGTAGCCGTGAATCGGATCCTTAACGAACCCCCAGTAACTGTGAGGATTCCCGTCCTTCCTATCCACTCACTCACACCTTTCCCAAGAACTCAAACAGAGATTCCAGTAGCTCCTCGACTTCCTTGAGCTTCCGGGCTTTATCAGAATAACTTTGCCTCCAGCTCCAGAGCAGAGATCTAGTGCATGGGAATCCAGATCCAACTGCCTCCACAGCGTCGTATAGACAGTCGAAAAGGTGCCTTACAGATTGTCGAAGGGTCTGGGAAGCAAATGATTAAGCACCGCATGTACGATTAGTGGTGTGGACTGTCCCGCGCCGGGAGGACACGTCCAAACCATAGGAGCGTCGGATCGTGCCGGAGCATCCTCGCGCGGCTTTCATCGTCTTGGAAGGCGGAGATGGTGCCGGTAAGACGGTTCAAGCCAAGGCGCTCTGCTTGGCGCTGAGGCGCGACGGGTACAAGGTTCACCCAACAGCTGAGCCTAGCCGAAGCCCGGTGGGTAGATTAATTCGTCGTAACTTCCTTCAGAGGGAGAAAACATCGCCGGAGGTCGAAGCGCTCCTCTTCGCCGCGGATAGGTTCATGCACCTCAATTCTGAAATACGACCTGCGCTGGCTGCCGGAAAGATCGTCGTCTGTGATAGATACAAGTACGCTTCATTCGCCTACCAAGGCGCCCAAGGCGTAGACATGAAGTGGCTTCATGAGATCAACCGATTCGCCGACAGGCCACACATCGCGATATACCTGGACGTGCCACCTGAGACGAGCTTGAGCAGGCTGAAGAGAAAGAAGACCGTTCTAGAGAGGTTAGAACTTCAGCACCGAGTCCGAAAAGAGTACTTGAAGCTCGTCCGATCAGGAGAGCTCGTGCTCATCAACTCAAATCGACCAATCGAGAAAGTGAGCGAGGACATCTATGCATTGGTTAAACGGCGACTTCGGACAAGACACGCTTGACCCTAGATGGATGATGAGTCTGTATCCAAGTCAGCATACTCGATGAGCGGCTTGGCTTGCCTTCCTAGAATTCTCTTTGAACCAGGAAACGAGCGAGCCAGCCAAGCATCTCTCTGGCATCGGACTTCGGCAAGCTCTTAAGAGCTCGCAGCCCGTCTTCGACGTAGCGGTCCGCCATCTTCTTTGCGTGATCCAACGATCCGTATTCCTCGTACATGCGGATCGCCTGAGCGATTTCCTCCTGCGAGATCGATGAGTTCCCGAGCATTCTCATGAATCGGTCTCTGTCTTCTGCCGATGCTGACTTCGTAAGATGGGCGGCCATGATTGTTCTCTTACCTTCTCTGATGTCGCCCCCGATCTCCTTCCCGTATTTGCGAACATCGCCCATCACGTTCAGAAGGTCGTCAACGATCTGGAATCCCACGCCTGTAGACTCGCCGAATCTGCTTGCAGCTGAGAGGTACGTCTTCTTTCCTCCGCCGACAATCACGCCGGCTTCGCAAGCCAAACCAACAAGCGCACTCGTCTTATTGCGAAGCACCTCTATAACGTCTTCATCAGTAAAACCCTCTCGCCTATTCAGTTCAAACTCGAGCGCTTGACCTCGCGTGACCTGGAAGGCCCTCTCAGCGAATTGCCGAACGAGCCTATTCTTGGCGGCCGCATCAAGCGGTCCGTCGGTAGCAGCTTCAAAGACTTTGATGAGCATCGCGTCACCAGAGTTAATCGCCACTGGCAGTCCGAATACTATGTGGATGCAGGGTTTTCCTCTTCGGAGTTCGCTCTGATCCTCAATGTCGTCGTGGATCAGGGTCATATTGTGGAGGATCTCGACGGCTGCCGCAGCAGGAAGAGCGTTTCGAGCTTGACCTCCGACCGCTTTGCAGAAGAGAAGTGTCAGAGCCGGCCTGAATCGTTTTCCGCCGCGATCAAGAAGCTCCCACATCGGCTGGAGGAGAGCAACCGGTCGGCCAGTCCTTGGAAGGTATTTCTCGATCTGCCGATTCACCATCGCCCCGTACTTCTCAAGCATGGAATTCAGTTCGCTCATGGACCGTGGATGCCCCGGTCCAAATACGATGCTAGAGCGCATATGTGTTTGCTCGGCTTCGTTTCGTCTAGCCGCCAGGGGGCCCCTCATCTTCCAGGTATGGACTAGTGACTAGTTTTCTGATGCGCTCGGAGATCTTCTTACCTATGCCCTCTACGTTTTGTAGCTCCTGTTCAGAAGCTATGAAGACCTTCTCGACCGTTCCAAATGCCTTCAGAAGCCTCCTTGCAATGACCGCATCAACTAAAGGCAATCCGGCAACAAGGAACTCTTGCTCACGCGCAGTCGATTGCGGCTTTCGTTCCATTCTGATTCTAGGTCGGCGTTCTCCCTTTGATTGCTCTCGCCTCGCGATTGAGAGCAATAGGAGAGCAGTCTCCGATGGGCTCCTGGTCCACACTACTGGCACCCCGAAGTCTACTATGACGCTTGCAATCGCACCCATGACCGCCTCGGGCGCAATGTTGCGCGAGGTCTGGAAGCTTTCTCCCTCGATCAGGAGGATGGGCATCTCATACGCCGACTTGAGGTTGGAGACCTGCTCGAACAGTCTGCCGTCAATTATCGAGGCGACGAAGTCGTCAACGGTTTTCCTCTCTATCGCTGTGCGGTCAGAGATGATGAAGTCGCCCATACTCAGTGTCTCTTGAGTGATCAAGATGTCGTACTTCGACAGTTCCCTCGTTGTCGGCGAGCCCAACTCGCGAGAATCCACGATGATCGTTGGTTTCCGCGGAACCTCCGTCACATGCTCCTCCTTCAGAAACTCCTCCAGGTTAGGCTGGTCCGGGCCAGCTTCTGTATCGGCCGCCTGCGAAGCAACCTCCTTTAACGCGACGGCCATCATTCTTTCTCTTCGTCGTGAAATGTAATAGTATGCCTCATCTCTTGTTCCCAACGCCATCAGTACGGTTGCCTTCCCAGGGCCTTTTCTTCCCGTCCTTCCTCTGCGTTGGATGTACCGGATGGCGCTTGGGACGGTGTCATAGAATATGACCTCATCACATTCGACGATGTCGAGACCTTCCTCACCGATCTGAGTCGCAACAAGCACATTGTATTGGCCTGACTTGAAGTCCTCAAGGAGCATCGTCTGCTGTTTCTGTGAAAGACCCTTGTCGGCGCTTTTCGTCTGTTGTCCTACAAGTCGAACCGCCGAGATTCCAGGCTCCTTGCTCAGCTCCTCAACGAGCCTAGCTGCGGTGGCCCTGTAGTTGGTGAAAATCATGACCCGTCTTGACCCGAGAGCCAGCGTCTCCTTGACCCTCGCGATCAGGACTTGCATCTTCGGATGCTCGTTCCCCTTCTCCGCTTCCCGGGATGCTATACGGGAAACGTTCACGATCCTTGAATCTTCCAGAAACGCACGAAGCCAAGGCATCGCTCGCTTCTTCAGCCGTTCCTGCAAGCTGTCGAGATACGCCTTCAGCGGGGAGAACCCTTGCGTCTCGAGGAGTTCCATAGCCTTGAGGGCGTGGATTGACGAATACAGGCCGAATGATATTCTTCTCAGCAAATCTTTGGCGGCTGGTTCATGAATCATGTCACTACGTATCTTCTCTCTCGCTTGCAGGATATCGCGCAGGCGAATCCTGTCAGCGTCGGCGGTAGGCAGATATCCGTAGTCTCTGGCTCCTGTCAAGACTTCCTTGGCATAGTCGTCGAGGATTCGTTTGACCTCTCGGAAGACGAGAGGCAGCTCTACAGGGACCCAGTCGACCTTGATCCCTCCTACGAACGGTTTCACGTCGCTATCCGAGATTGTGCGAGACTCAATTCGAGTAATGTGAAGGTTCCGGCAGACTTCCTGTATGGCTTCCCGGCTGGATCCCGGGGAAGCGGTCAACCCCAGCACAAGGCCGCGCGAGACCTTGCTGTATCTTTCTCCGATGTAGGTGTAAGCGTAATCGCCAACGGCCCTGTGCGCTTCATCGAAGACGAGAAGGGATATGTCCGCAAGAGGGGCCTTCCCAGCTATCAGGTCATTAACGAACACCTGCGGCGTTGAGACAATCAGTCTCTTGGCCCAAGCTTGGGCCCTGTCGTCGGGGGGAGTCTGCCCCGTTATACAGGCGAACTCTTGAGGATCAAGTCGCAGCAATCGTTTGAATGTCTTGTAGTGTTGCTCGACAAGCGGACGTGTAGGCGCCAACACTACAACATGTCTGTCGGGATACTGCTCCAGCCTCTTCGCGGCGACTAGGGCTGCGATCAGGGATTTCCCCAACCCAGTCGGTATGGAAACGAGCGTGTTACCACGCAGGGCGTTCCCGGCCACCGTTTCCTGATAGGTCCGCCTCTCGATCGACTCTACGTTGATCAGGGGATGATCGAAGAGGCTGCGGTGAGCCAAGTCTATCTAGTGACAGCGTGATGCCGAACGAATTAAGAATTACCAAGCCGGAGAACCGAAAAACACTCTGCCTGAAATCTGCGACTCACGTAGACCTGAGCTTCCTCACCTGCTCTAAGGCCGAAAGATATGTCTTGACGGCTTCTCCAAGTTCTCGAAGCCGCACGAGTTCACGCTCGTTCTTGACTGCCACGTTCAGCTCACCTATCTTCTCAAGGATTGCTTGCTCCAACCCGTCGAGCACTTGCTGGCTGGCGAGCCTCACTTCCTCTTCAGCTGACTTGACGATCGCTACGGGACGATTGCATTTCGCACAGAATGTGTCCTTCCCGAGCCTGAAGAGTGGGGTTGCGCAGACCGGGCATGTTTCTTTCAGCATCACGGCTCCGGATCTGAGCAGGTCCGCCATTCGCTTTACTTCTGCGCCCATTCGCGCTCGCTTCACTATGGGAAAGATTTTAGGCGGGACCTATAAAATGCGTGAATCAGCGAATGACAAATGCGGGGCGACATGGATTGTCGAAGGCGAAGCGCAAGGAAGAGTACGAAGAACGAACGAAGCAGGCCATGGGCGTACTCAATGAAGTTTCTCAGGACACAACCACCCCGCGAAACATAAGAAGGGCCGCCAAGACGGCTATGGATTCGCTTCAAGCCGCAGGCCTGAGTTTGGGCGTGCGAGCTGCAAACGCGATTTCGATTCTTGATGACATCAGCCAGGATCCGAATATGCCGCAATATACTAGGGTAAGGATCTGGAACGCAGTGAGCCTCCTCGAAGCAATCAAGGACTGAGAGAAGAAACCACACTGATCTTTTCAAAGCGTACCGATTTGCTTTTCTAGCGACACGGTCCGGCACGTTAGGTTTAAGCTGCCAAACTATTAGACAGGCCGGCTTGAACCCTGGTCTGAGATTCACAAGCAACCGCAGGCCGAGGGCAAGCTTTCGAAGAGGAGATTGTAATGGCGGATAAGAAGGCGGACTTGGCAGGTCCCGGAATTGGCACTTACGAGGAACTTGAGAGGATCCTTCCCCGGGATTACAGTTCATTACTGGACCGTAGGGACACTCAGAAGGCCATCTTCGCGCTGAAGAACTACATCGAAGAGAACCTATGCAGGGAACTGAATCTAATGATGGTTCAGGTTCCCCTCATTGTGGATGTCGAGAGCGGGGTCAACGACATGCTTGACCGTGATGGTTCACGGACCCCGATCCAGTTTCACATTTCGAATGACTACAACAAGCATCCGATTGATGCTCAGATCGTACAGGCTGCAACAAAGTGGAAGCGGGTTGCGCTGAAGGAGTTCGGGATGAAAGTCGGCGAGGGCATCTGCACCGACATGCGCGCGGTGCGCAAGGACTACTTCCTCGATCACGACCACAGCGCCTACGTGGACCAGTGGGATTGGGAGAAAGTGATCACGGCAGAACGGCGAAACCTGAGCTATCTGAAGGACGTTGTCAGAAAGATCTGGAAGGTCCTCAAGGGCGCGGAAACACACGTTCAGAAGCTCTATCCTCAGCTGAAGACGAAGAAGTATTCGAACCTGCCCGATGATTTGACGTTCCTGCATGCGGAAGATATCCTAGATATGTACCCGGATTTGCCGCGGAAACAGCGTGAAACGGCGATTCTTCAGAAACATCCTGCTGTATTCATTATGGGAATCGGATGGGTCCTCAAGGATGGGTACCCGCACGAGATGCGAGCCGCGGACTATGACGACTGGGTGACCGAAACTATGTCCGAAGATGGCAGACCTATGCACGGTCTCAACGGCGACATCCTAGTCTGGAACCCGGTGACCAAACGTCGCCACGAGCTGACCTCGATGGGAATCCGTGTTGACGCTCAGACACTCAAGAAACAGCTGGAGATTTCCGGTCAACTCGATTTCCTCAAATTGCCCTACCACCAAGCGATCATCAACAATGAGCTGCCGCTCAGCATTGGTGGCGGCATTGGACAATCCCGGACCTGTATGCTGCTGCTCAAGAAGGCACACCTAGGCGAAGTCAGCGTAGCCGTCTGGCCTAAGATACTCAAGGAGATCTGCGAGAAGAAGAATATCCACGTCTTGGAATAAACCAAGCCGCAGCAGACCGAGCAAATTCAGGCCCAGGCGAGCCGTTAGGTCTCTGATCCGTGACCTGGCAGAGCGAGCGTGCGGATCTGTAAGAACCTAGGTCCCACTGATGCTGAGTTTTCGAACTGTGCTCATGAAAAGGGAGCATTCCGTCATTAACAGCAACTCATGGGCGGAGAAAGCTTGCGTTTGAGTTGGTCCCATACTTAACTTGGGATAATGATTCTGTTACGGCAAGAATTCCTTGGAGGTAAGAAAATGAGTAGGCGATCGGCTCTAGCTGTGATAGCGCTGCTTGTCACGCTCGGATTGGTGTTCTATCCAAATGCCTACGCGTTGACTTGGGACTCCTCCCCTCAAATCACTCCTTCTCTTGACAGCTCTGGAAACACCATTCTCACAATACAGTTCAACTTCTCTCAAATGTCGGACCCGCCCACGTCGAGCCACCATCCGACTGATTTCCAAGTGCGAACATCAACAGACGGATCCTCATGGACGGAACTCCCTTCGGTTCCAATATCACCAACACCCATGACGACAGTTTTCACGGAAACATACAACCTAGGCAAAGTCAGCGGAACCATTCAAGTCCAAGCGAGACTGAAGTGCAACATGCACGGCTGGAGCATCTGGGGGCCCGACCCGGCAATCCCGGCTCCGGAATTTCCTTCTGGCTTGACCGCAGTCACCTCACTGCTGCTCCTCAGCGGTATCTTTCTGTTCCGGAAAAGTCGCATTGATGTGATTGCCTAGACGCCGGGATCGAAGGGGCTTGGTCTGGAAATCTTCCCTTTTTTCTCTTCTGGCGTTTTGATATGAGCCTTCTAGCCCTGTCTGTTATGGCTTGAGATCATTCAGCCTTCTCACTGCCAATCGGCAGTAGTTCCTGTTGATTTCCACCCCTATTCCGACTCTGTCCGTTTCTCGGCACGCGACCAGAGTTGTTCCGCTTCCGAGGAACGGGTCGAGTACAACTTCTCTTTGGAAGCTGAACAGCCTGATGCACCTCTTGGGCAGTTCGACTGGGAAGGGCGCTGGATGTCCGACCTTGCGTTTGTTTTCGCCGCTGAAGTTCCAGACTCCGTTTGTCCATTGAATGAACTCGTCGCGAGTTATGTCCGACTTTCCCTTTCGCGCCTTCTCCCATTTGTTCTTGTACATGATTAGGATCGCCTCGACCGGGGCGATGACGTAAGGCGCCGACGCGCTCATCCACGATCCCCATGCCGTGCGCCTCGAGATGTTCTGCTCGTTCCAGATGATTGTTGAATGATACTTCCAGCCTACCTGCTTTGCGATAGTGGTGATGTCGGCGCACACGCTCTGCTGGCCGCCCTTGTTCTTGTCGAGTGGAATGTTGAGACACAATCGCCCGTCGGGCTTCGCCAACTGGCGGATCTTCGATAGCCATTTGGCCGTGAACTCGAGATACTGGCCATACGGGACGTTGTCATCATAGTCCTGATACTTGATGTCCACATCGTACGGGGGAGAGGTCACAATGAGATCCACGCTGTCCTCCCCGATGGCATCGATCCCCAGTATGTCTGCATTATAGATCCGTATTGACTCTGTCTCAAAGAACGGTTTTGTGATCTTGGTCATCGCGGTTTCCTTCGGGCCAGCGTGAAGACGCGCAAGCTTCCTTCCCACGTTCCTCTTTCCTGTTCGACTGGAGCGCGATGTTCCACTAGGTTATGCGTTTGCTTGCTGATGAGTTTACCCGTGACAACGTCAAGGTATAAGAGTTCGGCAGCGAATGTTGGCTCGCCCGTTCGGTGAGAGCAAGGTTCTCCATGCAGACACTATCGCACGCTCCAAAGACAACGAGCGCTTTGGCGATAGCCGTAGGCATTACAGCATCCTTCTTCGCAATCGAACTGGTTGGAGGAATTCTAACAAACAGCCTTGCGCTCCAGACGGACGCATTTCACATGCTGACCGACGCCTTCGCTCTGGCCTACGCGCTTTTTGCTGCTAGGATAGCCCAGCGGCCTGTCACCTTGAAGAGAACCTACGGTTACTATCGTGTGGAAATTCTGTCGGCTTTCCTGAATGGCATCTTCCTTTGGGCTGTTGTAATCTTCGTGTTCTACGAGGCAGTTGAGCGAATCCGGCAACCCGCAGGCGTTCAGAGTCTCAACATGCTCATTATTGCCGTTCTAGGTCTCACAGCAAACGGGTTGGTTGCAGGGACGCTTTCAAGATCGAGGAATGACAGCCTGAATCTTAAGGGCGCCTTTCTGCATGTGCTGGCCGATGCTTTGGGCTCGGTAGGGGCGATTTCCGCGGGCATCATCATGTTCTTCACGGGGTGGTATCAAGCTGATCCCATTGCCAGCATCCTGATAGGGGTGCTCGTGTTCTACAGCTCCGGAAAGATAGTCAGAGATTCGGTGAATGTGCTGCTGGAGGGAGTCCCACCTCACATCGACGTAGCAGCGCTTGAGCGCAGAATGGTCGGGGTGAAGGGCATCAAGAACGTCCATGACCTTCACGTCTGGTCTATT
>Ga0129298_10000110_pt1 | contig 27010 bp, 21 predicted proteins | sample I19B2metaG_FD_94707 | JGI IMG/M metagenome (GOLD analysis project Ga0129298, IMG submission 94707) | Lake sediment bacterial and archeal communities from Gulf of Boni, Indonesia to study Microbial Dark Matter (Phase II) - ​I19B2 metaG | ecosystem: Environmental > Aquatic > Freshwater > Lake >... | reverse complement strand
TACTTCATCAGGTATAACACTAAGCCTGATTGTATCATCTTCATTACAGCATGTTAAAGAACTTAAGTTAAATTCTTATCTTCACGGCACAAGCAGAGAACACAAAGGTAAAGCAAAGAACGCAAAGAAAATTAGTGCATTTTTCTTTTCTTTGCGAACTTAGCGTAAAGTCTTTGCGCCCTTTGCGGTTATTTGCTAATTTTGCTGACAGATAAGATGAATTTTCCATATTTCATAGCACAGCGACTTATCAAAGGCAGAAAGGAGGAGACTTCATTTTCGCGTCCGATAAATGTTATTGCCATTATAGGTATCTCAACCGGTCTGGCAGTAATGATCCTTTCCGTATCGATTCTTACAGGCTTCAAACAGGAGATAAGGGAGAAAGTTGTCGGTTTCGGTTCGCATATACAGATAACAAATCTCGACTCCAACATTTCATACGAGACCACACCAATAAGTGATACCCAGTCGTTTATCCCGGCTATCAAAAATATCCCGGGGATTAAGCACTTACAGGTTTTCGCCACCAAAGCAGGAATCATCAAGACAGATGAAGAGATCCAGGGTGTTGTGCTTAAGGGTGTTGGCAGTGATTTCGACTGGAGTTATTTCGGCAGCAATATTGCAGATGGATCAGCATTTACCGTAAGCGATACGGGAAGAACCGACAAGGTTATCATTTCGAAAAAGCTGGCCGGTATGCTGAGACTGAAAACAGGCGATTCTTTTGCCATGCATTTCATCCAGGATCCGCCACGTATGCGGAAATTTACCATTAGTGGCATTTATGAGACCAGTCTTGAGGAGTTTGATAAGATATATGTCTTTTGTGATATAGGTCACATTCAGCGGCTGAACGGGTGGGATGAAAGCATGGTAAGCGGATTCGAGATATTCATTGACAATTTTGACGACCTCGATATAATGACACAGAAAGTCAGAGATGCTATCGGGTATAAGATTGGAGAGGAGGAACCAACATTTAAAACTACCAGTATCCGTACCAAGTACCCGCAGATCTTCGACTGGCTCAACTTCCAGGACATTAATGTTGTAATCATAATTGTTCTTATGCTCATTGTGGCAGGTTTCAATATGATATCAGGACTTTTAATCCTTATCCTGGAAAAAACAAATATGATAGGTGTTCTGAAGGCTCTGGGCTCTGATGATGATGTTATCCGAAAGGTTTTTCTTTACCAGGCAGCATATCTCATATTAAAAGGATTAATCTGGGGTAATGTAGTCGGCCTCGGACTTGCTTTTCTCCAGCTTAAAACCGGACTGATAACACTCGATCCGGCATCTTACTATATAAAAACTGTTCCTATCAACCTGGATATAACTCATATTATCCTCCTGAATGCAGGTACAATGGCGGCAATTATTATCATGCTGCTTGTCCCTTCACAACTGATAACACGGATCACTCCGGTTAAAGCAATACGCTACGATTAACACCGGGAAAATGGTAATGGAGAAGTTTGCCGAAAAACTTAAACTTGAGATCCTGAAGGGATTACCCGGAACGGAAGTCCAGTGGCAGATGGCATCATCCGGCCGAATGGTAAGAAATTTCCCGCGAACACCCGGACCAGATGCAAAAGTAGCTGCTGTTCTGATTCTTCTTTTTCCAAATCATGGATCTGTGCATACTGTGTTCATGCAAAGACCTGATTACAATGGGATTCATGGAGGACAGATAAGCTTCCCCGGAGGAAAAAGAGACGATTCGGACAGAGATATAATCCGGACAGCTCTCAGGGAGGCATCTGAAGAAACCGGTGTGAATCCGGAAGAAATAAGTGTAATTAATACACTTACTACTCTATTCATACCCGTAAGCAATACAATAGTCACTCCGGTAGTTGGCTGGATGAATGAAAAACCCGGCTTCAATCATCATCCGGATGAGGTGGTTTTTCTGTTTGACGGTGATTTAGAGAGGTTTCTGAATCCATCAATAGTCAGGATAATGCCCATGAAAATACGGGGAGAAATAATCGATGTGAAATATTACGACTATGATGGAAACGTGATCTGGGGAGCAACAGCAATGATGCTTCATGAGTTGCTGACAATCATACGGAGAGGGAATATTGAACTTATGATGGATTAGGTGCTGGGTGCTGGGGGCTAGGTGCTGGGTCCTGGGTACTGGGTACCGGATGTGTACCAAACACCTAGCACCAAGGACCTAGGACCTCATACAATTACCTTCCGGATCTCACTATTTCCTGTTTCATAATTTCTGCAGGGATAATATTCTTATAATGCTCGTATCTGTCGAGTATTTCCGATACAAATGCAACCGATTCAGTTCCTCTGAAATAACCACTTTTTACAACAGCATCATTAAAATACTTTGGATCTGATTTTTTCAGGAGCCATTTTTCAACATTTACCCATTTAGTAGCATCTATTCCGTTTTTCTCCGCCAGTTTCATAGCGTCAAGAACATGACCCGGACCGGCATTATAGGAAGCCAGCACAAAATTGATCCTCTCTGTTTCATCAGGTACTTTCTGATCGTAAATGGAATGAAGCCAGTTTATGTACCTTGCCCCTGCCTTTATGTTGTTTTTAGGCGAAGATGTAATGTCAATACCGAATCTTTCTCCGGTCTCAGGCAATACCTGCATCAGTCCATATGCTCCTGCCCATGATGTTGCTTCTGAATCAAACCTCGACTCCTGGCATATAAGTGATGCAAGCAGCCTCCAGTCCCAGTTAATTGTATCGCTGAACTGCCGAATAAGGTCATCATATTTTGATACTTTGCCCGTACTTAGTGCATAGTAATCACTCCTTACTATGGTGCTTGAACGCGAATTCCTGAAATACTTTGAGTGAAGCAGTGCAAATGATTGTGTGTTTTTGAATGATGCTATCCATCGGTTAAGCTCCTTCAGCAGTAAGTCAGAATCATTTTTCCTAACACCCCAGGCAAGCTTCTGGGGAAAACTGACCGGAGTATTAATGTCTATGTCAGGATAATATGTGGAATTTACCTGAGCCACATTCTCGTCACATACGGTAAAGTCTATCTCCCCCTCAGCAACATTCTTTATAAGCTGTTCCGATTCGAAAGGTACTTCAATAATGGTTATTGAATCACCGATCTCCTGAGATAGTGTTCTCATACGTTCAGCATGAGATGATCCCTGCTGAACATAAACAACCTTCCCTGCAATATCAAGCTGGTTACGTATCAGCCTCTTATCAATCGCCATGGCAGTCATATTCCTCCAGTTTCCAGGTTTACGCTGAATGAGGACCTGCCTGGTCTCGTCAATCGGCTCTGTAAACAGCATTTCCTTTTTCCTGGTGGAATTCACTGTAATACCTATAGCAATTAGGTCAGCTTCACCTGAATTCAGCATTCCCAAAGCATGTTCAATATGATTTTCAGTTATGATCTCGAGATCAATACCAATATTATCAGCAAAAGCTCTCAGGAGTTCATAATTAAACCCCATTGGCTCACCCTTGTAAATAAAGTAATTTGTTGAATTGAAATCAGTAATTGCGACAAGCTTTCCCTTCTTCCTGATTTTGTCCAGATCTGCTGATACCTCAGCTTCGCCTGATGTTCTTAACAATGAATGATCGTCAGAACAGGAAATAAAAATAAGTACAAGGAACGAAAATAAAATTAAAAACCTTTTTATCAAAAACGTTGTATTAGTAAAACATCCTTTCCAAAAATGGCTGCAAAGGTACAACAATTTTTTTAATTATAAAAAGTCCATGCCAGACCAAACGAGAACCGGCGTGTTGTCATGGGATAAAGAGGTACCAGTTCATAATTGTAAAGCACTTCCGGATTCATCATCCCATAGTTGAGGTGATCAAACATCAGGAAGAATCTTGTTCGCTTAAGTTTAATATTAAGGAACAGATTTACAAACGGATACCCACCGGTCTCTGACTGCGTTTGCCTGAAAAACCTTCCTGTGGCAGGCATGTAATTATAAGGATGATAAAGAGTATGATATGTCACATCTGCTCCAAGCTGGGTATAAAGCCTGCCATTTGTATTTGCAAAATTAAACATATGCTCGATATAGGCTGCAGCCCTGACTGTGGCCAGCGGAAGATCCAGAATATCAGTATTTGTGCTTTTCTGAACAACAATATCAGGAACAAAATGGAATTTCCAGAGTCTGAAATCCTTTCTGAAAGACAGCGACATAACGTTAAGGAAAGAAGTATCCTGTGATGGAAGTGCAAGAGTGTCAAAATCGATATAGTTTTTAAGTAATGCATATTTGAATTTAACATCCAGATTTCTGGCCGGGTATAAAACCCTGGTTCCCAATTCAAGCCTCGATTCCTTTTCCGGATCACTATTCCATATGAAATGGTTACCTCCCCATTGTGTATACCAGAATGATGGTGTACGATTGTTAAGTGTCAGAGAAGCCTGCCATTCCAGTCGGCCCTTTTTAAGCTGAAAAGACTGTGAAGCCAGACCTGAAAGAATAAAATCCCCCTGCCGGTACCTGTCGAAGAATAACTCTCCGTTACCATGCCAGTAAAACATCTTACCTATCTTTTGTCCGAAACTACCCACAAGAACATTATTTCCCCTGAACCAGTTTGCTGTGTCAGCAATAATAGTGTCCTCTCCCGGTACTATCTGACCGAACCAGAAGTTTTCATTCCTCAACCCGAATCCCGCCGAGAGACTGACTAGTCTGGTGGTATCAGTCAGAAAATCAAACCTGAGGGTGTTTTTGACATATTTTGAGGAGAGCGAATCGAATGTTACACTTTTGTTTATATATATTGAATCATAGAAACCTGATTGAGGTGATGCGTCCCTGTACATTCTTCTTGAATAATCCAGCTGGAATATATGTGACAATGTACCTGTAAGGGGCACCGGTTCTATTATCTTCTTTGGTACAGTATCCCTGTCAGGTTTGGCACCAAGAAATGAAAATCTCTGAACAACAAGGAAATTCCTGTTTCTGAGGAAGCTGCTTGCATCATTAAGAGAACCAAGTTTTACAGGGACATCCTTTGTATTTGCTATTTCAACATCCAGCTCTTCCTTTGATGTGATACCTCCGTTTTCCTGTCCGAATAAACCATTAAGCCCAGCAGAAACATAAAGCTTGTACATTGAACCCGTATAAGACGTGTAGAAGGTGAATGTTTTGTCTTCCGCCCTCTGATTGCTGTATTGTCCAAGGTTGAAGATTATGTCATAGATCATCCCGAAATTCAGCTTCCTGTTGATATTCTGAGAATGGGTTATCCTGAAAGTTTGTTCAGCCATCTCTTTTTCTCCCGACAGCATCCATTTCAGTTCGGTGTAAGGAACCTGCAGGTTCATGAAAAGCGCATTTTCATGATTGTGCATAAAGCGGTAATGATTGTAATACAGGTACTTATCCGGGTCATACACCCTTTCAAAAAAATTAATCGGATAATAAGGCAACCCATAATTGCCAAGAAAAGCGTTGACAGGAGTATAATAATCAGAAATTCTGTAGCGGTTAAACAGAGAGAAAAGCGTGTCGAATGGAACAGGAACCTCATATGAAAAATCAGAAGAAAGATTCCATTGCCTTATTATTCTGGGTTTAGGAGCTTTAGCTGCTTCAAGTTTAAGTTGTTCCTCTTTCTTCAGGGCCTCAAGTTCTGCTTTACGTTTTGCTATAAGCCAGGCTGGAACAATCAGTTCACCATTTAATGGAACAAGCTTATTTTCTCTGAGAGGCATTTCATTCGGAGCTACTGTAGTCAGAAAAGTATTTGCGTCCTGCTTCCTTAAAACTTTGATATATACTCTTACCGTATCCTGCTTTTGAAAACCGGATTTAGTCCTTTTTATCAGGCCCTGCTTTTTACATATAATAATAACCGGTAAAGGGCTCACCTTTTCAGGAGGATTCTTAACATCAAACCGTATATGATCAGGTGGAAGAATTACTTTCGGTTTTGTACTTTTCTGACCGGGAAGGACAAACACCTTTATGAAAACTTTAGCTGAATCAAGCTTCCTGTCATGTTTTAAATCTGGTTTGATTAATCCCTGTAAGCTGGTAACCATGACAACTTCATTAATATATGCAGAAGCAGGTGGAACTTTGGAAGAAAATCTTACAGAATCAGGTACCTGAACTATTTTAGATGCAGGTTTGGAGAGTACTGGAGAATTGCTTTTTGAGGAAGCCTTTAAGGAATCCTGTTTCAGGGTACTTTTGCCGGGTATCTTCAAAGAATCCTGCTTCTGGGCATTTAAGCCCGAAAAAAGGAAAAAGCAGAATCCTATTAATATATACCTGAACATAAGTCGCAAATATATGGATTTAGGAGAAATTAATCCGAAAATATTTGCGAACGAAATTGATTATGACCAGAACCTAATCAACATTATCATTGAGGTATGCATTGTTCTCTCTCAGAACCGGTTCATCATCATCACCTGAAGTCAGTGTAAATTTTGAAAGCTTGCTCTCAGCCCCATTACCTCCTGCACCAAGTGACATATTCCTTCTTATATAGGCCGGCACATCCTCAAATGTGTCAATATTTTCCTTCATTGTTTTGTTTGAAAGGCCCTCCTTCTGAAGAAGTTTCTGCATATGTTTCACTTTCTTGAGGGTAGTCTCAGGTTTTTCGCTATCCTCTTCATTCTCAGGAGCTCTGTGTTTTCTGGCTTCATTCATATGTTCAGCTCTTTCCAGGTTGAAATCAATCACTCCCTGCGATTCTTCCTCCATGTCGCTTACAACGGATTTCTTACCCTTTTCATGAACTGTAAAAACATCACCGGCCGTTTCAGGGATTATACCCCTTGGAATGGCATTTCCGCTCGTCAGCAATACAACTTTCTCCTTCTTATCTTTCTTTTTATAAGGTTGAAAAATGCTGTTTGATTCAAATCCAGTGGCAATTACGGTGACACTTATTTCTTCCTTCAGGTTTTCATCCTTTGACAATCCTCTGATAATCAACGCATCGTCTGAAGCAACATCATACATGTAATCTGTTATTTCACCAAGTTCATCCATCGTAATTTCATGCTCACCACTACCTGAGGATATATTAATAAGTATGCTGCTTGCTCCCGTGATATCGTTTGAATTCAATAATGGTGAGGAAAGAGCATCCTCGATAGCCTTAACTGCCCTGTTTTCTCCTGATGCCTTGCCCATGCCCATAATAGCAACACCTGAATTCTTCATCACAGTTTCCACATCGGCAAAATCGACATTTATATAGCCTGTTACTGTAATGATCTCGGCAATTCCTTTTACGGCAGTTGTAAGTATATCATCAGCCTTGGCAAAAGCAGTCGATACCGGCTGGTTTCCGTATATCTCCCTGAGCTTTTCATTATTTATAACCAGCAGGGAATCGACATGATCCTTAAGTTCGGTGACTCCGTCAATTGCCTGCATTATCCTTACCTTTCCTTCCGATTTGAATGGTATGGTAACAACAGCAATAGTCAGTAATCCTGCATCCTTGCATGCTTTGGCAATAACAGGCGTGGCACCGGTTCCGGTACCTCCTCCCATACCGGTCGTGATGAAAACCATTTTGGTATTTCCCGAAAGAGCTTCCATGACATCATCGATATTCTCAATTGCTGCCTGGCGGCCGATCTCCGGTTTGCTTCCGGCGCCACGTCCTTCAGTGAGTGCCTCCCCGATCTGAACCTTTACCGGCACCTGGCTTTTTGCCAGTGCCTGATGGTCGGTATTGCAAACAACAAAATTGACATCCCTGATGCCTTTTTCAAACATATGGTTTACTGCATTATTGCCGCCTCCGCCGATTCCCAGCACCTTGATAATTGATGACCTCTCAACCGGAAGGTCAAAGTTCATTATATCGTCTGACATAGTATCTTAAATTAATTTGTTAGGAACAGAAAAACAGTAAAATCATTATTTAATCGGCTGGTCTTCAACCTCAAACATCCTTGAGAGATATCCCTTGATCTTCTCTATTGTAGGTATTTTGTTCTCGTCACGATATGTTTCCTCAGCCATTTCGGGCTCTTCCTCATGAATATCACTGGTTTCCTGGACAGGAGGAGCTACCGGCTTTTTAGGAGGTATATATTCATTCTTTTCGGAGGCATCAAATGACTTCTTGTATGTATCAAGGAACTCAAATCCTCTCATTATAAGTCCTACACTTGTCGCGTACATTGGCTGGTTGATCTCATTCCTGGCAGTGCCTGCAAGATGTTCATTGGGATACCCTATCCTGACATCCATGGCTGTCTTGAACTTCATCAGCTGAGGCAGATGCTTAAGCATTGCACCACCACCGGTAATTACCACTCCGGCTGCAAGCTTATCTGCATATCCTGAGTTCTGTATCTCAAAATTAACGGCATCAATTATCTCCTCCATCCTCGACTGTATAATATATGCCAGGCTCTTGAATGATATCTCCTTCGGATCTCTTCCGCTGATTCCGGGTATGGATACAACTTTATCTTCAGGCGCAATATCTCCAAGCGCGCTGCCGTACTGGAGCTTAAGCTGCTCAGCCTGTCTCTGCAGAATTGCACATCCCTCCTTGATGTCCTTGGTAACTACATTACCTCCGAATGGTATAACTGCTGTATGACGTATTATATTATCATAATATACAGCAACATCGGTAGTCCCGCCGCCAATATCGACAAGAACAACACCGGCTTCTTTTTCATCTTCAGTAAGAACTGCATCAGACGAAGCAAGAGGCTCCAGGATCATATCCTTTACATTCAGATTCGCTTTTCTGATACACTTCTCAATATTTTTCGCAGCAGCCACCTGACCTATAACAATATGGAAATTAGCCTCAAGACGTCTGCCGCACATCCCGATGGGATTCTTAACACCAGCCTCATTATCAACAATAAAATTCTGGGGCAGAACATGAATGATCTCTTCTCCTATATCAATATGTATCTTATACATATCATCTATAAGCCTGAAAACCTCATCCTTTCTTATCTCATCTTCATAGTTATCGCGGATGATATATCCGCGGTTCTTCATGCTTTTAATGTGCTGGCCGGCGATGCCCACAAAGACTTCAGAGAACATTATTCCCGAAATCTTCTGAACATCTTCCACGGTTTTCTGGATAGCTGATACAGTCTCTTCGATGTTCTGTACCACACCCCTCTTAACGCCTGTTGAGAGAGCTTTGCTGAGTCCGAGAATTTCAATTTTACCATTCTCGTTTTTCTTACCGACTATAGCCACAATCTTTGTGGTACCGATGTCGATGGCTGCTACATACTGTTCCTTTTTGCTCATACTTATAATGATTGTTACTGTTTATCTTCTTTTACAAACTATCTGATCCTTAAATTCAAGATTTATCAATGAGTATTTATTCCATCCTGTTTCAGGGAGAACATCTTCATAAAATGCTTCAAGATTTCTGAGTTTCCCTTCAAAATTTTCAGCTGTCCCGAGGTGAATTACATGATTCCCCACCCTTGGTATAAGGTCTATCTCATCATCCCTGTCTACAAAGATCTGATCGATCTGTGCTGACCAGAAATCATCATCACTAATATATTCAACTATAAAATATATATCCCTGAGTATTGTATTCTTAATGCTTGTATCAAGGACACTCACTCCCTCAAGCATCCTGGAGGTAATATTCACATTGCCTCCAACAATATGAAGCCTCGGATTGTAAAGGTTTCTCTTTCTGACAACCACTCCCTCTTCATCTACAAAAAAGTCTCCGCCTTCCTGAGGCATCACCCTCATAACCGGATCCCTCTGATCTGCATAGATCTTAATTTTCCGGTCTATAGTCATATAAACCTCCGCCACCCTGAGTTCCCTTAAAACATTGATCCTGTTCTCAATATCCCTTACTGATACCTCGTTTGCAGGCTTCCCGATTATTCTTCCTGAACCATTGTTAACAAGGTTCATAAGATGACTCCTGGTAACAAAACGGTAATCGGATGAATCACTTATGATCACTTCAATGCCGTCAACAGGCTTTAAACCGGACGATCTGGCCAGATATATTGGTATTATAACCACATATAGCAGAGGTATTATCATCAATATTTTGTAAATCCTCCTCATCCTTTCTTTTCCCTCCTGATCTTTTCCTCAATAGGTGCAACCAGCGAATCTATATCTCCTGCTCCGATGGTCAGAAGTACGTCAAGTTTTTTCACATCCAGTGAACCCGGCAGTTCTTCTTTCTTAAGCAGCTTCTTACCCGGTATATGCATCCTCTCAAGTATCATTGAAGAGGAAACACCTTCTATAGGCTTTTCACGTGCAGGATAAATCGGCAGAATTATTGCTTCATCCAGTTCATCAAGAATAGCTGCAAATCCCTCAGCATGGTCACGCGTTCTTGTAAACAGATGTGGCTGGAATATACCTGTTAGCTTTCTTTCACCGAAATATCCCCTGATAGATTTAATGAATGCCCTGATCTCCTCAGGATGATGGGCATAGTCATCAATGTAGGTGATCCCCGGCATGTTTATGCGAATGTCAAATCTTCTCCTTACCCCCTGGAAAAGCATTGAGGCCTTTCTTATTTCATGCTCTTCAGCTCCGCACATCATGGCGATTGCAATAGCAGCAGAGAGATTCTCAATATTGATGATCCCGGGGAAAGGGAAATGTATATACTCTATTGTCTTTTCAGGGGTTTTTAAGCTGAATGTGTAGTATTCTTTATGCTGCTCAATATTGAATGCATAAAAGTCAGCCCCCTTTTCAAATCCGTATGTATAACAGGTAACTCCTTCAGGTACGATTACTTCACTACGTATCCTTGCATTTGCCACCAGAATTCCTCCCTTTCTGATCCTGCTGAAGAATATATTGTAAGCTTCGATCATGGTTTTATGGTCACCATAAATATCGAGGTGGTCGGCATCAAGTGATGTCACTACAGCCATGGATGGAGTCAGGCGGTGGAATGAACGGTCGAACTCATCGGCCTCAATAACAGTATACCTGCTGTTTCCCAGGAGCAGGTTCGAATCATAGTTCTTCGATATTCCTCCCAGGAACGCAGAACAGTCCACATGTGACTGCTTCAGGAGATGCGCTGTCATGGTAGATACTGTTGTCTTTCCATGTGTACCTGAAATTGCGAGAGTTTCAGTATTCGATGATATCTCACCCAGGATTTCAGATCGCTTTAAAATTGTGTATCCTTCATTCCTGAAAAATGACATTATGCTGTTTTCTGCAGGTATTGCCGGAGTAAAAACAATAAGTACTTTGTCCTTTTCAGCAGTATTACTGAAAATCTGAGGAATTGAGTTTACATCATCATTATATGTAATTGTGCATCCGGCCTCTTTCAGTGAAATGGTGATCCTGCTTTCAGACCTGTCGTACCCACCGACAGTAAACCCTCCCTTAATGAAATAGAGTGCAATGGCGCTCATTCCTATACCGCCGATACCTACAAAGTAGATAGCTTCTGTTTTTTTCAGATCAATCATTTCTCCGCAAGCTTTAAAACTTCTTCTGCAATTCGAATATCAGCATCCCTGTCTGCCATCTTATAAATGTTTTCTGAAAGCGCTGCCCTTCGCCCGGAATCGGAAACCAGCCTTACAGCTTCATTTACAAGTACCTTAACAGCCTGATCATCAGGTATCAGGACAGCAGCAGCATTGTCTGACAATGCTCTTGCATTTTTTGTCTGATGATCTTCTGCCACATTTGGTGAAGGGACCAGTATTACAGGTTTTCCTACCAGGCAGAGCTCTGAAATTGTCCCTGCACCGGCACGTGATACTATTACATCAGCAGCAGCATATGCCAGGTCCATCCTGTTTATAAAGCCATGTACTGATATGTTGCTTGTGAATGAAACTGAAACAAGGGTGTTTACACTTTCATAGTAATGTTTGCCTGTCTGCCACAGCCACTGGCAGTCAGATTCTCTCAGCTTACCAATGTTATCCGACAGACTTTTATTCAGTGTTCCTGCTCCCAGCGATCCTCCAAGTACAAGGATAACAGGGAATCCCGGCTTGAGTCCGAAAAAATTCAGGGCCTCATCTTCCAGACTCCTGAGGTCATCGTAATTCTGCCTTACAGGATTTCCTGTTTTGATTATTTTCTCAGCAGGAAAGTATTTTTCCATTCCATCATAGGCTACGCATATTACAGAAGCTTTTTTTGCCAGAAGCCTATTTGTTACTCCGGCATAGCTGTTCTGCTCCTGTATAAGGGTAGGTATCTCCATCCGTCCGGCCTGACGAAGGACAGGACCACTTGCATATCCTCCCACACCTACAACAACATCGGGTTTAAATTCCTTTATCACTTTTCTTGCTATTCTGAGACTTTTGAACAGCTTCAGAATTACTCCGATATTCTTGAAAGTCAGGCTACGGTACAGTCCTGCCACAGGTAAGCCTGTAATCCTGTAACCGGCAGCCGGTACTTTTTCCATTTCCATTCTTCCTTCGGCACCCACAAAAAGAATCTCGGTTGAAGGATCGATATTCTTCAGGGCATTGGCAATGGAAATAGCAGGGAAGACATGTCCGCCCGTGCCGCCTCCGCTTATTATGATCCTTTTATGTTTTTGCAGGCTCATATATCTTTTCTCCTTCATCCGATTTTTCCTCTTCAGGAAGTTCTTCCTGCTTTATCCTGGCATTAACAACCCTGCTGACACTCAGTATTGCTCCGATTGAAAAACTCATCATCAGCACAGATGTTCTTCCCCAGCTAACCATAGGCAGAGTTTGACCGGTAACAGGAAACAGTCCGACTGCCACCAGCATATTCAGCATTGCCTGAAGCACAATCATAATGATCAGGCCAAGAACAAGGTATGCGGGAAAGGCTGTTTCGCATTTTTTTGCAATTGTTATACCCCGGAACAGCAGTATCATATAAGCAAGAATCAGCGGGATTGCTCCGAACAGCAATCCGTATTCCTCAATTATTATTGCAAAAATGAAATCGGAGTTTGACTGAGGCAGCATGTTTCGCTGAGTACTTTTGCCCGGTGCTTTTCCGAACAACCCTCCGGTTGATATGGCTATCTTTGCCTGGTTCGACTGGTAATCACCATCCGGATCCTCTTTACCTGATACGAAATTTTCAATCCTGTTTTTCCATACCTGCACCCTGTTCGATTCAGTAAAAACTGACAATAAAAAGGCAAAAAGGATAATTCCGACAACAGCTATTCCGATATATGCAAGCAGGAAACGAAATGGTATTCTTCCTACAAACATAATAACCAGACTTATTCCGAAAATCATCACCGCTGTTGACAGGTTTTCAGGCAGGATCAGTCCGCAGATAAGCGCCACGGGAAGCATGAAATATTTTGAAACATGCATGAAGTTGTCAAGTTCATTCTGATAGAGTGCCAATGACCTGGCGAGATAAATCACAAGGGCTACCTTGGCAACATCAGAGGTCTGAAGGCTGAACCCTGTCCCTGGTATAACGAGCCACCTGGTTGCTTCATTAACTCTTGCTCCGAAGATATATGTAAGGACAAGCAAACCTGCTGATATAATCAGGAATAATCCGGCAAGTGAAAAGTAAATACGGTAAGGAAGGTAATGGACAACTACAATAATAATCACACTAAGCAGAAGCATGAAAAACTGAGTTCGCAGAAAATAGGAAGTATTGCCGTTATGCCTGAGAAAAGCAACTCCTGATGATGAGCTGTAGACAGCCAGCAGTGAATAGAACATAAAAAGGACCACAAGGCCCCATATTGCCCTGTCTCCCTTAAATGTCTTTGTCAGCCAGCCCTGTTGCATATCATTGATAATTAAAGATTTCTTACCGCAGCCTTAAACTGACGACCCCGGTCCTCGTAGTTTTTGAAGAGATCGAAACTTGCACAGCAAGGGGAAAGAAGAACAGTGTCACCCTTTTTTGCCAGGTAGTATGATGAACGGACTGCCTCTTCCATTGATCCTGTTTCAACAATTGTCGGCACCTTATCGCGGAATGCCTCAACAATCTTTTTATTATCCTTTCCCATACAAACAATGGCTTTTACCTTTTTCTTCACAACCGGAAATAATTCCGAATAATCATTACCCTTATCAACACCACCCAATATCCATACTATAGGGGTTTCCATACACTCCAGGGCATACCAGGCCGAGTTAACATTGGTTGCCTTGGAATCGTTGATGAAATTTATTCCACATACCATGATCACAGGTTCAAGACGATGTTCAACTCCCTGGAAGTCTGCAAGACTTTCCCTGATCACCTCCTTACGGATATTAATAACTTTCCCTGCAAGTGCAGCAGCCATTGAGTTGTAGGTGTTGTGACGCCCTTTGAGCGCCAGTTCGTGAATAGTCATAAGGTTGGTTTTATTTGGGTAATCAATTATCAATTCATCGTCCTTGATGTAAGCTGCCATACCATCCTGCCTCTCATCGGAGAAGGGAAGCAGAGTCATTCCTAATGGCTTTTTTGAGAGCTCTTTCCTGATAATGGGATCGCCATCCCAATAAATGAAATAGTCAGATTTTGTCTGGTTCTGAGTTATTCTGAATTTGGCATCGACATAGTTCTGCAGCTCGTAGCCATACCTGTCGAGGTGATCAGGAGTGATATTCATAAGGATGGCTACATCTGCCTTAAACTCAAACATCCCGTCAAGCTGAAAACTGCTGAGTTCAATTACATAATAGTCATATGATCTCTCAGCAACTGCCATGGCAAAGCTGTTTCCCACATTGCCTGTCATTGCCACATCTTTTCCTGCCTTTTTCAGAATATGATAAATCAGATTGGTAACAGTGGTTTTACCGTTACTGCCTGTTATGCAAATCTTTACACCGGTCGCATAACGGCCTGCGAACTCAATTTCAGAGATGATATGGATGCCCTTTTCCCTGATTTTTAAAATAATGGGAGCATTCTCCGGAATTCCCGGACTTTTTATTACCTCGTCAGCAGAAAGAATGATTTCCTCAGTGTGATTACCCTCTTCCCATTTTATCTTCTGACTGTTAAGTATCTCTTTGTATTTTTCTTTTATCTCTCCTTTGTCGGATACAAATACATCAAATCCCTGCTTTAATGCAAGTACCGCAGATCCTGCTCCGCTTTCTCCCCCTCCTAGTATTACAATCTTCCTGCCCATAAATTATCTTATCTTCAAAGTCACGATGCTTATTACCGCCAGCATAATTGCCACAATCCAGAAACGGGTCACGATCTTTGGTTCCGGATAGCCTTTCTTCTGGTAATGATGATGGAGTGGCGCCATAAGGAATATCCTCCTGCCCTCACCATATTTTCGCTTTGTCCTTTTAAACCACGCCACCTGCATGACAACAGAAAGGTTCTCAACAAGAAAGATCCCGCAGAGTATTGGTATAAGAAGCTCTTTCCTTATAATTATTGCAAATACTGCTATGATTCCTCCCAGGGCAAGACTTCCTGTATCGCCCATGAATACCTGGGCAGGGTATGAATTGTACCAGAGGAAACCGATTGTTGCACCTATAAATGCACTTGCAAAAATCACAAGCTCCTCAGAGCCCGGTATATACATAATCTTCAGATAGCTTGCATAGATAACGTTACTTGAGAGATAAGCCAGGATTCCCAGAGCTGTGCCGGTAATAGCAGAGGTGCCTGTTGCCAGTCCGTCGAGACCGTCAGTAAGATTGGCTCCATTCGAAACGGCTGTCACAATGAAGATTACGATGATTACAAAAACCAGCCATTTGAAAGGCTGCCTGTAATCTTCCGGAATAAATGCCACAAGCCAGGCATAATCAAATTCATTGTTCTTGACAAAGGGTATGGTGGTTTTAGTTGATTTACGTTCCATTGCCACCTCATCCTGTGGATTTAAGGCAGCTGATCCGTTCATAATTTCAACTCTCTCATTGGTTGAAAGGCTTTCGATACTCACTTTCTCTTCAATTATTACACTGTCACTGAAAAAGAGGGTAAAGCCAACGATCAATCCAAGGCCTACCTGTCCAACAATCTTGAATTTTCCTGCCAGACCTTCCTTATTCTTTTTAAATATCTTAATGTAGTCATCCAGAAAGCCGATCGAACCCAGCCAGATCGTTGTCAGTATCATCAGGAATACATAGATGTTATCCAGTTTGGCAAAAAGCAATGTCGGAATAAGTATTGAAGCCAGTATGATTATACCTCCCATCGAAGGAGTGCCTTTTTTCTGGTACTGACCCTCAAGGCCCAGGTCCCTGACTACCTCACCAACCTGCTTACGCTGCAGGATTAGAATTATCTTCTTCCCTATCAGAAGCGAAATGATGAGTGAGGTAATAACAGCCATAGCTGCACGGAAGGAGATGAACTGAAATACTCCGGCTCCGGGGATATCAAGTGTATCAAGATATTTGAAAAGGTATACAAGCATCTTTTTCTATTTTGTTTCAAAAGCTTTTCTGAGTTCCTCCCTGTCGTCAAAGTGGTATTTTACTCCTTTGATCTCCTGGTAGTTTTCATGTCCTTTTCCTGCGATAAGTATTACATCGCCGGGAGAGGCAAGCATAACTGCGGTACGGATAGCCTCCCGCCTGTCAGCTATCCTGAGTCTCTTTTTTCTGAGTTCGGGTGAAATTCCTTCCTCCATGTCATCAAGTATCTTTTCAGGATCTTCGGTTCTTGGATTATCGGAAGTGAGAATCACCTTGCTGCTGCCTTCAGCTGAAATTGCAGCCATCTTAGGCCTCTTTGTCCTGTCGCGGTCACCTCCGGCCCCGACAACAGTTATCAGCTGAACACTGCCCTGCCTTATCTTGTTGATTGTTTCAATTACATTCGATAGAGCATCCGGTGTATGTGCATAATCGACTATACCTGAAATACCGCCGGGGGATTTTATAACTTCAAGCCTTCCTGCAACAGGATTAAGATCACTAAGGATTGTCAGTATCTCTCTCTTATCGGCACCAAGCAAAGAAGAGGCAGCATAAACAGCAAGCAGGTTGGAGGCATTATAGTCACCGATGAATCTTGTCCACACCTCTTCGCCTTGTATTTTCATTCCCATTCCTGTGAATCCCTGTTCAAGAATTGAGCATCTGAAATCAGCCATAGACCTCACTGAAAATGTACTGTGAGATGCTCTGCAGTTCTGGAGCATAACTTTCCCGTTCCTGTCATCGATGTTTACAAGGGCAAAGGCAGAAGGCTCAAGAGAATCGAAGAAGCCCTTTTTGGCTGCCAGATAATTGTCAAATGTTTTATGGTAATCGAGATGATCGTGGGTGAGGTTTGTGAAAATACCGCCGGCAAACTTAAGTCCTGCAATCCTTTTCTGGTCAACCGAATGTGAACTTACTTCCATAAAGGCATAGTCGCATCCGGCATCAACCATTTCGGAAAGAATCCTGTTCAGCTGGATCGGATCGGGTGTAGTATGAGTTGCCGGGAGTTCCTTCCCGTTAATATAATTGCATACCGTGGAGAATAGTCCGCACTTGTAACCAAGCCTCATAAACATATTATAAAGCAGGGTTGCAATGGTGGTCTTTCCGTTTGTTCCGGTTACTCCAACAAGTCGTAATGAGTTTGAGGGAATTCCATAGAAATTTGAGGCTGCCTTGCCAAGTGCTTTTGCAGAATCGGAGGTTCTTATCCAGTATACTTTATCATCAGCATTCTCCGGAATTGTTTCACAAATTACAGAAGAGGCACCTGATGCAACTGCCTGTGAAATATAATTATGACCATCGGTACTTACTCCTTTCACTGCAACAAATAGAGATCCCGGAATTACTTTTCTTGAATCAAATTCCACAGCTGAAATATCCGGCGGAGAATCACCTTTAAAAGTGATCACATCAATGTCTCTTAATATACTTTCCGGTTTCATCATTTTACATATTCATTTCCAGCGATACTACGGTACCTTCAAAATACCTTGAACCATGTACCGGAGATTGCCTCAATACCTTTCCTTTTCCGTTGTACCTAACCCGCAGCCCGGCGCTTTCAAGAAGATATACTGCATCCCTCAGGCTCATGCCACGTACATCAGGGATCAGACCTTCCTGAATTTTTACAGATGCAAGCCGTATTGTATCTCCGTTTTCCCTTGTTGCAACCCAGTCTTCGGATGAAGTTCTTTTATATCTGACATCAAGTTCACCGAGTACTTCATCAATATCATCTCTGTATCCGTTGCCTGCTTCAGGTGCGGTTGGCTTTATTTCCTTCTTATTTCCAGTGATGTAATCACGGTAAAACCTTGTTGCATAAACCCTGTCAGAAATTTCCCTGAATACGGATCCTGCAACGATATTTCCGTAATAGACTCCGTTTGAGGGAGCATTAACCACCACAATGCATGAATACAAAGGATTCTCCGCAGGAAAATACCCGACAAAAGAAGCCTGGTATGAAATTCTTGCACCCTGCCTGTAGCCCTTGTTATTTTTTGCGATCTGCGCGGTACCTGTCTTTCCTGCTATTTTATAATTTGAATTCTTCAGATTTATTGCTGTTCCGTGTTCAACAACCCCTTCCATCATGCTTTTTGCCTTCCTTATTGTTGACCGTGAGGCAATTGAGTTTACTATTACCTCCGAGTCATATCGCCTTATAACAGATCCATTTCGCAAAACTGCGGTTACAAATCTCGGTTTCATCATCTTCCCGTCATTGGCAACGGCATTGTAGAAAGTAAGTACCTGAAGTGGAGTCATTTGCACCTCGTAGCCATGCGACATCATCGGAAGGGATAATCCCGACCAGAGCTTGTCACCCGGATACCTGATAAGAGGTGCACCTTCACCCTGAAGCTGAAGGTCAAGCTTCTGGTTGAGCTTCATAGCATAAAGCCTGTCAACGAAAGCCTTCGGATTATCCTTGTAATGCTCATTGATAATTTTTGATGTCCCTACGTTGGAAGATTTTTCAAATACCTGCTTCACACTGATTTTACCATATCCGTCTTCTTTGGTATCGCGGATAATCTTATTGTAGAATTTAACTGTTCCGGTGCCGGTATCCACTATATCGCTTGTGTCGATAACCCCATCTTCAATAGCTGCCATCAGTGCAGGAAGTTTAAATGTTGAACCCGGTTCTGTACTCTCTCCTATTGCATAATTATATGTCTCATGGTATGAACCGTCACTGCCTGCCTCGAGATTTGCAATTGCCTTTATATCACCTGTTTTAACTTCCATAAGAACAGCACATCCATGATGTGCATTATGTTTCTTCAGCTGGTTCATGAGTGCAGAGGAGGCAACATCCTGGAGATCAACATCGAGTGTTGTCACAACGTCATTACCATCCTTTGATTCGACAGAGTTTGCATCCTCAACTATTATCCAGTCACCTCCGATAAGCCTCTGCCTGACAGCGACTCCATTCTTCCCTGCAAGGTCACTGTCAAATGCGCCCTCAATTCCCACTTCATTACCTTCACTTCCGAGATTCAGATATCCGATGGTCCTTGCTGCAAGATCATTATTGGGAAGTATTCTCCTGTTTTCCGCCTGTGCTACCATTCCTCCCTTGAATTGACCCTCCCTGAAAATCGGTAGTTCCTTAAGTTTTTTAAGTGTCTCGTAATCCACTTTCCGTTTTATGAGGAAATAACGGTCGCCTCTTTTTCTGGCATCTGTTATCACCGATTTCCATCCGGCCGGCGAACGCTCACCCACAAGTCGTGAAAGACCAGCACATAATCCGTTAATTCCATTTGACCAGGTTGAAGCTGTCATTCCGGAACTGCGGGTATCCATGTAAATGGTGTAGTACGGCACTGAACTGGCCAGCAGACGCCCGTCATCAGCAAGAATATCTCCCCTGTTTGCCTGAACTTCTGTCGTCTTGTAAACATACTTTTCGCTCATATCTGCCCATTTGTTATGCTGGACAAACTGGAGTATCAGGATGCGTATAAAGACAGCAACAGCCAGCAGGACGATGCCCACATAGACCACACCGCTTCTCCATACTATTTCATCCCTTACTGCCATATACTATTTCTTGTTAACAAGTAACTTGTAGGGAGGAGTCTTAAGCTCCTCCAGGTTAAGTCCTTTTTCCCTGATCAGGCTGTATACCTGCGACTGCCGGCTTACAAACATCAGATCGGCTGATGTTGAGAGTGACTCTGCCCTGAGGTCTTTCACCTCACGCTGCAGTTTTGATGTCTCTCTTGTTATCTTCTCCGCATGAAACCTGTTGGCTATGTAGACCGCAGCAAGGAATGTGACCATGGAGATATAACCCAGGTTTTTCAGAATAATCTTTTCTGAAACCATTGAGCCACTGAGAAGCTCCTTTAAAAAGGTACTTTTCTTCTCCTGTTTTGCACTATTTTCCTTTTTCTCTGCCATATCAGATTTTCTCTGCTATTCTGAGTCTTGCACTTCTCGACCTGTTGTTTGCGTTTACCTCATCCTCCCCGGGAGTGATCCCTTTTTTTGTTATCAGCCTGAACGGGGAATCTGTATTTCCAAAAAAATCTTTCCTTTCCTCACCTTCAAAATTGCCTGTCTTCATAAAGTTTTTTACGATACGGTCCTCAAGCGAGTGGTATGTTATCACAACCAGTCTCCCTCCTTTAGCCAGCATTATAAGTGATTGTCCGAGCATCTCCTTCAGGTAATCAATCTCATGGTTGACAGCAATTCGGAGTGACTGGAATATCCTTGCATAAAATTTATGCTCCTTTCTGAACGGCGCCATTTTTCCAACTGCCTCAACTAAGTCGTTAACTGATTTAAAGGGTTTTATTTCCCTTGCTGCCACAATCTCCCTTGCAATTCTGCGTGAATTTGTGAACTCTCCGTAGTTGTAAAAGATGTCAGCCAGTGTTTCCTCATCGGAAGTATTCAGAAGAATTGAAGCTGTCAGTTTCCCGTGCTTATTCATTCTCATGTCGAGGGGAGCATCCTGCCTGAAAGTGAATCCCCGATCAGGTTCATCAAACTGATGGAAAGAGACACCCAGATCTGCAATCAGTCCGTCAATTGAACTTATATTGTTGAAGAGCAGATTGTTCTTTAAAAACCTGAAGTTCTGATTCAGGAACAGTATCCTTTTGTCATCCGGTACATTCAGAATTGCATCATCATCCTGATCAAATGCAATAAGCCGTCCGCTTGTCAGCCTTTTCAGAATCTCCATTGAATGACCTCCTCCTCCGAATGTAACATCGACATAAATCCCGTCGGGCTTAATATTCAGCCCATAAATACTCTCTCCGAGCAGTGCGGGAATATGATACGCCATTTCTATTGAGACTCATTAATGTTTCCGCCCATGAGTTTTTCAGCCAGGTTGGCGAAATCATCAGCAGGCATATCAATCTTATCGTAAACCGATGCAGCCCATATTTCAATCCTTCCATCCTGTCCTGCCAGCACAACATCTCTTTCTGCACCGATCATATCCATAAGCCTTTTTGGTATAAGCAGACGGTTGCTGTTATCAAGCGAGAGCTCAGCTGTGCCTTTGAAGAAATTTCTCAGGAACATATTGTGCTCACGATTGTATGGATTCATGCGTTTTCTGATCTTATCCAGCTGGCGGTTCCAGTCTTCAATGGAATACAGCACAAGGCAATTCTCGAAAATATCTTTCCTTACCACAAAATGATCCTGTGCATCAGCAGGCATCTGCTTCTTGAACGCCATCGGGAGAATTATCCTCCCCTTAACATCCACTTTGCACGTGTAATCACCGATAAATGTGGCCATTCCCGCTTTTTTCAGTAAAACTGCTAAAATATATAATTTTTATCCACTTTGCTCCACTTTGCTCCACTTTTTTACATATTTGTTGATAACTTTTATGATGGGTTTTAATTTATCATTGGGTGCATTCTGAAAATTTGTCCGGATGGTTGTGTCTAAAAGCCCCCCTGGGGGGTTGGGGGTACATAGTTTTTTTGTAAATTCGAACCTGCATTTCGGTTAACCTCAAAACTCAGGATGGAAAACTCCAAAGGTAAAATTGAATCTGTACAGATCAATGTCGGAAAGGTACTTACCTCAAAGAATCCTGGGTTGGGGAAAGTCATCCCCGGCTTCCTTATAAGATACCTGGAAAGGATTGTTCACCAGGATGATCTGAATTTTTTTCTTGCACAAAACAGTCACCTGAAAAATCAGGAACTGATAGCATCCTTCCTGGAATTCCTGAAAATAAAATATACTGTTACAGGTGCTGAAAAAATCCCTTCGGAAGGCAGGCATATTTTCGTATCAAATCATCCCCTTGGCGGACTCGATGGAGTGGTATTCATAAACGAACTATCGAAGCACTTTAAGGATATCAGATTTCCTGTAAATGATATTCTTACATATATTGGAAACCTTTCTGGCATATTTCTTCCCATAAATAAACATGGCAGCCAGGGAAGGGATGTTGCAAAACTCCTTGAAGCAGCTTATGAATCAGACAGTCAGATACTATATTTTCCTGCTGGATTATGCTCCAGGAAAAAGGGAGGAATAATCAAAGACCTCCAGTGGCATAAGAGTATAATAACAAAATCTGTTCAGCATAAAAGGGATATTGTTCCGGCATATTTTTCAGGAAGGAATTCGAACTTCTTTTACAATCTTGCCAACATCAGGAAGATGGCAGGTATTAAAGCCAATATAGAGATGCTGTACCTTGCTGATGAGATGTTTCTTCAGAAAGACAAGCAGATACATCTTGTTTTCGGTGAAAAAATTCCATGGCAGACATTCGGTAAATCAAAAACCCCTCCTGAATGGGCAGAGTTTGTAAAATCGAAATGCTATGAATTGTCATCTTTAATTCCTGATAAGAAATAAACAAATTTGACTAAATTGCATTTTCATTAAAAGGGATCTATGGTACCTGTTGTCGAACAATATCCGAAGGAGCAGATTTTGGCAGAACTCACGCCTGATAAACTTTTACGCAGGACCAATAACGGCAATAATGAGGTTTATATTTTTGATAATAACACATCTCCTGTACTGATGCATGAAGTGGGAAGGGTACGGGAGCTTACATTCAGGCATGCCGGAGGGGGTACCGGTAAAGAGTCGGATATTGATGATTTTGATACAGCCCCGGTTGATCCGCAAAGGCAGCTTATTGTCTGGGACCCGGAAAATAAGGAGATGATAGGAGGATACAGGTTTTACTTTCCTCCAAAAAACTGCACCAACTGTGATATTTCAAAACTTGCTTCATCATCATATTTTCATTTCTCCGATAAATTCCTGAAGAAATATTATCCTCATCTTATGGAGCTTGGGAGATCATTTGTACACCCCGACTACCAGTCACGGGCGATGGGAAGGAAAAGCCTTTTTGCACTTGACAATCTCTGGGACGGACTGGGTGCACTTATGCTCGACAACCATCACCTGAAATACCTGTTTGGCAAGGTGACAATGTATCCTCATTTCAACCAGAAAGCAAGGAACATGATACTATATTTCCTGAACAAGCACTTTCATGACCCTGACGGACTTGTTATTCCCAAAGATCCTGCCAATATAGAGATCCATGCTGATGAGATGAAAAAACTCTTCAGGGGATGGAGATACAAGGATAACTATAAAATCCTTTCACGTGAGGTAAGAAATCTCGGGGAGACAATTCCTCCGCTGATTAATGCTTATATGAATCTGTCACCTACAATGAGGACATTCGGTACATTCATAAATCACAAATTCGGTAATGTTGAAGAGACCGGAATTATGATTACAATGAGGGATATGTATGTGGAGAAGATTAACAGGCATATGGCTTCCTACAAAAAAGACTTTATGATTACATGGTTTTCACATGAGAATCAGTAAGCCCTCACGTTCCTGCCCTCAATATAATTTATAAATGACTGGTTTACAACCTTGTTCCCTCCCGGTGTGGGATAATTGCCTGTAAAATACCAGTCGCCCAGGTGGTCGGGACAAGCCTGATGCAGGCCTTCAATCGACTGGAAAACTATATTAACCTCAGCCTTTATCTCATCTGACCGCAGCATCGTTGATATCTTTGCCGAGATCTCCTCAGGAGTGAAAGGCCGGTAGATCTGTTTTACAACATTTACCATTTCATCAACAGGCTTCTGAAGTTCATCAAGTGCTTCCTTGTAGATTGATCTTACAAGTTCTTCCCTTCCTGTATCCTTCAGTAATTCGATTGCTGCTTTAAACGCAATGAAATCACCAAGCTTTGCCATGTCAATGCCATAACAGTCGGGATATCTTATCTGGGGAGACGAAGAGACAATAACTATCCTGCGGGGATCGAGCTTATCAAGAATGCGGATAATACTTTTCTTCAGTGTTGTTCCCCTGACGATTGAATCATCAATCGCTACAAGATTATCAACTCCCCTTCTTATCACACCATATGTAATATCATAAACGTGTCCGACAAGATCATCACGTCCCTTATCTTCAGAAATAAAGGTCCGCAGCTTTGCATCCTTAACAGCTATTTTTTCAACCCTTGGACGCTGACGAATAATTTTCTCAAGCTCCTCTCTGGTCAGATCTTTTCCTCTGGCTGATATGGTGTCAATTTTCGTCTGGTTGAGATAATCCTCCACACCTTTTATCAGACCGTAAAAAGCACTTTCTGCAGTATTGGGAATATATGAGAAAACGGTATTGTCGAGATCATAGTTAACTGCCTTAAGCACCGGAAGGGTAAGAAGCTCGCCAAGCTTTTTTCTTTCCCTGTATATTGTCTTGTCAGTTCCTCTTGAGAAATAGATCCTTTCAAAAGAGCATTTTCTTTGCTCCTTTTCCTCCTGAAGCTTTACAACGGAAGTTTTGCCCGATGCTTTTATTATAAGTGCACTTGCTGCCGGAAGTTCTATTACAGAATCGGTTCTGACGTTGAAGACAGTCTGAATTACAGGTCTTTCAGAAGCAACAACAACAACCTCATCATCAATATAATAGTAAGCAGGTCTGATGCCGGCCGGATCTCTCATTACAAAAGCATCGCCATGCCCGACCATTCCGGCCATAGCATAACCTCCATCCCAGTTACGGCTTGCTTTCTGGAGAATCAGCGCCAGATCGAGGTTCTTTTCGATCAGCGGGGATATATCTTTCTTTGAATAACCTTTCTCCTTGAACTGCCAGTAAAGCCTCTCATTTTCCTCATCAAGCCTGTGCCCTACATTTTCAAGTATTGTAACCGTATCTGAAAAATCGACAGGATTCTGACCAAGTCTTACAAGGCTGCTGAACACCTCTCCCACATTCGTAAGGTTAAAGTTACCAGCCATGACCAGATTCCTCGAGCGCCAGTTATTCTCACGACTAACGGGATGTACATAATCAATATTATAGTTGCCATAGGTACCGTAACGGAGGTGACCAAGGTAAACATCACAGGCAAATGGTACTTTATCTCTGACAAAGGATGCATTCCTGAAGTCATTGCCATTGTGGTTCATCAGGGCATCAATGTCCTCATAAATAAGCCCGAAGATCTCTTTGATAGGGTTTGCCTGGTTTGACCTCTGCCTGAAGATATACCTGTTGCCGGGAGGCATGTTTAGTTTGATTCCTGCCAGACCTGCTCCGTCCTGTCCCCTGTTATGCTGCTTCTCCATCATAAGGTACATCTTCTGCAGGCCATAGTTCCATGTACCGTATTTTTCAATATAATACTCAATCGGCTTTCGCAATCTTAACATTGCAATGCCGCATTCATGCTTGATCCTGTCGCTCATATAACTATTTAATATTCAGGTCAGGGAAATTAATGACATCAGGTACGATGTAGGCACCGGGAAATTCCTTGCTTATTATCTGGAAAAGCTTGGTTGCTTCAATTTTAGTTCTGAAATCGCCAACTCTGACTTTGAAATATCCCGGTTCTGCATATAAGGGGTAAGAAACTATATCCGGAAACAGGTTAATAAACTCTGCCCTGGCTTTATTCGATTCCTCTCTTGCATTACGGTTACTGCTGGCATAAATCTGTATCCTGTAACCTTCCATGCCATAATGATTATTCACCCTGAACAGGTTTTTGTTTGCAAGAATATGCCTGCTGATAAGGGTATCAAGAGCGGGATCCTGATTTATAGCCAACTGGCCTAAATGTCCTGATCCAGGTTCCCTCTGGAAAAGATCAGAAGTCTTTATAAGAGGCTGTGCTAAAAGCGCTTCTGTCAATAAAAGAAAAAAGAAAACAACTGTTATATCTTTTCTGATCATGCGGCAAAAGTAATATTTCGCTGTGATAATAAAAAACCTTTTATCTATTCCATTGGTTTTACAGCAAGGTAAAAACTCCCTCCCAGAGAGCCTGCAAGGATAAGATCATTATTGAAGTCAATATCAAAATCAGATCCGAAAGCATCGGTTGTATACGGATCACACTCATCGAACATTCTTATTCTTCCTCCGTCAGTTCCGTCTGAAGGATCAAGAAGGTTCACTATGAAACAATTTGAATTTAATAATGTCACTTCACCGGCTGAATTTATAAGAATGCCGGTACCGGAATTTGAATTCTCAGGATATTTTTTCCAGCGGACTTTACCGTCCTTGGTTACTGATGCAATAAATGAATTGTTAATGAGATCTCCCCCCTCTTTTGGTAATTCTGTTCTTCCTGCAACATAAACCCCGCCTGAACCATCACTGATAATCGCAAGTGCTGCTGCTCCGTAAGCAGGATTATTTGAAAGTTCGGTCTCCCATATTTTCTGAAGGCTGCTGTTGAATTTAGCCACAGTAGCCTTTGGCTCGGCAAAGGCTTCCTTTCGTGTTAATGCCAGATAAATATTGTCAGAGTTATCAATAACCGCCTCATAAGCCGCAATATAAAGCCCGCTGTTATATTCCAGCTCATTCAGAACCTTACCTGTTGAATCAAATCTGATGAAAAGAAGTCCGGTCTGAAGGTCATATGTAGTATCAGGGCTTTCAGAGCCTATGGCAAAGAAATCACCGTTACTTAAACCAAGAAGCTGTGTCTGTTCTATATTGAACCCGGGATCAGCAGATTTTTCCCATATTTTCCTGCCGGTGATGCTGTGCCTCATCAGCAGCATT